>Ga0326728_10015271_pt1 | contig 16023 bp, 8 predicted proteins | sample MB3enrmetagenome_FD_207602 | JGI IMG/M metagenome (GOLD analysis project Ga0326728, IMG submission 207602) | Lab enriched peat soil microbial communities from McLean, Ithaca, NY, United States - MB31MN | ecosystem: Environmental > Terrestrial > Soil > Wetlands > Peat | place: USA: New York...
CCATTGGGGGCGAACGTCAACGCTTGGCATTGGTTCTAAAAAAGCCTCCGCCAGGGCCATGGCACCGCTCGTAGCCGGCTTTTGCAACAAAATCGGCCCACAATGTCATTGGCTAACTGGCCGCTTTCGGGGCGCTGCGGTCCAGGTGGCGAATCCGGCGATCAAGCGGCACGCCTGCCCTCACCCGCGCTCGCGCATCAGCCGCCCCTTCTGGCGCTCCCAGTCGCGGCTCTTCTCGGTCTCGCGCTTGTCGTGCAGCTTCTTGCCGCGCGCGAGCGCAAGCTCAAGCTTGGCCCGGCCCTTGTCGTTGAAATAGATCCGCAGCGGGATCAGCGTCATGCCCTCTTTCTGAACCGCCCCAATGAGCTTGCTCGCCTCGCGCTTATGCAGGAGGAGCTTTCGCGGCCTGCGCGTCTCATGCTGGAAGCGGTTGGCCTGGAGGTATTCGGGGATGTAGGCGTTGATGAGGAAGATTTCCCCGTTCTGCTCGGCGGCATAGGAGTCGGCGATATTGGCCTTGCCCTGGCGCAGCGATTTCACCTCGGAGCCGCCGAGCGCGATGCCCGCTTCGAAAGTGTCGTCAATGAAATAGGAGAAGCGCGCTTTGCGGTTTTCAGCGACGACTTTGCGAACCGATGTTTGAGCCGGGCCTGCCATTTTGCCTATGCGGCCTCGCGCCGGAGCAAGCCGGTCTTCTCGAGCGCGGCGTCCACGATCGCTTTTGTTTGATCTAAAACCGGCGCCAGCGGCAGCCTTGTGTCCGCCTTGCAAAGCCCGAGGCGGGAAGCCGCGTACTTGACCGGTCCGGGGTTCGTCTCGGCAAAGAGCGCTTCGTGCAGGGGCATGAGCTTGTCGTGAAGCTCGAGCGCGCGCCGGAAATCCCCCGCGAGGCACGCATTCTGGAACTCCGCGCACAGCCGCGGTGCGACGTTCGAGGTAACCGAAATGCAACCATGGCCGCCATGCGCCATAAAGGCGAGCGCGGTTGCATCCTCGCCCGAGAGCTGGTTGAAGCTTTCGCCCATGCTGAGGCGCTGCTGGCTTGCGCGCATGGGCGATGCCGTCGCGTCCTTGACGCCGGCGATATTGGGAAGCTTAGAAAGCCGGGTCATGGTCGCAACCGACATGTCGACGACGCTGCGAGACGGAATATTATAGATGATGATCGGAATGCCGATTGCGTCATTTATCGCTTTGTAGTGCAGATACAGCCCTTCTTGCGTGGGCTTGTTGTAATAGGGAGTGACCACCAGCACGGCGGCAGCCCCGGCCGCTTGCGCGTGACGCGCTAGATCGACGGCTTCCTTCGTGCAATTCGACCCCGCCCCAGCGATAACGGGAACCCTGCCTTTTGCGGCAGCGACGCAGGTTTCCACCACGCGCTGGTGCTCACTGTGGCTGAGCGTCGGCGATTCGCCAGTCGTGCCAACCGGAACCAGCCCATGCGTGCCAGCCTCAATCTGATACTCCACAAGACGGCAAAAGGCGTCGTAGTCCACCTCGCCGCCGTCGAATGGTGTTATTAGCGCTGTAAACGACCCCTTAAACATGACGTCCTACCCTCATCTTCGGATCGATCTTCTATAAGCGGGTAACGCAAACTTAGCCAGTCTCGCAGGTTACCCTTCTCGCAGCCGGAGGAACTGCCAAGCTTGTCATTTAATTGCCGGATTATGGCGGATAACATTTCAACGTAACCGCGGCATGCAACACAGCTTTGGACGCATTCAAATCAGTCGCAGGCCAAAGCATAGGTTCCACGTGAATAGCTGCCAAACGAATTTTTCCATCCGGCGGGTAAATGTCAACGTCTCCCGATAAAAACAAGCCACCGCAAAATCCTTTAGGATTTCTGAATGCAATCTTGACCGGATTGATCGTTGGCTTCGTTGCGGTCATGCTCGCCCCCTATGTATTTTCTCAAGAGGAGCCCGGGCGAACGCTGGCTCAGATACCGGTCCCTGCGATAAACAAGTCCGCCTCCCTCGCCAGCGCTGCCGCGCGCAAAACAGGCGCTAGCGGAAAGCTTAATGGCACAGCTTCATCCGGGGCCAAGATTGCTGAGAGCCGTCAGCGTGCCAATCGCGATGCGCCGCCGGAGGGAGCGGACGCCGGCGGCCAGTCTCAGGCCGGCGCTGGAGCGAAGGAGGAAGCGAAGACCGCGCCGGTTTTGATCCCAGCCGCCACGATAAGTTATCCCAAGCCGTTTTCTGGCGAAGACATGACAGCGGCGTTGCAACCGCTCCTATCTTTCAAGATCAGCGAAGAGGACGCCAAAGCCGTCAAAGAAGCCGTCGAGGCCGCCGCCAGGGAGGACGACGAGGATACGCGCGCCGCTATCGCCAAAATTAGCGCTCCCGAAGCCAAAACTTTTGCCGAATGGAAACGCTTGCGCCAGCCTAATGCCGATTTTCGTGAAACGATGGCCTTCCGGAGCACGCATCCCCTGTTTCCGGAACCTCCGCAGGATGCCGTCATCGAAAAGAACTTGTTTCTATCCAGCGCCCCCAGCTCCAGCATTATTAAATACTACACGAACCGCCTGCCGTTGACGGGGGCGGGCCACGCGAGCCTCGGCGCAGCCTTGATGGAGACCGGAGAGCGCGAGCGCGGCCTCGCCTTGCTCAAATTCGCCTGGACCCGCTATGTACTCGATCCGGCCGTGGAAGAGAAATTCTTGTCCCGGTTCGGCACACTCTTGAATGAGAACGACCGCGCGCGCCGCGAGAGGTTGCTCGCTATCCATGCTGTCTACAAGGACGATCCTGGCAAGAAACTGGCATCCAGCAATGCTGGCAAAGGCCTTAAAGCTGCGGCCCGGCTCAGGGCTAAAGCAGCCAAGCGCAACGGCGGCAGGCACGGTTCGAGCAAAACCGGGCACCGCAAGAAAAGGCGCCGCGCGGACGCCGCAGAGCAAAGCCAGCCTCGCGAAGCTGCGCTCGCCGGCAAAGGCCGCGCATTCGGTGTGGCGCCGCTTGCCCAACTTGTTCGCGTGAAGAAGGCAAAAGCAAACAGCGGCGGAGACGGTGAGGACAAGCCTGAGGGCAAGAAGGCGAAGGACGAGGGAGATGGCAAGCCGGCCAGCAAAACCCGTCAAGCCAAGGCCGCCGAAAACGCTTTCCACCTTGCCAAAGAGCGCGCCGGCGGGCCGGGCACGCTGCTTGTGCGGCTAAAGTCGCTCCAGCGCGAGGGGGCGAATGACGACCTCTGGTCTCTGCTGCGCTCCATCGCCACCGACTCAAGCGATTTGGCCGACCCCAATCTTTGGTGGGAATTCCGGCGAAGCGAGGTCCGGCACGCGCTGAGCGAGGACCATCCCAAAACAGCCTATGCCATCGCCAAGATGCACGGACCGCTCGAAGGCGACAATCTATCCCAGGCTGAGTTTCTTGCCGGATGGATCGCGCTTCGCTTTTTGAAGGACCCGCATCGGGCGATTCCCCATTTCGAAGCCTCGCGTATCGCCGGATTCGCCCGCACAGAAGCACGTGCAGAATATTGGCTTGGCCGCTCGGAACTCGAGCTGCAAGCGCCGGAAGCGGCCCAGACGCATTTTGCGAAGGCCGCAGCCCGCTTTTATACGTTTTATGGGGCGCTTGGCCGTCAGGCGCTTCGCAAGGCCAATAGTTGCGAGTTCCGCGCTCCGCCGCAGCCCTCCAAAGAGGCGATTGCCGCATTCGTAAACGAGGACGCTTTCAAAGCGATCATGATCGCCAAGCAGCTCGACATGGACGCGGTTTTGGCCGGCCTCGTGCTGGATTTCGCCCGGCAGATTCAAGACGAGGGGCAGATGACGCTCGTCTTGGAGCTGGCCGAGCGTGCCGCACCGCCTCATGTTGCAGTTCGTGCCGCGAAAATTGCGCTTCTGCGAGGATTTGCCGTTGAAGCTTACGCCTACCCCACGCTTTTGCCCAAGTTCGGCGAGGCGGGGGGAAATGGCAAGATCGAGCTCGCCTTCTTGAATGCCTTGACGCGCCAAGAGAGCGAATTCAACACGGGCACCGTAAGCCGGGTTGGCGCCCGCGGCCTTATGCAACTCATGCCGCAAACGGCAAAACAAGTTGCGGCGGCGGTCAAGATGAAATACGAGTTGGCGCGGCTGATCTCAGACCCGTCTTATAATGTGACGCTGGGCTCGGCTTTCTTGGCCCAGCTCCTCTCCGGCTATGACGGGTCTTACGTGCTATCTCTCGCGGCTTACAATGCAGGGCCTGGGCGAGTCGCGGAGTGGATCAAAGATTTCGGAGATCCACGCGACAAATCCGTCGATCCCATCGATTGGATTGAACGGGTTCCCTTCACCGAAACGCGCCAGTACGTCCATAAAATTCTCGAAAGTACTCAGCTTTACAGGTGCCGCTTTGAAAGCAGCAACACGAAATTTCAGATCGTCGAAGACTTGCATCGCGGGCGTCCCGGAAAAATCCCAGATATAACGGGCGTGGCCGGAAGCGCCGACATGGATCAGACACCATGAGTAATTTTGAAAGCCAGGCCAGCGGCGAAACGCGCCTCGACGCAGAGGACATCTTCTACCGGAGCCATGACGATTTGCTTTTGTACGTGCGCAGGTACGGAAGCGAGGATTTGCCTGGGCGCCCTCTCCTGTGCCTCCCTGGCCTGACGCACAATGGCCGGGATTTTCATGACCTCGCCGCCGCTCTGGCTGCACACCCAACCAGCCCGCGCACCGTCTATTGCCTGGATTACCGGGGCCGCGGCCGCTCGGAATGGGATCAGGACTGGCGCAATTACTCCGCCTATGTGGAACTTCTTGATGTTGTTTCCTTCTTAACGAGTCACGGCCTTTCCGATATCGGGATCGTAGGCACCTCGCGCGGCGGCATCATTGCGATGTTGCTCGCGGTCATGCGGCCTGCAGCGATCGGTTGTCTTGTGTTGAACGACATCGGTCCCGTCATCGAAACCTCCGGCCTTGCGCGCATCATGGGCTATGCCGGCAAAATTCCTGTGCCTCGCGACTGGGACGAGGCCGTTGAGATTGTGCGCGAGATGCACAGACGCCAATACACAATGCTGGATGATTCCGGCTGGAAGGTGCTGACCCGCCAGATGTTCAACGAAGAGAATGGCAAGCCCGCCGCATCCTACGATCCGAGGGTCGGAAAGGCACTTTCGGAGGTCGACATCTCAAAGCCGGTGCCGGCCATGTGGGAGCATTTCGAGTCTTTACTTAAGACGCCACTCATGGTCTTGCGCGGCGAGAACTCCGATATTTTGTCGGCTGCCACCGTCCAGGAGATGGAAGTCCGGCACCCAACTATGACCCATGTCCTCGTTCGAAACGAGGGCCACGCGCCGCTATTGATGGACCGCTTCACTCAACGTCTTATTGCCGACTTTCTGGCCGAGGCGGACAAAAATTGGCAGGAGCCTACGCGTTCCCCTATGCCGAAATACAAGGAAGTTTCAAAAGTTTAGCGGTTTCGAAGGCCGTCCGGTCGAGCCCGCCCCGTTAAGGGTTTAGCGAGGCAGACCCTATATGCGCAGCGAGGCTTACGTCTTCCGCCCTGGCGCTAGGCGCGCTGGCTACAGGTTCCAGAATGTTCGTTTCAAGCCTAAAGCCCGATGGCAATCTCTGACTGTATGATTTCAAAAGCGCAGCCATGGACGGAGAGGAGTAAATTCCCTCAAGCTTGATGACATTATCGCTGATAGCAGCGTTGCCTGCACTGAGCAGCGAAAGCATATCCAGCGCTACTTCAGTCGCAGCGAGCCAGTTGCGCGGCTCGCCTTTAGCGATTTCCATAGTGTCGTTAACTTTCACGTTCTGAAATAGGTTTTGCGCGTAGTCGCAGAGAGGCTGGTCTTGCTGATCGGGGACATGACCGCTCAAATTCAACGAGCCGGGCTGCAATTGTGCAAGCCACACGAAGGGGTGAACATCGCGCGGCTTCACCGCGGCCTGAAGATTGAGGCCCTTTGGCGCTTCATCCTTCAGCTTTTTTTGAACGGATGCGAAATCGTCGCCGGACTTGATCACGCCCTCGATTGCGATCGAGCTGTTGCGGAGCAGTGCTGTCCCCCGTTCGAGCTTACCGAGCTGACGCAGCGCAAATGTCATGGCGGCGAGCCAGCTATCGCGGTCCGGCACACTGGCATTCACCCTGCTCTTATCGACGAACGTGGCTCCGGGCGATGTGGCCGCAGCTACACCTTGCAAGATCCTTAGATCGCTCTCGGAGGGGACATTCCCCCTTAGCGTGATCGTGCTGTCGTCTTTTGAGATGCGGCTGACATAGGGCTGATCGAGCAGCTTATCTGTGTCCTTTAGCGGAACCTGTCCCGCCTGGATATCGTTGTGAGCCACGCGCAGGACCCGGTCGAAGGCTGCGAGATACCACGGCCTTTGCGGCACCGCTTGCGAGGCGGTTGCGCAAAATGTTCCAAAGCAAAACAAAGCGGATGAGAAGACAGTCAGGTTAAGCCGTCCTACCGTCATTTCATGTGCTCCCACCGCGTTCGAGGCTCGTTATCCTGCATAGTCAGAAGCCGAAACTAACTGATAACTAAATCCGGTTTCCCTTCCCCTAAGCAGGAAAGAAGCAGCTGTTTCCCCGGACTTTTTTGCAAAGCCGATGCAAAGCAGCACCACTCGTCGGCAAATGCGACTTTAACGGAAGGATTAAGATAATCCAAGCGACTCTTGGCGTTTTTTCGCCGCTTTTTTTGCTTGCGGCGTGTTCAGAATCAGAAAACCCGGCCGAAACCGGGCTTTCTCGTGGCAGTAGGGGCGGATTATTCGGCCGCTTGCACTTGCGGAGACGGCTCGGTTCCAAGCGGTGATTCGCCCTCTCCGGCGGAGGGTAGGGCTTTCGCCCCAGCCTTGCTCCGCTCTTGGAGAATGAGGTCGTCGCGGTGGGAAGCGACGCGCCGCAATTGGGTGATGAGGCCGCCTGTGCCGGCGGGGATCAGCCGCCCAACGATGACGTTCTCCTTCAGCCCGTCGAGCGTATCGACCTTGCCGTTGAGAGCGGCTTCGGTCAGAACGCGCGTTGTCTCCTGGAAGGATGCGGCCGAGATGAAGGACCGCGTCTGCAGGCTTGCCTTCGTGATGCCGAGCAGCACCGGTACGGCCGTTGCCGGCCGGCCGCCCGCCGATTCCACCATGGCGTTGATCTCTTCGAATTCGAGCTTGTCGACTTGCTCGTTTTTCAAGAAATCGGTGTCGCCCGCGTCAGTCACCTCAACCTTCTGCAGCATCTGGCGCACGATCACTTCAATATGCTTGTCGTTGATCGTCACGCCTTGAAGCCGGTACACCTCCTGGATTTCGTTGACGAGGAACGAGGCCAGCTCCTCCACGCCCTTGATCGCAAGGATGTCGTGCGGCGCGGGGTTGCCGTCGAGGATGAACTCGCCCTTCTCGATGCGGTCGCCCTCTTGCACGGCAAGATGCTTGCCTTTCGGCAGCAAGTACTCCACGGGATCGATCCCCTCGCCGTCCGGCTGGATCACAACGCGCCGCTTGTTCTTGTAATCGCGCCCGAAATGCACCGTGCCGGAGATCTCTGCGATAATGGCGTGATCTTTCGGCCGGCGCGCCTCGAAGAGCTCGGCCACGCGCGGAAGGCCGCCCGTGATGTCGCGGGTTTTCGCGCTTTCGAGCGAGATACGCGAGAGAACGTCGCCCGCTTTCACAGCTTGGCCCGGTTCGACCGACAAAATCGCTTCAACCGACAAGAGATAGCGGGCTTCGCCGCCGCGCGTCAGCTTCAACACCTTGCCGCCCGGCTTGTCCTTGATCACGATGGCGGGACGCAGCGCCGAACCGCGCGGGTTCGCGCGCCAGTCCACGATCACGCGATTGGTGATACCGGTCGTCTCGTCGGATTGCTCGTTCACCGAGATGCCTTCTAAAAGGTCCTCGAACTCGACCACGCCGTCAATTTCGGTGATGATCGAGCGCGAATACGGATCCCACTCCGCAAGGCGCTGGCCGCGTTTGATCGTATCGCCGTCGTCCACCTTAAGGTGAGCGCCTTGCGCGATCTTGTGAACGGCACGCTCGCGCCCGTCCTCGTCGGAGATCACCACAGCCATGTTGCGGCCCATAGCAACGAGCCGGCCCTGGCTGTCGCGCGCGGCGGCGCGGTTGCGGATCTTGACCTTACCCGCAAAGTTGCTTTCGACGAATGAGTTGTCTGCAACCTGCGCCGTGCCGCCGATGTGGAACGTGCGCATGGTAAGCTGGGTACCCGGCTCGCCGATAGACTGCGCGGCGATCACGCCGACAGCCTCGCCGATATTGACCGGCGTGCCGCGCGCGAGGTCGCGGCCGTAGCACTTGCCGCAAATGCCGTTTTTCAGCTCGCAAGTCAGCGCCGAGCGGATGCGAACCTCCTGAACCTGCGCCTCCTCGATCGCCCGGGCCTGGGCCTCGTCGATGAGGTCGCCGGCCTTGACGACGATCTCACCCGTGGACGGGTGGGTCACGTCGTCGGCCGGAACGCGGCCGAGCACACGGTCGCCCACAGAGACAAGAACTTCGCCCGAATCGATGACCGCGCCGAGCTTGATGCCTTTATCGGTGCCGCAATCCTCTTCGGTCACGATGCAGTCCTGCGCCACGTCCACGAGGCGCCGGGTGAGATAACCGGAGTTCGCAGTCTTAAGCGCCGTGTCGGCAAGACCCTTGCGCGCGCCGTGCGTCGAGTTGAAGTATTCGAGAACCGACAGCCCCTCCTTGAAGTTGGAGATGATCGGCGTCTCGATGATCTCGCCGGAGGGCTTGGCCATGAGGCCGCGCATGCCGGCGAGCTGGCGCATCTGCTTCTCGGAGCCGCGGGCGCCGGAGTGCGCCATCATGTAGACGGAGTTGATGGGCTTTTCGCGGCCCGTCGCCTTGTCGTGCTGAACGGCCGAGATACGGTCCATCATTTCCTTGGCGATGCGGTCGGTGCATTTCGCCCAGGTATCGACGACCTTGTTGTATTTTTCCATCTGCGTGATAAGGCCGTCATTATATTGCTGCTCGTAGTCGAGAACGAGAGCTTCGGTGTCGGCGATGATCTTCGTCTTCGTCTCGGGGACGAGCATGTCGTCTTTGCCGAAAGAAATGCCCGCCTTATAGGCGTGGTGGAAGCCAAGGCTCATGATCCGGTCGCAGAAGATGACCGTTTCCTTTTGCCCGCACGAGCGGTAGACGGCGTCGATCACGCGCGCGATGTTCTTCTTGGTCAGGAGCCTATTCACCAGCTCGAAGCCGATTCCCGGCATCTTAGGTAGATGCTCGGCTAGAATCATGCGGCCGGGTGTCGTGTCGTAGACCTTGGAGAAGGGCTTGCCGTTCTCGTCGATGCCTCTGAAGCGGCCTTTGATCTTGGCATGAAGCGTGACGGTCTTCGCCGCCAAAGCGTGCTGAATCTCTGCCACGCTGCCGAAGATGCGGCCTTCGCCCGGTTCCTTTTCCATCACGATGGACAGGTAGTAGAGGCCAAGAACGATGTCTTGGCTCGGCACGATGATCGGGCCGCCGTTCGCCGGATGCAGGATATTGTTTGTCGACATCATGAGCACGCGCGCCTCAAGCTGGGCTTCGAGGCTGAGCGGCACGTGAACGGCCATTTGGTCGCCGTCGAAGTCGGCGTTGAACGCCGCGCAAACGAGCGGATGAAGCTGGATGGCCTTGCCTTCGACAAGCACAGGCTCGAAGGCTTGAATGCCCAGGCGGTGCAGCGTCGGCGCGCGGTTCAGAAGCACCGGATGCTCGCGGATCACCTCATCGAGGATGTCCCAAACCTCCGGCCGCTCCTTCTCCACAAGCTTCTTCGCCTGCTTCACGGTGGCGGAATAGCCTTGCGCGTCGAGACGCGAATAGATGAACGGCTTGAACAGCTCGAGCGCCATCTTCTTCGGCAAACCGCACTGATGCAGCTTAAGCTCGGGGCCGACCACGATCACCGAGCGGCCCGAATAGTCCACGCGCTTGCCGAGCAGGTTCTGCCGGAAGCGGCCCTGCTTGCCCTTCAGCATGTCGGCGAGCGATTTTAACGGACGCTTATTGGCGCCGGTGATGACGCGGCCGCGGCGGCCGTTGTCGAACAGCGCGTCGACGGCTTCCTGCAGCATGCGCTTTTCGTTCCGGATAATAATGTCCGGCGCACGCAGCTCGATCAGCCGCTTGAGGCGATTGTTACGGTTGATGACGCGGCGGTAAAGGTCGTTCAGATCCGAGGTCGCGAACCGGCCGCCATCGAGGGGAACGAGCGGACGCAGCTCCGGCGGAATGACCGGGATCACTTTCATGATCATCCATTCGGGGCGGTTGCCCGATTGGATGAAGGCTTCGATGACCTTCAGCCGCTTCGCAAGCTTCTTAGGTTTCAGCTCGGTGGTCGCCTCGGCGATCTCCTGGCGGATCTGCTCGCGCATCTGATCGAGGTTGAGCGCCATGAGCATATCGCGCACGGCCTCAGCGCCGATGCCGGCGTGGAACGCATCCTCGCCGTACTCTTCCTGCGCTTTGAGGTAATCCTCCTCCGACAGAAGCTGGCCGGCTTTGAGCGGAGTCAGGCCGCTCTCGATCACGACATAGTTCTCGAAATAGAGCACGCGCTCGAGATCCTTCAGCCCCATATCGAGCAAGAGGCCGATGCGCGACGGCAGCGATTTCAGGAACCAGATGTGCGCCACGGGCGAGGCCAGCTCGATGTGCCCCATGCGGTCGCGCCGCACCTTGGTGAGCGTCACTTCCACGCCGCATTTTTCGCAGATGACGCCCTTATACTTCATCCGCTTATATTTGCCGCAGAGGCACTCGTAGTCCTTGATCGGACCGAAAATCCGCGCACAGAAAAGGCCATCCCGCTCCGGCTTGAAGGTGCGGTAATTGATCGTCTCAGGCTTCTTGATCTCTCCATACGACCAGGAAAGAATCTTCTCTGGGCTTGCGATGGAAATGCGAATCTGGTCGAATACCTGAGTTGGCATCTGCGGGCTGAAGAGATTCGTGATCTCTTGATTCATTCGTCGCTCCTATGAGCCGCCCCCGCGGCGTGTTCGGCTTGCTTGTCCGCTCAGCGGACTGCGAGGCATGGGCGCCTCGTCTAGCTTTCTCAAAACGGCTGTCACGGACACCGGCGAACCGGTGCCCGTTCTATTTCTACTCTGCGGCTTGGTGCGCCGGGCGAGACCTCTTCGGCAGCGCGAATTGCGGCGGCCGTGGCGCGGACTGTGCCGGCTGCACCTCGATGGCCGGTGCCCGGCTCTGTTTTAGCTCGACGTTCAAGCCTAGCGCTCGCATTTCCTTGACGAGCACGTTGAAGCTCTCCGGTACGCCGGCTTCGAAGGTATCGTCGCCGCGGACAATGGCTTCGTAGACCTTGGTGCGGCCTGCGACGTCGTCGGACTTGACCGTCAGCATCTCCTGAAGCGTGTAGGCAGCGCCATACGCCTCAAGCGCCCACACCTCCATCTCACCGAAGCGCTGACCGCCGAACTGAGCCTTTCCGCCCAGCGGCTGCTGAGTGACGAGACTGTACGGGCCGATCGAGCGCGCGTGGATCTTGTCGTCCACAAGGTGATGGAGCTTAAGGAGGTACTTATAGCCCACCGTTACCTTCCGGTCGAATGGTTCGCCCGTACGTCCATCGTGGAGCGTGACCTGACCGGAGGTGTCGAGACCCGCAGCCTTCAACATTTCCACGATATCGGGTTCGCGCGCGCCGTCGAAAACGGGCGTCGCCACCGGCACGCCCTTGCCAAGGTTCTCGGCAAGCTCGACGAGCTGACTATCGTCAAGCGAGGTAACCGCCTCGTCGTTCTGGTACGCCTTGGCGACCGCCGCACGTAGCTCCTCTGCGCGGTTCTGCTCACGGTAAACCGCAAGCGCCTGGTTGATCATGCGCCCGAGGCCGCGCGAGGCCCAGCCGAGATGGGTCTCCAAGATCTGCCCCACATTCATGCGGCTTGGAACGCCGAGCGGATTCAGAACGATATCGACGGGCGTGCCGTCCTCAAGATATGGCATATCCTCAACAGGCACGATGTGGCTAACCACACCTTTGTTACCGTGCCGGCCCGCCATCTTGTCGCCCGGCTGGATCTTGCGTTTCACCGCGACGAAGACTTTAACCATCTTCATGACGCCCGGAGGCAGCTCGTCGCCGCGCTTCAGCTTGTCGATTTTATCGACGAAGCGCTGTTCGAGACGCTTCTTTGCGTCGTCATATTGACGCCGGATAGCCTCGATGCCAGCCATCGCTTGCTCGTCTTTGAGCGCGATGTCCCACCACTGGCTGCGCGGCACCTCGCTCAGAAGCTCCTCGTTGATGTCGGTGCCCTTGCGCAAGCCCTTGGGACCGCGGGCAACTTCCTTGCCCATGAGAATATCGCGCAACCGGCCGTAAACGTTCCGGTCGAGGATGTGCAATTCGTCGTCACGGTCTTTGGCGAGCCGCTCGATTTCCTCGCGCTCGATCGCCATGGCGCGCTCGTCTTTCTCGACGCCGTGCCGGTTGAACACGCGCACCTCGACGACCGTGCCGGCCACGCCGGGCGGCAGCCGCAATGAGGTGTCGCGCACGTCCGAGGCCTTCTCGCCGAAGATGGCGCGAAGTAGCTTCTCTTCGGGCGTCATCGGACTCTCGCCCTTCGGCGTGATCTTGCCGACGAGAATGTCGCCCGGCTGAACCTCGGCTCCGATATAGACGATGCCCGCTTCGTCGAGGTTCTTCAGGGCTTCTTCCGACACGTTCGGAATGTCGCGCGTGATTTCCTCCGGCCCAAGCTTCGTGTCGCGCGCCGAGACCTCGAACTCCTCGATGTGGATCGAGGTGAAGACGTCGGTGGAGACGATACGCTCGGACAGCAGGATCGAGTCCTCGAAATTATAGCCCTGCCACGGCATGAACGCGACCAGCACGTTTTTGCCGAGCGCGAGATCGCCGAGATCGGTCGAAGGCCCGTCCGCGATGATGTCGCCCCGCTCGACACGGTCGCCCACGCGCACCAGCGGCCGCTGGTTGATGCAAGTGTTTTGGTTCGAGCGCTGGAACTTGCGCAGATTGTAGATGTCGACGCCCGACTTGGACGGATCGTTTTCATCGGTCGCGCGGATCACGATGCGGGTTGCATCGACCTGGTCGATGACGCCAGAGCGCTTCGCCCCGATGGCGGCGCCCGAGTCGCGCGCAACCACGCTTTCCATGCCCGTTCCGACAAGCGGTGCTTCCGCCCGGAGCAGCGGCACGGCTTGGCGCTGCATGTTCGAGCCCATGAGCGCGCGGTTCGCGTCGTCGTTCTCAAGGAACGGGATCAGAGCCGCGGCCACCGAGACCACTTGCTTCGGCGAGACGTCGATGAAATCGGCCTTGGCATGGGGGACGAGAGAAACGTCGCCCTGATGCCGGCAGATGATGAGATCCTCGGCGAAGCTATTGTCCTTATTCAGCTTCACATTCGCCTGCGCGATGTGATAGCGGGCCTCCTCCATGGCGGAGAGGTAGACAACCTTATCGGTCACCTTGCCGTCGACGACCCGGCGGTACGGGCTCTCGATGAAGCCGTATTTGTTCACGCGCGCAAAAGTCGCCAAGCTGTTGATAAGACCGATATTTGGACCTTCGGGCGTCTCGATCGGGCAAATCCGGCCGTAATGGGTCGGATGCACGTCGCGAACCTCGAAGCCCGCGCGCTCGCGGGTCAAGCCGCCCGGCCCAAGCGCGGACAGACGCCGCTTATGGGTGATTTCCGAAAGCGGGTTGGTCTGGTCCATGAACTGGCTGAGCTGCGAGGATCCGAAGAATTCGCGGACGGCCGCGCTTGCGGGTTTCGCGTTAATCAGATCCTGCGGCATGACCGTATCGATATCGACCGAGGACATGCGCTCGCGGATGGCCCGCTCCATGCGCAAGAGCCCAAGCCGGTATTGATTTTCCATCAACTCGCCCACCGAGCGTACGCGGCGGTTGCCGAGATTGTCGATGTCGTCAACTTCGCCGCGCCCGTCGCGCAGATCGACGAGCGTACGGATGACGGCGATGATGTCCTCCTTGGTCAGGATGCGCATCTCGTCCGACTGCTCGATTTCGAGCCGGATGTTCATCTTCACGCGGCCGACCGACGAAAGGTCGTAGCGCTCCTCGTCGAAAAAGAGGCTCTTGAAGAGCGCGCGTGCGGCGTCCTCGGTCGGCGGTTCGCCTGGGCGCATCACGCGATAAATGTCGAAAAGCGCGTCCTGCTCGTTCTGATTCTTGTCGTTGTGCAGCGTATTGCGGATGAACGAGCCGGTGGTCACGTGATCGATGTCGAGCACGGGTAGCTCCTCGACATTCACAGCGCGAAGCTTATCCAGCACCTTTGCGTCAAGCTCGTCGCCAGCCTCGGCGTATATTTCGCCCGTTGACAAATTGACAACGTCCTCGGCCAAGTAACGCCCGTGCAAAGCCTCGTCGGGTACGGCAACCGCCTTCACGCGTTCCGAAAGCTGACGGACTGCGCGCGCGTTGAGCTTCTTGCCGGCCTCGATGACGACCTCGCCGGTGTCGGCGTCGTAAATATCTTGCGTCGCCTTCACGCCGCGCATGCGCTCGGCGACGAAGGGCGTGCGCCACCCTTGCGACGTCGCGTTGTAAACGATCCGCTTATAGAACGTATCGAGGATCTCCTCGTTGTCCATCCCGAGCGCGTAAAGCAGCGTCGTCGCCGGCAGTTTGCGCTTCCGGTCGATGCGCGCGTAAACGATATCCTTCGCGTCGAACTCGAAATCGAGCCAGGAGCCGCGATAGGGGATGATGCGGGCCGCAAAGAGAAGCTTTCCGGAGGAATGGCTCTTGCCGCCGTCATGATGGAAAAAAACGCCCGGCGAGCGGTGCATCTGGGAAACGATGACGCGTTCCGTGCCGTTGATGATGAACGTACCGTTCGATGTCATGAACGGGATATCGCCCATATAGACGTCCTGCTCCTTGATGTCCCGGACGGAGCGGGAGCCCGTCTCCTCATTGACGTCGAAGGTGATAAGGCGTAACTTCACCTTTAGCGGCGCCGCATATGTCATGCTACGCTGCTGGCATTCGTCGACGTCATATTTCGGCGGCTCGAAGTCGTACCGCACAAATTCGAGTTGCGCTTTGTCCGAAAAATCCTTTATGGGGAAGATCGAGGCAAAGACTGCCTGCAAGCCGGTGCCCGGGCGACCGCCAACCGGCTCCTGCACCATAAGAAACTGATCGTAGGATTGCTTTTGCACCTCGATCAAATTCGGCATTTCAGCTGCGTCGGCAATATGCCCGAAGCGCTTGCGAATACGTTTACGGCCGATAAACGTCTGCGCCATTTGATCTCCTCATTTTCACCGGCGGCGGCCTTTCTTCAACGCCGCGCGCGATTTTTGGCGTTGCGAGAAGGCCTAATTATGGGAAGCCACCTGATATGGCATCCCATTAACGATTTACAAGCCCTTCTTCCCATCACCGCCGCCACTCCCGCAAATCTTAGAGGCAGGGCCGCGAACCGGAACCGGACGCAGGGCATCGAGCGTACCGGATTGGCTGGCTGGGCCGGAGCCCAGCCATTATGACGAATTTACTTAATCTCGATCTTGGCGCCTGCCGCTTCGACCTTCTTCTTGATCTCTTCGGCTTCAGCCTTCGACACAGCTTCCTTGATCGGCTTGGGAGCAGCTTCCACCAGATCTTTCGCCTCTTTCAGGCCAAGACCGGTGATGGCACGCACTTCCTTAATGACGTTGATCTTTTGAGCGCCCGCATCGGCGAGAATGACGTCGAACTCCGTCTTCTCCTCTACAACTTCGGCGGGGGCTGCTGCGCCGCCCATGCCCGGCATAGCAAACGCCGGCATAGCCGCCGCAGCGGAAACGCCCCATTTGTCTTCAAGGAGCTTCACGAGCCCAGAGACCTCAAGAACCGTCAAGCCGGACAGCTCCTGACAGATTTTTTCAAGTTTATCGGACATTTAGACCTCTAATTTCGATGATTGGTTGGTGTTGGAGACCCTGCCTAGAGCCGTCACGCCGCTTCTTGCTTTTCCTTGTACGCT
>Ga0326728_10015273_pt1 | contig 16022 bp, 16 predicted proteins | sample MB3enrmetagenome_FD_207602 | JGI IMG/M metagenome (GOLD analysis project Ga0326728, IMG submission 207602) | Lab enriched peat soil microbial communities from McLean, Ithaca, NY, United States - MB31MN | ecosystem: Environmental > Terrestrial > Soil > Wetlands > Peat | place: USA: New York...
ACCCAGAAGGAAGTCTGTTTCTGCCTCCGCTTGCCCAGCGCCATGCCCAATTATCAGGCCAAAACATTCGTGCTTCAACATGTTTCGAAGACTTTATCGACGGGCTGCTAACCCGATCGTGAAAATCGCGCATCCGTAAAGCGCATGCTCGAACGATGTCACGAACAGCGATCCCGTCTCCAAGTACCGGACCCCGAAAAGCAACCCGGCGAGAAACGCGAGGCCGAGCGCGAGCGGGTTCCGGAACACGATGTGGACATAGGCGAATGCCGTCGCGCTGGCTAGCACTATGCCCCAACCATCACCGAACAGCTCTTGGTATCGGGCAAACAGGAAGGCGCGGTAGACGATCCCCTGGGGATACACCGACAGCACGGGGTAGAGGACCATTACCAGACTCCAGAAAAGCGGATTCGATCTCGGGAAGTTAAGGAAGGTCGCCGGCGCGTACCGCAAGACCAGCGCGATTCCGATTACGACAACGACTGCGAAAAGGCCCAGGATAGACGGAGCGTATTGGCGCAGGCCTCTGATGTCCATAAACGTCTGCGGTCAAACTGTGGATTATGCAGCAGGACGAACAAGCAATAGGCCAGCACGGCCCACAACGCCGGAATCGCCGGAATGCGATGGCGTGTGTACGCAAACAGCGTCGGCCCGACGAAGAACAGCAGCAGGAATTCGATCGTAAGAACCGCCATTGGAGTCAGGATCGCACGGGAAGCGGTCTCAGGAGTTGGGCACTACGCGGACGTTCTGGATTATCTTGATCGCGGATATTGGAAGCAATAGCAAACGCGCTAAGCACGCAAGATTGGGCAGAAATGGTGTCCGATAATGATTGCTATGAAAGCGCTGCAGCGGGGTTTTGCGTAAACTGCGAGCAAAACCCTGGAATGGAGGTGCTGCAGCAGTATGGAACAGTTTATCGGATGTGATGCGCACAAGAAGTTTTCCGTGTTCGTCGCGGTAAACGAAAAAGGCCACGCCGGCGAGGCGCTGCGCGTAGCGCACGATCGACAGCTTTACCGCGAGTTTCTGGCACGGCTCCCTGCGCATTCGGCGATCGCGGTGGAAGCCAGCGGTAGCTACAGTTGGCTGGTGGATGAGATGGAGCGGTCGGGCCACCGCCCCAAGCTGTGCAATCCGCTCGAGGCCAAACGACGCATGGGGCTGCGCCACAAGACAGACAAGCTAGACGCGAAAGGGCTGGCGATCCTGCTGCGCAACGGCACGCTGCCGGAGGTGTGGATTCCGCCGAGTGAGTTGCGCGATCAACGAGAGTTGCTTCGCCCCCGGATTTTTCTGGTGAAGCTGCGCACGCGCGTGAAGAATCGCATCCACGGCACTCTCGCCCGCCACAACGTGCAGGTGCCGGGAGCGGATTTGTTCGGCGTAACCGCTCGTTTGCAGCTCGGCGCACGGTTGCCAGAACTGCCAGTGCACTGCCGGGAAGCGGTCGAGGACGAATTGGCTACGCTGGATTTTCTAGAAACTCAGATCGAATCGGCGGAGCATCGGTTGGAAACGATTATGAAGGTGAGCGTCGAGGCGGTTCCTTTAAAGACGCTACCCTGTGTGGCCCAATCTTAAGCATGGTTCTGATGCTGGAAATCGGCAGAGTGGATCGGTTTCCGACGGCCGCACATTTGGCCAGCTATGCCGGGTTGGTGCCACGGGTGTATTCCAGCGGTGGTCACACGCGCATGGGGCAAGTCTGTGGGAACGTCAACCGGAATCTGAAGTGGGCTTTCGTGGAGGTCGGCAATCTGATCGTGATCAACCAGCGCCGACTTGCAGAAACACACGTGGTGCGGCTGTATCAGCGAATCAAACGCGCCAAGAATCATCAGAAGGCGGTGGTGGCCGTAGCACGTCACCTGGCCGAGGCGGCTTGGTGGATGCTGACCAAGCAGGAGGTTTATCGCGAGCCACAGGGCCCGCGGCAGCAGGCTCTTTCGTCGACGCACGGGTAAGCGCGTTTATGCGTCTAGCCCATCGAGGCTGAATAATGATTGCGACACCCGGTCAGCGGAATAGGCTTATGCAGAAGTTGAGGGCGGAGACATGAGTCCGACGAAAGAACGGAATCTGCGACTGAGCGGCACCGACGAACGAGTCAATAGCAAAGGAGGGAGTTCTCTGGGGACTCTGTCCCCAGGCCCCTGGGATTTACCGCTTTGATGCCATCCCAGTTGATGATTTTGTTGCTGGGGCTCAGTTCAATACCGTGCCCCAGCCTGGTCTGACCACGGAGTCGGCGCTCAGCTTGCTTCCCAGCAGAGGCTTATCCTCCGCTCCGGCCGTTTGTAGTGTATCCGCGATGGCGGAATTGTGCAATGGTTGATTAAAAAACAGGTTGACGTTCGCAGCGCTTTCAGACATGACGCTTAACGGTTGGCTTCCGCCTCGACATGGAACCCGCCGAATTGGACAGCAACACAAGGCTCTGTGCCAAAGTCGCGCGCGGCCGTGTGTTTCCTTTGTGTGCTGCTGTCACCGGAGGAGCGGGGCACGTCGCCGAAGATCGGTGGGGTCGTCGCAAGCCCTGCGCCGTACTTCCAAGGGCTTATAATAAAGAACGTGGAGAACTTCCGAGGCACGTAAAAGACGCCGTTTACACGTGAAGTTTATACAGATCTGATTGGCCGGTACATTCTGCTCTGGCGTCCCGCCCTGTCGCAAGCATTCCGAAGATCACTCTTGTGGAGCAGACAGTCTTGAGAGTTCGGTCGTTATTATCGAAGAGCGTTGTGGTCGGATTGTTGGCGAGTACTTTTCTGGCTCCCGCACCGGCTAACACGGCCGTCACCGCAGTACCGGCCGGCGGTGAGTACCGGCTGAAATTCTTCCACTTGCACACCGGAGAACGCCTGGATATCGTTTATCGCAAAGGCGACCATTACATTCCCGAAGCGCTCGAATCCCTCGATCGCTACCTGCGCGACCACCGTACCGGCGACATCCGCCACTACGACCCCAGGGTTTTTGATCTGCTGCACGATCTCACCGCTCAGTTGGGCAGGCCCAACGCCGAAATCGACGTAGTCTGCGGGTACCGCACGTCCTGGAGCAATGAGTTCTTGCGCACGCATGGCCATGGAGTAGCTCGCCACAGCTTGCACATGCAGGCCATGGCGATTGATATCCGTTTGCCAGGGATCAGCACGGCCCGTGTCAGGGATGCGGCTCTAGTGCTCCACCGCGGCGGTGTTGGATACTACGCAGGATCAGATTTTGTCCATGTGGACGTAGGCCGCGTCCGGCGCTGGTAGATCCCAAACCGCCGGAGGTTCTAACCTGGGTACGGGTAGCCCTTCGCGAGCACCTTCTTGAGTTCGTCATCGTAGCCGTAAATGTCATCGAAAAAGTGCACCTGACCTTCCGGATCGACCACCGCGGTGCCATACAGGATCAGCACGGGGACTGGCTTTGTAAGGTTGACCTGCACGTTGTCCCGGCCACTGTTCATGGCCGCCTGCACTCGTTCAAGGTTCCAATCGGGCTTATCGCGCAACACCCAAGCAGCCAGTTCTGCCGGCTTCTCCACCCGAATGCAGCCGTGGCTGAAATCCCGGCGAGTCTGTGAGAACAATTGCGGCACGGGTGTGCCGTGCAGGTAAACGTTGTATTCGTTGGGGAACATCAATTTCACCAGGCCCAGCGCGTTTGTTGTGCCCGGTTTCTGGCGTACCGCAAGCGTTCCGGAACGCAATTTTGCCAGGACTTCGTCTGTGATGGCACCCGAAGTGACGACCTGTCCCCCGTGCGTGACTACCTCGAATCCTTTTTTGGCGATGTAATCGCGGTCTTTCTGTATGGCCGGAACCGTCTCCGAGCGCTGGATGCCCGGCGGTACATTCCAATACGGGCGGAACACCACAAACTTCATGTCTTTTTCGAAGACGGGTGTCCTGTGCCGGAATGCCTTGCCGACAATCACGTTCATCGTGAGCACGGGATTCCCACCGCTGTCGAAGGCTCGCAGGCGGAACTCCGGGATATTCACGACGATGGGTGGCTCAGTGAACCGGTCGGGCAGCCAGTGCCAGCGCTCTAGCGTAAGGCGCAGTTGGTCGACACGCTGGCTCAGAGGCGTATTCAGGTTTGTCAGCGTGTGCTCGTCCAGTCTGCCATCAGGCTTCAGGCCATGGCGACCCTGAAAGCGCTTGACCGCGTCCACCAGCGCACCTTGGTACAAACTGGAATCATCGGGAACCTCTGTGTCCGGAGGCAGATCACCCAACAGGCGCAACAATCGCGTCAATCGTCGAACGCCATCGTAGGCACTTCCGGGCGCAATGGGTTTTTTCGAAACCGGGAGCTTCTCACCGTCGTCTTCCCTCGCCAGTTGCAGGTAGCGGTGTAGCGCTTCGAGGGTGCGCTTGTAGCCGGCAAAGGGCGGCCCGATTTGCGCCAGTTCCGCCTGCACATTCGGACTATTGACCAGCCGTTCACGCAGGAAAGCGGGCAAGTCGTACTTCTTGGCTTCGACACTGAGTCCGAACTTGAAGTGTTCCGGATTGACCTTTCCGATATGACTATCAGAGATGTAGCGCATCAGGCAAACCGTCAGCGAGGCATCAAAAATTGCACTCAGGTTGGCTTGATGAGACTTTTGCACGCGAGCCAGCCGATCGGCCCAGCGGGAGCCGTCATAGTCCTCAGGGTCCAGACCTCGGCTGTCCGCCTGCTTCAGAAGCTCTATGATCGCCCGCGCCTGTGAGGTTGGTTGGCCATCACGAATCCACGCCGGCGTGTAGCCCGAAGGCTGATAAAAGTTCTGCACGTGCTCGCGATAGTCGGAGAAATTCGGCCATCGAAGTTCCGGCAACTGGCCAGCCGACACAATCCCGCGCAACTGAGAGGAGACGTCGGAAGCCCCGCTTTGCTGCGCAAGTGCCGAGCCGGCCACCGTGCTTATCATCAGCAGCCAGAACGACAACGCAGCAAAGTTTTTCACCGCACCAAGTTTACACTGATGTATGTGTGTCGTGCTGCCCAGCTGCGCGAGTCGAGATAATCGGGGATTTTTATGCGCCCCTAAGAATGTACGGCGGGCTGATGGCGAGCCGAGGACTCCCGCGTCCGCAATCACCTCCTGACGCCTACGAACCTTATTGGTGCACGTGGGGCTATGGCTATGATTTCCGCCTTGCCGACATTCGAGAAAAACTTCCGCTTTTAAAGAGCCTCGGAATCCCCTGGATCGTCATTGACGACCGCTGGTTTGATGCGGCCGGCGACTGGGAACCTCGCCGCGATATCTATCCGCGCGGCGAGGAAGATTTCCGCACCATGGTGGATGAGTTCCACCGCGCCGGCTTCAAGGTCCAACTCTGGATCGTCCCCTCGGAGGTGGACGCGGGGCTGGACCTCAAGGCGTGGAAAGCGGCTTAGCCGCAGCTCAAAAACTTGAACAATTTTGTTCCCTCGGCGGTCCAACGCGCCAAGCTCCTCGATGAGCACCCCGACTGGATCGTCCTCGACGAGCACGGCACCCCGCCGTTGAGCAAGCGCGGCTACTACTACCTCTGCCCCGCCCTGCCCGTCGTGCAGAATTACTTCCGCGCCAGCGTGGAGAAATGGTTCCGCCAGTGGGGTGTGGATGGGTTGAAACAGGACGCGGTTTACATCTGCCCGCCCTGCTATAACCCCAAGCACCACCACGCTTCGCCCGAGGACGCGCCGCAAGCCTATGCGGCCGTCCAGAAGATTATTTTTGAGACGGCGCGGGCGGCAAAACCGCAATGCGTCATCTATTCCTGCCCGTGCGGAGTCGCTCCGGAATACACCTGGCTGCCTTGGCTCAACCAACTAGTAACAGCCGACGCCGAAGGCCCAGACCAGGTGCGCAGCCGCACGAAAGCCTTGCGGGCGCTCGCGGGCGACCGAGTTGCAATTTTTTCCGACTTCGTCGAGATGGGCGATTTTTCTTCCGCGTTCGGCGTGGGCGATGTGCTCGAGACGGAATTCACTTCCCTCAAACAGGAGACGAAGGTCGGCTTCGAAAAATGGTTTGGGCTTTATCACCAGCTCCAACTTAGTCACGCGACGTACCTCAACCTCTACGACATCGCGTTCGACCATCCGGAAGCGCACGTGCTTCGCAGGGGAGATAAGCTTTACTATGCGTTCTATACCCCCAAACCGCAAGACAACTTCCGCGGGCTGGTCGAATTCCGAGGGCTCGGAAGCCCGGCGTACCGCGTTTATGATTACTACCACGCACAGGACCTCGGCACGGTGACTGCGCAAAGCCCGCAACTCTCCGTCGTCTTTCGAGGATTCCTGCTGGTGGAGTTGAGTCCCGCCGGGTCAGCTCCCCCACGCCGTGACTCAAACCCGAATACGAGACAACCGGGAAGTTGAGAGCAGCGTCCGGATGTGGTCCCCTGGACGGAAGTGGAAGGGGGACGAATGCCGAGGAAAAGTCACAGCGCAGAGCAGATCATCTACGCCTTGCGGCGCTGCGCCAGATGTCTCCTTTTTGAGTTAGCCGATCGGGTGTATACTCCGGTTGGCTGAGAAAAGAAATTAGACTCGGCGGAGCGGCCTCGGGTTCGCTGCGCCGCCGGCAACTGGTATGTTCGTTCTCGATTCCCATGCTCTCAATTGGATTTCACACCGACGCGTTCAACTCCGCCTATTGGAATTTCGAACAGTGCCTGGCCTGGGCTCAGCGCCAGGGCTTGCATTACATCGAGTGCGGCGCCATTGACGGTGTGAGCTGGATTCATGGACTCGGTTACCAGCCACACGTAGCGCTCTGGCAGGACCCGCTGCAACTGCGCCGCAAAATGGATGGCCTTGGGATCACCTTCTCCCAAATCGATGCCGCATTCCCGCTCTCAATCCCCGAAGGCGCTACGCTCGGGGTCGAGTACATCCTCCACACGATTCGCTGGGCAAAACTCGCCGGCTGTCCGCGCGTGGATACCACCGATGATCGTTATTTGCCCAAGGGGATGACCGAACGTGAAGCGCTCGATATGATGCGCGCCATCTATCGCAGGATCGTCCCCGTCGCCGAAGACTATCAGATCACGATCAACATTGAACCGCACGGCTATTTCACCACCAAGCCCGAGTTCATGGCCGAAATGCTCGCCTTCGTAGACTCGCCCAACCTGCGCATGAACATGGATACCGGCAACACCTTCATCGCCGGGCAAGACCCGGTCGCTTTTCTGCGCTCGTTCGTTCCTAAGGTGAGTCACGTCCACATCAAAGACGTCAGCGAGAGTCTGGCCGCTGCCGCTCGCGGCGAACTGACCGGGATCGCCGTAAGCCACTGCGCGCTGGGCGACGGCATCAACTTCCAGAACATCGTTCGCTCGGTCGAAATGCTGGTGGCCGAGGGTTACGACGGCGTCCTGAGTATCGAGTGTGAAGGCCAAGGCGGACCCATGATTGAAAAAAGCCTCTCGTGGCTGCGGGGCGTCGTCGCTCAGGCGATGCGGCACGCTGCTGAGGCATAGATGAAAGGCGAGTTCATGCGACTGGCGATAATCGCGGTCCTGATGATCCCCATGCTCCACGCCCAGCAACCAGCGGCTCGCGTAAAAACGCTGATCCTGACCGGGGAAAGCGATACTCAGTACCACGACTGGCGGGTATCCACGCCATTTCTGCGAAGTCTTCTGGAACGTACGGGCCGCTTCGATGTGAAGGTCGAGGAGCAGCCGTCCGGTATGACCGCGAACACTCTGCGGCCCTTCGATCTGCTGGTGCTTAACTACATGGGCTCGCGCTGGGGCGTGGAAACCGAGCAGGCGGTAGAAGAATTCGTCCGCAGCGGGAAAGGGATCCTCTCATTTCACGGAGTCACCTACGGACCCCTATACGGCATGCAATTTGACCTTGCCGCCAAGCGCTGGAACGCGGGGCCTGATCCTGGTTGGCCGGCTTACCCGTCTCTAATCGGTGCGAGCTGGGAGCCTTCGAAGATCGGCCATGGAAAACGGCACGTGTTCACGGTGAAATGGACGAAGCTCGATCATCCGATCATCCGCGGGCTCGCCCCGGAGTTCCTGGCGAACGACGAACTCTACCACCGGCTGGATCTGCTACCCGAGACCAAAGTGCTAGCCACGGCGTTCAGCGACGGCGCGACCGGCGGCACGGGTAACGATGAACCGATAATCTGGACGACGGCGTTCGGCAAAGGCCGTTCGGCCCACATCACGCTGGGCCACGATCTCACCGCAATGTCTCAGCCCGGCTTTGTCGCGGCATTTGCGCGAGCCGCCGAGTGGGCCGCGACCAGTCAGGTGACTCTACCCGCGGACATCCCACTGTTCTCTAAGCAAAAAGATCCCGTCCGCGTGTTGGCCGTTACCGGAGGCCATTCCTACCCGGTCTCCTTTTACACGCTGTTCGAAGGCCAGGAGGACATCGTTTGGTCGCACGCCACCTCGCCGCGCGAGGCGTTCACACCGGATCTGGCGAGCCGCTTCGACGTGATTGTACTGCACGATATGTGGGAGGACCTCGATCCCGCGGCGCGCGATTCCTTGCGCGCGTTTGTCGAAGCGGGCAAGGGCATCGTTGCCATTCATCACGCCATCGTCGACTACACGGCTTGGCCCTGGTGGTGGCAGGAAGTGATTGGCGGAAAATTCTTCGTCAATGAGCAGCCTGGCCATCCGGCCTCCGTATATAAGGAGGGCGTGGAGATGATCGTGACGCCGACCGAACTGGGCGCGTCCCACCCGGTCACGCACGACGTTCCGCCGCTTGTCCTCAACGACGAGGCCTATCGGGGTATGTGGCATTCTCCTCAAATCCAGGTGCTGATGGAAACGGCGTTCCCGTTGAACGACCGGCCGGTGGTTTACGTCGGCCCGCATCCAAAGGCCCGCGTCGTCTACATCCAGTTGGGCCATAGCGATTCAACGATGCGGTACCCGGGCTATCGGAAACTCGTGCGCAATGCGATCCTGTGGGGGGCGCGCCGGTTGAATTGATATCGAGCATCAAGAGAGAAGCTATGAAACCGAACCAGAGTCATGAGGCGGCGTCACGCCGCGATTTTCTGAAGGCCGCTGCGCCGGCAGCGATGCTCGGCGGCCTGGCTCTTCCCAATGTTCACGCCGCCGGCAGCGACGCGATTCGAGTCGGTGTGATCGGCTGCGGGGGCCGCGGTGAAGAAGCCGCCACGAACGCCATGAACGCGGGCAAGGACGTGCGCATTGTCGCGATGGGAGATATCCTGCTCGATCGCATCCAGGAGAAGCGCACCGCGCTGAAGCTGAAGTATCCCGATCAGGTGGCCGTTCCTGACGATCATTGCTTCACCGGCTTCGAAGCTTACAAACATGTGATCGAGGCATCCGACGTGGTCATCATTGCCAACGCGGCGAAATTTCACTCGCTGCACGCGCGAACGGCGATCGAGGCCGGAAAACACGTCTTCGTCGAAAAGCCGCACGCCATTGACCCGGTCGGGATCAAAACGCTTCGCGCCGCCTGCGAGCTGGCGAAAGCAAAAAGGTTATCCATTGTTTCGGGGTTGCAGAGCCGCTATCACCCTGGCTACATCGATGTCATGAACCGCGTCCACGACGGCGCCATCGGCGACATCGTCGCGATTCAAGAGACCTGGCTGCGCGAGCCCTATGTGCTCTACCCTCGACGCCCGGGCATGAAGGAAGTGGAATATCAGGCCAGTAACCAATACCATTTCCACTGGCTCTCTGGCGACGACGTTCCTCAGACCTTGATTCACAATCTCGACCGCTCGAGTTGGGCGCTGCACAACGCGGCGCCGGTCCGCTGCTACGGCATGGGCGGGCGTTCGACCCTTCACGGCGAGATCTATGGCGATGTATTCGATCATCACTCGGTGGTTTACGATTTCCCGAACGGCGTTCGCGTTTATGCGATGTGCCGCACCATCGACAACTGCTACAACGAGAACTCCAGCCTGATCCTGGGCACCAAAGGGCGCTGCGACCTGCTCCAGCTTCGCATCACTGGCGAGACCAACTGGGAATCGGCGGCGGCGAAATCGAAGGCCAGCGCCTATGACCTGGAGCATGTCGCGCTATTCAACGGCATCCGCACCGGCAAGCCAGTCAACAACGGTGACTACATGGTCCGCAGCACGCAAATCGGTTTGATCGGGCAATTCTCCTGCTACACCGGCAGGCAGGTCGCGTGGGACGAATTCGATAAATCGCAGTTCTATTACCCGCCCCTGCCTGAGAACGTAACCCTAGATATGGAGGCGGCGGTCAAGCCGGGACCCGACGGGATCTATCCGGTGTTCGTGCCCGGTGTCACGAAGCTGCTGTAGCGCATTCTTGCCACGGTTGCCGCGCCAACGAGGCGTGGATCTGGTCTTCTGGCAGTCAGACAGGTTCGCAATAATCGGAAATGATAGAATACCGGCCGATGCGCCGTCGAGACGCTTTAAAGCTGGCCACGCTTTTAACGGACGTTACCCATCCCGTCGCTCGCTGCTTGGCGCGCACACCGAAGCGCGTGATCATCGGTGGAGGGGGGATTGCCGGGTTGTGTTGTGCGTATGAACTGATGCAGCGCGGCCACGAAGTGACTGTGCTCGAAGCCTCGGGTGACACGGGAGGCCACGTACGCACGGTCCGCGAAGGCCTGGCTGACGGGCTTTATGTGGATGGCGGCGCCCAACACTTCACCAAGCCCGGATACGATCTGTACTGGGGATACGTCAAGGAATTCAATCTCACGGCTCTGCGTTACCCGCACCTCGATAGGCTGCTGCAGTGGTTCGATGGGCGCATGTTCACCGAAGAGCAGCTTCGTGATCCCACGATCCTCGCTGGATTTGGTTTCAACCGGCGCGAGGTTAGCTTTTTGCAGCAGCACGAGTGGTGGGAGCTGCCGAACCTGTATTTTGGCCCGTACATGCACAGTTTCCGTGATGAGTACCAGCCCTTCGGCATCGGGTTGGACGGCCTCGATGGCCTGTCGGTCGCGGACCTATTGAAAAAGGATGGAGCCTCAGCAGCCGCTATCGAGTGGATCGGCGATTCCGAAAACTCGGCCCTGCACGTCGTATGGAAAGCGGCGATTCTCCGGCTGCGCGGCGTGCCGCTATGGCCTCGTGAAGTCTATCGCCTGAAAGGGGGCAACCAGATGCTGCCGGACGCGTTTGCGGAGAAACTCGGTGACCGCGTCCGTAAGAACTGCCCCGTTACCGCCATTCGCCACGACGACACGGGCGCCCGCGTAACCTATAGGGAAAACGGACGCGAAAAAACGCTGGATGCCGATTACCTGGTCTGCTGCATGTCCGCCGTGATGCTGCGGCAGATTCCGGTAACGCCCGCATGGCCGGAGCTGAAGCAGTTCGCGATCTACAATATGCCTTACACGGTGGAGTCGAGGCCGATTTTTCAGTCGCGCACGAAGTTCTGGAAAAGGGATGGTGTCAGCCCCAGCATGGATTTCCATGACCGGCTATTCGACTCCGTTTGGGCCACGGGTGATGACGTTCCCACCGAGCGTGGGTTGCTCATCGGCACGGCGCAGGGGAGCATCACCGCCAAGCAAGCGCTCTCGGTGTTCCGGCGATATTATCCGGGCAAGTCCGAGGACATCGAATACGGTACAGTGCTCGATTGGTCGCGCGACCCCTGGGCTATGACCTGCGAGGCCATGAATTATCATCCCGGTGAACTGCGCAAATTCTGGCCGGCGGCGATGGAGCCGGTAGGCCGCGTCCATTTCGCCGGAGCGTACTGTGACAATATGAGCTGGGGCCAAGAGGCGGCGACCCGATCGGCGAACCGCGTGGCCCGGGCGATTCATGAGGCCTAAATCACCAATGAAACTACTCTGCTTGCTATCGTTCTCTCTATTGTTGCTGCCAGTTGTCCGCGCGGAGGTACATGCCGTCGTACCACGCTCCAGTCCAGCACCTGTAGGCCCTTATTCGCCGGGGATCGACGCCGGGGATTACATTTACGTCGCGGGGCAAGGCGCCGAAACGCCTGATGGAAAGATGCCCGCCACTTTTGACGAGCAGGTACGGCAGACGCTCGAAAACGTGAAAGCCGTGGTGGAGGCTGCCGGCCTGACGATGGAACACGTTGTCTACACGCAGGTCTATCTCGAGGACATACACAATTTCGATCGCATGAACCGCATCTACGCCGAGTACTTCCCAAAAACACCCCCGGCGCGAGCCACTCTCGGCGTAGCGAAACTGGCGGGGACGCCGGTTGAGATCAATGCCGTCGCTGTCCGCGACCCGGCTAGCAAAAAGGTGATTGCCGTACCAGGCTATGATCCGCGCGAGCCAGCATCGCCTGGAATACTCACGCATGACCGGCTATTTGTCTCCGCCATGCGCGGGAGGGATCTACGAACAGGAACCATCCCGGCGGATCCGGCTGCACAGGTCGACCTGGCACTCGATGGTGTCAAAGCTGTCGTGGAAGCCGCGGGCATCAAACTGAGCCACATGGTGTTCGTGAATCCGTACCTCACGAAGCAGATTCCGGAAAGGGCCATGAACAAGCTGTATGCCAGCCGGTTTGAATTCGGGAACACGCCGGCTCGGGCGACCATTGAGGTATCGAGTCTTCCTGAAGGCGCGCAGATCGAGTTCACAGGAGTTGCCGTGAGAGATCTGAGCCAGCGCCGGGCGGTGCGGCCAAAAAATATGCGCCCGAGCGCCACCGCCAGCCCCTGCGTGTTCGCGGGCGACACGCTCTACTGCTCCGCGAAGGACGCGTTCATTCCGGGGCCAAACGCGGGCATCTATGTGGGGACTGTCGAACAACAGGTGCGCCAGTCGGTGCGCAACCAGCTCGATAACCTCGAAGAGGCGGATATGGACCTGAGCGATGTTGTGGCCACGAATGTTTATCTGGACGATGTGGCCGACTTCCAGGCGATGAACAAGATTTACGCCAAGTATTTCAAGCCGCCTTATCCGGCAAGAACTACCATTCAGCAAGTTGCTCCCACGGAGCGGAAGCCCGATGAAGAAGGACGCTACCCTGGCCTGGAGCAGATTTCGTTCATTGCCATCAAGGGAGCGCGGCGCCGTTAGGTTCGGGACGGATTGAAGAAGCGAGGCCATGTGCTGACCACCCCACGCGACGTGCCCGCGGGTGTAAATCCAGCCTAGCTTCGGAACAAAACCAGCACCGGGAAGGTTAAGCGAATGAAACAGGCAAAACATCTCGCATTGGCGGTTGTCCTACTGCTTCTTGCCGGTTGGGTGTTAGCGGCCCAGCCAATATCTCCGCACCCCGAATTCTATGTATCACCGGCAGGCGACGACTCGAATCCAGGCACCATGAAGGCGCCCTGGCGGACGATTCAGCATGCCGCCGATGCGGCTACCGCGGGCAGCACAGTGAATATGCATGGAGGAACGTACGAGGAGCGGGTCACCATCAACGTGTCCGGCAACGCGCGCGACGGATACGTGACTTTCCGGAGTTATCCAGGCGAGACGGCCATTCTGGACGGGGGGCACCTCACGCCCGAAGGCAGAAGCGGCATGCTCGTAATTTCGAACAAGAGCTACGTCAGAATTCAGGGTCTCGAGATTCGGAATTACCACACCGACGATCGAAGACGCACTCCCATGGGCATCAGTGTGCGGGGCGCGGGCACTCACATTGAGCTTCTGCACAACAACGTCCACCATATCGAGCAGACTTTTTCGGGGCGGGACGCTCCCGGGCGCGGCGGCAACGGGTTCGGCATCGCGGTCTACGGCACGGATGCCAAGTCACCGATCACCGATCTTGTCATCGACGGCAACGAAGTTCACCATCTACAGACCGGTTCCAGCGAGTCGTTGGTGGTCAATGGAAACGTAACGAACTTCCGGATCACGCACAACATCGTCCACGACAACAACAACATTGGAATTGACGTCATTGGCGCCGAGCATACTGCGCCCGATCCTGCCGTCGATCAGGCTCGCGACGGCGTGGTGAGCGGCAATCTGGTTTACAACATCACCTCGCGTGGGAACCCGGCGTACGGCAATGAGCAAAATTCCGATGGCATTTACGTGGACGGCGGCGCGCGGATTCTGATCGAACAGAACGTCATTCACCACGTAGACTTTGGAATCGAACTGGCGAGCGAGCATCGCGGGCGCAGCACCAGCTACATCACCGCTCGCAACAACCTGATCTATGCCTGCAATACCGCAGGGATTTCGATCGGCGGCTATGATGCCGAGAGGGGCAGCACCGAACACTGCACCGTAATCAACAACACGCTTTATGAAAACGATACCGCGGACACAGGATCCGGCGAGTTCCAGATGCAATTCCACATGACAAACAATGTGTTTGAGAACAACATCGTGTACGCGGGAAAACGCTGCCTCATGACGGCAAGCAAGTCCGGCCCCGTGGATGGCAACACGCGAACTGTGTCCATGGATTCCAACTTGTACTATTGTGCTTCCGGTGCGGAGGCCAGCAAATGGGGTTGGTACCCCGCCAGTTACACGGGATTCGCTGACTTCGTCAAGTCGAGCGGAAATGACCAGCATTCCCGCTTCGCCGATCCGCGATTTGTGGACCCATCGAAAAATGACTTTCACCTGCAATCAGCTTCTCCAGCAGTCAATGCCGGCACGAATGCGGGAGTGGCTGTGGTGGGCGAACAGGATCTTGACGGTAAAGCGAGGATCAATCAATCGAACATCGATGCCGGCTGCTACGAGAGGCGGTAGGAGCGACACATGTCTGATGCAGATGTCAATCGCAGAAGCTTTCTCCAGTCAGCCGTGGGGGCAAGTGTTTCCCTCGCCACATCCCGGACCGCAGGCGCCGCGGTACCTGCGAAGATGATCGGCATCCAGGTTGGCGCCGTTTCGTTTGTGGACGAGGGCACTGAGAAAGTGCTCGACATCCTTCAGGAACGAGCGTCTGTGAATACGCTGTTCCTCGCGGTCTTCACCTACGGCCGCGGCATTGCCGGAAGACAGATCCCGGGCCAGCCGCTGCCGGATCACGGCAAGCAGGAGTACGATCTCAAGTTCCATGGGGGCAACTTCGCCACTCCCCACCCGCAGTTTTACAAGAACACGGTACTCAAGGACACGCGCGCTCCCGACCACGGCAGTCTCGACATCCTCGCTGAAGTCCTTCCAGCAGCCAAGAAGCGCGGCATAAAGACCATGTGCTGGCTGGAAGATGTATTCCGCAAAGACCTGCCCAACGTCGAGAAACTCCAGGAGCGCGACCTGTACGGGCGGAACGCCGAAACGCTCTGCCTAAACAATCCGGATTATCGAAATTTCCTGACTGGACTGGTAGAAGATTACACACGCTCCTACGAGATCGACGGCATCATGTGGGGATCGGAGCGGCAAGGTGCGCTGTCCGACGGCTTGGGTGCCACTCACGACGATCCACCGATCGACCCAGGACGCGTCACGTGCTTCTGCCAGTTCTGCCAGAGCAAGGCGAAGGAGCGCGGCATTAACGTGGAACGCGCACGGCAGGGATTTCTCGAATTGGAGAAGTTCGTGCGTGCCGCGCGCAGTGGCAAACGCCCCGTGGATGGTTACTACGTCCAATTCTGGCGGCTTCTGCTCCGATACCCGGAACTGGCTGCCTGGGAAATGCTCTGGACCGACAGTTTGCGTGAAACGTATGACGCCATTTACAAAACCGTGAAGGCCACGAAGGCGGATGTGCCGGTAGGTTGGCATATCTGGCACAACAATTCCTTCAATCCCATCTACCGCGCCGAACAGGACCTTCACGAGCTTTCCAAATATTCGGACTTTCTAAAGATCGTGATGTACAACAATTGCGGCGGCGAGCGTATGGCCCTCTATGTCGACAACATCGGCACGACACTCTTTGGCGATCTTTCGAAGCAGGGCCTGCTCGATTTCAACTATGCGGTCATGAATTTCAAGGTATTGGTTTACCGGGTAGGATCACCGCATAGGTGTCGCCGGGCGTCACGGACCAGCGGATAGACATAGATGTCTTTAATGGCTTGACCGTGGCTTTTGTGCTCCCGGTCCATGCGACCGCGTCCAG
>Ga0326728_10015274_pt1 | contig 16019 bp, 14 predicted proteins | sample MB3enrmetagenome_FD_207602 | JGI IMG/M metagenome (GOLD analysis project Ga0326728, IMG submission 207602) | Lab enriched peat soil microbial communities from McLean, Ithaca, NY, United States - MB31MN | ecosystem: Environmental > Terrestrial > Soil > Wetlands > Peat | place: USA: New York...
CAAGGCGCGCTTCTACACGCTCACGCGAGCGGGCCGCAAACAGCTCGTCAAAGAGACGACCAAGTGGCGGCGACTGGCGGCGGCCATCGGGCGGGTTCTGGGACCCGAGGCCGGGAAGGGTTAGGGCAATGTTCCGACGAAAGCGCAAGCAGAGCGACTTCGCAGCGGAGATCGAAGCGCACCTCGAATTCGAGGTGGAGCAACTAAAAGAGCAGGGTTTGAGTGAAGAAGAGGCGCGCGCGGCAGCGCGGCGCGCCTTCGGCAACGTCACCCGGGCCGAGGAGCGCTTCTACGAATCGGGCCGCTGGCTCTGGTGGGACCACCTCGTGCAAGACTTGCGCTACGGCCTGCGCATGCTGGCGAAGAACCTCGGCTTCACCGCGGTCGCCGTCCTCACCCTCGCCCTCGGCATTGGCGCGAACACGGCTATTTTCAGTCTGATCGACGCCGTTATGCTCCGCCCGTTGCCGGTTCCCAATCCGCAGCATCTGGTGGTTTTCACATGGGAAGCCCGTCAGTCGCCTGAAACGGAGTCCTTTTATGCGTGGGGCGGCTGCCCAAGTAAGGCCTTTGGTTCGAAAAAGCCTATTCCTGCAGGTTGCTCGTTTTCTTACCCAATGTTCGAACAGATGCGAGCCGAGAAAGATATCTTCGCTGCGGTCTTTGCATTTGTTCCAGCCGCACGTCTAGGAGTAAGCATCGATGGGAATATGAGCTTCGCCGATGGCGAATTGGTTTCCGGAGATTTTTTCCCTGCACTCGGTATTCGCGCCGCATGGGGCCGCGTGCTGGGCGTCTCCGACGAAGGCGCCACCGCCTCTCCCGCCGTCGTCCTAAGCTACACCTACTGGAAGAGACAGTTCGGTGGGGCGCCCTCAGCAGTCGGGAAGTCGATTGTTGTGAACGGCATACCCTTCACCATTGTGGGCGTCGCGCCGCCCGCCTTTCTTGGCCTTGACCCTGGAATCGTGCATGACATGTGGCTGCCGCTGTCAACCGAGGGCCGTGTGGTCCAGCATGTACGGGAAGTGTCAGATGCCGCTTCTTGGTGGCTGTTGGTGGGCGCCCGCCTCAAACCCCGAGTTACGATCGTACAAGCGGAGGCGGCAGCCCAGGTAGTTTTCACTCGTGGCGTCACGAACGGTGGAAGCCCTTTATTGAAAGGGGAAGACGCACCGCACATTGAGTTAGTCAGCATCGCACACGGCTTGGTTACTCTACGACAGAGTTTCGGGGACGCGCTTTTTCTGTTGATGGCAGCGGTCGGACTGGTGCTGCTCATTGCCTGTGCCAACGTGGCAAGCCTGACACTGGCGCGGGCTGCGGCACGCGAAAAGGAACTTGCCATGCGCTTTGCTCTGGGGGCGGCGCGTGGGCGGATTATTCGCCAGCTTCTTACCGAGAGCATCATCATGGCGGTGGCGGGCGGGTTGCTCGGTATCGTTTTTGCCTACCTGGGGGCGAGTTCCTTGGCCGCCTTTCTTTCCTCCAACTGGTATTCTTCTCTGGAGATCAACGTTCATCCCGACTGGCGAGTCCTCGGGTTCACGATGGCCATCGCCCTACTCACGGGAATTCTCTTCGGCCTTGCACCGGCGCTGCGTAGCACTCGAATCGACGTGACTCCGGCACTGAAGGAAAGCGCCGTCAGTTCTCCGGGGACCGCCCTGATTGGCCGGAGATTCGGGGTGGGCAACGTGCTGGTCGTCGCCCAAGTGGCCCTTTCGATTCTCGTCCTGGTGGGCGCGTCGCTGCTGGCGCGCACCCTCATTAATCTCGCAACCATGAATATTGGCTTCGATGCGCACAACGTCGTACTCTTCAGCGTGCAGCCCGAGTTGAATGGCTACAAAGGCGAGCGGCTGGCGAGTCTCTTCCCCGAATTACAGCGGCGTCTTGGCGCTATTCCTGGGGTCGCTTCGGTCGGGTATTCGGCGGTTCCTCTGCTTAGTGGCGCGTGGGGGGCGCAGGATATTTACTTCGCAAATGGACCAGGCCGATTTCCTGTTGACGTTCTCAATGTAGGTCCAGACTTCTTTGAGACCATGCGCATCCCGCTGCTCGCCGGGCGAACGTACAACTCGCACGATTTCGTAGCCGCATCGGAGAGGAAAGGGAATGTGGTCATTGTGAAGCGCACCTCCGGGCAGCGTTTCTTTGTCGTTGTGAATCGCACCTTCGCGCGGCGTTTCTTTGGTACGCACAACCCCGTTGGCCAGTTGCTCAGCCTGGAGGAAGGAAAGGCACCTGACGTGGAGATTGTCGGCGTGGTGGGCGATGCAAAGTATAACAACCTGCGTAAGGGGATCGAACCGACCCTCTACTTCCCGATGCTGACGGGCGGCGGGACATTTGAAGTGCGCACGGCCTCCGACCCTAAGGCAATGCTTCCTTCCATCCACGCCGCCGTGAGGAGCATGGACAAGAACCTACCTATCTTTCAGCTTATGACGCAGACGGAGCAAATCAACCGCGCGATATTCCAGGAACGCTTGGTAGCGTGGCTCTCGGGAGCCTTTGCTCTGCTTGCGCTGGTTGTAGCCTGCATCGGACTCTACGGACTCCTTGCCCACGAGGTAGCGCGGCGCACGCACGAGGTGGGAGTTCGCATGGCGCTGGGAGCCACGCCGCTCGAGGTGCTTGCTCTTGTCCTCGGACGGGGTATTCGACTGGTTGCCCTGGGTGTGGTGATTGGCATCGGTACGGCGCTTGGCCTGGCGCGGTATCTCCAGAGCCTGCTCTATGGGGTTCGTCCGATTGATCTGCTGGCCTACGCTACGGTCACGATCTTGTTGTTGATCGTGACCTTCGGCGCATGTTACCTGCCCGCGCGACGCGCGACCAAGGTCGATCCCATGGTGGCGCTGAGGTATGAGTAAGCCGGAGGTACAGCAAATGGTGCAGCAAACGATGGTACTGGTTCGTATGGCTCGGGTTCTCCCGCTGGTGTTGAGTCTGGTCTTTCTCGCGGCGCCGTCCGCACCTGCGCAGGCCGCGTCAGGGAAAGCAGAGAAAAGCCGGATCCAGCCTCCGGCGACATTGCGTGTGGACCCGCTCTTGATCGCCGAGGCGGGAGAGGTGTGGGGGCTGATCGCGTCCCCAAATAACCCCGTCTGGCCGGGTTGGGACGCCTCCGACACCCCTCTCCTGTTCTACTTGCCGGGGGAGCAGGACGTCCTCATCAATCACCCGCACCCGCCCGCAGGGTTCCTCCCCTACGACGGCCCTGTCCGGTTTCCGGGTTGGCGGATTCTCCTGAAGAACGGCCCGACCCTCATCGAGTGGGACGGGCAGAACACTTCCACGGATGTAGAAGGAATCCGGACGCTCGTCGTGGCCGACACCCTCTCCAACTTGAGGAGCCAGATGTCCGGCCTCCTTCAGGACGCGAGACCGGCAGCGGAAAAGGTCCAGGGACTGCGCTTCTCGGACTTAGCGACGGATCCCTATGGCCAGCTCGCCATGGTGGTCCACGAGGCTTTCCACGTCTTTCAAGACAAACAGGCACCCGACAAGGGCGCGAACGAGATGCTGCTGTTGTACTATCCCGTCCTCTCCGTCCAAAACAACGTGGGCTTTGTCCAGGAGGGCTCGGCCCTTGCGGAGGCCCTGCGCGCCACGGACGCCGCTGCGCTTCGGCGTGCGGCGGTGCGCTGGCTGGCGCTACGCAAGGACCGCCGCTCGAACATCCCACAGAAGGCCCTGGAATACGAGGACGGGACAGAATTCAAGGAGGGATTGGCGAAGTACACCGAATACCGTCTGTTCCAGGTGTTGGAGGGCCGGCAGCCGGGGCCGGCCATGTCATGGGCGCAAGGGTTCGTTGGCTACTCCGACCTCGCCCCGCAGCGCGAAAGGCTCATCGAGATGATGGTTAAGAACATGAGCGGCGCGGTCAATGTCAACAACGATCCCTACGGGACAGCCCCGCTCCGCATGCGGCTGTACTACTCGGGCATGGCGGTCGGCGTTATGCTCGACGGGCTCTCGCCCGGCTGGAAGACCCGCATCTTCTCGCCGGATGCCTCCCTGACCTCCCTCGTGGAGGAGGCGCTGAAACCCTCGCGGGCCGATCTCGACCAGGCGCTTAAGGAGGCGAGGGGCGAAGCGGATTATGCCTCCCTCGTGGAGAAAAAGACCAAACTGGCTCAGGAGGGCAAGGCGCACGCCGAGGCCGTGCTCAAGGAGATCGAAGGAGGCCCGGGCGTCGGCCTCATCGTGGACTACTCGGAGCTAGGTTCCCCTCAGCTCGGAATGGCTTTCACGCCCTTCGGCATTACGGTGGTGGACGGGGAGCGCACGATCTTCACGCAAATTCCCGTGAAGGTCGCTTTTGGTCAGGAGGGCGAGGTGGCCCAAAAAGTGCCGGCGCCGCTCCTGCGGGACACCGGGCGGCGGCTCGTCCGGTTCCGGTTGCCTCAGGGCGCGACCCGAGCGGAGGTGGAGAAAGCCTTGGGCTCAGCCGAGACAAGCGGCGGCACGGTTGCCCATCTGGCGCTCGACCTTCCGGGCGCCACAGTAAAGGCCGCCAAGGCTCAAGTCAGGTGGAGCGGCGAGGACCTGATCATCGTCCTGCTGAAGAGCAGCGAGGAGAGATAGAGTCGGAGAGTGAACCGGGCGTGCGAGCACGAGAGCGCGTGATTCCGGTTGGTCTCGCTTCCCCGTTTGTAGGGCGGGGGAAAGCAAGCCTCGACCCTACAAAACTGGTGCGCGCAATTGTCAAGAATTAGATGTGACAGGACACTAGGGTGGCAAACCGACGCGGCGCACGAGGTCTTGAAAACGAGGATCGGGGCGAAGCCCGTCCAGCCTTGGCTCCCCCTTGAAGCTCATAAGCATTGAGAAGGAGCGTTCTTCGTAGGCTCTTTCCAGCCACTTGAACGCCTGGTTTGCCTCGCCCAGACCGACATAAACAATCGCAAAGTCGTATGCCGAGACAAATCTCCGCTCCGCCAGCTTGTGCAATTCCTCGAGCGCCTTCCGCGCATAGCCTTTTCTCTTGAACACGGCATGGGCATGACCGAGTGCCCCTACCCTGTCGGGGCTGCCTGGGGAGACTTTCAACGCTCTTTGGAGATGCGCGATCGTTTCCTGGTACATCCCCATTTGCTCATAAGCCAAAGCCAGGAAGTAGTGCGCCGCTGCGAAGTAAGGTTCCATCTCGAGCGTCTGCCTGAGCTGTTCGATCGCCTCCTCGTACCGGCGCCCCCGATACAGCATCAGCCCTAAGTGGGTTCTTATAATGATCGACAGGGGGTTAAGCTCTTGGGCTCGTCGCATCTCGGCGAGGGCCTCATCCACGCGCCCCAGCATTCCTAAATAGAACCCATGCCAATGACGGGCCGTGGCAAAGTTCGGGTTAAGCGCGATGGCGCGCTGGTAAACTTGCTCGGCCCCGGTCCAGTCCCAGTCGAATGAATGCATGGCGAAAGCCAAGGCGTTGTGGGCTTCCGGAAGCGAATCGTTAAGCTCCAGAGCCTTCATTGCTGCTGCCTTGGCTCTGGGGAAAGCCTGCCTCCCGGGAAGGACACGGAAGTGATCAGCCAGGTCCAAGGCGACCGCTAATCCCGCATATGCCACAGCGTACGTCGAGTCTCTCGATGTAGCCTCCTCAAAGTACGCGATCGCATTCTTCACCCCTTCGGCGGTTCCTTTATTCAAGCAGTAGCGACCTCTAAGAAACGCTCCGTGAGCTTCCGGATTTGCGCTCGAAGATCCAGCAGCGGACACGCTCTTGGCGGGAGGCGCTTCAATCTGCAAGGAGCGAGCAATGTGGCGGGCAATCGCGCCGTGGAAGGCCGCTACATTGGCCCGGCCGCCCTCAAAGCGATCGGCCCACAGGTGAGTGCGGTCCTTGACCTGGATGAGTTCTGCGCTGATACGTACCCGGTCGCCCGCGCGGCCCACGCTGCCTTTGAGAACATAGTCCGCCCCCAGTTCTCGCCCGATTTGGTCGATGTCCTTGTCGGTATTCTTGTATCGAATCACCGATGCCCGGGCGATGACGCCCAGGCGTTCCGGGTACGAGCGTCCCAGCCGCGCAATCATCTCCTCGGTCATCCCGTCACTGAAGTATTCCTGCCCGGCATCACCTGTAAGGTTCTCGAACGGCAGTATCGCCACAATCGGCTTGCCTGCTCGAGGCTCTCCTTCCAAGGTTGCCACGAAGCGGTAGCCTCGCCGGGGCAGAGTTTCAATGAAGTCGGGATGAGCGGCGGAATCACCCAAGGCCTGGCGGAGCTTCTTGACCGCAGTGGCCAGACTGTGCTCGAAATCTACAAAGGTGTTGCCGGACCAAAGTCTCTTCCGAAGTTCCTCTCTCGTCACAACTTCGCCAGGCCGCTCGAGCAACACCGACAGCACTTGAAAGGGTTGTTCCTGGAGCCTTACCTTCACTCCGCGCTTGCGCAGCTCACCGGCTTGCAGATCAACTGCGAATGCCGCGAAGCGAACCTCGTGGGTGCGACTCGATGCTTTTTCCATGGAAAGCCAAAAACTCTAGCACGTTTACCAAAGGAAGGGAAGCCTCTTCCGATGTCGCATTCGCCCTTTGTTTTGTATAGGTTACTTGTTCACCAGGAGTTCAACAACAGTTCACCTCCGGTGCATGGACGGCGCAGCAAGCCTATGTGAAAGTGGATGGGTAAGAAGGCGCTTGAGATTGCAAAGGCTATCGTAACTGGAGTGCTAAGGGACGACCGAAAGGAAGTAGAGGCGCTGGCCCGTCAGCCGACGGGCTGCTGGGATCAACAAAGACCAATCAGAGAAGAAAGGAAAATCAAATGAAAAAGGAGAACCAAATGAACATGAATATCAGAAAGTGTCTCGGAACATCGGTTCTGTCGGTGGCGCTACTTCTGGCCTCCGGCATTCCCGGCCTGGCTAAGGACTCGCGGAGCATCACCCTGACCCATGATGTCATTGTGAACGGGGCGACTCTTCCGGCAGGTCACTATACTGTCCAGTGGGTAACACACAGCCCTGAGGCAACAGTAGAATTCGTGCAACACCACAAGGTCATCCTCTCCACACAAGGGAAAATAGAGGAGCGCTTTAAGGGCTACGACCGCAATGCAGTTACCAACCCAGACGCCACACTAGAGGCACGCGGCAACGCCAACGACAGCGATGCGGTTGTTTACGACACCGCTCCGGACGGGACCATGTCCCTCATTGAGATTCACTTCGCTTACACGAACAAAGTCCTGCTTCTCAATCAATAACACCGCACACTGAGAGTTGCGGCTGAGAATTTGAAAACCGACGTGGCGGGCCGCATCCCCGGTCCGCCATCTCTTTTGGCAGCGAAAACGTTTTTGCCCACTCTCGCTTTTCCCGTGGGTACTATGACCTTCCCCATGTAAAATGATGGGTTTATGGTACCCCTTCCCCTCACCGACCACATCCGGCGGCGGAGCTTCTGGTTTGTTACTCTCGCCATCATCATCGCGAATGTTTGGGTCTTCTTCTTTGAACTTGCACAGGGCCGCGACATCAACCGGCTGGTTTTCTTCTTTGGAATCGTCCCGGCGCGATATTTCACCCGGTACGGGTTCGGAAACCTGACCGTCGCAGGATTTTTCATCCCCATCTTTATTTCCATGTTCCTCCATGGGGGATGGTTGCACCTCCTCGGGAACATGCTCTTCCTCTTCGTCTTCGGGCGGAGCGTGGAAGACCGCTTTGGGCATATCAAGTTTCTGTGTCTCTACCTACTATCAGGTTTGGCGGGCGCAATTCTGCACATCGTCCTCAACGCGGGATCCCGCATGCCGACCATCGGAGCGAGCGGAGCTATCGCAGGAGTGCTTGGCGCCTACTTCGTCAGCTTTCCCCGAGCCCGCATTACGACGCTTATCCCCTTGATCTTCTTCTTTTGGACGATCGAGCTACCAGCCATCCTGGTGCTTGGCTACTGGTTCCTGATCCAGTTCGTTACGGGCTACCAGATGCTGGCGATTCAATCCGCAACCGGTGGCGGGGTGGCCTGGTGGGCCCATGTCGGAGGATTCATGATGGGACTGTTCCTTGCGGTGGCATTCCGGCCTGCCAGAAGAGGCCCGGTGGTCGAAATCCTGCCTTGAGTTGTTCCAGGAAGAAGAAGTCAGGAGTCAGCGCCCCTGTAGCAGAGCCAATTGTCTTCGCACCCGTGTGGCATCAGCAAAACAAGTCAGTTTGCCATAGGAATCCAAGAACACCATGATGAGGTTCTTGCCATCGACCTGCGCTTCCATCACCAGGCACCTGCCGGATTCGCTGATATACCCCGTCTTTTGGAGCTCAATTTCCCACCCAGGATGACCAACCAAGCGGTTCGTGTTGATGTATTGCAACCGCCTTTTGCCCGTTTTGCCCACAAAGACATCGTATTTGGTGTCTGTAGAGAAATGCCGAATCAGAGGGTATTCGTATGCAGCTTTCACGAGCCTTACGAGATCCAGAGCTGTCGAGACATTCTCAGCGGAAAGTCCGTTCGGGCTGATGAAGTGAGTGTTGTCCATGCCCAATTCACGCGCTTTGCGGTTCATCGCTTCAATGAAAGCCGGCCGCCCTCCGGGATAATAGCGGCTGAGACACGCAGCAGCCCTATTCTCGGATGCCATCAGGGCAATGTGCAGCATGTCTTCCCGGGTCAAGCGCGAGCCAACGCTCAAGAAGGAACGCGTGCCCTTCAGATCATCGACGTCCTCATCGCTAACCGCGACCACATCAGCCAGTGGAAGCTTTGCATCGAGAGTGACGATAGCCGTCATCAGTTTAGTAATAGAGGCAATCGGGCTGACTTTATTCGGATTCTTCTCGTAGAGCAGTTGGGAAGTATCGGCATCCGCGACCGCAGCAATGTTGGAGCGGACCGTCAGGTGATAAGGAGTTTCTCGAGATTTGAGATCGTTATCGCGAGGCAGGCGCTTGGACGGTGAGTGGGAGTCTGTCTCACAGGGGCTTGACGGGCCGGATCCTTGCGCGTGACCACGCTGAAGCGGTATCAGGAGGGACGCCCACGCTAACGCCGCTGCAACAATCAGTCTACAGACTTGCCCAAAGGCCCGATGGCTTCGACTTGGTGAAAGAAAATTCATCCAAATTCCCCACGTTCGTGCTCGGCCAGGAACACGCCCAGCAGAATCAGCGCGCCGCCGGCGACAACCCTCAGCGTGGTCCTCTCCCCGAGCAGCCATACTCCCAGAAGCGCTGCCACCACCGGCTGGAGGTACGCGAAGGCTGCCACGCGTGACGCGGAAAGTTCGGTGAGCGCGAAAGCGTAAATAAGATAGGCTGCGGCAGTACCCAGCACGACCATGAATGCCAATCCACCCCAGGCGGCGAGGGTCACGTTGGCCCAGCGGATATGGAGAACTGAGCGAGCGGCAAACGGGATCATCAGCAAGGAACCCATCGCGAACGTCAAGGTGTTAAGGGTTAGCGCGTCGTACCGATTCGCTATTTCCTTAACCTGAATCGTGTAATAAGCAAATGACGCGCTGCCGGCCAGCACAATCAGGTCTCCTTGCCAGCTCGCCGTGCTTCCCCTCTCTGCCCCGCCCAGCGTAAGGATAGCTACTCCCCCGAAGGAAATCAGCATGCCGAGGAACTTGGGCAGGGTTAATGGCTCCAACCGCATCAGGCAAGAAAGCGCCAGCACCATGACCGGACCCAGCGCCACGATGAGCCCGGTGTGCGCCACAGAAGTCCAAGCCAAGCCGTTAATGAAGCATATCTGGTTTAGCGTCATCCCATTGAATGCGACGCCGGCAAGGACAAGCCATTCGCGCCCGCTCAAACGCAACTCAGGCCGTCCCCGCCAAGCCAGGAAAAGTGCAGCAAAAAGCAGCGCGGCGCCGGCAAGGCGCAACTGCGCCAGCCCCATGGCCCCAAAACCGTTCACAGCCTCTTTTCCTGCCACGATATTAGCGGCCCAAAACACTGTCATCCAGAACAGGAGAACGTGCATCAAGGCGTGGCTGTGGCCGTGGGCCGGTGCGGTAGGGTGTTGAATTTCTTTGGCCAGTTTGCTACCCAAAAAGTTCCTTTCTTATGGTCACTTTTTCGATTCGGCCGAGGTTGGGCTCATAACCCAGCCCGGGGGCTTGGGGAACACGTATGGTTCCACGCGCGCTGACAGTCACCTCCGGGTCGATGATATCCTCCGCCCAGTATCGCTTGCTGGCGGAAACGTCTCCCGGAAGGGTGAATCCGGGGAGCGAGGACATGGCAATATTGTGGGCGCGCCCAATTCCGGACTCGAGCATCCCGCCGCACCAAACCGGAATGTTTCCTGCCCGGCACACATCGTGAACTTGTTTGGCAGAGGTCAAGCCTCCCACGCGGCCCAGCTTTACGTTAATGATCTTGCACGCGCCGATTTCGATGGCCTTCCGCGCGCCGTCGGCGCTGTGGATCGACTCATCCAGGCAAATCGGCGTGGAGATTTCCTTCTGCAGCTTGGCGTGATCGATGATGTCGTCCCAGCCCAGCGGCTGCTCGATCATCATTAGATAGAACCGATCGAATTGCTTCAGGTGGGACAGGTCGGCGAGCGTGTAAGCGGAGTTCGCATCGGCCATCAGGGCGATACGAGGAAACTCCGTGCGGATGCGCTCGAGGACGTTGATATCCCAACCCGGCTTAACCTTCACCTTGATCCGCTGATACCCGGCTGAAACTTCACCGGCGATTTTTTCCAGCAGTTCCTCGACGCTGTTCTGAATCCCAATGGATACGCCGCAGGGAATCTCTTCCAGCGTCCCACCAATCGCTTTCGCCAGAGAAATGCCTTTCTGTTGCGCCTCGATCACCCAAAGTGCGTTCTCCAAAGCCGCTTTGGCCATGTTGTGACCACGGATGGGACGGAAGCGTCCGGCAACTTCAGAAGGCGATACCCACTGCTTGCCTAATACCCAAGGAATGAGGAAATCCCGCAAGACATGCCAGGCAGTTTCGGGAGTTTCGTAACTGTAGAACGGCTCTTCTCCGGCCGTGACTTCGCCCCATCCGCTCAGGCCTTCCGCATCGACCCGCACCAGAGCGATTCTGCGCGTCGTAGTTCTGCCAAAACTCGTCTCGAAAAAACGGACGAGAGGCATTTGAATTTCCCGTAGCTCCACACGATTAATCTTCATGTGACTTCAACTCGTTCCAAAGGCATTCCATTTCTTCCAGAGAACACTCCCGCAGATTTCTTCCACGCGTCGCCATTTCCTTTTCAAGTGCCTGGAACCTGCGTTTGAATTTCTGATTAGCTCTCCGCAGGCAAGTCTCCGGGTCGGAGCGGAGGAATCGCGCCAAATTCGCGGCGGCAAATAGCAGGTCGCCAACCTCTTCCTCGAGCCGGGATGATCTGTTGCCTGCCTCTCGATTCAGTTCGTGGCGCAATTCCGCAATCTCCTCTTCAACCTTTTGCAGCACCTCCTCAGCCTTTTTCCAATCAAAACCGACTTCCGACGCCCGCAATCCCAGTTCGTAGGCTTCGAGGGTCGCCGGCAGGGTTGGAGCAATCCCATCCAAAAGTGATTTTCTACCGTCCTTGCCATGACCCGCCGACCCTCGCTCCTGCTCTTTTACATTCAGCCAACTCTTGAGGGCTTCGTCCGCATTACTGGCGTGGACCTCGCCGAAAACGTGAGGATGCCGCCGAATGAGTTTTGCGTGTACGCGCTCGATCACGTTGTCGATGTCGAAGCGCCCTTCCTCTTCCGCCAAACGCGAATAGAACACTACCTGGAAGAGCAGATCGCCTAATTCATCTTCCAGTCCATCGAAATCGTGCAAGTTAATCGCGTCAATGACTTCGTAGGCCTCTTCGAGCAGCAACCCCTTGAGGGTATCGTAGTCCTGCTCGCGGTCCCACGGGCAGCCCTCGGGTCCTCGGAGATGCGCCATCAGATCAACAAGCTTAGGAAGTTTTTCGCCGGCCAGAGTCACTCCTGTCCCAGGCAGCCGGAAACCCGCGCGGCCCGCCATTGCTGAATCCTGCTAATCTATCAAGGCGGCAGGACAAACTGCAACAAAAGTTCTGCAACGACCCCAGCTTGTTGGTATGCAGAATTGTTGGTAAACTTGAAATTCGGCAGGTAGGTGCAAGAATCGCGTTGTAGGGGCGGCCCTTGTGGCCGCCCCAGGGCAATCCGTCAACTGACGGATCAGCCGACGGATTGCCCCTACGACGCGGGGTTAAAAGGCATTTTTTTCACACGTTCTGAGGCAGGGAGGTACCCAATGGCCAAGGAGGAAGGCAGTTCATCGGGATTCAAGGTGGTTGACCGCCGGCCATTTGCCGCCGACGGCTCACGGAATGAAGAAATCCCTGCCGAGGAAAAAAAGACGGAGGCTGCGCCGGAGCGAGAGCGCAGTCCGCTAACCGAACCGCAAAGCGAGCCCCGCGGCCAATACGACGAGGATTCTCCTGGGTTTGAAACGCTGGTTTCTTATCTGAGCACCACGGCAATGTTCCAGCTTGGATTAATTCCCGGGCCGTCAGGAGAGCACATCCCGGCGGACATGCCCAACGCCAAGCGCACCGTCGACCTGCTGGAAGTTTTGCAGGAAAAGACCCAAGGCAATCTCACCGCCAGCGAATCCCGGCTGCTTGAAGATGTCCTCTACGAGCTGCGCATGAGCTACGTCGAGATGCAGAAGCGCCAGGCCCGAAAGAGCAAATGAGACTGACTTTCTTGGGTACGGGGACTTCCACCGGGATTCCCACCCTGGCCTGTCATTGCAGGGTTTGCACCTCTCCTGATCCGCGCGATAAGCGGACGCGGCCTTCGCTCCTGGTTCGCTTCGACGGCCGCGCCCTAGTGATTGATACGACGCCGGATTTCCGGGCGCAAGCTCTGCGTGAGGGCTTGGACCGCCTGGACGCCGTCCTCTTTACGCACGCCCACGCCGACCACATCCTGGGGCTTGATGACGTGCGAGTCTTTTACTTCCGGCAGCAGAAGCCGATTCCAATTTATGCTGACGCCCAGTGCATGAAGGACATCCAGCGGACCTTTAAGTACATCTTCGACGGCAACTATCCCTACGGTGGGATTGCCCGGCTCGACCCCCGCCTCATTGACGGGCCTTTCGAGGTGGAAGGTCTGAAGGTCATTCCCGTCCCGGTGTTGCACGGTAATCTGCCCATCCTGGGATTCCGTATCAACGGACTGGCCTACTTGACTGATGTGAGCGAGATTCCGGAATCGAGTTATCCGTTACTGCAAGGTCTCGACGTCTTAATCCTTGATACCTTGCGGCCCCGTCCCCACCCCACCCACCTGACGGTTGAGCAGGCGCTCAGCGTGATGGAGCGGTTGAGGGTTCGAAAAGGCTACTGCACGCACATCGCGCACGAATTGGGCCACGAGGAAACCAACGCCCAGCTTCCGCCGCACGTGCGGCTGGCGTACGACGGGTTGCAACTGGAATTTTAGTTGAGGAGTTAAGGAGTCGAGGAGTTAAGAGGTCAAGGAGTTAAAAACTCTTCGACTTCTCGACTCCTTGACTCCTCAACTTTCGGCTTTTCGACTGACCATGCGTGTCATTCACAACCTCTCCGAATTGCGGCCATCGCCTTCCGCCTGCGTGCTAACCATCGGTAACTTCGATGGAGTCCACCTGGCGCACCGCAAGCTTCTTGACAGGGTTGTGGAAGTTGCCCGTCCTCGAGGTGCGGTAGCTGCCGCCGTCACCTTTGAGCCTCATCCCATCAAGTTCCTTTCCCCTGCCCACGCTCCAAAACTCCTCACACCCTTTTCCAGGAAAGCCAGGCTCATCGCTACCAGCGGCATTGACCTGCTGGTCGTTCTTCCCTTCAACCGCGAACTGGCTCACCTTTCCCCCCTGGAGTTCGTACGCAACATTCTTGTCCGGCCATTGCACACGGTGGACGTCCTCGTGGGACCAAACTTTCGCTTTGGATATCGGCAAGCAGGCGACGTGGAAATACTCGAAGAACTCGGGCGGCGAGAGGGCTTCAAAGTGGAAGTGCTGCCCCTGCTCGAAGTGCGTGGCCAGAGGGTTTCCAGCACACGCATCCGGGAATTGCTGGTGGAAGGCCGCGTCCATGTTGCCAACCGGCTGCTCGCAAGGCCCTTCTCCGTTTATGGGCCGATTGTGGCGGGCCTGGGGGTGGGACGCAAACACACCGTCCCGACGCTCAATCTCGCTCCCGTCGAGGAACAACTGCCCAAGACCGGTGTGTACGTCACTCGCACCAAAGTCGGTGAGAAGCTCTACGACTCCGTTAGCAACGTCGGCCATAAACCCACGTTTGGCGATAATCAGAAACTGACCGTCGAGACCTTTCTCCTCAACTTTCCTGGCGGTGAAATCCAGGAGCCGGATATGGAAATCGAGTTCCTCTACCGCCTGCGGGACGAAATCAAGTTCCAGAACCCCGCCATCCTCAAGGTGCAGATCCAGGAAGATGCCCGCCGCTCCTTGAAGTTCTTCCGGCTCTTCAGGGCCTTTGCACAACCGCAAATCGGCAAGGCCATCCCTGAACGCTTAACCGCTGAGTAGTGACCGAGGTGCTGGTGTCATTTGCGAGACACGGGCGCTCCCAAGTGCAGTCATTCCCGCGAAAGCGGGAATCCACTCCGCAAGCCATTGGAAACGCACCGCCGACGGACTGGATTCCCGCTTTCGCGGGAATGACCAGTGTTTTGAAATGGTTCGCTTGACTGTGGCTGGGGGAAGGTAGGATACTTCCAGCAAGGAAGGAGGGACAGTTGTGGATGTGCACCCCGGAATAACGATGCACAAGATTCCCGTTCAGGGGGGGATAGGGCTTGTCTTTACACTTGGAGTGCTCGCCATGATTCTGCTTGCGCTTCCAGAGGCCCGATGGTTCCTAGCCCTGAGCCTGCCTACCGGCGTGGTCATCGGAATTATTCTGCGTTTGACCCGCCGAGACTGACCCCGGAAACGTTCCCAGAACAAACCCTACCGACCATCGCGGGTCTCCTTTCTCCGCAAACCTCACCGTTGGATTCAAACCGCCGAAGTCAAGACTTTCCTTGAACCAGTCCAACGCTTTGGCTACTGAGAGATCATCCTTCAAGAACACCGTTCTGCGCCCCGCCAGGGCCCTCAGAGCCCCTGCCGGACTGTCCGGCGAGAAGCCATAGAGGCCTCAGAGAACCTATCCGGTCTCCAAGGGCACCCATTGTAAAACACGTGGGTCGTCATGCGACCACAATCGCGGACTAACCCTCCGAATCTTCGGTAAGCACCCGAAGTTGAAAGAAAGGCTTAGCGACCTGCAAAACAAGCCTATCACGGTCATGGAAAGGCTGCCGCAGGCGCCATCAGGTGAATGAGAATTGGGTCGCACGCATGAAAGGCGATGTACACGCCACCCACGAAGGCCGGATCGGTGACGGGTTGACTTCTAGTGTTCAGTAGCCTGGCTTCCGGCCTGCTGCTTCACAAAATCGAACGTGCAAGGGCGGCCTACGACGCCGAGTCCTTGGCTCCTGGTGCCTGTGCCCTCTGTCTCTTTGAATTGGGCCTTGATGTCGTAGCTATAATCCTCGCCCTTGTGGGCGAAGACTCCACGGGCATATTTCCTGGACGCGACTGTGCCGCTGGCCGACAGCTTGGCGCTGCCGTCCTCCTTGATCTTGCCTTCGATCAGCAGGTAACCGGGTTGCCCCGCCGCGCCGTGCTCTCCGTGAAAATTGCTTTTCTGGATGACGCTGGGAAACTCCCAGGTGTAGCCCTCAGTGCTCCCTTTTGCAGGGCAAGTGAGCTTCGTGAGCCAAATGCCGTCGAACCGCTCCTGTGCAACCGAAATCCCTGGCAACAGCACCAGGGCGCAAACCATCAGCAGCCGGACCGTTTTCCGCATTTTCTTCCCCTCCTTGGGGGGCCTTTGTAGCACAGTTTTTGCGCAACGGTCAACAGCCGGAGGCCGGTATGTCGCGGCAAAATGATAATGTCCGGTTTCAGCAAAGTAGAAATGTCCTGTTCCACTCCGTCAAACTTGACGGATGGAAAAACAGGAGATGCTGATGCTGAGTGGGAAAGAGCGG
>Ga0326728_10015275_pt1 | contig 16014 bp, 13 predicted proteins | sample MB3enrmetagenome_FD_207602 | JGI IMG/M metagenome (GOLD analysis project Ga0326728, IMG submission 207602) | Lab enriched peat soil microbial communities from McLean, Ithaca, NY, United States - MB31MN | ecosystem: Environmental > Terrestrial > Soil > Wetlands > Peat | place: USA: New York...
GCGTGGATCTCTCCCAAACCGTCATCTTCATGACCTCCAATCTGGGCGCCGGTGAAATCACCGAACTCATGGATGGCGGCTACGGCTTCATCAAATCCGACGACAAGCCCAAGACCAACCTCGACCAAAAAGTCGCGCGCACCGCCGTCGAAGCGGCGCGCCGCAAGTTCTCCCCCGAATTCATGAACCGTTTGGACAAACTGGTCGTCTTCCACTCGCTGCAGCGCGAGCAACTCGAGCAGGTTCTCGATATCGAGCTCGGCATGGTCCAGAAGCGTGTCCTGGACGCCGCCAACGGCAAGTTCCTCTTCCGCGTCACCGATTCCGGCCGCGATTTCCTTTTGCAGGAAGGCACGGACCAGCGTTACGGCGCGCGTCACCTCAAGCGCGCCATTGAGCGCTACGTCGTCTATCCTCTGGCCAACCTGCTTGCCACGCAGCAAGTGCGCGTCGGCGATCTCGTCCGCATCGATTGGGATGGCCAGCACAAGGAATTGACCTTCGTTCGCGAGCAGGAAGGCGCCCTCGTCTCCACCGAATCCGCGGAAAGCGAAGCTGCTGCCGCCATCCTTGGCGCAGACGGCCTGGGCAAAGACGCCCCCGCGGAAGCCGTCGCCGGGGATGTCTCTAGCCCCCCTGCTCTGCCTGCGGCTTCGCCCGCCGCCGCGCGGCAAACGCTGCAAGGCCGCAAAAAAGAAGACCGCTGAGCGAAAAATCAACTGTCCGTTGGTGCAGGGGGCGCTTCATCCGAGCGCCCCTTTTTGTCATCCATCCAATGACTATTTGTGTTTCAGCAATCTCAGTTTGCGCTTGGATGGTACATCGTCTCACCCCATGAGACGGTTTCCAGGACTGCAACACGCGTATGTTGTTGAGTGCATAGGTTCTTGCGTTAGCGGTGCAAGTTCCCCATTGTGGCACTCCCCATGCATATTTAGACCTGTCCGCGCTACTTTGCTTACGGGGCGCTGCTTGCTTCCGTTGGGCGGTGCACTAAAGCAAAGCGCGTTGGAGGCCGAGGTAGAAAGTATGAGAGCAGCCGTGCGGCAACAACTGGACCCCAGCATCCGCAGCAACGACACGCGCGACTTCCATCAATCTCTTCGCGCCAAGATCGTTGGCCAGGAGGAAGGCGTGCAGGCCCTCGTGGACCTCTTCCAGGTCTTTACTGCTGGCCTTAACTCCCCGGGACGCCCGGTTGGCAATCTCCTCTTCCTCGGACCCACGGGGTCCGGAAAGACCCGCATTGTGGAAGCCGCCGCGGAAATTCTCTTTGGCGATCCCCGCTTGGTCATCAAAGTCGACTGCGCGGAATTCCAGCACTCCCACGAAATCGCGAAACTCATCGGCTCGCCTCCGGGCTATCTCGGCCATCGCGAAACTCATCCTTTAATCACCCAGGAAGCCCTGGCGGTTTCCCACAGCGACAAACTGAAACTTTCCTTTTTGCTCTTCGATGAAATCGAAAAAGCCAGCGACGCCTTGTGGCAGTTGCTCCTCGGCATGCTGGACAAAGCCACCCTCACCCTTGGCGACAATCGCCGCGTGGATCTCTCCCAGACCGTCATCTTTATGACTTCCAACCTTGGTGGCGGCGACATCACCGAGCTCATGGCCGGCGGTTACGGCTTCATCGAGTCCGACGACAAGCCCAAGACCAACCTCGACCAAAAAGTCGCGCGCACCGCCGTCGAAGCGGCGCGCCGCAAGTTCTCCCCCGAATTCATGAACCGCCTAGACAAGGTTGTGGTCTTCCACCCGCTCCAGCGCAAGCAGCTCGAGCAGGTTCTGGATATCGAGCTGACCATGGTGCAACAGCGCGTCCTTGAAACCGCCAAGGGCCAGTTCCTTTTCCGCGTTACCGAACACGGCCGCGACTTCCTCCTGCAGGAAGGCACGGACCAGCGCTACGGCGCGCGTCACCTCAAGCGCGCCATCGAACGCCACGTCGTCTACCCCATGGCCAGTCTTCTGGCCACGGAACAAGTCCATTTCGGCGACCTCATCTGCATCGATTGGGATCGCGATGACGACCACCTCAATTTCGCCCGCGAAGGCGAAAACGTGGCCATGCCGGTCCGCCGGCCAGAACCGGTTGCTGCCCCCAGGCTTTCGCAAGCTCGTGGCGGCCGCCCCGTCGAAGCCCCCAGCGTGCAAGTTTCCCCGGAGCCTGCGCCGCGTTTCGCGCGATAATTTTCGTTTGCTCCTCCTCTCGAAAGCCCGGGCGGGCAACTGCCCGGGCTTTTTGTTTCCCTACCTCATCCATCTCTCCAAATTTGTCATTCTGCCTGCCCTGCTTGCCCCGAACTTCGCGGGAAGCGGAGCCGCAGGGACTGGAGGCACGGCGCTTTCTTGCCATGAGCCCCGGAGGGCCACGGCGCAATCCTTCTCGTCCGACGGGACTTTGCAGTCTGCGAGAGTAACCGCGTCTTCCGTCAGGGCGGGCTTCCCCCGCTGCGGGGAATGTCTTTTTCTTTAGGAGGCCGGGGCTTCAGCCCCGGCGCAGTGACTGAAACGGATGGGCTTTAGCCCCTGAAGAGAGTTTTTGCCTGTGGCTTCAGCCACCCACCAAATAGCGCATCAAGCGAAACGCGGGATCAAGGCGGCACTGCGCCTTATGCTGCGTACCCATTACATGTGTCTCTGGGCGTGATTACCTTTGCCAGGAGAGAGGACTAATCCGCTGCTTCGCTCTTTTACCCACCGGGCTTCCAGCGCAACACCGGTTTCCGCGCTGCTGCCACTTCGTCGAGCCGCTGCACCCGCGTCGTATGCGGCGCCGTCTTCACCACTTCCGGATTGTCTTCGGCTTCCTTGGCGATCGATTTCATCGCATCAATAAACAGATCGCACTCCTCTTTCGATTCCGATTCCGTCGGCTCGATCATCAACGCGCCGGGAACGATCAGCGGGAACGCCGTCGTATACGGGTGAAATCCGTAATCGATCAGCCGCTTGGCGATATCCATCGTGTTCACGCCGTGTTTTTTCTGCAGCGCGTCGCTGAACACAACTTCATGCATGGAAGGCCGCGTGTACGGCAAATCGAACACGCCTTCCAGATGCTTCCGAATATAATTTGCGTTCAATACCGCATCTTCCGTGGCCTGCCGCACGCCCGGGCCGTACGCCAGGATGTACGCCAGCGCCCGCACCAGCACGCCGAAATTTCCGCCGAACGCGCGCACCCGCCCGATGCTTTCCTTGCGCTGGTAATCCAGCGCCAGCCGCCCGCCCTCTTTTTCCACCAGCACCGGCACCGGCAAATATGGCTCCAGGAATTTCTTGGTCGCCACCGGACCTGCACCCGGTCCCCCTCCGCCATGCGGCGTCGAAAACGTTTTGTGCAAGTTCAGGTGCATCACGTCCACGCCCAGGTCGCCGGGCCGCGTCACTCCTGTCAGCGCATTCATGTTCGCGCCGTCCATGTAGAGCAACGCTCCCTTGGCATGCAGCACCTTGGCGATTTCCGCGATGCGCTGCTCGAAAATTCCCAGCGTCGAGGGATTCGTGAGCATCAGCGCCGCAACGTCGCCGGTCACCTGCTCGTCCAGGCGCGCGATGTCAATTTGCCCTTCGTCGCTGGACTTGATGTTCTGGACCTGGTAGCCCGCAATAATTGCCGTTGCGGGATTTGTGCCGTGCGCCGAATCCGGGATCAGCACCGTTTTGCGCGCGTTCCCCAGCTTCTCGTGATGCGCGCGGATCAACAAAATCCCCGTCAGCTCGCCCTGCGCCCCCGCCGCCGGTTGCAGCGTCACCGCATCCATGCCCGTAATTTCCAGCAGGCACTTTTCCAGGAGTCGCAGAATCTTCAGACAGCCTTGCGACAACTCTTGCGGCTGGTACGGGTGTTCCGTGGCCAGTCCCGCCAGCCGCGCCACATATTCATTAACGCGCGGGTTGTACTTCATCGTGCAGGAACCCAGCGGGTACATCCCCAAATCAATCGCGTAATTCCACGTCGAAAGCCGCGTAAAATGGCGCAGCACTTCGATCTCGCTCACTTCGGGAAAACCTTCCACGCCCCCGCCGCGGTGAAATTCTCCCAGCGCTTTCGCCGCATCCACCGCCGGAACATCCAGCGGCGGAAGATCAAACGCGCGCTTCCCGGGCGAAGACTTCTCAAAGATCAAGCCTTCGTTCTGGGTGGGGTGCCGCCGAACCTTTTTGATGTTGTCATTCATCGCTTTTCGTTAGTGCACGCCTTTACAGCATGCGGAAAACCTTAGCAGTTCAGGGGGTCGGAGCTTCAGCTCCGACATGGAGTGCTTGGCTATCATTGGGCTTCAGCCCCGGAGGAAATGGTTTTGAGCCTTTTTTCGACACTCTGTCTAGCCATGCCGTAACCCTCATATAATTATTCCGGCTTCAGCCGCTGAGCGCCGCTTTTGCCAGTTCTCACACAGGCTCTCTTTGCCACGGACGACAGCCTTTCCAGCCCCCTTTCGACAGCCTCTCACAGCGGCTGCTCCAGCGCGCGTTTCATCGCGGCAACCATTCGCTCGATCTCCGCGCGCGAGGTCGTTTCCGTCACGCAAACCAGCGCCTGCTTCGTCAACTCCGGGTAAGCCGCTCCCAGCACAAACGGCCCGACAATCTTTTCCTTCAGCAGTTCGGCGTTCACCATCCTCACCGACCGCGGCAGTTCCACCACGAATTCGTTAAAGAACGGCGCCGCAAACGTCCGCTTCAAGCCCGGAATCTTCTCCAGTTCCTTCAACGCGAATTGCGCTTTCGCTAGGTTTTGCTCGGCCATCTCGCGCAGCCCTTCTTTGCCCAGCAGCGTCAGGTGCACCGTCGCCGCCAGCGCGCAGAGCGCCTGGTTCGTGCAGATGTTCGACGTTGCCTTCTCCCGGCGAATGTGCTGCTCGCGCGTCGCCAGCGTCAGCACGAACCCGCGGCGCCCGTCCAGATCCACGGTCTGCCCCGCCAGGCGCCCCGGCATCTGCCGCACGAATTTCTCCTTTGTAGCGATCACGCCGGCGAATGGGCCGCCGTAGCTCGGTGCTAGCCCAAAACTCTGCGCCTCCATCGCCACGATGTCCGCTTCGGCTGGCGGTTTCATCACGCCCAGCGCAACTCCCTCTGTAATGGCTGTTACCAGCAGAGCACCGGAGGCATGCGCCGCTTCCGCCAACGAACCCAGCGATTCCATCGCGCCAAAGAAATTGGGAGACTGCACCACCACCGCGCACACATCGTCCCGCAGCGCGCTTTGCAGTCCCTTAACATCCAGCGTTCCCGCAGGGGTATATCCAATCTCTTCCACGCTCAACCCGGAGTTCTTGGCGTAGGTTTTCAGCACTTCGCGATATTCCGGATGCACGGACCGCGCCACCAGTACGCGCCGCTTCCCGGTCAGCCGCTCCGCCATCAATACGGCTTCCGTCGTCGCCGTCGAGCCGTCGTACATGGACGCGTTCGCGACCTCTTGCCCCGTCAGCTGGCACATCAGCGTCTGAAACTCGAAGATCGCCTGCAGCGTCCCCTGCGAAATCTCCGCCTGGTACGGCGTGTACGACGTCAGGAATTCGCCCCGCTGCAGCACCGTGTCCGTAATCACGGACTGCAGGTGGTTGTACACCCCTGCACCCAGAAAGCTTGTGTACCCCACGGAATTTTCCGCCGCGCGCGCCCGGAAATAGGCAATGACCTCCGGCTCGGACAGCGGCCCCGGGAGGTTCAACGGTTTTTTCAGCCGGTAAGTTTCCGGAATCGTGGAGAACAGTTCTTCTACGGATTGCACGCCGATCGCGGCCAGCATCTCCTGGCGCTCGGCTGGGCTCTTCGGCAGATAGCGCATCAGCTCGACGCTTCCTTCTGCTTTTCCGCGATGAAGGCCTCATACGCCGCGGCGTCCAGCAGGGAAGAGAGTTCGGCGGGATTCGTCAGCTTCACTTTCACCAGCCATCCCGCGCCGTGCGGGTCCGTGTTCAGCGTCTCCGGCTTGTCCTGCAGCGCTGCGTTTGCTTCAACGACGTCGCCACTTGCCGGCGCGTAAATCTCGCTCACGGCCTTCACGGACTCCACTGAGCCAAATATCTTGCCGGCCGCCAGCTTCGTTCCCGCCTTGGGCAATTCCACGAACACCACGTCGCCCAACTCGTGCTGCGCGTAGTCCGTGATGCCGATCGTGGCGATGCCGCCCTTCACGACGATCCACTCGTGCTCTTTCGTAAAGCGGTATTCTGTTGGATACGCCATTCCACCACTCCTTCAAGGATCTCCCGGCCGAACCGCCCTACACCGCTTGCACTTTCCTGGGCCGCTTGTAAAACGGAGTTGCCACCACTTGCGCGCGGCATCTCTGCGAACGAATCTCCACGAAAATAATCGTGGCCAGTCCCGCCATCGCCGGTGGCACATAGGCGAGCGCAATGTTCTTGCCCAGCGTCGGGGAAGGCGACCCGCTCGTCACCACGCCAATCGCTTCGCCGGCTTCGTTTAGGCAGCGGTACTCGTCGCGCGCGATCCCTCGCTCGACCATCTCCAACCCAACCAGCGTGCGTCGCAGCCCCGCCGCCCGCGCTTTTTCGAGCGCCGCCCGCCCGATGAACTCGCCCTTCTCCATGCGGCAGTAGCGCTCCAGCCCCGCTTCCCAAACGTTGATCTTCTCGCTGATTTCGTGCCCGTACAACGCCATTTTCGCTTCCAGCCGCAGCGTGTTGCGCGCGCCCAGCCCGCAGGGAACAATCCCAAATTCCTTCCCCGCCTCCAGCACCGCATTCCACACGCGCTCGCTTGTGGCCACGTCCGACGGCACGTAAATCTCAAACCCGTCTTCTCCCGTGTAACCCGTTCGCGCGATCAACGTGCCCTTCAGCCCGCAAACCGTGCCGTGCGTGAACCAGTAATTCTTGATGCCGTCCAGATTCGCGTCCGTCAGCTTCCGCAGCGCATCCACGGCGCGCGGCCCCTGGATCGCCAGCTGCGTGTACGCGTCGCTCAACTCCTCGACCTGACAGTCGAAGCCCTTGGTGTTTTCACGCACCCACGCAATGTCTTTTTCCCGCGTCCCGGCATTGATCACCAGCAGGAAATCGTCTTCGCCCAACCGGTGCACGATTACGTCATCCACAAACGTGCCTGCGGGGTAGAGCATCGCCGAATACTGCGCCTGCCCGATGCCCAGCCGCGACGCGTCGTTCATCGTGATGTGCTGCACCGCCGCCAGCGCCCCGCCGGCGCTCTTGCTGGTGTGCAAGCGAATGTCCCCCATGTGGCTCACGTCAAACAAACCGCATCCACTGCGCACAGCTCGGTGCTCCGCCATCAGTCCGCCGCTTGCAAGGTATTCCACGGGCATGTCCCAGCCGCCAAAATTCACCATCTTGGCGCCAAGACGGCGATGCACCGCGTTTAACGGTGTTTTGCGAAGGACAGAATCAGGAGGAGTTGTGGCCGATTCCATTCCGAGTGCTCGGGCAAACCGGATGGTAACACGCGCCCCGTAAAGGGGTCAAAACAGCCTGCACTTTGGTGCCGGGTCACTTTCCGATTACTCGAATAATCGGGAGTTAGCCAGCCGTTGGGTCTTACGACGTAGAGCTGCCGCACCAAAAGGAGTGAGTCAGCGCGATTGCGAGTAAGCCCGCTTGTGGCAGGACTCTTCGACCTGCAGTGCGATCAAAAGACCAACTTTCCTTCTTTGAGTACAGCCTTACCATCGACCTCGACGCTAGCTTTGACTACAGGGATGATCCAGAAAAATTCGGTCTTATTGTTTCCCCCCAGAAGCTGGTTGTTTCCAAGGCCGATATAAACCATCCCCGCTGCATCTGCTGGTCTGTAGTCGCTGCCGTCTTCCATAATCTTCAAAGCAGGGTTCAGCCCTATTTGAAGCGAACTGATCCTATCCTTGTCGCCTCCGTAAGCCGCGAAGTCTTGTTCAAAACACTCCGGGTTGCCCTTCGCGTTAAACGAAACCATCTTGCCGTTCTTGAACTCATACGTTGCTCCTGTCAGATACTCGTAAGGACGACAAGTGTCCTTGGGGGCGAATACCCTCCCGTTCGCCGAGCTTTCCATCGGCGCGATGATCAAGTCGCCTCCCGGAAGAGAAGCTTGGCGGCTCATGAAAGTGCCACTTTCCCTCGGGTGCTCCTCCAGAATGCCGACGTTGAGGAACGCCTTACGATTACCAAGAACCACGGTGAGGTCGGTTCCACTTGGAGAAGTAATCCTAACGCTCTTGGCGTTCTCCAAGATCTTCGCGAGCCGATCCCCCTGGTCAGCGATTCGCTTGTAATCAGCATTAATGGCGTCCCACTGCATCTGCTGGTATGTCGCCCAGTCAACTCGTGCATATTCGGCATCCTTCCTGTTGGGAACTCCGATGTAGACATACCGGAGCTTGGAATGGTTCAAGGCAGCGCGATACGCATCAGCAGAACGACTCGCTTTGGCCAGCTTGCTCTCGGGGATCCCCTCCAGGACTGCCTTTGAATCTTCCGTGTCACCCGTGGAGATCAATACGTCGATGTTTTTTAGCCAGTCCATTGCTGGTGCCGGCTGTCCCAGATACTCCTCGGACACATCCGCGATAGAGGAACGCTGAATGCGGTCGGTAGTGGCAAAGAGAGGAGCAACTCGCGCACCAGCCTTTGCGGCCTCGATCGCCAGCGCTTCCATAAGGGGAAGCTTTTGGATTCCACCTGAAATGACGACCACCTCTCCCGGCTTGATTTTTGCCGTGATGGTCACAACTTTATGTGCAATTTCCGCCTGTCGTTGGTCAGTACTGATGTCTTGTGCCGAAAGTGGATAGCATGAGAGATAAAAGCCCAGTACAACAAAGGGAAGTCCCATCCGTACGATTAGCTTCATATATCTTCCTCCCGTGGTCGCTTGTCTCAGACCACCTCGACTGCTTGAGCAGACCAGTGGGCCCAGTCTATATACACCTCAAAAGACTCCAGCGCAGCTAGTTTTTTTGGCTGGCCCAGGGCCCGGCACCGGCATCCCGTTTGCCCGACGAAGCGTCCAAGTTGGCCGAGGCCCTGATAAAATCGCTAGCCGAAAACTCACCCACTATTCGCTATCAGGCTTGCGGGCGCACGGTGGCTCTCGCGATCCTGTAAATCCCCTCTCTCACTGCGCTTGCTGGCCACACTCCCCTCGGGTATAGCTCTTTGCGGAGGCGCGCATGCCAGGCGAACGCCAGCAAATTGTCTACACGCAGTGCGACAAGACCGAGGAGCATTGCACCTGCGTTCATCCAGACTCTCCAAGCGGAGTCTCCCGATTCGGCGTGTCGTTGCAGCAGAAGCGGACAACAGTTGCTGCGGCAAATGGATGAGTAATAGTACGTGCAAAAATTTCAATGGGCAGCAATACGGCAAGTAGAGTGAGGCAGTTGTTATAAAACTCTAGATAAGACCTGGGGTGCCAACCATCTGAAAGTGATGGTCTTACATGAAGCAAAAGTTTCCGACCTTACTGCTCAATAGGCATTCAACACGTAGATGTTTGGTAAACGAATTGCTAAAGTACTAAGGTCCCCGCGTTTGGTAGTGTGTTCGTATGCGCAACGAATGTATTGGCCCTCCGGTCGTATCTCTCTGATCCCTAGGAGGTTAAGATGTGCAGAAGCACCCTCTTTTTTTCCGTTGGACTAATTGTCTTATTGCTGCTGGGGTGCAATCAGGCAACGGTTAGTCCTTCATCGGTAAATTCTACATCGGCGGTTAGCCTCAGTATAACGGACGAGCCGCCGAGTGGCGTGACCGTCCTATTCTTTCAAATCAGCCTTACAACCGCATACCTGACGCCCGCTTCAGGCACGGGCACAGTCTCACTTTTGAGCAATAACACTCCTGTAGAAATTGACGTCACGGAACTCCAGGCATTGTCCGCCTTTCTAAGCACGGCCAACGTGCCGGTTGGACCTTATAAGAGCCTGACGCTCATCTTTGCCAATCCACAACTCGTGATCTTCAACGCTTCGGACCAGGCGATCACGAGCACTTGTGCGGTGGGCAGCATTTGCCAACTCACGCCACAAATCGACAACAACTCATCCACGCTCACATTTACTTCGGCGCCTTTCCCCGTGACGCTGGCCCCCAATACGCCTCTCGGATTTCTGCTCGACTTCCATTTGAACAACGTCATCCAGCCAGATCTGTCGGTGAATCTCGGGGTCCCGAATGGCGTCACGGTCGGGGAGTTGCCGCCCACGCCTCCTTTTGGCCCTCGCCCGTTCGGTTTCGTGGCCGGGACGGTCCAGAGCACCGGTACCAGCCAGTTCGCGTTGCAGACTCGCGATGGTAGGACGTTCACAATCGACGTAAACAGCAGCACAGGTTATGAGAATTTCCCTAGCAGCGTTTGCGCAACGGGTCAATTCTCCTGCCTGGCCCCTGGGCAGATCGTTAAAGTGCAGGTGGCGAACGTACAATCGGACGGAACCTTGCTGGCTGCACAGGTCATTTATGTACAAGCCAGTACGCAACAAATCGTGGAAGGGGACATCATCGGGCTTAACACCGCAAACGGCAGCACGGTTATGACACTTCTCCTGCATTGGTCGCCAAACGCCAACCAATTACCGTGTGGGGGTATGGCGTCGGTGACCGTCTCAAGCACCGCCGCATTTTCCATCGATTCGGGTAGTTTCACCATTCCCGCCGGGTTGAGTTTTGCGAGTACTGCCGACCTATTTGTGGGTCAAGAAGTGCAGGTTGATGTGGTAGCTGGATCCTTAACTGATCCCAGCAATCCAGCCCGTTGGGCCCCCCCGTCGGTCTCTTTTACCACCGATAGCGTAGAGCTTGAGCCAAGCCAGATCACCGGTACGGTCACGGCAACCGATTCGACGACATCGACCTTTACCATTACAACTTTCCCGAACTTTTTCCCGCTTTGGTCTAGCCGCAACTGGATGCCAGATCAAGTTACGGTGCAGACCACCTCGCAGACAACATACCAGGGTCTCAACCCCGACAGCTTTTACGGAGTGAGTGCCCGAAGTTTGGTATCCGTGCATGGCTGGCTCTTCTCGACGCCCAGCGGCGCAACTCCGTCCACGTTGCTGGGAGAAACAGTGCTCGGCCGAGCGAACGGATTTTTCTGATTTTGTCCTGAAGGGCAAACGGGGAGCAGTGAAGGGCGAATTTGCTGCTCCCTATACTTCGTGCTGTCCTTAATCTCCCAACCAATGTTCCGCGCTCAGTACTGTCGGACGTCAAGAGGCGAATGCCAGCGCGAAGGCGTGGCCCTCGTGGTCACCGGTAGAGATTGTTTGCTGCGCGTCAAGCTTGCCGCCCTTGCGGGATGTAGTGGTGTTCGGTTGCGCTGGGGGCATCGCCACAGCAAAGCCAAATAGCGCAAAACCGCACCGAATCTCCCATTTCATTCTTAAATCCCCCATATCGAAATCCCCACTCTGTCTCCCGCGCAATGCTCATCCCACATTGACACGAGGAGGTTTGCACGTGCCCTGCGGCTCTTGCCATTTTGTAAATCGCCGTTCACGCAGCGCTTGCTGGCCACACTCCCCTCGGGTACAGTTCTTTGCGGAGGCGCGCATGCCCGGCGAACGCCAGCAAATTGTCTGCACGCAGTGCGACAAGACCGAGGAGCATTGCACCTGCGAACGGTATTGCACCATCTGCAAAGGCCAATACTACATCCGCCTATGCGCCGATGGGCTGTACTACTGCCCCGATTGTCGCGAAGCCTGTGAAGTGGCTCTGGCCAACGACCACTAACCGTGACCACCAGCCCCCTTCACCTCCGCTTGCGCATGGACCCCGATGAGCGCCTGGCCGCCGCGGTGGGCGGTGTGGCGCGCTTTTTTGCTGACAACGCCGGCCTGGCCAATGAAGTTATCCTCGAGCTGCAATCCTCCGTTCTTTCTGCCTGCCGCCATTGCTTCGGCCTGCATCATTCCGGCACTCCTTGTGAGGTTGCGTTTCACCGCCTTGCCGATCGCATTGAGATGGAACTCTTTCTCCCCGCCGAGGAAGCGCCCGCCGACAAAGGCCATCTCGCTTGGCCGGGTGTGGATGAAGTTCACTGCGAAACGCGGGGGTCCTCCGCGGTCCTGCGCCTGACCAAATTCGTTCCTCCCTCACCCGACGCCGACTAGCGTCCAGCGCAAACAAAAAATCCCCGGAGCATCTCTGCCCCAGGGACCTTTGTTTCACGCAATCTTCAACAATCCCGCCGCATCACATCTTGAACGAAAATGTATTCCTCTTGATCAGCGAGGTCATCTGATCGTCGCTCACCGACACCCGGATCACCACGCGCTCCCCGGAGGGCGTCACGCTCGCCTGATCCAGCAGTTGCCCGAGTTCCGGGTTGTCCTTGCTGGCCTGGTATTTCTTGTACAGCAACCCCGCCGTCATTAACTGGCTCAACGTATTCGCATCGTCGGGTGAAGCGCAGACTGCCTGAAATTTGCCCTCCAGGCCGCTGCTCGCGGTCACGCTGATAATCATGGATTGCATGTGCTGCACCAGTTTCGCCGCTTCGGGAAATTGCTCCACTTCCGGCGCCAGTTGCCCCATCGCAAGCCGCGTGTAACCTGCGTCCAATACCGCCCACACTATGCCCGATCCGTTCACCTCGTTGATCAGGCTGAACAGTTTGTCGTTGCCCAGCAAGCCTTCCTCGCCGCCATAGCGGATTTCAATCATCTTTTCGAGCAGTTGCTTGTGCCCAAACGCCGCCTTGCTCGAATCGATAAAAAAGAAAAACAGGTCATTCGGCCCCACTCCCGAGCCGAAGGCAAACAGCGTGTAGCCGCGCGATTTGGAGGTCGCCAGCTTCTGCTGCTTGAAATACGCTTCCGTGGAATCCGGGTTGAAATTTCCCAGCGCGATCCCCACGATCTGTTCGCTCTCCGGGACGTCCGAGGCCGTAGTCTTGCCGTCTTGCGCGGCCGCCGATTGCGGCACCAGGCCCCACGCCAGCTCTTCCACCTGGGTATTCGGGTCCACCCCTGCCGACGCCAGGAACTTCTCAAATTGCCGGAAGCGTTCCGGCAGCATCTGCTCCTGCAGGGCAGGGAACCACTTCATCGTTCGCGCTTGCTTCATATCCACATACGCAAATTCCCCCACATTTTTCGGGAACAGCGCAATCGTGTCGGCGCTCAGGCTTCCCGCCTTCGCGGGTCTCGCGGCGGCGGCCAGCAACGCCAGCAGGGCACAGGCCGCAATAGTCCGCGTGAGCGTATTGGTCCACTTCATGAAATGCTCCTTTCGGGGCTTCGGGGCAGAATCTAGTTTACGCCACATCCCATCCGCTAGTGCCGTTCCAACTAATCTTGGGTAATCCCCAGCCCTACAGCCAAACGTTGCCGGACTCCTGTTTTCCCTCTTTGTTACTCTGCGATTCGTATCTTAATCATAGGCTCATCAAGTTGGAACGGCACTAGCTGAGGCGTTTGCGTAGTTCGTCAACTTTTCCGCGCATGGCGGCCACATACGCCACATCTTTCAATCCTTCCAGGTTGATCTCCACGTTGGCCAGGGCGCCATTTGCCCCCGCTATTGCCATTAGACGCGCCACGCGCAGATCTGACTTCATGGAAGCCGCGGCGATGGCCTCCAGTTGTACCAACCGGCCATGCAGGGCCGCCGCCTTCTCCGCCACTTCCATGGGCACTTCCGCCGCGCCTTTCGTTGCTTTCTGTATGGCTTCCTCGCGCAGCTGCTTCTCCTCGCTGTTGCCTTGCGGCAGCTTGAACGCCGCCATCACCGCATCATACGAAGCCGCGTCACGGTCAATCGCTTCGCTCAATTCGTCCGTTGCCTTTCGCAGCGCATCCATCTGCTCGCTGAGCTTGTCCACGTGCGCGATTTGCGACTTCTTCTTCCGCGATAGCCCCGCCACCATCTGTCCCAGCGCTCCCGCCAGTCCCGCCGCCAGGGCCGACACGCTGCCGCCTCCCGGCGTCGCCGCAGGTTCCGCCACCGCGTCCAGAAACGGCCGCGCCAGGTTGGCCAGCTTCCCACCCTTCGTTTCCACCGGCGCGCCGCTCAACACTGCTTCCAGCTTGTTCTCAAACACCTGCGCGGGCGAGAAGTTCTCCAACTGCAGAAAATAGTCCGCGGCCATCTCGATGGCCTTCTTCGGTATCAGTCCCACAATCTCGCTGCCTACCGGCGCCGCGCCATAGCGCTCCGCCTCGCGCTTCACCATCTCGTACACCCGGTGCATCGGCGTCTGCTCGAAATCCGTCAAATTGATGGACACCTGCGCCAGGTTGCGCGCCTTCAATTCCACGCCCATGGATTTCACGTAGCGCAGCCCGCCGCTCGAAAACCGTATGGCCTTCGCGATTTTGTTGGCGATTCCCACATCCGGCGTGTTGAGGTTCACGTTGTAGGCGATCAGGAACTTCCGCGCGCCCACCACCGTCACGCCTGCCGTCGGATGCACTTTCGGCTCGCCCACGTCCGGCTGGCGATCGTGGTTGTGCTTCATCTCCTCGCGCAGGCCCTCGAACTGCCCGCGCCTGATATTCTCCAGGTTGGCGCGGTCCGGCCGCATCGCCGCCGCTTCGTAAAAGAAAACCGGTATGCGGTAGCGCTTCCAGAGTTCGTTGCCCACGCGGCGCGCCAGCGCCACGCAGTCCTCGATAGTCACTCCCTCAATGGGAATGAACGGCACTACATCCGTCGCGCCCACCCGCGGGTGCGCTCCCTTGTGCACGTTCATGTCAATCAGTTCCATCGCGCGGCCTGCGCCCAGCAGCGCCGCCTCCCCGACGGCATCGGGATCGCCCGCCAGCGTAATCACGCAGCGGTTGTGGTCCGCGTCCATCTCCTGGTCCAGCACGTAGACGCCCGGCACGCTGCGCATGGCCTCCACGATCGCCCTGACCTTCGCGGGATCGCGTCCCTCGGAAAAATTTGGCACACACTCAATCAGTCGTTTCATGGGCTAAGTTCCGTCTTTGCAGGGGAGCGGTCTCTCCGCGCCCCGGTTGGCTCTGACTCTTTCAATCCCGCATGTAAATGATTTCGCCGCGTTTCATGGTCATCCAGCAGCGGTTCATTCCAAAATAATAGGGAATTTCGCGGTAATCCTCCACCTCGAATACGGCCAGGTCAGCCTGCTTGCCAACTTCCAGCGAACCAATGCGCTTTTCCCTGCGCAGCGCGTAGGCCCCGTTGATCGTCGCTGCCGCAATCGCTTCCGCCGGCGTCATCCGCAATTGCGTGCACGCCAGCGACAATATCATCGGCATGCTCATCGTCGGGCTGGTTCCCGGATTGTAGTCCGTCGCCAGCGCCACGATGGCTCCCGCCTCGATCAATTTCCGCGCCGGGGCGTACTGCTTCAGTCCCAGGTGAAAATCGCAACCCGGCAGCAGCGTCGCCGCCGTGCGCGAATTCGCCAGCGCCCGGATGTCCCCGGCATTCACTTGCTCCAGGTGATCGCAACTCGCTGCTTCGAGTTCCACCGCGAGTCGCGCGGCGCCCGTATGCGACAGTTGCTCCGCATGAATCCTCGGAACCAACCCGTGCAGCTTGCCCGCGCTCAACACGCGCTTCGACTCTTCCCGCGTGAACGCGCCGCGATCGCAAAACACATCGCAAAATTCCGCCAGTCCCTCGTTCGCTACTTCCGGGAGCAACTGCTCGACCAACAGTTTAATGTACCGCTCCGCGCCGTCCCGCCCCCCACGAAATTCCGCCGGCACCGTGTGCGCCCCCAGGAATGTTGAGACGATTTCCAGCGGCTGTTCCGCATTCAGCTCCCGGTGCAACCCAAGGATTTTCAACTCGCTCGCGACGTCCAGCCCATACCCGCTTTTCGCTTCCGCCGTTGTCGTGCCGTGCGACGCAAATTCCTCCAGTGCCGCGCGTGCCCGGCGTTTCAGCGCTTCCGCCGTCGCCGCTCGCAGTTTCTTCGCGGAGTTCAGAATTCCCCCGCCCTTGCGCGCGATTTCCTCGTAACTCGCTCCCTGAATCTTCAGTTCAAATTCTTCCGCGCGGCTCGCCGCATGGACCAGGTGGGTATGCGAATCGACGAAACCCGGCAATACCACGC
>Ga0326728_10015280_pt1 | contig 16010 bp, 12 predicted proteins | sample MB3enrmetagenome_FD_207602 | JGI IMG/M metagenome (GOLD analysis project Ga0326728, IMG submission 207602) | Lab enriched peat soil microbial communities from McLean, Ithaca, NY, United States - MB31MN | ecosystem: Environmental > Terrestrial > Soil > Wetlands > Peat | place: USA: New York...
TGACGGGAGTCTCGCCTGCTCGCCACGGCATCTATGCGAATACCACCTTCGACCCCGCCAACCTCAATTACGGCGGCTGGTACTGGTATGCCGAAGATATCAGAGTTCCCACGCTCTGGGACGAGGCCTCGAAGGCCGGGCTGACCACCGCCAATGTTCACTGGCCGGTAACCGTGGGCGCGAGGATCGACTGGAATCTTGCGCAGTACTGGCGGGCGGGCACGCCGGACGATCGAAAGCTGCTGCGCGCCCTTTCGACGCCCGGCCTCATCGACCTGCTGGAGCGCGATCTGCCGCCCTACGCCGACGGCTCCGATGAAAGCCTCGCGGCCGATCAGCGCCGAAACCTGTTCGCCATCCGGTTACTTGAACTGAAGCGGCCGGCTTTCATGACCGTCTATTTCGCTTCGCTCGATCACGTGGAACACCAGTTCGGACCGTTCAGCGCGGAGGCGAATGCGACGCTCGAGCAGCTCGACACATTGGTTGGCGCGCTGCGGGATGCGGCTGGCCCCGGCGTCGTGGTCGCGGTGGTTTCCGACCATGGCTTCGTGCGAATCGACAAAGACGTGAATCTGCTCACCGAGTTTCTGAAGGCCGGGTTGGCGACCGTGGACGAAACGGGCAAAGTGACGTCCTGGCAGGCGGGCGGATGGGCGGCGGGCGCAACCGGTGCGGTGGTGATCAATCCGCAGGCGCCGGCCGGTACGAAAGAGCGAGTCGCCGAGCTGCTGGGCCGCCTGAGCAAAGACCCGGCGAACGGCATCGCGCGCGTGCTGGACAGCAAGGAGATCGACCGGCTCCATGGTTTTCCCGGCGCTGATTTCGTGGTGGCGCTGAAGCCCGGCTATTCCTTCGGCGCGCGAGTCACCGGTCCGCTGGTCACGGACTCCGCTCTTCGCGGCATGCACGGATATCTTCCGGATGTCGCCGACATGGACTCGACCTTCCTTCTGGCCGGGCCGGGAATCCCCGCCGGCCGCTCGCTTGGCGAGATCGATATGCGCGACATTGCGCCGACGCTGGCCGCAATTGTCGGAGTTCGTCTGGCCAAAGCCGAGGGCCACGACGTGCTCGCGACAAAGTGACGATGTGGGGCAGGATTGCATCCTGCGGCCGATTTCTAATCGGCCCTGGGCGGGTTGCAAACCCGCCGCAGGTTACAAACCTGCCCCACATTTCACGCCGCCGTGCACGGTGGCAAGCCCTGACCGTCTCCCTGCTGGTGACCGGCTACGCCGGTTACTACCTGTGCCGTTCCAATCTCGCCGTGGTCATGCCGCTGCTGATCGCCGATCTGGCGCGCCGGGGAATGAGCCCCGATGCCGCGCGAATTGTACTCGGTTCGGTGGCCTCGTTCGGCGTGCTCGCGTACGCCATCGGCAAGTTCCCCAGCGGAAGCCTGGCGGATTATCTGGGCGGCCGCCGCAATTTTCTTCTCGGCATGGCCGGCAGCATTGTCTTCACCATTGCTTTCGCGCTTTGCGGAAGCCTGCCGCTGTTCACCGTGGCGTGGATGGGCAACCGGCTGGTGCAGTCCATGGGCTGGGCCGGCGCGGTGAAGATCGCGTCGAAATGGTTCTCCTTCCGCCGATACGGGACCGTCATGGCGATCGTCAGCCTCAGCTTCCTGTTCGGAGACGCTCTCGCGCGGCAGTTCATGGCGTTGCTGCTGGCCGCTGGCCTGGGGTGGCGCAGCGTGTTCCTGGTGGATGCGGCGGTGTTGTGCGCGATTCTCGGCGCGTGTCTCTGGCTCCTTCGCGAATCGCCAGCCGCGATCGGCGAGGCGGAACCCGCGGCGAATCCCGCGAACCTGTTCGCTTGCGCGGATGCCGGCGCGAAGCCGCGAAGTCCGGGCGCCCTGCTCAGGCCGTTTCTGTCCAGCGGCGTGTTCTGGCTCGCCTGCGCGCTTTCGCTGGGCACCACCATCCTGCGCGAGACCTTCAATTTGTGGACGCCCACCTGGCTCACTCAGGCGGCCAGCATGACCGCCGCCGGTGGCGCCAGCAGCAGCGCGATGTTCTCCGTCTTTGGCGGCATTTCCGTGATCCTCTGCGGCCTTCTCAGCGATCGGCTGGGGCGCAGCGGACGCGCCGCCATCATGTTCGTTGGTCTTACTCTCGCGAGCGCCGCGCTGCTCGCGCCGGGCCTCGATCTGCTGCATGGCTCGCGCCTGCTGCCGGTGGTGTTCATCGGCGTGGTGGGCTTCCTGATCGTCGGCCCGTATTCGTTCCTGGCCGGCGCGGTCGCCCTCGATTTCGGCGGCAAACAGGGCAGCGGTACGGCATCGGGCATCATCGATGGCGTGGGCTATCTTGGCGGCGTGCTGTCGGGCGATACCGTGGCCCGTGTCTCCGTGCAGTACGGCTGGGGTGGGGCCTTTCTGGGGCTCGCGGCAGTCGCGGCGTTGTCCAGCATCGCGGCGGGCGCCTTTCTGCTGCATGAAAGAAATAGTGTAAGTGACCTCGCATGATTCCCGTCCGCAGCCGCTTTGGCCTCAATATTGTTCACTTTGCGGGACGAGGACACGCGGCGTCAGCCGCGTCTCTTCGGTGTCGGAGGCAAACTCGGCTCACGCCGCGTGTCCCATTGCGGAAGAAGTGCTAAGTGAACAGTATTGTACGCAGCCTGACCCTGTCAGCCTGACCCTGTCAGCCTGACCCTGTCAGCCTGACTGTGGAATAAAGCCACGCCCCATTTCATCAATTCTTCAACGCAGATTCGCAGAGTTGAAACGGTCTGGATAGTACACTCAGCGGAAACGTAGTTTCGTCGGTACACGGAAATTGCAGCGAGAGTGCGAACGAATCGCTATCCTTCGCACCTGGTTCTCGCGGTGTACGCGGACACGGCGGACCAAACAACAATTTCGGAGCTGGAGGCGAACTTGAAAGACAACCTGTATTTGCGGAATATGCGCCGAGTCGTCATGCGATGCGCAGTTGTGTGCATTCTGCTGGCTGGCGCGCTGTACGGTCAATCCACCTACGGCACCATTACGGGCGCCATCACGGATCCCAGCGCGGCCGTAATCGCCGGCGCAACCGTTGAGGCGAAGAACCAGAGCACCGCCGAGGTGCGCACGGTGAACACCGACGCCGAGGGCTTCTTCCGCTTCGTGGAACTCGAGCCGGGCACTTACGTTGTGTCGGCGGCGGCCAATGGGTTCGACCGCGTCGAGCGCAAGGATGTGGTGCTGAAAGCGCGCGAGGAAATCCGCGCCGACATTCAGCTCCCCGTTGCCGGCGGGGCCCACACAACCGTGGAAGTGGTCGGCACCCCGGTGGTATCGGAAGCGCTGACGCTCTCCGACTCCAAATCGGGTAACGAAATCAACTCGCTCGCGCTGAACTTCCGGGCCACGGCCACTCCCAGCCCGATCGGCGTAGCCACGCTGGCGCCGGCCGTGAACAGCGACCAGAACGGGACCATCACCATCTCCGGACAGCTCTCCACCGCCACGGCGTATTCGCTGGATGGAATCTCCACGCAGCTTCCGCGGCAGGGCGGGCCAACTTCGAACCTGTTTCCTTCGGTGGAGGGAATCTCCGAATTTCGCGTGAACAGCGTCAGCAACAGCGCCGAGTTCTCGCAACCGAGCGACATCACGGCCATCAGCCGCAGCGGTTCCAACGATTTTCACGGCGGCGGATTCTGGTACCTGCAGCGCCAGGACTTCAACTCGCCGGATCAGATCAGCGGCATCATCCCCACTGGCGACGCCAACACCTTCGGCACTTCGCTCGGTGGCCCCATCTGGAAGAACCACACGTTCTTCTACTTCGACTATGAAGGCGTGCGCCTCGATCAGAACACAGTGATCAACACGACGACGCCGCCCGCGCAGTGGCGAACGGGCGATTTCTCGCAGTCCGGCGCGACCATCATCGACCCGCTGAACGGCCAGCCCTTCCCTGGGAACATGATTCCCCAGCAAATGATCAACTCGGTTTCCCAGAAGATCATGCCGCTGTTCTTCCCGAACCCGACCAATCCGGAGGCCCAACTCACCGGCAACAACTTCGTCGATCCCTTCCCGGGCACCTATTCCAATGACGGGTTCGACGGCCGGCTCGATCATATCTTCAACGAGAAGCATCGTATCTGGGGCCGGATCACCCAGAAGAACATCAACCAGGCGGGCACCGACAGCGTCACCGGCGATACCAGCTACAACCCGCTCATGGGGCCGTTCACCATCGGGCAGGATCTGTGGAATCTGGCGACGTCATGGGAGTGGGTCATCAAGCCGACGGTTGTCAACGAATTCCGCGTCGGCTTCTCCAGGGCTGATTTTACGTTCAGCTATCCGCAGGCGTCGCAGGGCGACTCCATCATTCAGGAACTCGGGATCGGCGGATTGCCCGGCTCTCCGAAAAACGGTCTTGGCGGCGTGCCGGCGTTCTACATCGGCGACTTTCTGGGCGGCGTGACGAATCAGTACGGACATCCACGCGTGCAGTCGAATGGCGTGCTGGAGTTCAACGATAACGTATCCTGGGTGCTCGGCAAGCACAACGTGAAGTTCGGCGGCGAGTTCCGCCGCGTTAACTATCGCGATAACATAACCTTCCTGATCGGCGACGAGTACGGCGACTACAATTTTACCGGCGCGTTTACCTCGATTCCCGGAAAGACCAACGCCGATGCGAACGGGTTCGCGGATTTCCTTCTGGGCTTCGTCTCGGCGGCGCAGCAGGCGCAGAACGGGCCCGACGGCAAGCCTTTCGGTTACCACTATGGCGGCTTTGTCCAGGACGAGTGGCGGCTCCGGCCAAATTTCACACTCACCATGGGATTGCGTTATGAAGTGAACACCCCGTTCGACGATGCGACCCACCAGCTCGGCAATTTCCTGACCAGCGTTCCCGGCGGCGAACTTGTCGTGCAGAACAATGAAGCGCCCATCAATCCGGAGTGGAAGGCCGCTGTCGGAAACACGCCGTTTGAAACCGCGGCCCAGGCCGGCCTCCCCAACACGCTGCGCTTCACCGACTATGAGAACATCCAGCCGCGTCTCGGCCTTGCATGGAGCCCGGGCACCAGCAACAAGACCGTGATTCGCGCATCCGGCGGCGTTTACTCCGTGCCGGTGATGGGAGCGGTGCTCTACTCGCTGCTGGGCATCGACACCAGCTATTTCGCCGATTATGTGTCTACGGCGGCCAATCCGCTGGTCTTCCCGAACATCTTTACCGGCAGCGGCGGCGCTCCGCCATATCCCGGATATCGCCGCGCCAACCAGCTCCATCTGGACGACCCGCGCGTGGAGCAGTGGAACTTCTCCATCGATCACGATCTCGGCTGGGGTACATTGGCGCGCGCCAGCTACACCGGCTCGCACACCTATAACCTGATCGACAGCCCGAACCTGAATCAGATTGCCCCCAACACGGTTGGTTATGCAGCCCTCACCGCTACCCCAGCCCTGCGCCAGCAGAATCTGAAGTTCCCGAATTTCTCCGAAGTGCTGACGCGCGAGAACGGACCCAGCGACAAGTACGAAGCGATGACCCTGGAGCTCAACAAGAACTTCGGCAACGGGCTCACCTTCGCCAACAACTACACGTTCTCGAAGAACATCACCAACGCTCTCGGCGTGGCGCCGTCCTCGGCGACTCCGCTGGGCGGACAGGTGGACAACGGCGACAACGTCAACAACATTTACGACATCGCGGCGGATATGGGCAACGCGTTCTACGACCCGCGCCATCGCTTTGTGAGCACTATCGTTTATACACTCCCATTCGGACGCGGCCAGAAGTACATGGGCAATATCAGCCGTGCGCAGAATCTCATCGTGGGTGGATGGGGCCTCACCGGCGTCACGCTGCTGCAGAGCGGCTTCTGGCTAACGCCGTACTTCCCCAGCAGCCTGTCCGATCCCTCGGGCACGAATCCCTCGCAGCGTTCGGTCTCGCAGCAGCGTCCGGACTGCAACACCGGCGTGAGCGCGACTCTTTCGAATCCGACCATCGCCGATTATTTCAATGTTGGGGCGTTCAGCATCCCCGCCAGCAACATCGGCCGGTTCGGAAACTGTGGAGTCGGAATTCTGCAGGGCCCCGGCACGGCGACTTTCTCCATGTCCGCCGGCAAGACCTTCCAGGTGACCGAGCGCCTGGGCGTGCGCTATGAAGCGCAGTTCGCCAACCTGTTCAACGTCCTCAACAAGGGGATTCCGAACATGAACGTGGCCAGCGGCGGATTCGGGCAGATCACCTCGAGCCAGCTCGGCTCGCAAGCCGGCCCACGCACCATTCAGATGATGCTACGCGTGCAGTTCTGACCCATACACTCTCTCGGGCCGCTCGGCGACGGGCGGCCCTTTTTTTCGCGAGATGACTTTCAAACACATTCGCGCGGTGATCCTCGACTGGGCCGGCACCACCGTGGATTTTGGCAGCCGCGCCCCGGTGGTGGCCCTGCAGCGCGTGTTCGCGGAGGGCGGAGTGGCCGTGTCGGTGGAGGAAGTCCGCCAGGGCATGGGACTGCTGAAGAAGGATCATGTCCGCTCCATCCTGGGGCTTCCGCGCGTGCGCGCCGCATGGGAGTCGCGGCACGGTACGGCGCCCGGCGAAGAAGACGTGGAGCGTTTGTTCCGCGAGTTTATCCCGGAGCAGGCTGACGTGCTGGAGCAATACAGCGATGTGATTCCGGGCGTCGCCGCAGCCGTCGAGAAATGGCGCGCCGCCAGTCTGCGCATCGGTGGGACCACCGGCTATACGCGCGACCTCATGGAGATTGTCCGCGCCAAAGCGGCCGGGCAGGGCTACGCGCCCGATGCCAGCATCACGCCGGACATGGTGGGCGGAGGGCGTCCGCTGCCGTTCATGATGTATCGCAACGCGCTCGAGCTTCGCGCCTGGCCGTTGTGGGCCTGCGTGAAAATCGGCGACACGCCGGTGGACATTCAGGAAGGTCTGAACGCGGGGGCGTGGTCCATCGGCATCACCGAGACGGGCAACGAGGTCGGTCTGAGCGAGGAAGAATTCGCGGCGCTCCCGGCCGGGGAGCGGCGGAGTCGGGGGCAGCGCGCCGAGGCCGTCCTTTGCCGGGCCGGCGCCCATTTCATTGCCGCGTCCGTGGCCGAGTGCGATTCGTTGCTGGAAGAAATTGACGCCCGTCTTGCGGCGGGCCGGGGCCCCTGGGAGGCGCGGTCATGAAGCTGCTTTTCACGCCGGGGCCGCTCACCACCAGTGAGACGGTGAAGCAGGCGATGCTGCGCGACCTCGGCTCGCGCGACGACGAATTCATCGCCATCGTGCGCGGAATTCGCCGCGATCTGTTGTCCCTGTGCGGACCCGGTGCTGGCGGGTATGAAGCGATTCCCATGCAGGGCAGCGGCACGTTCGCCATCGAGTCCGTGATCTCGTCGGCTCTGCCGCGCAACGGCTCGCTTCTCGTCCTTGTGAACGGCGTCTATGGCAGGAGAATGGCGCGGATCGCCGAAGTTCACGGCATCGAGTGCCGTCAGCTCGTGTTCGCCGAAAACGAGCCCGTGGATCCCGCCGGTGTGCGCGAGGAGCTGGGCCGGACTCGCACGACGCACGTGGCCGTAGTGCACTGCGAGACCACGACGGGCATGATGAACCCGGTGGAGCAGATCGGCTCAGTGGTGCGCGAGGCCGGTGCCGCGTACATCGTGGACGCCATGAGCAGCTTCGGCGGGATCCCGCTGGACGTCGCCGCCGCGGGCATCGATTTTCTGGTGTCTTCCGCCAACAAGTGCATCGAAGGCGTGCCCGGTTTCGGATTCGTCATCGTGAGGCGGGCGGCGCTCGAGTGCTGCCACGGCCAGGCACGCACCCTTTGCCTCGATCTCTACGAACAATGGGCCGGTCTCGAGCATGACGGGCAGTTTCGGTTCACTCCACCGACTCACGCGTTGCTCGCGTTTCGCCAGGCGCTCGATGAACTGGCTGTCGAAGGTGGCGTGGCCAGCCGTGCCGTGCGGTACCAGAACAACGCCCGCGTGCTCGTCGCCGGCATGCGCGAGCTCGGGTTCGAGACTTATCTGCGCGACGAACACCGTTCGGCCATCATCACCACGTTTCGCTATCCGAACGATCCCGGCTTCAGTTTCGAAGCGCTCTACCAACAGCTCTCTGACGCGGGGTTCGTCATTTACCCGGGAAAGCTGACCGCCGAGGGTTGCTTCCGCATCGGCAGTATCGGCCACATCACGGAGAAGGACATTCGCGCGCTGCTCGCGGCCTGGCCCACCCCGCGGCCAGCCTCCACAGAAACCCCAGTCCATACGCAAGCTGGTAAGTAGCGAAGACCGGCGGGAGCGCCGGCAGCAGATCCCAGCCATGCCGTCGGGCTGCTGCGAGCGAAGCCACGACGGCGGCGATCAGCCACACGCCTGCCAGCGCGTCCAGCGCTACCAGGGGCCAGCGCCAGAACGATCCCAGAGCAGCGAGCAGGATGGCGAGAAGCACAGCCGTGCCGGGAGCGAGATGCCGCCACGAAGCCGGCCGGCCATGCTTGCGGATCACGGCGACTTTCCAGAAGCCATACTGAAACTGCTGCGCAAACAGCGCCGGCAGGGTCCCGCGCGGCCGATACCACGACCGAATCCGAGGCGACTGCCACACGCGCCCCCCCGAGCGGACAATCCGCAGGTTCAGCTCGTCGTCCTGATTGTGCACCAGCGTTTCATCGAAGGGCCCGACGCGCTCCAGTGTCGCCCGCCGCCAGCACCCATACGGCACCGTATCCACCGGGCCTTCATGTTCGGGGTTGTGGAACTTCGCGCCGCCGGACGCGAACGGGGAATGAAACGCGGCAGCGATCGCTCGCGCCAGCCAGCCGCCTGCACGCGTTTGCGCCGGGCCGCCGACGTTGTCCGCGCCCGTGCGTTCCAGCGCGTCGAGGCATTCCCGAAGGTAATCCGGCGCGTATTCGGTGTGTGCGTCCATGCGGACGATCACCTCGCCGCGGGCATGTTGGATCGCCGCATTCAGCCCGGTCGCGGCTATGCGGCGCGGATTGTCGATCACCTTCAGCCGCGGCCACTCGCGCGCCCGGCGGTCCAGGATCTCGCGCGTGCCATCGTCGCTCATCCCATCGGCGACGATAACTTCCCAATCCGCGTCGGCCAGATCCTGCGCGGCGACGGAAGTCAGGAATCTCCCAATCGCCCCGCGCTCGCGCCGGACGGCGGCGACCACCGAAACGATCACTTCACCGTGAACGGTACAGAAGCGACGTGATCTTCCCAGGCCAGTTCCAGCTTGCCCTTATTGCCGCCCTCGTCGGTGAGCGTGTACTTCAGCGTCTCCACCATTGCCTCCGGCTTGCTCATGGTCATATTCACGCGGCCCAGATCCTGCGCAGGATCGTAGCGCAGTCCCCACTCTTTGGTCGCTTTGCTCACAATGAGCTGCCAGTTGTTGGGGTCCTGGATACTAACAAACAGCGTGTAATCGCCGGCCGGCACTTTGAGGGTCTTGATCTGGAGATCGGCGTCGGTGTGCAGCGCGGTGGCGGCGTTCGCGCCGGCGCGCCACACTGGATAGTGCGGGTCCTGGGAGATCTTTCCGCCGGGACCGAACAGCTTCCCTTCACGGCCGCGCACGGACGGCGCCGCGTAGTTGATGGCGATCGATTTCCCACCGATGGTGACGCTGGCCTGCGCCGGCGGACTCGCCGGTTGCGCGCAGACAACGCCAACGGAGACAACGGTAGCAAGAGCGATTTGCAGAGCGGTTTTCATCATGGAATCACCAGTGAACATCTTAGCAACCGGCGGTGCCGCCGCTCTTCACTTCGTATCGATGAACGTGTCCACGCGCAGACCCGAGGGCAGTTCCTGGCCGGGATCGAGTTCGATCATGGTCTCCAGGATCTTCGTGTCCACGCGCTCGGTCGGCTCGTCGGTGCGCACGTTTTTGCGGCCGAGAATCTGGCCGACGCGAATGACGTGGCCCGTGAATCGGCGATCACCGAACGCTTCGGCGGTGACCCACGCCGGCTGGCCGTCGCGAATGCGCGCTACGTCGGTTTCATCCACGTCGGCGCGGACGCGCAGCCGCGAGCAGTCGCCCAGCGTGACGATGGGCGTGTCGCCCTTGCCCGAAACGCTCTCCCCCGCATGCAGCTTCTTGCGCAGAATCACGCCGTCGATGGGCGAGCGAATGATGGTCTTGTCGAGAAGGGCGCGCGCCTCCGAAACCTGCGCGCGGGCTTCGGCCAGCTCGGCGGCGGCGCGGTCGCGGTCCTCCACGCGCGTCTGATTGTCCACCAGCTCGTTCCGCTCGCGGGCCTCGGCAAGCCGCGCCTCGGCGACCTTCAGCTCGCGATCCGCGGTTTCGAACTCGGCGCGCGCGATGACCTTTGCGTCGAACAGCTTCGCGCGGCGCTCTTGTTCGGCGCGGGCGTTCTCCAGCACGGCCTCGGCTTCTCTCACCTCGGCGGCCGATTCCCGGCGCTCTTCGCGGCGTGAGCCATTGTTGAGCCGCTCGAGCGCGGCTTCCTTTTCAGCGACCGTGGCTTCGGCCACCTCGAGGCGTGCGCGGTAATCGCCATTATCCAGAACCGCGACCACCTGCCCTCGGCGAACCGTCTGGCCTTCCTCGACGGGAACCTCGGCGAGTTTGCCATCGAGCTGCGAGGCGATCTTAATCTCCTCCGATTGCGGCTCCACGCGCCCCGGCGCCACAACGACCGGCGAGCGGCTCGCGACAGCAGCCGGTGGACCGCCCATGACGGTCGTTTTGCGCGAATGGGCCGCGGCCAGAAACGATCCGGCGAGCAGCGCGACCCCGGCCAGAATCCACCATTTGTTTTTCATGCCACCTCCTCCAACAGCTCTTCCTCGGCCTCAGCACCGTCGCAGCGAATGCGTCCATCGGCGATTTCCACCATGCGCGTGCCGTAATGCAGCACGCGCGAATCGTGCGTCACAATCACGATGGCTCGATCACGTTCCTCAGCCAGCCGGCGCAGGATTTCCATCACATTTTGTCCGCTGACCGCGTCGAGCGCCGCCGTGGGCTCGTCGGCCAGCAGCACCGGTGGATCGCCCGCCAGCGCCCGCGCAATCGCCACCCGCTGTTTCTGGCCGCCGCTCAGGTCGGCGGGATAGGCGGCCCCCTTTTGTGCCAGACCCACCTGTCCGAGCAACTCCGCCGCTTCCGCGCGCGCCTTCCGTTTGGACCGTCCCCGCAGCGTCAGCGCCACCTCGACGTTTTCCCGCGCCGTGAGGGCGGGGAACAGATTGAAGCCCTGGAACATGAAGCCGAAGTTTCCGAGCCGCACGCGCGGCAGGTCCGCTTCGCGCAGCTTGGTAATGTCCTCGCCGCGCACCAACACGCTTCCGCGCGAGGCTCGCAGAATGCAGCCCATGATGGAGAGCAGCGTCGTCTTGCCGCTGCCCGACGGGCCGCGGAGCATCAGGATGTCGCCGGCGTGCACGTCGAGATCGACGTTCGCCAACGCGTGCACCGCAGCCGCGCCTTCTCCGTAGGTTTTCGACACTCCGCGCAGGCGAATCAGCGGTTGCATAAGGTCACCCCCTAAACACGAGCGCCGGATCGATATCCGTGGCTTTGCGAATGGAAATGATGGACGCGGCCACGCACATGATCACCGCGAGCGCGAGCGTGCCCGCCACCATCTGCGGCGGCAGGAGAATTTCCGTGGTACCGTTGGCGTTGCCCCGCACAATCAGCAGGCCGACCGTGATGGCCACGGCGTAGCCCATGAGTGCGCTCAGCAGAGCCTGTTCGACGATCACCCGATAGATGTAGCGGTTCCTCGCGCCCATCGCCTTCAACGTTCCGAATTCGCGGATGTGATCCACCGTGGTCGCGTAGATGGTCTGGGCCACCACCACCAGACCCACCATCAAACCGAGCACTGCGCCCATCAGCGTGGTGACACCGGCGCCCGTACGGAACACCCAGTAGGTTTGCGTCTTGCGCACCATCTCCGCGTTGGTGTAGATGTCCACGCCGGGAACAGCGGCGGCGAGGCGGCGCTTCAGATCCGCGATATCGACGCCCGGTTGAGCCCTGACCAGCAGGAACAGTGTCTGGTCTTCGTTCAGACGCGTATAGTTCAGGGCGTTCTTGAAGCTGGTGTAGACGTACGGCGCAGTGGTGAACGAGCGAATGCCGCGCGTGAATCCGGCCACGCGCGCGCGATGCCCGGCGATCTCCACGGTGTCGCCGATTCGCGAAACGCCCAGCTTGTCGCGAAAGAGCTCGTCGATGAGTACGGCATCGTCGGCGCGAACGGCATCAATGGAGCCCTGCACCACGTTCCAGGGACCGCCCATGCGTCCGTCGGGGTCGAAGCCGGTAATCTGCACCGATTCCTGCGACCCTTTCGGCAGTTTCCACGTGCTGAACACCAGCAGGAACTTGTCCACCCGCGCCACGCCCGGCACTTCCAGCGCCTTGTAGCGGCGAGACTCGGGCATGGCCGCTCCGCCATTGACATGAGGAATGCCGGGGGCGGCGATCCAGATATCCGCGCCGCTGTGTTCCACCACGTTGGCGCTGGTCTCGAGGAACCCCAGGAAAAGTCCGAACTGCACCACGATCAGCACCAGGGCGAAGACGATGCCGGTGAGGGTGACGCTCAGCCGCACCTTATCGTGGAACAGGTTCTTCCAGGCCAGCGTGGTCATCTCGTGCGGCTCCTGTTGTGAACTACGATTTCAGAATGAACATTGTTCACACTGAACACTGTTCATTATAAGGACAGTGCTCATCGGCGGCAAGAGTTTTCTTTGTGAAGGGGAATACCCTCAGGCCCGAATCGCCCGAACGATCAGATCCAGCGACAAGTCAATCAGCGTCTTCTTCGGAGCCCACGTGAATCCCGGCATTTCCGTGGAAGTAATCAACATATTCGTGACCCCGTGGGCCATCATCCAGACGCTCTGCGCCAGCGTTCGGGCGTCCTGCCGGCGGATGGTTCCGGCCTCCATGCCCTTATGCAGACCCTGGCAGAGGATTTCGAAGCCGCGCAGGCCCGCTGCCGGTTTGTCGCCCATGTCATGGCCGGAAGCGTGCACCAGCGCGTGAACATTGAAGGTTACGAGGTAGTGGCTGGGGTGCGCCAGCCCGAACTCGATGTACAGTTTCAGCCCCTGACGAACCAGTTCGAGAGGGGGCAGGTCCTTCTGGATGAGCTTCTCGAGCCGCTGCGCCAGGCGCTCGAACATCTCCTGGCAGATGGTGGCCAGCAGGTCGTCCTTGTCCTTGAAATACAGGTAGATGGTGGAGGGTGCGTACTCGATCCTATCGGCGATCCGCCGGATGGAGGTGTTCTCGAAACCTTCGCGGATGAAGAGCTCGCCGGCGGCTTCCAGAATCTTCGTGCGCACTTCTTCCCGTTCGCGCTGTCTTCTTTCGGCGACACCCATGTCCGTACGCTGTAATGTTACAAAACGCCGTTCAGGAGTTCAAGGGTTTTTCTGCTGCAGCCCGCGCCGGCTCACCAGATACAGCGCGAAGCTCCCCAGCCAGTGGCCGCCTTCATAGTGTTCGCTGCGGATGCTCTCGAGGCCGGCCTGGCGAAGTTTCGCGGCCAGCCCGGTCAGTTGCTCGCGCCGCGCGGCGTCCGCCGGCAGCTTCGAGACGATCCCCTCCAGCATCCAGGCGCGGCTCAGGTTGAGTCCCGCCAGATGATACAGCTTGCCGTCGGTGAAGTCGGTGACTCGTGTCGGCTCCAGGTCCACGCGCGGCAGAAACGCCGATAACCAGCGCGCGAACTCGGCGGGCGGAAGAATTCGTCGCACGGCGTCGGCTTCGGCCAGACAGGGTGAAAGAAAATCCTCGCCGGAGGGCTCGTAGGCGAGCGGGCAGTTGGTGTCTTTGAGATAGTAGTCCCGCACCCGCGATTCCAGCAACCGCTCGAACTCCGCGTTCCCGGTGATGCGCGCGTAATCGAGCATCAGGCCGAGGCCGAACGCGGTATTGTTGTGCTCGCCCACGCGAATCGGCCAGGCCAGCTTCGGCAGCCATGCGCTGATCCGCGCCACCGCAGCCACCTCCAGCGGACGCAGCGTGACCGCCCACTGCCGCAACTGCGGATCGTCGCTTTCGTGAAGCTCAGCGGCAAGCTGCAGCAGCCACGCGAGGCCATAGGGCCGCTCGAAGGTGTTGCGGCCGGTCTCGTTCAGATACTTCGCTTCCTGCGCGATGTGCGCGTTGGTCAGGCTCTGCGCCACCGCCTGGCGGGCCTCTGCCGCAAACGGCGCCCGCGGAAACAGACGGATCAGCCGAACCAGCAGCCAGTGTCCGTGAACGGAGGAATGCCAGTCGTAGCAGCCGTAGAATGCCGGAGTGAGTTCCCGGGGTGGCTTCACGTCCGCGTCCGAATTCAGCGCGTGCGCGATCTTGTTCGGGTATTCCTTATGGATGCAATCGAGCGCCAGCCGCGCGAAACGCGCCGCCTGCGCCTGATCGAAATCGGATTCGGCCATGAGGCCTCCGCACAAGGTAAGGCCGAGCAGAAACGGTTTCACGAAACGGCCCACCGCTTCCTTGCGGTCGCGGCTCGGTACGCGCTCGCGAACATGGCTCATCGATTCCGAGCCGCGCGCGCGAGCAAGCGGTTCTGTGCGTCCTGCATCGCTTTAGAACGGCCAGCGGCTGCCGTGGCGATCCTTCGCGCTGGGCGCCGGGCCGGGACCGTTGCCCACTCCCGGATTGCCCACGTACGCCTTGCTGAAATCGATGTCGTTCTCGCTGAACGCGAGCGGGCGATCGAGAATCATGTCCAACGTGGTTCCGCGCGCCAGCACTGCATCGGGACCGCGCGTCAGCAGCACACCGATCAGCCCCGCGGTTGCGCCCGCGGCCGCGCCGAGCAGCGCTCCCTCGCCGGCATGACCGCTGCCCAGTCCGCCGGCCAGCGCTCCGATGGATGCGCCGCTAGCGGTGGTCTCGCCCACGGTTCGAGCATCGCCGCCCTTGTTGCCTTCGCCTTTAATCGAGCCCTCCTTGCGATCCAGATCCTCGCTGGCGCGCCCGTCGAGAGCGCCAATGGACGCCTTGAAATCGCGGGTCACGCCGTTGGGAAGGGTCAGCGAATCGAAGCGAATATAGAACTCGCCGCGGCCCTTCACGCGTCCCGGGCGGGTCACCCTGGTCACTGTTCCGGCGACGTAGCTTCCCACCGGAATCACCACCTTGCCGCGAAGCACAATCGGGAAGACCGTTTCCAGATACACGCGGTCGCCCTCGGTGGAGTTCTTCGTGCTGACACTGTTGATCAGGCTCAGAGGAATCCGCGTGCCCGGGTCCACCACGTATCCATGGCCGGCGACGGCAGCGGGCGCAGCGGCTGGTGCCGGGGTTTTCTCCGGCGCGGTCGCGGCCGGTTTGTCGGGCACAGTGGCGGCGGGCGCGGCTGCCTGATCCTCACCCAGCAACGCACCTGCGGCAATCAGAATTACAGCGATGTAACGGCCAATCATAATGCCTTCCCCGAAAAACACACTACCAGTGTTTCCAGTGTACTGGATATTAAACGCGCGGCGAATGCGCGGGGTTGGCATCGCACTTGGCCAGCCCCGCAAGTGCGAGGGCCTTTCGCGCCATGGTGCTCAGAGGCAACGATGCGATCCGGGCCAGCGGCGTCCAACGCAATTCCGGGGGCGTCGCTCGCCGCCCGGCGGAAGCGAGCGACACGTGACAGCGATGATTCGTGTTGACGATGGTATGCCGGAACTCGGCGACTGTCTTCTGAATGCGTGCGCCGGGGATTTGCTCCGCTTCCGGCAGGTCCCAGAACCCGGCCAGACGCCGGCTGTCGGCGGCCACGCGACAGAGCAGCACTGCGCCGTTGCGCTGAATGATCAGCAGACGCCGCACGACGTCCACGGACGGTGGCTTCGGCGATTTCACCGGTAGCTGATGCTGCAGGCCCAACGCGTGCGCTTCGCACCAGCGTGAGACAGGACACGCCGCGCACCGGGGATTGCGCGGCAGGCACACCGTGGCGCCCAGTTCCATGAGCGCCTGATTGAAATCGCCGGGCCGGTTCGG
>Ga0326728_10015281_pt1 | contig 16009 bp, 12 predicted proteins | sample MB3enrmetagenome_FD_207602 | JGI IMG/M metagenome (GOLD analysis project Ga0326728, IMG submission 207602) | Lab enriched peat soil microbial communities from McLean, Ithaca, NY, United States - MB31MN | ecosystem: Environmental > Terrestrial > Soil > Wetlands > Peat | place: USA: New York...
GCCCTGAAAGAGGGCAACGTGTACGGCTATCTTTTCGAGAGCTACTGGCGCGATGTGGGCACAATACAGGCATACTGGGACGCCAACATGGATCTCCTCAAACCGGAATCGGGGCTGAACCCGGAAAGCTGCGGCATACGGACGAACCAGGTGGCTGAGGCCCTCCCGTACGACCGCCCCCCTGCCAAGGTGAGCGGTTCGTCATGCGCGGTCAATTCCGCCGTTTCCCCGGGCTGCTCCGTCTCGGGCGGCGTCGAGAATTCGATCCTCTCCCCCGGCGTAGTGATCGAGAAGGGCGCCTTCGTAAAGGACTCGATCATCATGCACGATTCAGTAGTCAGGCGAGGGGCCGTGGTCGAGAGGTCAATCATAGACAAAGGGGCCGTGGTCGGGGAAAATGCCGTTATCGGTCGGGGAAGCACGGGGAAGGCCAACATGAAATTTCCCGACCATATCTATTCGGGTCTGACTGTCGTCGGCAAGAATGCGTCCATTCCGCAGGGCGCGAGAATCGGCACGAACTGCATTATCTATCCTGCCGTCAACAAAGAAGACTTCCTCTCCATCGATCTCAAGGACGGCGAAACCATAGAGAAACGCGAATAAGCAGTAAGGTCGAAGGCCTTAAGCACGAGTGCCCTTCATCTTTCCTCTCCAGGGTGCACAAGTCTCTCAGCCATGGTATCCTGCAAGAGACGGACTTCCGCAGAGGGGCTGAGAGAGTTGTTGCTCATGATGGAAAAAGCCAGCAGCCGCCCCTTACAATCAAGCAGGTACCCGCTTAAGGAGACCATATGACTGAGCGTTCCTGTTTTTGCCCTTACCCTCCCCTCGGCCGGGGTGTTTTGCATCCGTCCCATGAGCGTCCCGTCCACCCCCGCGACAGGGAGAGATTGAGAGAAATAATCAAAATAAGGATGATGCGCCATATAATCGAGCAGTTGCACCACCTGGCCGGGCGTGATCAGGTTGAGGCGCGACAAACCCGAGCCGTCATATATGGCAAGAGAATCCGGCGGGATTCCCATAACGGCAAGCGACTCCAACACCACGGACACCGCCCTTTCGGTGGTCCCTTTGCCTCCCGACAAGGTGCCGAGGGTGCGGAAGATAAGCTCCGCGTAAAGGTTCCGGCTCCTCTTGTTCGTCTCCTCGATGATGCGACTCAAAGGCGCCGACCGGTGGGAAAGGAGTATGCCCATGGAGTTGTAGTCGAGTGGCTCTTGGTTGCGACCCCTCTCGACCGGATTGCCTCTCACCCTGATACCCTTCCGCTCCAGCACTTCTTTGAGGACGGTCATCGTGTAAAGGGTGGGATTACCCGCGGCAAACCGCATGAGGCGCGGAGGGGCCGCTTCGTCTATCCGGCCGGATAACGTGATGGTGGCGGCGCCAAAAGAGCGCCGGGCGTTGATCTCCGTTGTTTCGCCGAACCCGGAGGTGACGACGTGATTTCTTATCTTCACATAAGCCGTCTCCGGGCTGATCCTGATGCCGGCCGCTTCTCCCGGCCTTCTTCCCGGTGAGAGTGTCACCTCGAAGCAATTGTCATTGAAAGAGACAGCGCTGATGCGCGCCGAATACCAGGCAAGCTCGTCATCCCATGCCCAGCCGCGGCCGAGGTCCGCGTCATCGAACAGGCCGGCGTCACCAACGAGATCGCCCCGGATCTCTTGTATACCCTGTCGCTTCATCCCGTCGGCCCATTCTTCGAACACGGACGTTGCACTGGCCTGGAACCTCTCCGAGATGGTCGGGTCTCCGCTTCCCCGAAGAAAAAGGTCGCCCTTCAAGACCCCGTTTTCCACGGGACCTCCCGCATACAGGTTCGTGATGTAGCTAAAATCGGGTCCCAATCTGATAAGGGCAACTGCCGTGGTGAAGAGCTTCATGGTGGAGGCGGGAATAAAGAGTTTTTCCTCATTTAGTTGAAAGATCGTTTTGCCGGTGACGAGAGACCTGACTGAAATGCCCCAGAGTCCGTGAGATAGTGCCGGATTGTCGATGAGGTCCCGAAGTCCGTTCTTCGACGCCTGCGCCCGACCCGCCGGGAGAGTGCGAGCGGACAAGGCACGGGGTGAGTCCGGGGCGCCCGCCTGGATGCGGCCCGGGTCTTTCATTGGGGCGCAGGAGATCAAAGCCAGAAGGATGCCGGGAAGGAGAAAGCTGCACGTTGTGAGAGGGGACTTCATCGGTTTGTGCTGAAATCGAGGAGAACTTTGAGCGCCCCCTTCTGCCCCGCCCTCTCAAAGGCCGAAAGGGCATCATCGAAAGGGTAGACTGCCGATACGAAAGGCTGCACGTGTATCCGCCCGGAGGCGAGGGCCGCAACGGCCGGGGCGAAGGGGCCGCACCTTGAGCCCACGAGCGTGACCTCATCGACTACCGCCCTCGACAGGTTTACCTCCCCCCGGTCGGCAACCGTGCTCTTCAAAACGATTGTGCCCCGCGGCTTTACCATCTCAAGCGCCGTTCCAAGTCCCTTCGGGGAGCCTGTCGCCTCGATGACGATCTCAAAGGCCCGGCTCTCCCGAAGCTCCTCCGCCCTCATGGTTCTCACCTCTTGCCGGGCTGCTATGGCCAGCTTTTCCTCATGTCTGCCACTCACGACGACGTCCACGCCGCAGTGATGGAGAACAAGGGCAATGAGCAGGCCGAGTTTTCCGTCGCCGAGGACAAGGACTTTGTCGGTCGGCTTCACGTGTACCTGCTCCAGCACCTCGAACGCCGCCGCCACGGGCTCTGCGAAGACCATGTCAATGTCCGCCGCATGGGCTGGGACCTCCCACAGGTTCCGCACAGGCAGCGTGACGTATTCGGCAAAGACCCCATCCCTGTCCGATATGCCCAGGGTCGATCTGCGGACGCAGTGTTTTTCCATCCCCTTCACGCAGTAGTCACAACTGCCGCATCCGCAGTTAATCTCCCCCACAACCCTTTTGCCGACAAGGCCGGAATATGGACCGCTCACCCGTTCCACCATGCCGACAAACTCATGGCCGGGAATACCCCTGAAACCCTTATAACCTTTCATGATCTCCATATCGGTGCCGCAGATACCGGCCATAAGCACACGGATAAGCGCCTCGTTCTCGCCGGGCTCCGGCCGGCGGGCATCAGGCTCGAATCGGAGCGAGCCGTCAAAGAAAAGGGCCTTCATGGTAGAGTCTACGTTACCATACCCTCTTTTCACCACGCAACAAAAAAAGGCCGGCGAAAAAGCCCACGGCCGGGAAGGCCCGATCAGGAGGATATCGCCCTCACCTCCGGAGGCAAAAGCGCGACCGGCAGCGACAGGGAGGTGCGATCAATCCTTGACATAGTTGGACAAATGCAAAAAGAATGGTTAGATTCTACACCTAGCATGACGAAAAAGGATGCCTTGCAAGGTATCTTTGATCGAAAAAACGTTACGGGGGATTTATGGATCTGAATGATGAAATAGCAAAGGTCGCGTATGAGCTTTTTGAAAGGGACGGAAGAAGGAACGGGAAAGACAAGGAGCATTGGCGCGAGGCGGAGGAGATTGTAAGAGCCAGGCACGCGGCGGAGGAGAAAAAAGCGGAGACCCGGAAAGCGAAGCCGGTCTCAGCACCACAAAAGGCAGTAACCAGGAAAAGCCAGGGGGGCACGAAGAAAGAGGCCGCGCCGAAAGGTGCACCGCAGGCCGGCGCAGGCCCGGCAAAAAAAACCCGCGTCAAGGAACCGGCCAAGTAACTTCGAAGGCCCCAAGACCAACACGCAGAGGCAATGAGCGGAGCTTGACCGCTTCTCTTGTTCCCCTCTCAAACTGAAGCGGTGGGCCGCCTTGTGAAGCCCATGGCGAAAAGGACTATGGCAGCTACATAGACCCCTACGGCCGCCCCGAACAAAAACCAGCTCAACCGGTGAAAGAGGGCGAGCAACACCACAAGATAGGCAAAATCGCGATTGACGAGGAGTGCAGAGAGCCACCGCGCCTCCGCAGACCCGTTTTTTTCCGGTCCGTGTCCCATGACCCGCTGCACTGCAAAGACACAAAGACCAAAGCCGCAAAGGAGGAACCAGAGGGCATGGAGGCAGACCGGGTCCGAAGTGCTGCGGTAGAGGCCAAACGCTATCCCGAAAAACACGGCAACGTGCACGATGTTGTCGCCCACTATATCCAGGTAATGGCCAAAAACAGTCTCCTTTAGCGTGAGTCTCGCCAGTTCTCCATCCACACCGTCGAGGATTGTGGACGAGAGAAAAAGGAGGCTCCCGAGCACTTGCAGCACGTAGGCGCCCTTCGCGAGAAGAAAGGCGCCTGCGAGCCCGACAACGATATTGAAAAGCGTGACTATGTTGGGCGCGACGGATGTTTTTGCGAGGCGTTTGGTAATGAAGCGGGAAATAGGCCGATGGACGTGGCGGCTAATGAGGCTGTCGCTCGATACGGTCGCACGGCCGAGGGCGTCGAGCAGTAATGCCTCCGCGGCGCTTGTGCTCTCTGCCCCATCAGCCGGCTCACCGAGCGACCAGATAGCCCGGAGGACGGGTGCGAGGCGACCGGCCGTCACCATGCAGATCGGGCGCGGGCCGTTCATTTTTCCGTTCCCGTCACCGGCGCAGGTCCGGCAGTCGTTCCCATTGCTTGTCTCAAGCAACTGCCGGAGAGACCACCTGTCGATCACACAACCGGCCTGCATGACGAGGACCTGATCCCCATCGTCGAGCCCAAGCATTTCGGCCATGCGGCTGAATTCCCGGACGTCCGAAATCGTATGGAATGCGTGCGCCGGGATGAGGTCGGAAAGGACCTGGCGGAGTGCGTCGTCACGACCGACGACGTGAATGACGTCGAGGCCGAGCCCGTGTGCGACGAGCACCAGCCGGCGGCCGGCCGGTACGCCAAAAACAGGTGTAAGGCCGCTTCCATCTTGCGCAACGATGAAGATTGCTTTGACCATACCATGAATACTAAAGGAGGCGGACACGGAAGTCAAGGCAACACGGGGTTATCGGCAGGGTCGATTCCTCCGTCCTGGCTCAGCGCCGGTCGGGTCTCTTCAGCTTTTCTCCAGGGTCTGCTGCTGGAGTTTCATCTTCTTGAGGAGGCTTTCGTAGGATTCCTTTTTTATGATGCGGGAAAAACTATTCCGGTAGTTTCCCACGATGCTCACACCGTCTATCGACACGTCCCTGACCTTTAATCCCCCTCCCCCCTGCATGAGATAATAATCGACCGGTATCTCTTCGTTGGTCCGCTGTATGAGGGTTTTCACCGCCGTCCGGCCCTGCCCGCTGTCCTCCCCCACGTACACAATCCTCTCCTTCTTCAGAAAGTCGAGCACCAGCCTTGAGTATGAATCGAGAAAGAGGTCCTGGAAAACCGATCTGAATTCCGACCGCCTCCTCCCGTCAAGGGTATTCCAATACTGACCCAGGGTCTCCCGTGCCATCTCATCGAAAGTGAAATTCCCTAGGATCACCTTCTTAATCTCAGCCCTCCTCGCGGCACGCGATCCCGGGCCTTGCAGCCCCGGGTCCGACTGGATGGTCATTACCGCGCCGAGCATTTCCCGCACTACCTCGGTGGGCGTTCCTGCGACGGCCCGGGTCTGACCAAGGGCTGCATAGAAGCCGGCCAGCACAAGCAGCAAGGCGATTCCCGGTTTCATAGTCCCTCCTTGTCTCCCTTCATCGGCGATTTGCTTTCCGGCTTCGTAGTCTTTTTGGCTTCTATCCTGGCTGTTTCCTTCTTGACCCGCATGTGTGCCGCGGCATACAGCAGGGCAGGCAGAAAGAGGACTGCCGCCCCGAGGACGCAGAGGCTTCCTATGGTCGTGAGCACGCCAAGTGAGTGTATGCCCTGGTGTCTGGATATCATCAGGCTGCAGAAGCCGACCGTTGTCGAGAGCCCGGCGACGACCACGCCCATGCCGGTGCTCACGGGAAGGCTGAACGCTGCCGGGTGCCTGCTCTGCTTCCACCTCTGGACGACAATAATCCCGTACTCGACGCCCGCTCCGACCACGAGGGGCATGAAAATCGTATTGGCGAGGTTCAGGTCGATCGCGAAGACATGCATCAGGCCGAGGGTCCAGAGAGTCCCCATGACAAACGGCGCGAGGGCGGCGAGGACCGAGACCGGACTGCGTAGAGTGATGGTGAGAAAGATGACGATGAAGACTACGGCATAGAGGGCCGCCTTCACCACTGCGTCGCGGAATGCCTTTGTAAATACAGAGAGGGTCACGGGGTCACCCGTGACATCGGGGTCGACCGACCTGAGATCCCGGACAAACGTCGCGAGAAACTGCGGGTCCCATACATTGCCCGCTGGAAAGATACGGAGCAGGTAGAGGTTGTCGGGGCCGACAAACCGGTCACGCAGAGCTTTGGGCAGGTCTTGGATTGTGAGGGGCTTTGTCTCCATGTTCTCATAGAGAAGGGAGAGCTTATCATTCAGATCTATGAACATCAGGGTCTCGAACCGCTTAAGGCGACCACGCAACTTCGGCCTTTCGATGGCGTCGAAATCATTCCTGATGGCGTCGATCAGCCTCCTCACTTCTTGCATCTGCGCCTGGAGCGGCCTGGCCGCGCCCCATTCGGGCGAGCTGGAGTCGATCATCTTGAAGCGGATTCGCGAAAACACCTTATTCAACCGGTTGACGTCGACAGGGCCGGATGGGGCCGGGATAGACCTTATGTCGTCGAGGAGCGGCTTCATCTCCTTAAGAAGGAGGATCTTGTGCTCCTGGTCCTTTGGGAGCACGTCCCTGATGCTACTTACCTCCGCTACGGTGGCGAGTCGTTCGAGAGCGCGGGTCTTCTCATCAATCTCCTGGAACGAGCGGGCGAAGAGGGCGCCGTAGATACTCGCATGTTTGGAGCCTTCTATCAGCTTGTTCTCCCAGACCACCGACTCGGCGCTCTTCGACTGGAGATGCAGCATGTTCAGGTCGAACCGCACCTTGAGCGCCCCCCAGAGAGAAAGGCCTGAAGCGCAGACCGCAAGGCCCACGAGAAAAAACGCGCGATGCCCGGTGGTTTTCACGAGAGGCCTTGTCTCATCGGTCGCGGCGCCTCTTATCAGCCCGATCCGGAACCGGTCGAACAGCACGATAAGCGCCGGCAGGAGACAGAGGGTAGCGGCCGTCGTTACCGCAAGGCCCATGGCGCAGATAAGGCCAAGCTCCGACAGCCCTTTGAACCCTGTGAGCACAAGCGGAAAAAAGGAAAGCGAGGCGCACAGGCCCGCGAGAAGAATCGCCGGACCCACCTTGTCCATCGTTGCGGCGAGGGCCTCTCCTGTCGTTGCGGAGGAATGGCGTACCTCGCTGTAGCGCGCAAACCAGTGTATGGCATAGTCGATCCCCAGACCGAGGAGCATGGGCGCGAAGGTCACGGAGAGCAGATTGAGATGGCCGATGAAGAGTGTGGTAAGACCGAAGGTCACACAGAGGGCTATGACAAGGACGGCCACGGTGAGGAGCGCTCGCCTGATCCCGCGCCAGAAAATGATAAGCAATGCGGCGAGACCGATAAGGGAGAGGAACGTCGCGAGACGTATGTCCTTGAAGGCGAGAGCCTTTTCGTCTTCGTCCAGGGCCTTCTGACCGGTGACACCCGCACTGACATCGGGAAAATCTGCCTTGAGTGCCGCCATGGTCTCCCTGAGTGCCGCCAATGCCGGCCCTTCGTTCTTTTTCCCCGGTGTGAGGAAAATGAGCAGATGTTTCTTGCCTTCGGTCCAGAAATAGCCCTCTTCGTCCTCGTTCGCCAGATTGAACAACGAGAGCCAGGGGGAGGTAAAGGCCGAAGAGCCTTCTACCCCATTTTTCATCTGGCTCAGGATCCGGATCAAAAACCCGAGGTCCATGGGGCTCGCTTTCCCCGCTTTGTCGTCCGCGTTCAGAAAGCCCGTGAAAAGCTCGCCCACCATATGGCCGGCCATCTGGTCGTTGATTGCCTCAAAGAAGGTTGCAAGGCCGGGGCTGCGGGCAATATCCTGGATAAGGGAGGCGTGCTCGCGGACATTGTCACGAAGGGCCGTGAGGTCTTTCGTCCCCAGGTAGAGGAGGGCCCAGGGCCGCAAGCCGGCAGGATCGATCCGGTAAAAGACCTGGGTGTAATGCTCGTGGTCCGCTTCCAACCTTGACGCTAGCTGCCGGCTGAATTCGAGGGACCTGCGGGTATCGCGGTTCTCGATGGCGACAACAAAGGCTTCGAGTTCCGAAAACCGGTCGACCTTGTCAAGAAGCTGCATCAGTCGATTGTTGGGTGAGATGAGGGACCGCTGGCTCGTCTGAAATCCCAGATGGGCTACCGTGAAAACCACGGAAACCGCAGTGAGGACAACCCAAAAAGCGAGCACTGCCATGGGATGTGATATCTGGTGCGCCTCGAGTGCCTGCAGCCATCGCCGGGTGCGGGCGCGCCTGCCTCTCTTCACCAGCTCCGCACCCCCATAGCATAGTCAAGCTGGGCCAGGGACATGTTGTAGTTGAAGAGGGCTTCAAGGTACCGGCCCCGGTTCTGACCGTACCGTTCAATACCTCTCAGCAGATCGTCCGCGGTGCCCGTGCCCATATCGAAACTGGTGAGAGAGGCAACGATCCATTTCCGCGACGCCGATGCCGCCTTTTGATACGCCTCGGTTGCCACCTTCCATTGTTTCGCATCCTGGTAAGACTTGACCACCTGTATGGGCACGTTGAGTTGCGCTGTGGCCCGTGTGTGGGTGAGGCGCTCATATTCCGCCTTCTCTTTCTCGACACGGGCTTTCATGATGCCGAAATCGAAGTGCCAGTTTACCCCTGTCAGCACCGTGCCGCCCAGGTGATTGAAATCGTCATTAATATAGGGGTTATGCAGTGTCTCGCGCCCTGGTGCCCCGGCGAAGGAACCGGCCAAAGCCGCGAAGAATGACGGGTACCTGTCGCTGTGGCTCGCCTCGACAAGCGATTTCTGGGCGGCGAGGGCCTGCTCGAGCTGCGTAAACTCGGGACGCCCGGCAAGGGCATTCCGTATATACGCTTCCGGCCGGTCCAGCTCCTCCTCCCTGAAAGGGAGTATTTTTTCCGCAGGCTCAAAATCCTTATCCGGCGGCAGCCCTATGAGGGATTTGAGGGCAAAGTACGAGATGTTTGCCCCCTTCTCCGCCTCCGCCTTCCCCCGGATAATATCCGCACGGTAGGCGTCGACCCGATAGACATCGCTTTCGACCACATTGGGAGAGCCGAGGCGCAAGAGACGCTCCATGCGCGTCCTCGCCTCATCAAAGTAGCTGCCGGCTTCCCTCGCAGCCTCAATCCCCGCCCTGGAGAGGACAAGCGCATAGTAGAGCTCCTTTACCCTGAGAGCAATCTCGTTGCCCGTCCGGACCTGCTGTACTTCTCGCGCAACGACACCATGAGCGGCGGCTTCGCGCCGGTTGGAGAGCTTTCCAAAGGTGTAGAGGGGCTGGGTCATGGTAAAGTCCAACCGGCCGAAGGCACCGATGTTCCACTGGCTGGAGGACGGGTCGATGATGCGGCTACCAACGACCTCAGGGCGCCGCGCATCGTTTACCGGTCCCGCAAGCGCCGTGGTGTTTACCTGTGGATAATAGCCCGCCTGTGCCTGGGCGAGGTCGCTTTTCGCCGAAGCTGCTTCGCTGCGTTTTTCCGCCATTTCAGGACTTGCATTAATGGCCATCGTGATCACCTGCGAAAGGCCGAGCACCATTCTCTCTCCACCCGTCTGCCCGGCCGCCGCTCCATGGAGCGAGAAAATCAGCACGGCACAGACGATAGCGGCGACCGCAGGCATTCCCCGCGCCCGCTCCGACCAGGCCAAAAAACTCCTTACACGCGTTTCCATGCGGCCTCCCCGTTTTCCGGCCCTTGCCGGCAGTCGTCACTCGTTCCCCCGTTCGCCGGGAGCGCCTTCTTTCCCTTCATTCTTACGACAAGCATGCCATACAAGACCAGACCTACGCCCGCCCAGAAAAGCTGCTCGAAGCGGAGGGTGACGCCATAGGTGAGTCCCAGGGCTGAATTGAAGCCAAGGACGCTGAATACGATCACCCGGGCCGTCTCCTGGACTCCGATATCCACCGGAAGGGCAAAGGTTACCAGGTTAAACCAGGTCCCCAGACAGATTACTGCCGCCGCAACGGACAGAGACGCGCGGCCGGTGAGGAACGTCAGGAAGCAATAGGCCGGAACAATGCTCCATACCAATGCCATGATGTGCCATACAATGGAGAGGGGGAGATCGAGAGGTCGGTCCCGGTAAAACAACCGGAGGGTATGATCGACCTGCGACATGTGGAGGGCTGCTTTCTTCAGTCCGGAGCCCCCCAGACGGTGGGCGACAGCCCATCGCACGACGGCGCCCAGCTTGCCGTATTTTTGCACGAAAAAAAATCCGGTGACCCCAAGCAAAAGGAGCAGTGTGCCCGTCACCAGTGCAACCCACAAGGTGCGAGGCAAAGTGATGTTCCACAGCACGGCACACGTTCCCCCCACCACGAAAAGGAGCTGAGCCAATGCCTGGGAAAGCTTATCGACGATCACCGCGGCAGCCGCTTGTGCACCCATCCGGTCGGATGCGAGGAGAAAACCCTTTGTCACTTCACCGCCGAAGCCGGCGGTGGGAGTGAGGTGGTTGATTGAAGAACCGGCGAGGCGGATCGAGAACACCCTTGCAAAGGAGAGAGACCGGTGCGAGCCTGAAAGGCAATGGCGCCAACCTTGCGCGTGGAAGAGCTCCGTCACGCCGTCAAGTAGCGTGAGGGGCACGAGCCTCCATCCGAGAATTGCCAGCTTCCGCCATAGCGACGCGGGGCCGACAGCATAAATAAGAAAGGCAAAAAGAAACACCCCGAAAGCGATCATGACCAGGTGAAATTTCCTCACGGCCCGGCCTCACTCCACGCTGTCTGCGACGTATGCCGCGATATGCTGCGCCGCGCTGTCGCGGCATGACGCAAAGCTTGGCCAATCATTCAGGTCGATAAGGAAAACCTGCCCATCCGGTGTGACGATCGCATCGCCCCCGAATATCTCGAGCCCGGCCGCGTGTCCCGCATGGTCGGCCAGCGTCCTGAGCCGCCTCATCCGGTCGGTGATCTCTTCCCTGTTTCGAGAAAAGCAGAAGGCCTTGAAAAAGCGGGAGGCAGCGATTGCGTAGAACTTCACGGATTCCCCGTCCACGTGCTCCTGCACGAGCACCTGCCCTATCCCGGTTCTTCTGAAATGGTCGAGGGCACGCATGGTCTCGTCATAGTTCGAGACCTTCACCACGTCCCCGGGATTGATGGAGTGAACGTCTCCGCGTTTGAGCCAGTATTGCGTGGAGCCCCGGAAAGAGCAGGCGGCAGGCACCTGGTCGACGGGGAGAACCGTGCCCTCCGGGACCGGGAGGCCGGCCTCCGGAAGGAGTCTGAACAGAGTGGTGCGGAGGCAGTTCCTCACCGATGGAACGCCGTTGATAACCCTCGTGCCGTTCTTCTGCCACTCTTCCAGCCTGGCGAGGGTCCTTTTCGATTTCGCCATGGAAAGGACGCAATCAGCCTCTATGCGTTGGCCGTCAAGCGTTTCTGCAGAAAGAGTGCGCACCGAGTGGCCCCTCGACGCCAGCTCAGCCACGGTCATGCCCAGGATCCCTGCGTCGTCGTCAACCCTGCCGGGAGAAAATATTTTCTCCCGGCAAATGCCGAGCACCATCATATCAAGCCATCCCCATAGTTCTTAAGATAGTTTTCGGCCTCAACAACATCTTCGGGCCGGTCTATATCAATAGTCTTTGCCACCGAGATCCCGTACAACCCGTAACCGGTTTCAAGGAGAAAACCGAGGAGCTGCCGGAGGGCCGACAACCCTCTCGCCCGTGCCGTTTTTGCAAAATCGAAGACAGACGGCTCGAACCGATAGAAACCTGCGGTCACCCTATGGCCGATGTCTCCACTCTCTCCGATCCGGCGTATTTTGTGGCCGCGATCGATTTCCACGCGCAGCGGCTTCTCGTCGTCGCAGAAGCGGGTGAGGGCGAGCACGCCTTCGGCAAAGGGAAGAGATGCCGCGCCCGCGAGGAACCTCCTGAGCGTGAGGGCCCTGAAGACCGCGTCGACGGTACACAGGACAAAGGGCGCCTCTTGAAGGAGGGGGGCCAACGCAAAAAGGCTTTCCATAGAATTGTCGGTTGTCTTTCTTATCAACTGGAATGGAAGCGGCCAGGGCTGTGAAAGGAGGTACTCCCCGGTTGCGTGCGCCTCCTCGTTGATGATGCAGCAGAGAGAAGTAACACCTGCCTCCGCGATCAGGCGGACCAGCCTCCCGATCATCGGCTCCCCACCGATGGGCACCAGGGGTTTCGGCGTGAGCTCTCCCCCTGCTGCCAGGCGTTCTCCTTTTCCCGCGGCAATGATCCCCCCTTTCATCAGACGAGTACCTCAAGCTCCGACAGTCGGGTGATGACCGCGTCGACCGGAGTTACATGCTCAGGCAGACGCGGGTTCGGCCCCTTCAGCCAGATCGTTTTCAAACCCAACTGTGCGCTCGGCATCATATCCCGCTCATAAGAATCCCCTATGAAAATCGCGTGCTCCGGAGGCAGGCGGAGCCGCTCCAGAGCGAGCTGAAAGATGCGGGGGTCGGGCTTACTGAAGCCGACACAGCCTGAATCTATCATTACTTCGACGGATCCCGCCAGGCCGGCGTCTTCGAACACTTGCGTCAGGTTGCCGAAGAAATTGGAAACAACGCCAACGCGAAAGCGCGTCTTCAGGTATGCGAGCAGACTCACCCGGTGAAAGAAAAACTCCTCGGCCCGATCGCAGAACCGGTCCGCCAGCTCTTTTTGCTTCTCGGGCTCATGGAAGCTCAATGCCTCAAACTGATAATAGACGTGGCGATGCACGAGGGGCCGAAGCCCGATCAAAGGTACGCCGGGGTCGGCATGGCAGACGGCATCGGCATGATAGAAGGCCCGCTTGATCTCCTCCTGCCGAAAGTCGAGCCCCCCGTCTTTGTACAGCGCAAAAAAACGATCCAGCCAGTGTTCGCCGTCAGCATCTATAGTCCCCCCAAAATCAAAGAGAAGGGCTTTGCACTCACGGAACTTCTTTCGATCCATGGCGCCCTCAATACGTCACGGTTTTTTTAGCGGATGCCCCTATATCCCCCCGCCTGACGCACCCCCTGGCTGTGCAGGTGGAGAGATCTGCCCATCGGTTTATCTTCATGAGGCCCTTGAATAAGAGCTTCAGTGAGGCGGTAAGCCTCGGCGTCCGTCAACTGCACGGGTGGGTATTTCATGAATAGCTTATCCCCCGGACCAGTGAGCTGCACCAATTTCCGACGCCGACTACGGCGATCCTTATTGGGTGCATGCCTCACTTAGCATAGGAAGCACGCGGCGAATTGTCAAGTACTTCTCCCTGGCACGTCAGCGGGAATCGTGCGCCTTTCGGCACTCTCATTGATTCTGCCTACCCAATATGGTACAACTAACAATGCTGGATCTCGTACTGCTCCACCCACCCAGCGTCTATGATTTCCGCAAAGTTTCGGTGTTGCACGGGCCCATAAGCGACGTCATCCCTTCCACACCGATCTTCGAGATGTATCCTATCGGGTTCGCGAGCCTTTCCGAATATCTGGGGCGTTTCGGCCTCACGGTGAGGATCATCAACCTTGCGTACAAGATGCTCAAAAACAAGGGATATGATCCTGAGACGGAGATAAAGCGCATAAAGGCAAGGGCTTTTGGTATCGACCTCCACTGGATGCCCCATATCCAGGGGGCGATAGCCGTCTCCGAGCTGGTAAAGAAGCACCACCCGGACACGCCGGTAATCTTTGGCGGCCTCTCATCCACCTACTTCCATGAGGAGCTGCTTGGGCGCTACGGGTCTATCGATTTTGTGGTGCGAGGCGATTCAACCGAGGAGCCGCTCCGGCTTCTCATCGAGGCGATCCGCGGGAACGGGACGGCCCACGACGTCCCGAATCTTTCTTTTAGAGACAAGGGCACCTTAGTGGTCAACCCCCTGACGTTCGTGCCCGAAGACCTCGATTACAGCCGCACCGATTACCGGCATATCATAAGAAAGGTGGCAAGGTACAGGGATTTTGCCGGCTACGTCCCTTTCGTCAACTGGCCCAAGTACCCCATCACCGCGATCTTCACATGCCGGGGCTGCACGTATAACTGCAAAACCTGCGGAGGTTCTCACTTCGCCTTCGCGCACATGGCGGGCAGGAAAAAGGCGGCTTTTAAATCACCGGAGCTTCTCGTAAAGGAGATCGGGGAGGTGGCTCTCTATCTCAAAGGCCCTATCTTTCTCATAGGCGACCTCTTCCAGAACGGGCCGGAATACGGTGAGAAGTTGTTGTTCCTACTGAAGAAAGAGCGGATCAAGAACAGCCTCGTCTTTGAGTTTTTCAGGCCTCCGGACCCTGCACACGTGAAGATGATCAGCGAGGCCGCGGAGAACTTCAATGTGGAGCTTTCCCCAGAATCCCATGACGAGAAGGTGAGGCAGGCCTTCGGGAGGCCTTATTCAAACAAAAGTATGGAGAGCCTCATTGAGACTCTGCTACAATATGGGTGCAAACGGATCGACCTCTTTTTCATGATCGGGCTGCCTTGCCAGGACTATGGGTCGGTAATGAAGACTGCGGACTATTGCGACGACCTTCTCCGGCGCCTTGGAAAGTCCGGGGTGACGACGCCTTTCATCTCACCCCTTGCCCCTTTTATCGACCCGGGCAGCATGGTCTTCGAATCGCCCGAAGAGCACGGCTACAAGCTCTTCTTCAGAGATGCCGAGTCACACAGGCAGGCCATGCAACAGCCCGGCTGGAAGTATTTCCTCAACTATGAGACGAAGTGGATGAGCCGCGACGAGATCGTTGACAGCACCTATCATGCCGCCCTTGCCCTCAATAAGGTGAAGATGGCCCACGGTCTGATCTCGAGGGGCGTCTACGGGGAGCTGGAGAAGAAGATCGCCTTTTCCCTCGACACGGTCAGTGCAATTGACCGAATCATGGAGATGGACCCGCCGGACAGGGAGCGAAAGGTTGCGGAGCTGCGCATCGATGTGGAGAAGAATGTCGGCACTATAGGCGAGAAGAAGGAGCTTGAGTGGCCGACGGGCATATTTCGGATGAATTTCTTCAATATTTTCAAGACGCTCACCGGACCATGAATAGCCTGCTTCGTACCATACATAAAGTCGACGATATCCTCAAAGATGAGCGCTGGCGGGCGCTGGCGGGCTACCCTGTGGAGTGCGCGAAAGACCACTTGCGGGATGTGCTGAACGAGTTGCGGGCCGCCATAAAGGAAGGCAAGGTGCATGAGGTAGTGCCGGTCGAAACTATCATCGAGGAGACGAAAAGACGGACTGAACAATCCCTGCGGCCTGCCTTGAAGAAAGTCATCAACGGTACAGGCGTCATCATCCATACGAACCTCGGCAGATCGCCCCTGGCACGTTCAGCCATCGAACGGCTCCTTTCCATTGCTTCCGGCTATTCGAACCTTGAATACGATCTTGTCGAAGGCAAGAGGGGCGACCGCCACGAGCATTGTCTTGCTCTCTTAAGGAGGCTGACCGGCGCGGAAGGCGCCCTTGTGGTCAACAACAACGCCGCCGCGGTGCTTCTTGCCCTCAACACCCTCGCCGAGGGCAGGGAAGTCATCATCGGCCGGGGGGAGTTGATAGAGGTAGGCGGCTCTTTCCGCATCCCCGAGATCATGGCAAAGAGCGGGGCTACTTTGCGGGAAGTGGGCACCACCAACAGAACCTTCAAAGAAGACTACGAGAGGGGCGTCAACGAGAGGACTGCCCTCATCATGAAGGCCCATACGAGCAACTACAGGATCAGGGGATTTGCCCATGAGGCCACGACCGCTGAGCTTGCGGCCGTTGCGGCCGGCCACCATATCCCTTTCTACTTTGATACGGGGAGCGGTCTTTTGTCCGACCTTGGCAGTGACGCCGGTTTTGATGAGCCTTCGGTGCTGGATGAAGCCGGCAAGTGCGACG
>Ga0326728_10015282_pt1 | contig 16008 bp, 12 predicted proteins | sample MB3enrmetagenome_FD_207602 | JGI IMG/M metagenome (GOLD analysis project Ga0326728, IMG submission 207602) | Lab enriched peat soil microbial communities from McLean, Ithaca, NY, United States - MB31MN | ecosystem: Environmental > Terrestrial > Soil > Wetlands > Peat | place: USA: New York...
CGAAGTGAAGTTTTTCCTTCATCTCCTCCAGAGGGATCTGGGCTTCCCACTGGAAAGGGGTGTGGGGCTTGGGTACGAAAGTAGAGACACTGACGTTGATACTGGGATGGATTTTCTGTCTCTCTGCCAAGGAAGTGATCTTTTTGGTCAGCTCAAAGATTCCCCTTAAGTCCTCTTCCTTTTCCGTCGGAAGGCCCATCATGAAATAGAGTTTGATATTCTTCCATCCTTTTGAAAAGAGCTCCGAGATACCTTGAAGAAAGACCCTTTCATCCAACTCCTTATTGATGACGCTTCGAAGTCGCTCGGTTCCAGCCTCGGGTGCGACCGTAAACCCGGTCTTTCTCACCCGCTTCACCTCTTCCGCCAGATGTCCCACCACACTCTCAATCCTTAGTGAAGGGAAAGAGACAGCCACCCTCTCAGATTCAAGCTGATCCATGAGGTCAGAAAGGAGGGGCTTGATAGAAGAGTAGTCTCCCGCGCTAAGAGAGAGCAAAGACAGCTCTTCGTAACCTGTTTGCTTGAGCGAGGCGTCGAGAATCTCATGAATGCTCTCCGGACTTCTCTCACGGTAAGGCCGGTGGATGAACCCAGCCTCACAGAAGCGGCAACCCCTTTTACAACCCCTTGCGATCTCGATATTGAGACGGTCATGAACCACCTTCATGTAAGGGACGATGGGGCAGGTGGGAAACGGAGTCTGGTTGATGTCAGCGACAACTCTTTTCTGTATCTTTTGCCCCTCTCTTTGCACACTGGGGACGTAGATCCCGTCCAGTTGAGAGAGGGATTTCAAAAAATCCTCTTTCTTGGCCCCGGCCTCTTTCGATTGAAGTGCGATCTTGCAGATCTCTAAAGCCACCTCTTCACCCTCTCCGATGACCAGGGCATCAAAAAAATCAGCGATGGGTGCTGGGTTGAAGGTTAAGGGTCCTCCGGCGATGATGATGGGGAACCGGCTATCCCTGTCTGTGGAGAAGAGAGGAATATTGGAGAGGGCGAGCATATTGAGAACGTTGGTGAAACAGAGTTCATACTGGAGAGAGAAGCCCACGATGTCAAATTGATTAAGGGGGATCGAGGATTCGAGGGAGGATAAAGGAATCCGTCTCTTCCTCAGGACATTTTCCATGTCCACCCAGGGAGCAAACGCCCTTTCGCAGGCGACCTCTTTTCTTGTGTTTAGAATATGATAAAGAATCTGAATTCCCAGATGAGACATTCCCACTTCATAGACATCTGGAAAGGCAAGGCAGAACTTCAACTTGACCTCGGCAGGATCTTTTCTGATCGAATGGATCTCCTGGCCAAGATACCTGACCGGTTTTGAAACGAGAGAAAGGAATTCTTTCAATCCATCACCATCCTTCGTGGTAATTCTCTTCCCATACCCCTGATCTCCCCCTCACCCCGCCCTTGCCTACGGCAGGCAGGCTCTCCCCCTATGAGACTGTGTCGCAATGAGAAAAAACAGTTCCACACAAGATGTCTCTTCCAGCAAGGCGCAATTGCGACAAAGCCTCCAACGAGAGGGGAAGCTTGAGAGGTTATGTCATTAAAAATACTATAATTTTTTCTGCCTGTCAATTTGGGTCGCCAAGGCCAAAGAAAGATATGGGATCGCGATAAACGCCGGCGACCAGGAATCGACCAGGAATTTATTATTGACACAGAGAAGTCAGCTTGCTAAATTTTTAAAACAAATTCTACATGATGCGTTCATCACCCCCGCCCACCGGCCCCGGCAGGCGCGAACCATGAAAATCATAAATCCCCCCTCGCCCCTCTTTAGTAAAGGGGAGATGGGAGGATTTGCAAGAGATGGCATAACTGGGTTCAAATGAATTTGGCAAACCGATTGATTTTATCCGCTATTCAGCTTCTCCCCAGACCTCTGGTGAAACCTTTTGCCATGCGCTACATCGCCGGTGAAGAACTGGACGATGCCGTCCGTGTTGTAAGAGCCGTCAACTCAAAACATATGACGGGAACGATGGATGTCCTCGGTGAAAATGTCGGGACACGTGAAGAATCTCTAGCTGCGGTCGGAGCGTGCGAGGAAGTTCTTCATTCGATCCATCACAACCGTCTGGATGCAAATCTCTCGATTAAACTGACTCAATTCGGGCTGAAGATCGATGAGGAGTTTTGCTATTCAAACGTAAGGCGATTGCTCGGTATCGCCTCCGGGTACAACAACTTTGTACGGATTGATATGGAAGATTCATCCACGACGCGTGAGACATTGGAATTATACGGAAGGCTTCGGTCTGATGGGTTTGAAAACGTGGGGGTGGTCATCCAGGCAAATATGCGGCGAAGTGAGGAAGACATCCTGAAACTGATCCCCGTGAAGGCAAACATCAGGCTTTGCAAAGGAGCTTATATTGAACCGGATACCATCGCCCTCAGGGGCAAAGAGGAAATCCGTCTCAATTATCTAAAGCTCCTTAAAGGGCTTATCGAAGGGAAGTGCTATGTGGGCATTGCGACCCATGATGATTTTCTGATAAATGGCGCCTATCAATATATTCAAGAGATGAACCTCCAAAGATCCGACTACGAGTTTCAGATGCTTTATGGTGTAAAGAGTAAGCTTCGTGACAGGATTGTTGCGGACGGACACAGGCTGCGCGTTTATGTTCCTTTCGGGCGGTCCTGGTATGCCTATTCGATTCGACGATTTAAAGAAAATCCTCAGATTGCCTGGTACGTCTTTCAAGCAATCTTTTCGGGGAGTTGATGGGAACCCCTTACCCTCCTTCTTTCCCAGCGGGACTGTGTCGTCATCGCAGTTTTCATGGAAGAGACAGTCAGGTTTCTAAGCTTTGGAATGCGGTCTTTTAGGAATAGCTAATCGGCGCTTATGGGAAATGATTTCATCTCAAGGGTATGGAACGTATGAATCTGTCGTGTAAAGGGTTGCCGTTCCAAAGCTTCTCCACCCGACCGTCTCTTCCATCTTGTCTTGAACCGACCTTTGTAATGTGACATAGTTTCAGCGGAGGGAGGAAAGGTGACGGGGGATTTGACAGGCCCTTAAAATGAACGATCATTGGCGATCCTTCCTTTTCAGCCCCACCGCGCCGTCGCCGAAGCGGCCTGCCTGCTCGCCGAACAAGTTCTCCGGCAGGCGAGAGGGTTGCGGCAAAAAGAGGCTATGGCGCGTCGGCGACCTCACCTCGGTTGCGAGTACTACCGACCTTCCCCGTCGAAGGGGGCGGGGAGGAGAAGCTTTTCCCGGCGGAAAGATGGGGAGAAGAAGTTTTTTCTTGGTGCTATTCCTATCCGTCTTCTTTTCATTTTCAACTTCCTATTCTGCCACGAGAACGTTTACAGATGAAGTCGGAAGAGAAGTGAGCTTCCCTTTTCCTCCGAAGCGAATCGTCTCCCTGGCTCCCAATATCACGGAAATCCTCTTCAGCCTGGGCCTCGACGAAGAGATTGCGGGTGTCTCCGTTCAATCCAACTTTCCTGAAAAGGCCAGGACCAAAGTTCGCGTTGGGAGTTATATCCGTCTCGATTTTGAAAAGATCGCCTCTCTCAACCCTAACCTGATCATTGCCACAGGAGCTGGAAATACCCGGGATATGGTGGACCGCTTAGAAAAATTGGGGATTCCGACTTATGTGATCTATCCGAAAAACTTTAGGGACATCCTTCGGAGCATCACCCATATCGGCCAGGTCGTGAATCGGGAAAAAGAAGCGAGGGCGATCATCGAAGGAATGAGGAAGAGATGTGAGAGGGTGATGGATCTCACCAAGGGCCTTCCACGGCCTAAAATTTTTATCCAGATCGGAGATGTCCCCATTGTGACGGCAGGGAAAGGGAGTTTTGCAGATGACCTGATCCGGATTGCCGGGGGTGAAAACATTGCGGGAAAAGAGAAAGAGGTATATCCTCGACTGGGAATGGAGGAGATTTTAAAGAGATCTCCGGAGGTGATTGTGATCAGTTCCATGAATCCTACCGGGGATTATCAGAAGATCCTTCAGGAATGGACTCGCTGGAAGACCATCCCAGCCGTTAAAAATGGCCGCATTCACCTCATCGACTCAGACTTGCTCGACCGACCATCCCCCCGCATCATTGAAGGACTGGAGGAGCTCGCAAGCGTTCTCCATCCGGGAAAGTTTAAGAAATAGGGTTCTTAAATCCAAATTTCAAAACCCCTGCCTACCGGCAGGCAGGCAAATGTGAAGCTCCCCGCCCATAGGGCGGGGCTTCCCGGCATTGTAATGTCGTTCATATTGTGCCCCTTAACCCCCGCATAGAAGGAAGGGCTTGCGGGGCACGTTCCGGCCAAAGGAATGTCAAAATTCAAATTTCAAAAGATTTTTGAGATTGGAGCTTTGGAATTGATTTGACATTCGGACTTGATCATTGGACATTAATTCAGCTCCTATGAAACTCATCACACGCAAGAGGGTCGCCGTCCTTTCCATCCTTCTCAGCTTTGTCCTGATCGTTATCATCCTGGTATCGATCACGATGGGAAGCGTAAAAGTTCCACCCCTTCGTTCCATCCGCATTCTCTTTCGGGCCATTCTGGGTCTCAAGGGAGCCGGGAATGAGACGGAGCGGACCATCATTCTTTCCCTTAGACTTCCCCGGGCGATTCTGGCAGGGTTTGTGGGAGCGGGCCTCTCTGTTTCAGGGGCCACGTTCCAGGCCCTTCTGAGAAACCCTCTGGCCGATCCTTACATTCTCGGCGTATCCAGTGGTGCGGCCGTGGGCGCGATCATCGCCATTCTATTGGGACTGGGGGTATCTTCTTTCGGCCTTCCCCTGGTTTCTTTCTTAGGAGCGCTCCTGTCCATCCTGGTTGTCTTCTATTGCGGAAGACAGGAAGGGAGGATTCATCCGCATACGCTTTTGCTGGCAGGGGTCATCGTCGGGTCCTTTCTCTCAGCCCTCATTATGTTTTTCATCTCCCTCTCCCAAAAAGAGGAACTCCGTACGATCATCTTCTGGTTGATGGGAGACTTTAGCTTCTCCAACGCTCGGTCGATTCTCATCATCTTCCCTTATATTCTGCTGGGGGTCTTCCTTCTTTATCTACGCGCTCGCCATTTGAACCTCATCCTCTCCGGCGAAGAGAGCGCTGTCCAGTTGGGAGTGGATGTGGAGAGACTGAAACTGGTTTCTTACCTCTCTGCCTCTTTGATCACGGCGGCATCCGTCTCCGTGTGCGGTCTGATTGGTTTCGTGGGCCTGATCATCCCCCATTCTGTCCGGCTGATCTTCGGCCCTGACCATCGCCTCCTCATCCCGGCTTCAGCCCTAATAGGCGCCTCGTTTCTCATCGCCTGCGATACCCTTGCCAGAACCCTGCTCGCTCCCGTGGAATTGCCCGTGGGCGTGATCACGGCGGCCTTCGGAGGTCCCTTTTTCATCTACCTTTTAAGGACGAGAAAGGTGATCAGAACATTATGATCGAAGTCCATTCCATTTCCTTCCGTTATCATGAAGCGTGGGTGCTCCAGGAGGTCTCTTTCCGCGTGGAGAAGGGGGAGTTCGTTGGAGTGATCGGGCCCAATGGGTCAGGGAAGACCACACTCCTGAAGCTCCTCCATCGCCTTCTTGCACCCCAGAGGGGAGAAATTCTCTTCGAGCTCGTTCCCATGAAGAAGATGGACCGAAGGGATATCGCCAAGAGAATTGCTGTGGTCGCCCAAGAGACTCAGCTTCTTTTTCCTTTTAGCGTTATCGAAACGGTCCTGATGGGAAGGTCTCCCTATCTTGGCCGTCTCCTGTTCGAAAGCGAAAAGGACCTGGAGATTGCAAGAAAAGCGATGGAGTGGACAAAGATCCTTCCGTTTTCCGAAAGACCCGTAGAGGAACTCTCCGGCGGAGAAAGAAAGAGGGTCTTCATCGCCAGGGCTTTGGCTCAAGAACCAGACGTCATTCTTCTGGATGAACCCACCGCCAACCTGGACATCCAGCACCAGATCGAATTTCTCGATCTCATCCTTACGCTCAATCGAGAGAGAGGGTTGACAATTGTCATGGCGTCTCACGATATGAATATTGCCTCCGAATTTTGTGACAGGCTGATTCTTCTCCAGGAAGGGAGAATTTATCAAATGGGGACTCCCGAGAAGGTCGTGACGAAAGAGAATATCGAAAGCGTATACGGGTGCGAGGTGTGGATCGACCAACATCCTGTCTCAGGAATGCCGCGGATCAGCCTATTGAGAAAAGGGGGTCGTTGAAAGATGAAGCTTTGGGAAGAAGTTAAAGCCGCACAGAAGATAATTCAGAAGATCATCCTCCGGACTCCGATGATCTATTCTGATACCTTCTCAAAGCTGACCGGGAAAGAGATCTTTCTCAAGCTGGAGAATCTCCAGAAGACCGGCTCTTTCAAAATCAGAGGGGCCTACTATAAATTGTCGCAGCTTACTCCTTCGATGAAGAAAAGGGGAGTGGTGGCTGCCTCCGCAGGAAACCATGCCCAGGGGGTGGCACTGGCCTCTTCCATCTTAGGGATCCATTCGACCATTGTCATGCCCGAGGGAGTTTCTATTGCCAAACAGATGGCCACCCGCGCCTATGGCGGAGAGGTGGTTCTCTTCGGTGAGAATACGGATGAGGCACTCGACTATGCGAAGAAGCTGGCAAAGGCAGGCAAATCCTTTATCCATCCTTTTGACGATGAACAGGTGATCGCCGGCCAGGGGACGATCGGGCTCGAAATTCTTGAGGAAGTCCCCGGTGTGGAGGCGATCGTCGTCCCGACGGGAGGCGGGGGACTGATCTCAGGCATTGTCGCCGTCTTAAAAAGGAGAAGGCCTGACGTAAAAGTGATCGGCGTTCAGTCTATTCATGCCGCTTCTGCTTTTTATTCCTTTAAGAGAGGAAAGATTGTCGAGATGAAGGTGAAACCAACCTTAGCTGATGGTATTGCCCTCCGAAGGGTGGGAGAAATCACTTTCCCGCTGATCCAAAAGGGGGTGGATGAGATGGTCGCCGTTGGAGAGGATGAGATCGCCTCAGCCATCCTCATGCTGATGGAGAGAAAACGTATCGTACCAGAAGGTGCAGGAGCCACTCCACTGGCTGCGCTCCTGTCGAAAAGATTGAAGACCAAAGTGAAAAAGATCGTCTTGCTCATCAGCGGAGGAAACATTGATTTTCACCTCCTTGATCGGATCATTGAAAAAGGCCTCGCCCAAACGGGAAGGCTGGTACGCATGAGCATTCTCTTAAGAGATGTTCCAGGAGCCCTGGGAAAACTTACTGCTTCGGTAGCTCAACACCGGGCCAACATCCTTCATATCATCCACGAACGGGCCGCCAAGGATATTCCCATTGGATTTTCAAAAGTGATACTGATGTTAGAAACTCGCGGTCCCGACCATATCCAGGAGATCAGAAAGGCGTTCAAATTGGAGGGATATTCTCTCCGGATGTTGAGTTAACGTTTTCCTCGCATGAGGCAGACCTGCCCGAGTCCCTGGCTGCTTACCCGCCATTTTTCTCTTGTTTACAAATGTTGCATTTAATTGTAGGATGGTTTGTAGATTGGGAGGAGAGGAGTGACGCATGCCTGAAGGAGAGCACACCTTAGCGGTCTTCATCGATTTTGAGAACCTGGCCCTGGGTTTCAAAGGCAAGAGGGATAGACGGTTTGAGATTCAGAAGGTCTTGGAACGCCTGGTCGAGAAAGGGAAGCTCATCGTGAAAAAGGCCTATGCGGACTGGGCCGATTACGCAGAGTATAAAAAGCCCCTTCACGAGGCAGCCATCGAATTAATCGAAATTCCAAAACGCGCGATGACCGGAAAGAACTCCGCAGACATCCGGCTCTGCGTGGACGCCCTCGACCTTTGTTATTCGAAAGAGCACATCGATACCTTCGTCATTGTTTCGGGCGACAGCGACTTCTCCCCCCTCGTCTCCAAGCTAAAAGAAAACGGCAAGCGGGTAATCGGACTCGGGATCAAGGACTCGAGCTCCAACCTTTTGGTCGATAATTGTGACGAGTTTATCTATTACGAAGACCTAGAACGACCCCTCGGCATTCCTCCCAAGATCGAACAGGATCTTCCCGAGAAGAAGAAAGAGGCTTTTCAACTCCTGGTGGACTCCGTGGTCGCCCTCGTTCGCGAGAACAAGGAGGTGCTCTGGTCCTCGATGGTAAAAGAGACGATGAAGCGAAAGAAACCTTCTTTCAACGAGTCCTATCATGGCTACCGCACCTTCAGCGACCTCCTCGAAGATGCTGAGAAAGAAGGCATCATTCAGTTGAGAACCGATACCCGGAGTGGGACCTATGTCATCATTGGATTCGGGAAGGACCAGAAAAAGGAGGCTGCGGAAGAATTGAAGGAGTCAAAAGAACAGAAAGAACGGAAAACCCCAAAGCCCCGTTGGCGTTCACGCCCAAGGAAACCAAAACCCAAAACACCTTTACCTTCGCCAGAGCCTCCGGATATTCCCAATGCTTCGGAAACAGAGCCAATCGTTTAACCTCCCTTCTCCTCCCTGAAGGTTTGAAAGAATTCAGGGAGGCGGGCGGGTAAGAATGTCTCTAAAGTTTTTACAAATGTGGTTACTTGAGATGGTAAAACTAACAAAAGACTGTACGTGCTCAATAGCTGTTAAGTTTTTCGTCGTAAGGAGTCACCGTGAAAAGGTGCCGCTGTAAAACTTTCTCGGCATCCCTGCCCGCCCGTTGCATTGGGGGCAGTTTTTTCACACCTCCCTTTCGAAAGGGGGAACGCCGCCTTCCAAAGCCAGACTATGGCGCTGGACGGTTGTGCGGATTTCGATTTCTCGTGCTTCTCTTCGCCTTTCTCACCCTGGGCCCTTTTCCAAAGATCTCATTTGCTCAAAAAGACCTCGGCGTACCCGTGAGGGAGGCCATCTGTTGGGGGACGTTTGTCGGCCCTGGAAAGACGGGGGCGATGGATACGATTTACCTTTCCTTCGGTCAGTATGAAGCTCCTCTATTCCTCCTCGCTGTCAACCCCGATACAGGGCAGACCCGACAATTCAACGGTCCTCTTTCCTCTGAGATGGGTTCATGGGGATTCACCATTGATCGTGAAAATCGTATCTATCTTGGGAGTTATTATTCTGCTCACCTTCTGCGTTTTGATCCGAAGACCGAAAAATGGGAGGATCTTGGACAACCTGCCGGAGAGTCTGAGTCTTTCATCTGTAAAATCACAACGGCAAGAGATGGCAAGGTCTGGGGGGGGACGTATCCTTCGGCAAAACTTTTCTCATACGATCCGAAAACTGGAGTAACTGAGAATTTTGGTAGGATGGACCCGGATCAGTTCTACTGTTATCCCACGGCAGGGGAGGATGGATTGGTTTACTGTGCCATCCAGTTTGAGAAGATGGACATTGTTGTCTTCGATCCAGAGAAAAAGACCAAGACGTCTCTGATCCCGCGGGAAAGCCGCAAGGCTGGTCGTGTGAGTTTAGTAAAGGGAAAGGACGGAAAGATTTATTTCAAACTCTCCACTTCCGATTCGTGGTTTCAAATCGAAGGAGAAAGACAGGTGGAGATCTCCAAATCCGGCATTCCTTTTCCTCAAAGTGGCCTTCCGGATGGACGAACGTTTCGTCTGATCGATGAAAACCTCCGGATTGAGAATCCGGTAAACAAGGAGAAAAAAGAGATTCCGCTCCAATATGAAGCAGCGGGATCCTTCATTTTTGTCGTCGGCACAGGACCGGATGGCAAGATTTACGGGAGCAGCATGCTTCCCCTTCGGCTCTTCGTCTATGATCCCCGCACTTTGTCTTTCAGAAATCTAGGCAAGGCCTCCATGGCCGACGGAGAAGTTTACTCCATGGGGACCCTCGATGGTAAGCTTTATCTCTGTTCCTACCCTGAGGCAAGGCTTTCCGTCTACGATCCAAACAAGCCATTCCGATTTGGCGAAAACGAGGATGCCAATCCAAGAGACTTAGGGCCCATGGGAGGAGAACTCTACCGACCCAGAGCGATGGTGACCGGACCTCATCGAAACGCGTATATCGGGGGTTACCCTGATTACGGACTCCTGGGCGGGGCCATCGCTGTCTACGACCCGAAGAAAAATAAAAAGAGAGTCTACCGCAACATCATCCAGAATCAGAGCATCGCCTCCCTTGCCTATATCGACAAATTGGACCTCATGGCAGCGGGGGGTTCTGTAAGGGGTGGGACTGGGACACGGGCTGTTGAAAAAGAGGCAAAGCTTATTCTTTGGGACCCCAAAGAGGAAAAGAGGATTTTTGAGATCGTTCCTGTCACCGAAGCTAAGACAATCCTTTCCCTCGCCGTGGCAGCAGATGGAATGCTTTATGGAATCACAGACAATGAGAAGGTCTTTGTCTTTGATCCGGAGAAGAAAGAGATTAAAAAGATTCTTGCTCTTGGATTCAAAGAACCGGCGGAAGTCTCCTTGCAGCTTGGACCGGACTCAAGACTTTATGGACTGGCGAAGGAGGCCATCTATTTCATCGATCCAAAAAACGATCAGATTTCGCTTGTCGCAAAACCCACTGTCCCAATTGATTCAGGGATGGCGATACTCGGTCGAAAAATTTATTTTGGGTCGGGTGCAACTCTCTGGGAGTTTGAGATTCCTCTCGAGCCTGGAAAGCCGGTCGAGTAGAATTCTTTTCGTCCTCCATCCAACTTGACTTGGTCATCGCGTGATGGAAATAGGATGTTCACTTTCCGTTTAGGAAAAGGTTTTTGTATACTCTGTCGACATTGGATTTCCAAAATCCAAATATTAAATGCTCCGGTGAACCCAGCGGATAATGGCTGTTCAAAAATGGGCCTTACAAATCGTTGACCATGAATCACTATGATCTTTGCCTAACATGGAACTGGGAATACGACGCTGATTTTGTCAAGCTGCTTGATCTGGCATGCAAATCACGAGGATTATCCTTGCTGCAAATCACCCCCGAAAATCTTGAGGATATGATACAGTCCCTTGGAAATGAAGAAATTACCTTTAGGACTTTCTTTGATCGGGCGGCCGATGCAGACCCGCGTTTTATTCCGTTTGTTGAATGGGCCGGCCGTCATCCCGTTCATCATATCAACCTTCACGCATCGGCATGCCGGGCATGGGATAAGGTCGCCATGCATCAAGCCGTCAGCCCGCATACGGACACACCCTTAACCCTCATCCTCCCGTCTTATGATGAACAACCCATGCTCTCGGAAATGGATCTGGCTTCACTGGGTGAGAGTTTCATCATCAAACCCGCATACGGAGGGGGCGGAGATGGGGTGATCACCGAAGCGACCTCGCTGGATCAGGTGCTTGCTGCCCGGCAGCAGTTCCCCTCTCAGAGATATTTGCTGCAGGCCCACGTCATCCCGGCCCGACTGGGTTCCCGGATGGCATGGTTTCGAGTCATCTATTGTACCGGAAAGGTGTATCCATGTTGGTGGGACAGCGGCACACATATTTATGCTCCTGTTATTTCTGATGATGAGACCCGCTATCATCTCGAATCGTTGCGGACCGTCACTTCTTCTATTGCCGGCCTGTGCGAGCTGGAGTTGTTCTCCACCGAAATCTCCCTCACCCCTGGTGGTCGTTTTGTCACGATAGATTATGTGAATGATCCGATTGATTTGCGCCTGCAGTCCAAAGCGTTGGATGGTGTCCCTGATGATATCGTCCGGGATATTACAGAACGTCTGGCCGAGCTCGTCTTGACTCAATCTCATCCTTGACAAGCCTGAAGCCTTATCCGATGAGGCTGTGTCGTCATCATGATGGAGGGTAGGTCCGGGCAGCCTTGAACTAAAAGCGGGAACCTCCGCGGCCGAAATTACTCCCATGGTTCCCCCCTGGACGGGACACGGAAAAACCTCTGCTCCCCGTCCCGGATGAACCGAGACCCCGCGTCGATGGGCTGAACGACCGGGTTTCACCTGTGGAAGGTCTTTGATAGTTCATCCCGTATTGTTTGTTCATCCTGCGATCGATAGCGATTGATTTGCCCTGATCACCAATCCGGCCGTTGGCGGAATTTCTATCGTTAAGTCCTCTCCCTGTGGTCGGCGCTGAAGGATGCCTCAAGGCCACGCGATCACGGCTGCGTTCGAAGATTGACCGAGCACCCTTCCTGGCCTCCGTTGAGTTAAACGCTGTCCTACGAGATGTCTCTAAGCTTCCGAAAATGCTTCCGTTGCGTCTCTTCGCGGGATCAATGGCAGAGATGCCCCCTGTCCTGGGATCTCTGATATGATTGGTGATGACGTGTGGATGCCGATGTACGAAGACCACTCTATGGAAATCGTGGAGAACAAAGAACCCCGGAAAGAAAAAACCGGAGCACCAGAATGGGCTGGGCACCCAGGCGTACAGGTAGTAATATTCCCAGGGCGGGGGATAATAGGTCACCACAGGAGGGCCCTCGGTATCGTAGTAATTTTCGACCACAGAGGGCTCAGCGTACTCAGGAGTTGTCAGAGATGGACTTTCAGCGTATCTATCTGGTAGTTCAGCGATCAACGGCAATTGAAGTTCCACCACAGTTGTCCGGAATGCCTTTAAAGCCTCCACTTTCTTCATCCCCAATTTGCCGGAATCCGCTGCCGTACCGACGGCATTTTGCAGCTCTTTGACGATGTCAGGCGTCATGGGGTAATCGGCGATCCATCCGTTTTTAGGTGCAATACCGGCCGACGCCAATGCGCTCTCAGCTTTAGCCTCGTTTTTGGCCTGTCCAATCTTAAGTGCCTCAGCCAACTGGATCGCAAAGTCTCCCTCACGGATCAATACCTGCGCAATCGGAGGTGGCTGGGTTGCTGTCTCTCCAGACTGGGGGCCAACGGTGATGTTTCCAGAAGGGGCTTGGACGGTCGCCGATGCAGAGGAAGCGAAAATAAATATAAACAAAATAAATAGAATTTTTTTCATCGTTCTCCCTCCATTTTAGTTAAGAGATTAGCATTGACATCCAAAAAGCGCTTCTCCTCTTTGTGAAAGTTCCTGATAACAGGCTGTCTTTTCGTACTTTTCCATGAAACTTGATCTTGTTTATTGCACCTTATTGGTCAGGTAGATTTTTGTATTATTTTCTTAGACGTAGAATAAAAGTATTTTATTCAAAATTCTTCAAACCAACCGCCATTTCTATTTCTTAAAAGGTCTCGATTCCTGAATGATTTTCCCAAATTCTTTCAGTCTTTCCTCTTGTTCTCTGAGCAAAAGGTGAGATTCTTCAATGGAAATGGGTTTGAATCGCACTTGATCCCGGGGCTTGAGTTGTGCCACCTTGGGCAAATCCGTTGAGATGATCGTCGCAATCTTTGCATAACCTCCGGTGACCAGCTCTGTTAAGATGATAGTGGGTTTCCCCTCACCAGGAACCTGAATCGCCCCTGAGATCAAGCCCTCTGAAATGATCGACTCCTCCACATCGGATCGTCTCTCGATCTTGGGACCTTCCAACCGAACTCCCATTCGGTCGCATTGAGGAGTAACCTGATACGATGAGGAATAAAATGTCTGGGAACCTTTTTCTGTAAAGTGGTGATTCTGAGGTCCCGCGATCACCCTAAGAGGTGTCTCCATCTCCGGAGAAGGAATCCAATCCCTTGGAAACCGAAGACCCAACTTATCAAGGGAAGCTGAGGTCTCGGGAATATAAAGAATATCTCCTCGTCTCAACTTCCTGCCTTCCAAGCCACCAAGATTCCCTGGAAGATAGGTTGAGCAGCTCCCCAAGATTTTTGGAACAACAAACCCCCCACTAACAGATAGGTAAGCACGGCACCCTGTTTGGACCTTCTTGAAGGCAATGACGTCGCCTTCCACCAGAAGGTGGGTTCTCCACATCTCCAAAGGTTCCTCGTTTAACGCAGGAGAGAAATCTCCACCGGTGACGGCAATGACAACCTCCCTCAGAGCCTTTAGTTTCAAACCCATGAGCGTGGTCTCGAGGCCAGCCTCCTCTTCTCTATTGCCAGTCAGCAGGTTGCCGACTCTGAAGGAGAACGTGTCCAGGGCTCCGGAGGGAGGGATACCGAACTGACTGAAACCGATGCGACCCAAATCCTGAATCGTGGTCAGAATGCCGGGTTCTATGACTTCGAAAGCCGCTACTTTTTCCACCTTTCAAATTTCCTCGAACTTATTCGAACGTGGAGATAGGAAGTTCAAATATCAAAATCCAAATGTCAAAGGAATGTCAAAATGACTAAACGCTCAAAACTCTTTCTTAAATGAATTTTGTCATTTGAGCTTTGGATTTGATTTGAACTTGATCCACCTTGGGTATCACTTCATGCGAGCTTTGACATTTGGCATTACTTCTTATCTCTATGTTCTCCATTCCTTAAACTCTTTTTCGCTGATTGGGTAGAATTGGACAAAGTCTCCCATTTGAAGCAGAGCCGGAGGATCTTTCTCGGGATCGAACAGTTCCACTGGGGTTCGGCCAAGAACCTGCCAGCCTCCTGGGCTACTGATAGAATAGATCCCGGTCTGTCTCTGTGCAATGGCCACGGAGCCTTTCGGAACCGACAGCCTCGGCGTTTTGAGTCGCGGGGTTACCAATGCCCCAGGAAGTTCTCCCAAGTAAGGAAATCCTGGTGCAAAGCCGATCATATAGATCAGATAAGGCTTGCCACAATGGAGCTGGATTACTTCTTCAGGGGAGATCTGATGATACTTCGCTACCTCCTCCAGATCAGGGCCATAGGCATCACCATAGACGACCGGGATGCGTGTCAATTTTGGCTCTGGAAGAGGAATCTTTTGAAGCCCTTCCTCTACCCGATTTAATCTCTTCTTTAGGTCCTCGATGGGAAGCATCACTGGATTGTAAATGATGAGCAATGACCGGTAAGTAGGAACAGTGTCAACAATCCCCTCTATTACTTCAGCCCGGAGGGCTAAAGCCATCCTTCTCACCTTCTCACTGATCTCGCGACTAATTTCGTTTCCGAATTCAAGGAGAAACCCACGATCACCAATCAGATAAAAATGTGTTTCAGGGTAAAGGCCCATGCTCAATAGTGTGGGTGACGAGTGAATGGTGTTGGCGAAGGGGATAGCACAAACCCGAATCACCAGCACGAATCACTATCACGAATCAAACAAACCATTTCATCGAGATGACGGCGACGCCGGCGTCCTTCAATTCCTGTTGAATCCTCTTCACCATCTCGACGGCAGCAGGATTATCCCCATGGACACAGAGCGTATCTGCCTTGAGCTCAATTTCTGTCCCATCGATGGCGACCACCTTTCCCTCCAGAGCCATCTTCAGGGCCCTTCTTGCGACGATCTCATGATCGTGAATCACGGCTTCTTTCTCTCTTCGAGAGACCAAAGAACCGTCTTTGTGATAGGCTCGACCTGGAAAGGCCTCAAAAGCAATGCGGATGCCATGACGTTTTCCAATCTCCAGAAGAGGTTCCCTTCTCGAAGAAGCCAGGACAACCAAAATGATCTCTCGATCCACCTTCGCCAGCGCTTCTGCGATGGCCTCCCATATCTTAGGGTTTGCCACGGCCATATTGTAAAGACTCCCGTGGGGCTTCACATGCTGAAGTCTCAGCCCTTGCGATTGGACAAAGGCCTGAAGCGCTCCTGTTTGATAGACGACATCATCCTGAATCTCCTCAAGGGTGGCATCGACATTTCTTCGTCCAAATCCCATGAGATCAAGAAATCCAGGATGGGCCCCAACCTCCACGCCATATTGCTTTGCCAAGGCCACTGTCTTTCGCATCACGCCGGGGTCCCCGGCATGGAATCCACAGGCAATGTTGGCTGAGGTGATGTGGGGGATTACCTCTTCGTCGAGTCCCAGTTTGTAGACGCCAAAACTTTCCCCAACGTCAGAGTTCATGTCTATCCGGACCTTTTTCGTCATATTTTCTTTCCAATCGCTTTCAGTTGTATTGCCCACCCGTTGCCTCATAAAAGAATGTTACCGGAAGAGATCGTTTGTAGAGGAGTGATTTGGTGCATGTGTTGAGCAAATTGTTCTGAGTTTCCGTTCTATGGTTTC
>Ga0326728_10015283_pt1 | contig 16007 bp, 12 predicted proteins | sample MB3enrmetagenome_FD_207602 | JGI IMG/M metagenome (GOLD analysis project Ga0326728, IMG submission 207602) | Lab enriched peat soil microbial communities from McLean, Ithaca, NY, United States - MB31MN | ecosystem: Environmental > Terrestrial > Soil > Wetlands > Peat | place: USA: New York...
AAGCTCCAAAAAGCTGATTTTGTGAAGCTTAACGCTTTCGCGCGGAACCGCGCCCAAGCGCTGGGCCTCCGCGGCGTTGTTGAATCTGGAGAGGATCTCGTGCAGGGGGCGGTTCGCGCCCTACTGGAAGAGCGCCGTCACTGGAATCCGAGAAAGGTGGATTTTGTCGGCGTCTTGATGGGCGCAATCAAAAGCACTGCCTCCAACCTCCGGGAAGCAGCGGAAGCAAGAGGCTTTGAAATTCCAGCAAGCCAACTTGTTGAGCCTTCAGAAGACGGGAAGGAATCACTCAGCCGGGTCGATCTGCTCACCGATCCTGGGTTGAATCCAGAGCAGGCGGTCATCGCGTCAAATTTACTAGCTGAGGTTCAGGAAGCTTTCAACGACGATCCAGAAGCGTTCGTTGTAATGGATGGTTGGTCGGATCGTATGTCTGGCACAGAGATCATCGACGCGCTTGGTATCGACAGAAAAGCATACGAAACCATTGTCCGGCGAATTCGCCGACAGATTGCTGCACGTTGGCCGAAGGGAATTCACAATGTCCGTTAAGAAACAATGGACGGTTGAGCAGGCGGAGCACGTTCTTGGCCAAATCGCCGATTCGATCGAAGCGGCGTCTCCTGGAGAAATCGAGGAAGATGTGTTGTCCTCAGGAGAAGACGCGGAGGCGCTAGCTGCACAAACAAAAGCGGCACTTTTGGCAGGGGTCAAGGAATTTCAACAGAAGAAACTCCATCATGCCAGGCAACGATACAAAGAGAGTTCACAGCGGATTGAGAGCCGCAAGCGCAGAATAGCTCCGAGCGTCGAGGCACGGAGATCACAGTTTTTCGATCTGCTCAAAGCCAACCCAAGCATTCAGTCTGCTTTGACGATGCAGCATCGGGATCTGAGTTCTTTGACAGATGGAGATATTGAGAGTGCTCTTGAAGAACTTGATGCGTTGGGCGCGATAGAGGACCTCGGAGAAAAGAACAATGAGTCCGAATCCTGATTGGTATCGATCACCGTCACAGGTGCTGCTAGATCTCGGCATTCAAGAGCCTGAAGATATTGACATCGAGGCCATAGCAGAAGATTGCGGCGCGACAATTCGCTATCAGCCGCTCTCAGGTTGCGCAGCCCGGATCATGGGTTATAAAGACCGAGCGATCATTACGATCGAGGAACATTGCTCTCGTCCACGGCAGCGATTTTCGGCTGGTCATGAGCTTGGGCACTGGATGCGGGAACGTGGGCAAATCTCATTTCAGTGTGAAGACAAGAGTTTTGTAAAGGAGTGGTCAGAGGAGAATCCTGAATGGCGAGCTAACCGCTTTGCGAGTGACTTGTTATTGCCGGGAAAGATGTTCCGTAAGTTCACTCATCGAAACCCTGTAACCTTTGAGATCGTTGAGGAACTTGGCGCAATCTTCTGCACGAGCCTGACAGCTACCGCTATTCGCTTGGTCGAATACGGAGAACTCCCCGCCATGCTTATCTGCAACGGTCCGCAGAAACGTGAATGGTTCGTGCCGAGTAGTGGCGTGAAAGATAAGCTCTGGCCAGAACTGCGTCCTGGAACCGGCAGCATAGCTCACGCATTGTTGAATGGACAAGGGAAGTCCTTCCCGCCCAAACATGTGGGCGCTGACGAGTGGCTCAACCATCGGAACGCACGAAACTACTGGGTGCATGAAGACTCAAGACTCTTGGCGGGCGGAATCGTTTTGACGTTATTGTGGTGGAAGGATGAGACACAGCTCATCGACCTAGAAAATGAAATTGAAGAGCGAGCGTCATGGCGAAGTGATTATCGGCGTGAGTAGACCGGTCAATTTTTGAGCTGTCAAGCCATTGTTTGCGCCGGCAATTGGAGAAGAGATGGCGAAACTCTTCATAAGGGGTCCGTTGCCCGTCGAACTGCTCGTGTTGCGAAGCCTGGGTACAGCGCCGCTCCCTCTGTGCAAATTCCTGGAGATGTAGAGCGTCTAGGCTGCGTACTCGCATCGAGGCGAAGATTCTTTTGTTGACCACTTGACAGGGCCCCCGGTCGGTGGCACAATCGTCACATGAGCAACGTGAGTGAAGTGACAACTTGCATTTCGATGAAGGATTTGGCGGAAACCACGATATTGGCGGGAGTCGCGTCTGGGCGGAAGGTTTTGGCCAGATTGATGGAGTGTACAGGCCGAGAGCCCACACAGCCTGAGCCCTTGTTCCTAGATTTTGGTGGAATTGAGATCGCCACTGCGAGTTTCCTGAGAGAGGCCGTTCTTGCTTTTCGCGATGCAATAAGGAACCGACGCTCCAAGTTTTATCCGGTTATCGCCAACGCCAATGATCTCATTGCTGACGAATTGAGTGTTCTCGTAGTACCCCAAGGTGATGTGCTGATGCTATGCACTCTGGACGGATGTGGGCGCGTGCATAAGCCGAAGTTGGTCGGCGATCTCGATCCCAAGCAGCGAATCACATTCGATCTTGTTCAGAAGTGCCGTGAGACAGACGCTTCGCAACTCATGCGCAACTACGGCGAAAGCGAAGGAGTCCAGCAGACGGCCTGGAACAATCGGCTTGCCGGGCTTGCAAACCTCGGCTTGATTGTCGAGTTAAGTCAGGGACGGGCAAGACGTTACCGCCCGCTTTTTGGAGAGAGCTAATGGGACTCGAGTTCATTCGCAAGGCAGCACCGGCGTTTCGGAAGGGCCTTGATCGCAGTCGGATTGCCCTTGCAACGCCCAAACTATTCATGCAATTGCCGACCTCTGCACCGAGAACCTATGCGGCAACCCTTCGGGACGGGGCACAGCTTCTGCCTGGAGAATCTGTTGGTGTCCGCCTCAACGGTGAGCAGGTCATCGCCCAATGCGGACTTACGCCCATAGCCATTTTTACCAGCCCGACTCGTGAACTCATGGACGCGCTCCGGGACTCGTTTGGGGAGGCGTGCGGGCGAGTTCAGGAAGTACACGAAATCGCTGGGATAGCGGAGATCTCCGTATGCTGATTCCTGTTTCTGCTGTGACAGAACCGATCCGTAACCTCCGCATCGAGAAGAGACTGTGGCATGACGAAAGGCGCCACACACCTTCGCTTGGCTGCACCGCATGTCCCGAGCGGGGTATGTGCGGTGGACTCAATATTGCATCCCCCCTGTTCGACTGTCTAAGCTTCTGCTGCGGCCAGCCAGCCCATTGCGATACTGTCTGCCGCAACAAACCGGAGGACTTCGCAGCTCGCGTCAGGGAGGTGAGCGGATTCAATCTGAGCAACGTGCCCCGCGCTGCGATCTGTGCAGCACCGGAGCTGCCTGCACTCATACCCGTTCTGTACCACAGAGCTAACCGAGCTATTCCGTTTGAATCTTCGCCAGTGGTGTGCCTGCCGCTCTATGGTGTAATTCAGCGTCAGAATGGCGTGGCACGATTTTCCAGCGCAACTGAGTTGGCAAGGGCCTTTGCGATCTCGTCCAGTGTAACGGTTGTTCTGACGGGGACGTCGCGCGATGCTGCGCTCGAGCGGTGGTGGTCCTTGGGAGCCCAGAGGCTTGAGGTTATTCGTGCCTTACGAAAGCTCAGAATTGGACTTGTGACTACCCCCAATTACAGCCTCTTCATCGATCAGCCCCGCTGGGATGACATGCATAGCATGAAACGGATTGCCATCGTGCATGAGGAGTTCCTAAGGGAAGGGCTTCCAGCCGCGCTGCACTTAAACGCGCGCACAGAGCGGGATTGGAGCCGCTGGGGCTCATATATTGCAGCACGTCCGGAAGTAACGCATGTCGCATTTGAATTCGCGACCGGCGCCGGGTGGGCGGACCGAATCGACTGGCAGGCGGATCAACTGATCCGGCTGGCCCGCGAGGCCAACAGACCGCTTCACTTGATAGTGCGCGGAGGTGCGAAATTCGTACCGAATTTCTCGCGCGAATTCGCCGGCGTCAGCTTACTGGAAACCTCCGCATTCATGAAAACGCAGCATCGACAGTGCGCCTCGGTTTCAACGAATGGCACACCCAACTGGACCAAACTGCCCACGGGGCCGGGAGAGTCCCTGGATTCTCTCCTGGCACAGAATTGGGCCGTGATTTCTGCGTGTCACGCTGGTCTCGCCGATCAGAAAGACGCTTTGCTACAGACCACACAATGACCACGCAGACGAAGCCCCTTTCTTTCCATGAGGTCGACGATTTGGGTTTCGCTGTATTGAACAACCGACTCAATATCTCGAACCTTCCAGCTTCCTACAGATCATTCAGTCTTGGTCCTCTGATGGAACTCCTCCATTTGGTCAGGGCTGGACTGTTGCCAGACCCACTCGCGGGAAAATGGCTCGCGCTGAACGGGGCTGCTGCTCTAGTTAATGCTATTCAGGGTGGACATGAGTATTGGGTATGCACTAAGACAGGCCGCATGGGCATTCTGCGGACAGCACGCAGCGGCGCTACCGCCGACGACCAACTTACGGCGTTCCTGATGCATGCCAAACGCGCAGCTAAGGATGTGGCGAAGTTGCCAGGCAGCACACCGGGACAGCTCGCTGCTGCTTTGGGTGAGATGGAAAGCAATATTTGTGAACACTCGAAGAGCCCGAGTACCGGCATTCTTGCCTTTCGAGCGGCAGAGGGTGTGTTCGAATTTGTTGCCGCAGATCATGGAATAGGAGTTCTCGCCAGTCTCCAGAGCAACTCGGATTTCGCGGACCTGGCAGATCACGGGCAAGCGTTGCAGTTAGCTCTCTCAGAGGGAGTTTCCCGGTTTGGTGCAAGTTCAAGTCGCGGGCACGGCTTCCGGCCACTATTCCTTGGGCTTATGAACTTGCAAGGCTTCTTACGATTCCGCTCCGGAAATCAGGCGCTCATATTAGACGGCAGTAGCCTGGACTTGGCAACGGCAGGAGTTCTCCAGAAGCCGCCTGTAGATGGCTTCTTTGTTAGCGTTCAAGTGACCACCGCCGCAGGTTCGCCAACTTCCCCAATACTACCCTCATGAAGAAGGTCAAAGTCGACCGCCTGTCCCACCCTGGTGCTCCGGCAATCAAGTCGGCTAGCACTACCTCACCGGTTCGTCTTCAGTTTGGAGTACTGCTCCGCTGTCAGGCTCAGGAACACCCCGCCTCTGCCAATCTCGATCGCTTGGTCCAGCGCCTGCCTGCTCTCCAGGTTCGACAGGCCGCCGCCTCGCTCAACCAACTCGACCACCTTGTCCGGTGAAGCGAAGCGGAGCTTCCTGGGTAGGGGAGTCTGCAGGTCTTCCTCGAGGAACTGGCAATACCATTGGCCGCGGAGCATGAAGGACATGTAGATGCGGTGTCGATCTCGATCTTGGCCGGACATAAAATCAGTATAGGCGAAGAAAAGACGAATCACATCCATGATTGCAGCAGGAGTGGTATGCTCCATGCGACTTCCAAACCGCTTGCCGGCTGGAAGGTTAGCACCTTGTACGTTGACTGGCTTTCCTTTTCCACTCTGCGTTGCAAACCGGCCCTGAGGATGCCATCTTCGGGGCCGTTCTGCGTTCAACTTGGAATCTTACGCCTTGGTGAATTGTTGAGTTGCTGATGGTCTGGATTGCAGCAGGCATAGCCGATGCATCGATCCGGGGGCAGGTGGTGCCGAAGGTACATGCCAACCGGGATTGGCCCCTCATAGGCCTCATAGAAGGCCCGGTGGGCTTTCACTTCCTTGTTGCCGGAGTATATGCGGCCGTATCCGTAGGCATCGAGTGAACCGGTGAACTGCCAGCATTTTGTGTCGGGCAGAACCTGGATCAGGTTGACCAGGTTCTTTGGCGTAAGTTCCATGAATTCAGTTTAGCCGGATTCAACCGGTTTGGCCTTTTCGGTGTCAGTTTTGGTGTCAGTTGGAATCGGTAATCGGTGCCGATCTGTGCCTTTCGGTGCCACTTTTCCACAAAACGCAAGATTGCCACCAAATAGAATGGGGGCCTTAGAAGGCCCCCATTGTGTTGATTCTACTGATCTTATGGCGGAGAGGGAGGGATTCGAACCCCCGGTACCCTTGCGAGTACGTCTGATTTCGAGTCAGGTGCATTCAACCGGGCTCTGCCACCTCTCCACTCGATCGACTCTAGCCTTTTTCACGAGGCTGGGGCACACCGGCTGCCTCTCTCAGTCTAGTTGCAAACCTCGATTCGTGGCAACGCTTCGTCGTCTCCACATGCGTACCAAGCGAAGTATTCTTAAGGCAGTTTCACGTTGTTTCCAGACAGGTCACGAAGGATTCGTAACGCGGCGCAGGGCCAGTAGTCATTGTGCGCGGCGATTCCGTCTGATTTCAGAGTTGGGCGACCAACGATTCTGGAGACCCATGTGGAGAGGAGCGATGAAACTGGAAATGAATAAGATCGACCGCGGGCCCCGCCTGAAGCGGATTTTTACCTTTGCCATTGTCCTTTTTTCCTGTCTGCTGGCTTCGGTCCTACTTTGGCAGCGATCCGAGCCCGCGCATGGCCAGGCGCGCGCCTCGCTTGGGGTCCGCAGTTCGAGCTTCTCCAACGGCAGATCGATCCCTGGCCGGTACACCTGCGATGGCGCCAACCTTTCGCCGCACCTCGCGTGGCAATTTGGGCCGTATGGCACAAGAAGTTTCGCCCTTGAGATGGACGATCCCGACGCGCCCACCGATTTTACTCACTGGCTGGTCTATAACATCCCGCCAAGTGTGCGGGAACTGACCGAGAGCGCGTCGACGCAACGTTCCATGCCGCAGGGAGCAGCCGAGGGAAGAAATGACTTTGGCCGATCCGGATATGGGGGTCCTTGTCCGCCCCGCGGCAACCCGCACCATTATTTTTTTCGCGTGTATGCCCTCGATCTGCTTCTTGATTTACCGCCGGGAGCGACCAGGAAACAACTGGACGCCGCGATGGATCGCCACATCCTGTCCCAGGGCCAGATCGTCGGGACCTACCAGCGGATGGGCCAGTAAATTCGACGGTGTGGCCCTCGCTCCTCGTTTCAGGGGATCGCATCGTCATATCAAAAAGCCCGGCGCAACGATGAACAGGCTGGAAGCTAGTAGCTAGAAGCTGTTTTTTGCACGCGCTCAACGTAAATGGCTGCCAGTCCTTCCATATTGCGCCGCAGATCATAGTGCTCCAGAACGCGTGTCCGCCCGGCTTTTCCCATCCGCTGGCGTAATTCCGCGTCATCCATCAGGCGGGTCAGGGCCGTTACCAGCGCGTCCAAGTCAGACGCCGGCACCAACAATCCGTTTTTTCCGTCACGGATCAGCTCCGGAATCCCAGCGATGAGCGTGGTTACGCAGGGAATCTCCATGGCCATGGCTTCAATGAGCACCGCGGGCAGGCCCTCGGCAAAGCTGGGAAGGCAGAACACATCTGCCGCCGCATAAAAGTCGCGGATGCGATCCTGATCGATCGCGCCCTCAAACACGATGCGCTCACGAGCCGTGCTGCGCGCTGCATGCTCGCGCAGCGATGCTTCGTCGGGTCCGCCGCCGACCAGCCGCAACCGCACTTGCCGGCCTTCCCGCGTGAGCCGCTCAAACTGCGTGAGCCTTTCCACCGCGTCGATCAGAATATGCTGGCCCTTGGCCGGTGTCAGCCGTCCCACGCACAGGATCTCGAAGGTCTCGGGCGCTGTGCGAGTCTCGAAACCTTCTGGCGCCGTGCGCGCCGGCCGCGGCGCAAAGGTCTCCGGATTGACACCCAGCGGCGACACCACAATTTTGCTCCAATGCTCATAGGGCGACAGCTTCATCAGCTGGCTGCGTGCAAACGAGCTGATGCAGCAGAGAAAATCCGCGGCAGCAATCTTCCGCGCCAGCATCTGCCGGTCGACGTCGTAAAATTCATCCGGCCCGTGCACCGTCACGGAGTAACCGAACCCAAAAACGGTGCGCACGAAGAGCCCCACGCTCGCCGCCTGCGAGGCCAAATGCACGTGCAGATGGCGCAATCCCTGCCGCTTCATCCACTGGCCTACCATCAACGCCTCTATAAAGTACATCAGGTTCAAGTAGAGCCGCCGCAGATCCAGCCCCGCCAGCCGGAACGCCAGCCCCACTCCCCGCCAGTAGCCGCCAAAATTTCCGAATACAGTTTGCAGCTTGGCCACCGTCGCCCCGGAGAACCCGTGTTGCTTTACGCAATAGGTGCTCCGCGCCTCGGCCGCTTCCACCGCCGTCAGCGCTTCAATCGGTCTGTCGGGCGGATTGATCGATGCTGTTTCAATGCGAAATCCCAACGCGCGCAGCGCCTGCACCTCGCGCAACACGAATGTCATGGAGAGCGTGGGGTAGGTGCTGATCAAATAAGCCAGGGCACGCGTCGGTTGCGCGCCCGTTCGATCGGGATGGGTCAAATCAGGCATACGATCTTTGCGCTCCATTTTACGATGCCTGCCACACTCTTCCTATCGGATTCGTTCCGCGCGCTGTTTTGCGCCGCGCCGGCTGCGGCAAGTGGCATCGTCCATTTACAATCACAGATTCCGGCGGCTTTATCCTTTTTCGTGCTCTACTTTTAGCTCTGGCTGCGGTTGGACCGGAGCGATGCGTTGGACCGGCAAGGCCACGATGCAGCCGGGAAGGGAAGAATCCAGGCTAGAAGAGCCCAGCCTTGCCCGATGCGGCGGGCGCGGGAGGACGGAGTTCGGCAACCTTGACCATGGAATTTCACATTGCGCGCAAGGCCCGAGTGCGCTACGGGGTCGCCGAGTCTTTATTCTCCTATAACGGAAATGTGATCCTGGCCAACATTGGGGCGTGCCGCGTCTTCGCTCACCGCATGAACCAGGTGCGCGATGTCGAAAAGCATCCCGAGCAGGCCGTTCATGCGGGCCAGCTGTTTGCTATGGGATTGATTGACGAAGCCAGTCACGTGCTCATGGCCCGCTATCGCCAGCAACTCGATCCCGAAGTGATGACCTCCGCTCTGGATTGGTTCGGCGCCCGCGTGGGTTCTGACAATGTGGATAAAATGCTGCTCGCGTTTGTCGAGCAGTTCCCGGGGCAAAGCGTGATCCGCGGCCTGGAAACGCCGGCGCAATGGCTTGCCGGTGCAACTGCCGGGTTGCCGCACCGCGCCGCGGCGCTCGAAGAGCTGCTTCTGCTCTGGTCCGCGAATCGGAACCAGGCATTCAAACCGTTCGAAGAGCTTTTTGAAGACCGCACCCTCGCCGAAAAGACGGTCTATCGCGAAGTCACGGCACAAATGCCGGAGTATTTTGCCGCGCGTCCGCTCATTCCGTTGCCCGACGCAAAGCCCGTGAGCCTGCTCGAACTTCTGCAAGCGCCCGCAGCCGGCTCGCCCGCCTCCCTGAGCGAGCAGCTCGACCTGATCCGGCGGCTTTGGAGGCCGTTGCTCGGCGACGCTCTGGAGCGGTTCCTGCTCATGGCCGGCGAGATACTTCGCGAGGAAGAGCTGGCCATCTGGATGCAGTTCAATCCCCCGGCAGCCCGTGCCCGCGAGGCAGCCGAGCGCCGCCGACAGACCGGCCGCGAGCAGTGGCCCTCCGATGTCAGCCACGCCGAAGTGCCTGTCTTCGGCGATCCGGCGCACGAATACGAAAAGTTTTCGCCCGACACGGCGTGGATGCCCGGCGCGGTGCTGATCGCCAAAAGCACCTACGTGTGGCTGGCGCAGTTGAGCCGCAAACACAGCCGCCACATCGGCCGCCTCGATGAGATCCCCGACGAAGATCTCGCGCATCTCGCGCATCGCGGCATCAATTCTCTCTGGCTCATCGGCGTTTGGGAGCGCAGCCGCGCCTCGCGCACCATCAAGCAGCTTTGCGGCAACCGCGATGCCGTCGCCTCTGCCTATTCGCTCTTCGACTACCGCATTGCCGACGATCTGGGCGGCGAAGCGGCCTACATTACCCTGCGCGACCGCGCCTACCATCACGGCATCCGTCTGGCCAGCGACATGGTGCCGAACCACATGGGCATCGATTCGCCCTGGGTTATCGAACATCCGGAATGGTTCATTTCCCGCCCCGATCCGCCCTATCCCGCCTATAGTTTCGATGGGCCCGATCTCTCGCTCGACGGCCGCGTGGAGCTCAAAATCGAGGATCACTATTACGACCAGTCCGATGCCGCCGTGGTGTTTCGCCGCCGCGACAAAGCCAGCGGCGAAACGCGCTACATCTATCACGGCAACGACGGCACCAGCTTTCCCTGGAACGACACCGCACAACTCGACTACCTGAATCCTGCCGTCCGCGAGCAGGTGATTCAGACCATCCTGCATGTTGCGCGCCTGTTCCCGGTGATTCGCTTTGACGCCGCCATGACTCTCGCGAAGCGCCACTTTCATCGCCTCTGGTTTCCGGGGCCGGGCTCGAGCGGCGCCATTCCATCCCGTGCGGAATTCGGCATGAACCAGGCCGAATTCGACCGAGCCATGCCCCACGAGTTTTGGCGCGAGGTGGTCGACAGAGTCGCCGCCGAAGTGCCGGGCACCTTGCTCCTCGCCGAGGCCTTCTGGCTCATGGAGGGCTATTTCGTCCGCACCCTCGGCATGCATCGCGTCTACAACTCGGCCTTCATGATCATGCTGCGCGACGAGGACAACGCCAAGTACCGGTCTGTCATCAAGAACACGCTCGAGTTCGATCCCGACATCATGAAGCGCTACGTCAACTTCATGTCCAATCCCGACGAGCGCACCGCCATCGACCAGTTCGGCAAGGGCGACAAGTACTTCGGCGTCGCGGCCATGATGTCCACCTTGCCCGGCCTGCCCATGTTCGGCCACGGCCAGATCGAGGGATTCACAGAGAAGTACGGCATGGAGTACCGCTGGCCGCGCTACCAGGAAAATCCCAATCACTGGCTCGTCGAGCGCCACGAGCGCGAGATTGCGCCGTTGCTCAAGCGTCGCTGGCTGTTCGCTGAGAGCGCGCACTTCCTGCTCTACGACTTCTTCCATCCCAGCGGTTCGGTGATCGAAGACGTTTTCGCGTATTCCAACCGCACCGGCGGCGAGCGCGCTCTGGTGGTCTATCACAATCGCTACGGCGACGCGCACGGGACTATCGATTTCTCGGCCGCCTACGCTGACAAGGGATCGGGCCAGCTTCGCCAGCGCCGCCTGGCCGACGGCCTCGGTTTGAGCGGCGATCGCACAGCCGTGATTGCCTGGCGCGATTCGATCACGGATCTCAAATATCTGCGCCGGGCTGGAGATTTGCTCGACCGCGGCCTCACCCTCAGCCTCCACGCCTACCAGAGCCACGTCTTCCTCGATTGGCATGAGCTTCATTCCACAGCCGAAAAGCCCTGGGACCGCCTCGCCGATTGGCTCAATGGCCGCGGTGTCGTCTCGCTTGACGAGGAACTCGTCAATCTCGAGCTGCAGCCCGTGCATGAGGCTCTGCGCTCGTTCCTCGATCCCGGCCTGGTGCGGCACTTTGCCGATGTTGCCGACCATCCGCGTGCCGTGGGTGCGGAAAGAGCCAAAAAAATCGAGCGGCAGCGCAATGACTTCTTGAAAGATGCATGGCCCCGGGCCGGTTTGCTCTTGCGTGTGGTCAAGGACGCCTATGCCGCGCGTCTCAAACAGGCCGACGAGCCTGCGCTCCCCCACGAGCCGGCCGGTTCCCTGGCGCAGGCAGATGCAATCAATAAACTCCTCCGCGCCGCCATGCATATGCCGGCCGTGGAAGCGCTCTTCCCGGCGCCGTGGACCGCCGCTGCCCGCCGCATGCTGCCCAGCCCAAGTCCGCAACTCACGGCAACCGAGATGTGGGGTCCGGTGCTCGCCTGGTGTGTGCTCAAGTGGCTCGCCGCATCTGTCGATACCGCGCAACCTGAACGCACCGCGCTCGATCTCTTCGATCGCCTGCGCCTGCGCGAGCCGTTTGGACATGCCTTCACCGCACTCGGCTTCCAGGGTGAAGAAGCCTGGCGTGCCGCTGCGCGCATCAAGGTTCTGTTGTTGACCGGTGCCGGCTCCGTTGTAGCGCCGGACTCCAGTCCGGCTGTACCGGCAGCGTCCACGCTGCCGGAGGCCATTGATTCTTCGCCTGCCGCAAATGAAGTCCGGGAAGGGAAATCCGACTCACCAACTCCGCAACCGGACCACGAACAAGTCGCGCTGGCTCCCGTTCTCTGGCTCGATCCCGACGTCCGCTGGCTCTGCGGCGTCCATGAGTCGGAGGGTCACTTCTACCTGGTCCGCGAACAATACGAAGAGTTGCTCTGGTGGCTGCTCATGCCTGCGCTCTTGCGCCTTGCCGGCGAGCCCGCGCCCAACCGCGCCGAGGTGGAGGAGTTGAGCAAGACCGTTGCGAACGCTCTCCACTCTGCCGAGGCCGCGGAATATCGCATCAATACACTTCTCGGTCCGCTTGCCGCACCGGAAACAGGCGAATCCGATGAATCCGCCGCATCTCCCGCGCCGGATTCCGAGTCCGCCGAATCCACCTCGCCAACCCCGAGCGTGCCCGATACGGAAATCTAGAACTATACCTCTGACTGCCTGATGAGGAACCTCACCGTGCCCCATCCTTTCGTCCGTTTTTTGGGCGAAAGGGTGGGAGAACACGCACTCTTCCTCACGCATGAATCCCACAATCACAGCCGCCTGTGACCATAGGCACATCGCACCCGCGGTGTGAAGGTTCAAAGTTCCAGCCGGAGCTTCTCTGGAGAGAGGCCGGTAGTCTTGCTGTGCGCTATTGAGCCGCTGCGCACAAGTTGCCGCGGCTCGGTGCGTACCCGGCAAGCGCCGCTCTACTCCCAGAGAATTCGTCCACTGCGCGAGGGTTCGGCGCGTCAGGCTTTTTGGGAACCCGCTGGGGAGGGAACATGCCAAGTGCCGCTCCTGAAGTCGCTCACAACGGTCTTGAAGCCCACGAGCGTCTGCTCATCGATCAGGCCATTGCCAAGTGCGGAAATCGCCCCGGCTCCCTGCTGGGCATTCTTGAGGCCGTTCAGTTGGCCAACGCGCACAAGTTCCTCTCCATGGAGGCGCTACGCTACATCGCGGACCAAACCGGCGTGCCGCCCGCAAGAATCTATAGCGCGGCCACGTTTTATTCGCTCTTCAATCTGGAACCGCAGGGCGACCACGTGATCTGCGTTTGCCGCGGGACCGCCTGTCATACGCGCGGCTCCCGCGACCTGCTGGAAAAGCTTTGCCTCGATCTCGGCCTGAGCGACCGCGAAGCCGACGAGAACAGCGAAGCCGACAAGATGGCAGTCACCACCGCGGATAGACGCCTGACCGTGCGCACCGTGGCCTGTTTCGGCCAGTGCGCGCTGGCGCCGGTTGTCGAAGTCGACCACCACATTCTCAGCCACGTAAATGAGCGCACGTTGCAACGCGAAGTGAAATCGTTGACCCAAGGGAGGAAGTAATGCCGCGCATTCAGGATATTGGTGCGTTCAACGCGGTACGTGAATCCGGGCTGGCCAAGCTCACGCCGTCCATTCCCCGCATTACTGTGGGCATGGGCACATGCGGCCGCGGCAATGGAGCCGAAGAAGTCTTTCACGCCCTCAACGAAGCCATTCAACGCGGCGGCCTCGATGTTTTGCTCGCCAGTGTGGGTTGCTTCGGTCCCTGCTTTCAGGAACCCATTGTCAGCGTGCGTCTTCCCGGCAATCCCATCGTGATTTTGCATCGCGTGCACGCCAACGACGCCAACCGCATTCTCGAAGGCCTCTCCACGGGCACATTTCCCGCCGATCTTGTGTACTGCAAAATCGAAGAGTGGGATCACATCACCGCGCACGTGCGCTACGGCCAGGGCTATCCTGACATCCCGCTCTGGAACGCGCTGCCCTTCTTCAAAGGTCAGAAGAAAATCGTGCTGCGCAATTGCGGGCTCATCAGTCCTTCCGACATCGAGGAGTACATCGGCGTCGGCGGCTACCAGGCGCTCTACCAGGTGCTCATTGACAACCGCACCGACGCCGTCATCGAGCAAATTAAATCCTCGCGCCTGCGCGGCCGCGGCGGCGCGGGCTTCCTCACCGGCAACAAGTGGGATTTTCTCGCTAAGGCCAAAGGCGACGCCAAATACATCATCTGCAACGCCGACGAGGGCGACCCCGGCGCCTACATGAATCGCAACGAGATTGAAGGCGACCCGCATTCCCTGCTCGAAGGCATGATCATCGGCGCCTACGTAATGGGCGCAACCGAGGGCATCGTCTACGTGCGCGCCGAGTATCCGCTCGCCGTGCGCCGCCTCAACCGCGCCATCGAGCAGGCGCGCGAATACGGCCTGCTGGGCGCAAACATCCTCGATCGCGGCTTCAACTTCAACATCGATCTGGTGCAGGGCGCAGGCGCCTTCGTCTGCGGCGAAGAAACTGCGCTCATCGCCTCGCTCGAGGGCTTCGCCGGCCGCCCCAGGCCGCGTCCGCCGTATCCCGCGCAAAAAGGTCTATGGGGACGCCCCACCAACATCAACAACGTCGAAACCTGGTACAACATTGCGCCCATTATCACGCGCGGCCCCGCCTGGTTTGCTGAAACCGGCAGCGCCAAAAGCACCGGCACCAAGGTTTTCTCGCTGGTGGGCAAGATACAAAGCACCGGCCTCATCGAAATGCCGCTGGGCACGCCCCTCAAGAGTTTCATTTACGACATCGGCGAAGGCGCCGTCGCCGGCCGCCGCGTGAAAGCCGTGCAGACCGGCGGACCCTCGGGCGGCTGCATTCCCGTGGAGATGTTTGAAACCCCGGTCGATTACGAAAACCTCGCCCAGATCGGCTCCATCATGGGCTCCGGCGGCATGGTCGTCATGGACGAAGACAACTGCATGGTCGATGTGGCCCGCTACTTCATCGAATTCACGCACTCTGAATCCTGCGGCAAATGCGTCCCTTGCCGGGTCGGCCTCAACAAGGCACTGCGCATCCTCAACTCCATCACCACCGGCAGAGGCACAACGGAGCACCTCAATCTTCTCGATGAGCTGGGCCGCATGATTCGCGATTGCTCGCTCTGCGCGCTCGGCCAGTCCGCCCCCAACCCCGTGCTCACCACCATCCGCCACTTCCGCGACGAATACGAGGACCACATTGTCGCGCACCGTTGCCGCGCAGGGGTCTGCCAGGAACTCGCGCTGTCTCCTTGCGAGAACAGTTGTCCGCTGCGCATGAACATTCCTCGCTTCCTCGAACTCTACAGCGAGGGCCGTCTCGATGACGCCTTCGAATCGGTGATTCTCGACAATCCTTTGCCCGCTTCGACGGGCCGCGTCTGCCAGCATCCATGTGATAATCGGTGCCGCCGCCAATCGTTCGATGAAGTCGTGAATATGCGCGAGGTGCATCGCCTCATCGCAGATTCCATCTTCCAATCCGATCGTTTCGACGCCATGCTCCAGCGGCTTCTCGAACGTCGTCTCCCGCCCACTGGTCGCAAGATTGCCGTGGCCGGCTCCGGGCCTACCGGCCTCACCGCGGCCTTTTATCTCGCCATGCTCGGCCACGACGTCACCGTCCTTGAAGAGCGCAGCGAAGCAGGCGGCATGTTGCGCTTCGCCATTCCCGAGTACCGGCTGCCCAAGGCCGTGCTGCGCCGCGAGCTCGATCTCATTGAAGGCGTGGGCGTCAAATTCGTTTTCAACACCCGCGTCGGTTTCGATCTTCCGCTCAACGATCTCGCCACCAACTTCGACGCTGTGTTCATCTCCATCGGAACCTGGAAGGAGTCCTGGCTTTACTTGCCCGGCACCGAGCTGAAGAACGTTTTCCCGGCTCTCATTTTTCTCGAATCTGTCGCGCGCGGCGAAAAAGCCGCGGTCGGATCACGCGTCGCCATCGTGGGCGGCGGCAATGCGGCCATTGATTCCGCGCGCACGGTGCTGCGCATGGGCGCTCAGGCCACCATCCTCTATCGCCGCGAGCGCAAAGACATGCCTGCCATCGACGAAGAGATCCAGGCGGCAGAGGAAGAGGGCGTGCGCTTCGTCTTTCTCGCTGCGCCGCATCGCATCCTGGGCGGCGCAGATGGCAGCGTGAAGGCCATCGAAATAGTGAAGACGCGCCTCGGCGAGTACGACAAATC
>Ga0326728_10015286_pt1 | contig 16002 bp, 12 predicted proteins | sample MB3enrmetagenome_FD_207602 | JGI IMG/M metagenome (GOLD analysis project Ga0326728, IMG submission 207602) | Lab enriched peat soil microbial communities from McLean, Ithaca, NY, United States - MB31MN | ecosystem: Environmental > Terrestrial > Soil > Wetlands > Peat | place: USA: New York...
AGTACGTGGAAGTGTTTTATAACCGTCAGAGGAGTCATTCGGCATTAGGGTACAGGAGCCCAGAGCAGTATGAAAAGCTCCTTAATGAAACTTAATCCTGTGTCCACTTTTTCAGGGGAAGGTCAACTGATAATCACCAATTTCCTAAGATAAAAAGCAGAGTCATTTTCGGCTCTCCTGAGGTCGGGGGGAGCGCAGAAGTGCTATGGCGAACCTAAACAGGCAGGGAACTGGAAACCGTAGATACAGCCAAGGGAATTCCTAAGATAACTCACTATTCCCCGACCCTAAGATTGCATTGGACAATCAAAAAACGTCATAAATCTCATTGCTGTGAAATTCTATTTTTATAAAAGCCATTAAATATCATATTGTTATATGAATTAATTGTCCTTGGCATTGAAATTGCTCATATTAGGGCAATAGAAAAAACCCTGATTCATATTTAGCGATAAAGCCAAACCACGAGTAATCGTGGGACGGAAAGCCATGGGTCCCAGATTTACGGCATAGCCAGGTTGCCGAGATCAAATTAAAGGAACCGGGTTACCGTGGCCTCATTCAAAATGGTAATCCGGTTTTTATTTTGAAGAACATTAATTGTGGGTGAGTACCCCGTCGCATTAATTCAATGGATCATTTTTTTCATAAGCATTATCGCTTGTTTGAGAGAGTCTTAACAAACTTAATTGGACAAGGTCTGGAGCATGACCAAAAGTAATGAATTTATGGTAGGCATACAGCATCTTAGAATGAATTGGTTTTCATTCAAATTACAATACCTAAAAGCATTGATAAAAATATACAACCTCATTGGGAAACTCAGAAGGAAGTAAAGAATATAAATCTATATTTGTCGGAAAAGCCCCAGTGATTTGATGAGGACAGGAGGTAAATATGCTAATCAGTGAAGAATTGATGTCGGGAATAGAACAGTACGGTCGGTGGAACGTACAGGAATTTGTAGCCGGAAGTCAAGATATGATGGATGTCCTGACTTATCTCAGAGCAGAGAGGATCCTCGAGATGACCAAGGTTATGTCATTTGTAACAGTAGACTCAGTTAATTTTGAAAGAAGAACAGGTCTTCCACCCCCGGCAAGATCTGAGGAAAAAGCCAATATTAGAAGCAACCAATCAGACTCTGTGGCCCCCATGGTTTATTATGAACCAATAACTCTGTGAAATTAGCCGCGAATTTAGTAATAGAAAAGCGGGAGAAACAAAGAGACAATGGAAGGATCATCGAACAACAGAGAGAGAAGAAGATATCCTCGGGTTTTTATTGATTTGCCCGTAGGATATCGGGATACGAATGACTCCTGTTTACGTGGAGCGATTCTTGTGAATGCAAGTGAGGGAGGTTTTCTCATCGAATCCACCAGAGACATCCCTCTTGGTACGGAATTAAGTATCACTGTCCTGTTTCCAAAGGGGTTTAGATTGACTGACTTCAAAGCGGTGGCGGAGATTGTGTGGAAGAAACCTTATTCGAAAGAAGATTCGAAAGGAAACCAGTACTGGAAAGGATACCAGTATGGATTAGAGCTTATTCAGATATTTGGTGAGGATCGTTGGAAACTGAACCTCCTTATCGGTGGCCGATTCAATTTGGAACAGATGTTTATAAATAGTGAAGTTCCCGCCAGTAGGAAAACCGAGTCCAGAGCAAAGTAAAAGGAGGCGATACTCAATGGCATTTGTGGAAGGAGACAGATTCAAGCATAAATTAACCGGGAAATTATACGAGGTGAAAATAATTAAAGATGATACATTTATATTAGAGTCTGCGGATACACCTTATAGGATGTGGTTTGGCGAAGAAGGTCTGGAATTATTTTTTGAGCTGGCAGAGAAAAAGAGGCCAAGAAACTAGGTCCATACTCAGTTTTCAAAGGGCAGAGGCGTAGCCAGAAACGGCTCTGCCTTTTTTATCCAAAGCCTTTCCTATACTTGTTTTCATGCTATAATCCTCAACATTGAAGGTTAACCTCTAGTGAAGAATAGTAGATGAACTAAACAACCCCATTTCAACTCTTCCTTCCTGTACTCTTCAGTGTCCATATGGACCTCGTCCATGCAATGTTTCAGATGGAAACCGCCAATTATGAAGCTTCAGAATAATAGCCATGTGGAATTATACACACGCAATATAATGTTTCATTTTTAACAAATTATTCGAACCCAGAAGATCCCGAATTGTGAAAACGAAACGATTTCAAAAGGGAGTCGCCATGCGGGAAGCCGTCACTTCCGTGACTTCCCATTGACAAAAAGCACCTGAATGGGTAGGATTTTTAGAAATTATAAATTGCAGCATAATAATTGTTATGTCCTTTATTTGTAATTTTGATTTGTGCCAGTAAATAACAGAAAAGAAGAAAGGAAAAAGCATTTAGAAAAATAAGGTTAGATAAAAATGCAAAAAGATGAGAATGTTTACATATCTCGAAGTTCGAAATTATTAAAAAGCTTTGACAAAGCTCTAAAACCCGTAAGAAAGGTTTTTGTAACTAACTTTGGTGATGAACTTGCTGATAGGATTTTGCACGATGCTCGTCAAGAATATGAAGCCCTTATCCCCGAACTTCCTTATTGGGGTAAAAAAAATATGATGACAGGATTTCTAATCGGATCTTCACACTCTTTGGCCATATATAGAGTGCTAAAAAAACACGGTAAGTCAGTGGCTGAAATTGGTAAAATAATTTACGAAATAGTCGAGGCACGGTTTAATAAATTTCCAAATCCTCTTCTTTGGCTTTATGGAAGACGGAAATATGGAAAGTCTTATAGAGAACGATTGAAAATACAAGCAATAATATCGCAAAAAAAACAATATCCTGGCGATTATGTATTCACATATATTGTGGGGGACGGAAAGGAATTTGATTATGGTTATGATATCACCGAATGTGGGGTATGTAAGTTCCTACACGCTCAACATGCGGATGAGTTAGCGCCATTTCTCTGTTTAGTTGATTTTCCTTTAAGCAAAGCATTCGGTAGAGGATTAGTTCGGAATATGACCATCGCAGAAGGCGCTGAGAAATGTGATTTTCGTTATAAGAAGGGTAGGGATACTAAAGAAGGCTGGCCCCCATCGTTTCTAAAATAAGGAATTACCCCACTCAAGGGATAACAACCGCTTTCACACCGACCGCCGGAAGCGGTGGCCGACTGAGTTGCCATCACCTCACGTTTTTTGGACTAAGTCTTTATAGGTCCTGTTTGGGCGGCGGGTGAAGCGGAGCGTTAAATTCGATTTCAATCGGAAATCATCAGATCATAAAGATAGTCCAGCCTCACTCTTTGCAGGTGAAACACGCAACCGAAGATAGATCCGAGCCCCTCATCATTTCTTTTATGACTAGTCTTGATAAATAAAAAACTCAACCAAGCTAAATTCTTTCCAGGGATTCTTCCCCAACTCTCCAAGATCCCGCAGCAGAGGCAATACCTTCGTGCCAACTCATGTCCCGACCGAGGGCGGGGCAGGCAGGAAAGCTGACGCTACATCAAATTCACCCCTACCCTCCCCCATCGAGAGGGAGGGAATTTTTTTATTGAGGGTGAAGTGAAGGATGAGTGGAAACGCTATGCGCTATGCGCGATGAGGTTCATCGGATAGTCCCCACATAGTGGGCGGTGAGCTGGCGCTCCCGGACTTTGGGGTTGGAGTAATCTGGAAGGAGCATCGGAGCGACTCGATCGGTGTCGATCCCCGACCCTTCTAACTCTTTGTGATATCTCCTGACATGATCCAAGGTCAATTTGCCGTCTTTCGCTTTCTCTTTAACATAGTGTGATGCACTCGCTCCCGCGATCCTGCCGAAGACGCAGACATCGAGGAGAGAATTGCCCATTAACCGATTCTCCCCGTGGACTCCACCCGAGACCTCACCGGCACAGAAAAACCCTGGAACAGATGTTTCGCAACGGCTGTTATACTCCAACCCTCCATTCTGGTAATGAAGCGTGGGGTAAACCAACATGGGCTCCTTTGAAATATCGATCCCATATCGTTTAAAAAGAATAAACTTCCCGGGAAATTCTCTCTTCACCGCTCCTTCTCCCATCAGGACATCGATCATTGGAGAATCTAACCAGATGCCTAATTTTCCGGTGGAGGTTGGAACACCTTTTCGGATTTCTGTGCATTCTCGAATGAAGCAAGACGATTCTACATCCCTTGGTTCCCGTTCGTTGACGAATTGCTCGCCGTCGATGTTGAGGACATTGGCTCCTGCACCTCTGAATTTCTCTGTAATCAGAAGACCCTCTGCCTGCTCCGGAAAAACGGCGCCTGTCGGGTGATATTGGACCGTATGGAGAAAACACAATTTCACGCCTGCTCGATAACCGAGAATGAGACCATCTCCGGTGGCACCATAATGGTTTGTGGTCATGAACCCCTGAATGTGAAGCCTTCCTGAACCTCCTGTGGCCATGATCACTGCCTTGGCTTTCACAATGAAGTATTCCTCTGTTTCGAGATTATACAGGACTGCGCCCGCACAGTGGCCATGTTCATTCAAAATTAGTTCCACAGCGGGCGAAAATTCCAGTACTTTGATATCCTCAACCCGGTTCCTCGCTTCATCTCTCAGGGTTCTCATGATCTCTGCGCCTGTGATGTCGGCCGCATAATTCATCCGCTTCCGAGAGGTGCCACCCCCATGAAGCGATCTAAGCTGTCCCTCGGGAAATTTTGTTAACATGCAGCCAAGGCTTTCCAACCAGGCCACAACCTTCGGGGCCTCTGTGACAAGGGTATAGACAAGCTCCGGGACATTCTTGAAATGGCCTCCGCCCAACACATCGAGGTAATGGTAATAAGGAGAGTCCTTTGTTCCCTTCGTGGCTGCTTGAATACCGCCCTCTGCCATCATCGTATTGGCATCTCCATGCCTCAATTTGGTGGCGATCAATACCTTGGCCCCATTTTCTTGGGCCGTCAAGGCCGCTGCCGTTCCCGCGCCTCCTCCGCCGAGGATGAGAACATCCGTTTCATATGCCACTTTATTCAAGTCAATGATATCAGGGTTGACACGGCTCCTCGCCTCAAGAAGATCCACGATCTCCGGAGAAATGGCATAGCCCTTGTTCGGCCCGACGCGAATCTCTTTTCTGGAGCCTTCTCTGAAATCGGGATGGTACTTTTTAAGCCGCTCCTCTCTTTCTTTCAAAGAAAGCAGAGGAAACTCCTCCCCCTTTCTCTTCTTTTCAATTCTGGCGGGCCGTGTCGCCTCAACCTTCTTGATTAAATCTCTCAATTCCCTTGTATAGGGCATGATTTCTCCAAAACATTCAGGGTTCGGGGGCTGGGGATTAGGGGTTAGCTAATCCCTAAACGCAAATCCCTAATCCCTCTTTCATAGATATGTTTTATCTTTCGGTGTCCAATTCTCGTCAGCTTGTTCCGGCTCGATCTCTCTCTTGTTGTAAAGATCCTTGAGCCCCTCCTCGCTGGTATCCATCAATCCTCTGAGCATCTGATCATACTTTCCCTTCTCAACTTCCTCGACCATTGAGGCAAGATGCTCAGCCTTGGAGGCAATATACTTTCCATAGAGCCGCCTTCCCAAAATCGCAATATTATATTGACAGATCTCCGCCGGGCATCGCGATGTGCAAAGGCCGCACATCACACAGTCGAAAGAAAGCTCTGCCAGACGTGCGACATCCCCTCTCATCGCGGCCGCCACATAGTCCATGACTTCTATATCCATCGGACAGGACTTCGTGCAGGTGTTACATTGCAGACACCGCAACAGCTCAGGATAAGCCTTGACCAGCGTGTCGATGGTAGGCTTTATCTTCTCGATGTCATAGACGCTTTTGGTGGCTGGAAAGAAAGGGATCTGTGTCAGATACATGTTGGGTTGAACAACGGTCTGGCAGGCCAAGCCCACTTCAATCTTATAACTTCCTGGAAACCGGTAGACTGTCCCGCAGGCGCCACATATCCCTCCTCTACACCCGCAGCCGCGAATTAATTGGTATCCTGCGTACTCCAATGCTTTTTGAATGGTAATGGAGGGAGGGACTTCATATCGTTTCCCCATGATGAAGATGGGAACCAATTCTTCTTTCTTCTTCTCCGCTTCCATCGACGTCCAACTCTACGTCGGCAGTAAATGCCGACGCTCCTACATCCGTTATTTTTTCACGCCATGCGCTATGCTCGACGGGCTCTGCGGTTTTTAGAGGGCTCCTGATTCAATCTTCAATTCATCCTCTTTGAAGGCTGCCACAGGAGGTACTTCTGCGATATCTCTTCCCGGAACATACTTGAACATTTTCTGTATCCTATCCCCCACGCTCCGGAAAAGGGTGGCCACCGGTAATCGGCTCGGGCAGGCACTGTCACAAAGTCCGCACCCGATGCAGGAGGTCACCATGTGAGACATCCGGATCAGATGGAAGATGAGCGTGTCGGTGGGCATGCGAATTTCACCCTTTCGATCCGCCCACCTCAGGAATTGGTCTCCATCGTGCTCGAAGACCGCCGTCCTGAAAACGCACTCTTTGCAGTAACAAATCGGGCAGGCCACCATGCAGTTGTGGCATCGAACACAGGTTGAAAAACGGTCCAAAAAGGACTGAAGGTCCTTGACGATACCTTTAAATTCTTGAAAAAGAGCATCTCGTTTCTTCGTCCTCCCAGCGATAACTTTGTTGACTACCTCGTTCCTGGATGCGGGCTCATTTTCTGAAAAAGAAAGAATGCCCTTTTCTTCGATCTCTTTTTCCAATTTGTCCCCAATTTCAATTCCGATCTCCTGATCCGCCTTGTAGCCATACAGTCTAATAACAATATCCGCTTGAGGGATAGGATACTCGCACATCTGACAAGCCGTCCTGAAAGCATATCCGGAAGGCGGAGAAATCTCACCCTTCTCCGTGCCTTTGAGCAACGCTTTCGTCAGCGCCTCCCCTCCTTTTCCCTCTTGCGCCATTTTCGCATAATCGGGCACTTCAAAGGTTCCAGGACAATCGATGCCAATGAGGTACAGGTGATCCGGCTTGACCTGAAGAAATTTTGCCAATTCGACAGCGGCCCGGATTTCACACGCTTTCATCACGGCAGCTACTTTCTTGTCCAGATTCTTGACGCTGAGACTGGAGATCACTCTCGCAGATTGCACTGGCATCGTAGGCGAAAGGACAGACACTCCGTTCAACATTTCTGGGTTTCGGATGAGCGTCTGCACGAATCCATCCTTTGAAGGGAGTGCCTTGGGAACCATGATTGCCTCCACGACTCCCTTTTCTAAAAGAGATTTCAGGAAGCCAACGATAGCTTCCTCGGTTTTTTCCTCTATCACTTTAACCGCTGCCTTCTTCGACATGTTAGGTCATTCTCCTTTCATTTATTAAATCACGTGACCGTGTCCGTGCTTCGTGTCCGTAATGCCTATCCTAAATCGAAGTTTTTTTCATATTTAACGCTATGCGCTATGCTCTCTGTGCTTTGTGCTTACGCATTCCAAAGCTGTTTCATTGGATTTGGACCCATCTTCTTTAGGTCGTCAACCATCTTCGTCACCGTGTCAGCGAAGAGTTTTCCTTCACTGGCGCTGATCCATTTGAGCCAGACGCGATCCTCTGTATAACCCATTTGTTGCAGGATGCCTTTCAGAATGGCTACTCTTCTCCGAGCTTTATAGTTCCCTGTCTGATAATGACAGTCCCCCGGATGGCAACCTCCGATCAACACACCATCCGCCCCGTCAATCAGGGCTTTCAGTACATAAATGGAGTCTACCGCTCCTGAGCACATCAAATGGACAACGCGGACATTGGGAGGATATTGCTGCCGGGTGGTCCCGGCAAGATCTGCTCCAGTATAGGTGCACCAGTGGCATAAAAAAGCGACAATCCTCGGTTCAAATTCAGCCATTTTTTCCTCCTTGATCATTAAAATCCGAAATCCGAATATCGAAATCCGAAACAAATTCGAAATTCAAATGTCCAAAAGTAAGTCAAGAAAGAAATTGTTCTGTTTGGAATTTTTGTCATTTGTACTTGTTTCGAATTTCGGATTTCGTGCTTCGAATTTACGTATTAGTCCATGACCGCATCCAGGGCGGCCAGATTCAAATCCTTTTCAAAGTTCCGCTGCTGAGAGGCCGCATTCCGACAGGCGATGACGCAAGAGCCACAACCCTGGCAGAGCGACCCGATCACCTCCGCCTTACCTTCCTCTTCATTCAAGACCCTTGCCCCATATGGACAGACTGTGACGCAGAGACCGCATCCGCAGCAGAGCCTTTTGATCACATAGGCCTGATAGGCTTTTTCCTCCACCGCTTCCTTGGATAAAAGCGCCCCTGCCCTGGCAGCCGCCGCACTCCCTTGGGAGATCGCGTCTTCCATAAAATTGGGCGAATGGCAGAGACCACAGAAGAATTTTCCACGGTCCACGGAATCCAGGGGAGCAGATTTTGGGTTGGCCTCCATGAAAAAACCATCCGGGTTGAGATCCACGTCGAATATCTTCGCCAACTCTTGATGGTCGTTCGGCTCAATTCCAGTGCTGAGGACGACACGGTCAGCTGAAAGGGTAACGGGAGTATTCATCGCAGGATCGAACAGGGAAACTTGAAGATTTCCACCCTGAACTGTAACTTTCGGCTTATTCTCCAAGTCATATCGGATGAAGATCACACCCTTCCCTCTTGCTTCGTGATAATAAGTCTCATAAAATCCATAGGTCCTTACGTCGCGGTAGAGCACATAGATATTCATATCCGGATTGTTTTCCTTCAACTTCAGGGCGTTCATCACTGCATGGCTGCAGCAGACACGACTGCAATAGGGATGTTCCGCATCCCTGGAGCCTACGCACTGAATCATCACCAACGAATGAATATCCTTCAACCCTTGATCGTTCGAATGCATCATCTTATCTAACTGTTTCTGCGTCAACACCCTCGAATCTTCTCCATAGAGGTATTCCTTGGGGGTGACCTCTTTTCCGCCAGTGGCAAGGATCAATGCCCCGTGGTCAAAAAACTTTTCCTCATTCTGATGGCGAATCTTCGTTCGGTAATGCCCGTTCTTCTTTTCAAATCCGAGAACCTCTGCCTCGGAATAGAGATGGATGGACGGATTGGCCTCCACCTGCTTGATGAGTTTATTTAAAAGGTCTTGGGGATGCGATCCCTTTAACGTGTAGAAGGATTCCCTTAAATTCCCTCCCAGTTCTTTTGCCTTCTCGATCAAATAGACTTCGTATCCCTGCCCGGCCAGCTGCAAGCATGCCGTCATGCCGGCAAGACCTCCTCCTACCACCAATCCTTTCTTGTCAATTTTCTGCTTCCCTCTTTGAATGGGTTGAGAACGCCTCGCCCTCTCGACCCCTGCCCTGATCAGGGCCATCGCCTTTTCTGTCGCTAACTTGGGATACTCTTCATGAACGAAGGCGCACTGCTCCCGGATGTTGGCATATTCAATGAGGTAGGGATTAAAACCCATCCCTTTCGCCATCTCTTCCACAGCCCCCCGAATCTCCCGCTGGGAACAACCCGCAATAACGATCCGGTTGAGACCCTGCTCCCCGATTCGCTTCTTGATAAGATCCAAATCCTCCGGAAGGCAAGCCAAACCCACCTCTTCAACGTGGACCACCTCTCTCAACTGCTTTGTCCCATTGACAAGGTCAGGGATGGACAAGCTCTTCTTCAACGCTTCTCCGCAATGGCAGAGGAAAACCCCTACCTTGGGAATCTCATCCCCCAAAGCCCCTTCCACGGGATACTCTTTGGCAACTTGAGGAAATCGATTAGGGGCGAGAAAGGATGCAGCCGCTGCCGCAGCGCTCGACCCCTCTACCACGGTCTCCGGAATGTCTCTGGGACCCCGAAATGCTCCTCCAACGAAAATTCCTTTTATTGAAGTTTCTGCGGGATTAAATTCATCCGTCTGGCAAAACCCCTGCTGATTCAATTGAATCCCCATTCTTCCCGCCAGATCCTTGATGGCCTGGGGTGGGGTGAAACCAACCGAAAGCACCACCGCATCGAACTCCCTCTCCTCAAAAGTCCCGTCCTCTTTCACATAAGTAATGAGAAGGTTTTTCGTCTGCTGAACTTCTTTAATCGAAGAGACGGCGCTCCGGATATATTCAATCCCGTAATCGGTCTTTGCCCTCTCATAATATCGCTCGTAATCCTTCCCCATGGGTCGAATGTCCATATAGAAGAAGGTCACCCCAAGACCGGGGGATCGATCTTTCGCAATCATGGCCTGCTTGGTGGCATACATACAGCAGATAGTGGAACAGTGATTCTGACCGCAGGAAGGATCCCTGGATCCAACGCACTGGATAAAGGCGATCTTCCCCATCCTTTTCCCCTCGGAGACCCGGATGGGCAATCCCTGCGTCGGACTCGATGTGGAAAGCAATCTCTCGAACTGAATGCTCGTCAGCACGTTCTCATATCGGCCAAAACCATATTCCCCTTTTTTCTGAGCGATGAAGGGTTCAAACCCAAACCCCAGGAGAATGGCTCCGACCTCAATTTTTTCTTGCTCCTCTTTCATATCGAGATCGATGGCCCCTGGGCTGCAGACCTTCACACATTCCCCACATCGGGTGCAGGTTTTTGGATCGATCACGAAGCTGTGAGGAATCGCTTGAGGAAAGGGGAGGTAGATCGCCTTTCGTTTCTCCAGACCTCCGCCAAATTCTCTCTCCACCTCCACGGGGCAAACCTTTACGCAGGCTTCACAAAGCGTGCACCGCTTGGGATCGACCATTCGAGGTTTTCGAACGACAGAGACATTAAAGTCTCCCTCTTTTCCTTCAACCTTCACCACTTCCGAATAGGGCAATAACTCGATATTATCATGAAGATGACATTCATAAATCGGGCAGAAGGCAGGAGGCGTGGGACTCATAAAGCAGACGCCACACGAGTTCGTAGGAAAGGTCTTATCCAGCAGCGGGAAATAACCCCCGATCGCTGGTCCCTGCTCCAAGAGGAAAACCTTTGTCCCCATCTCTGCTAACAGAAGCGCAGATTGCATTCCAGCAATGCCCGCCCCCACTACCAACGCTGAACTTTTATTGCCTCTTATCTTTTCCTGTGCCATTCTTAACCCCTGTTTTGAGATATGAACTCCGAGAACTGTAGCGCCCCCATTCATTCAGGGCGAGTCAATTCAGCCGGCTTAGTTAAACAATTCACAAAAGTCCTGATGATTTTAGTAGTCCCTTTGGGGAGATCAAATGTCTCTTCCACCAGTTCTCTCTCTTTTCAACATCAAGGGCAACTCCCATCAATTCCGTAAAATAAAAAATGGGAAGACCAATGTCCTGTCTCATCTCCAAGTTCATCTGGCACAGGCCGCACGAAGTGGTGATGCATTGAGCCCCTGCTTCCTTTGCCATTGAGACAATTTTCCCCACCATCTTTTTGACCACCTTGCCATAAGCCATCGCCAGGTCTGCACCGCAACAATCAACCTTATAAGACCACTTGACCGGCTCCGCGCCAAGACTTTTCATTAACCGGTCCAGATATTGAGGATTCTCCGGATCATCCAACTGAGTAATTTTAGGATGTCGGACCAGAGCGCATCCATAATAACAGGCAACCTTTAATCCATTCAAAGGCTTCTTCACCTTCTCCTGAACTTTCTCCAAGCCAATTCGGTTCAGGATGACGTCCACCAAAGCTAAAATCTCAAGAGAGGGCTGGTAGGTGAATCCAACGATCTCTTCAATCTCCTTTCGCCCCGCCTCGTCATTTTTAAGGACATTCTCGGCCCTTTTCAAATAGCTGAAGCACCCGGCACAGGGAACGGCCAGGGGCCCTGCCTGCGCAGACTGCGCCTTGGAGATATTTCTGGCCGGGAGGCAAAGAGAAAGGAGACGATTGAGACTGTGAGTCGCCGCCGCTCCGCAACAGTTCCAATCCTCGATCTCCACCAGCTCCACCCCCAGGGCCTTAAAAACCTCATGGGTCGATAGCCCATACTCTAAAGATGACGAATGATCCGTACAACCTGGAAAATAAGAGAATTTCATTTAAGACCCTCCGCATCATTTCAAATGTCAAATGCCAAAGCCGAAGGAAGTTCAAAGCACAACTGTTCGAATATGCTTTGGTGTTGAGTCATTTGAGATTCCTTTGATCCCGCCCTTGGCGGGAAACTTTGACATTTGTTATTTTTCTTTTGTACATCTTTCAAAAATCTTCTTGATCTCTTCCTTCCCATGAACCAAGCTGGGGAGCAAAGGAAATTTACCCTTCAAAAAAAGGATCATGCCGGGAAAAAGCGAATCCGCCATCAAGTCTCTGCTCTTAAGCATATACTCCATCAGCATGGTCACCTCATGAGCTCTTCCCCCTCTTCCGACGCTGTGGATAAAAGCTTCATGGAAAAGATGAATATTTTTCTCTTTGGCGTGGAAGCCTTCCTCCATGGCCATCTCTCTTAGAGTATCCATGAGGATTCCAATGTGGATCTCATTCGGACAACGGGTTCCACAAGTCTGACAGTAAACGCAGAACCAGATGGCACTGCTTTCCATTACTTCTTTTCTCATCCCCATCTGGATCATCCGAACGATATTGTTGGGTCGAAAATCCATGTAGGGTGCAGTAGGGCAACCTGCGGTACATTTAAGGCATTGATAACAGAGGCTAAGGTTCTGCCCGCTCCTCTTCTCCACCTCTTTCAAAAAAGAGGAATCTACTCTCTCCGCGCTGGTCATGATCTCCAATTTCCTTTCCTCCTTAATTATAAAAGATGTCGAGCCTGTTCACCACAGACAGGGGCTCAAATTTCTACACTATGTAACAAATGTATCTACCATTTTCAATATCTGATCAGAAGCGCTGTTTCGTAACTCGCACGCAAAGTTGGGGCAAGAAGCAATGCAGGCCCCACAACCCTGGCAGAGGGCACTGTGAACGATTGAAATCCCCCGATGGGGATCCATCTCCCTTGCTTCATAAGGACAGATTTCAACACAGATCCCGCACCCACTGCAAATCCCTTCATCAACAAAAGCGATCAGGGGGTCTTGAAGAAGCTTATCCGTGGAAAGCAATGCTTGAATTTTACTCGCCGTCGCGGAAGCCTGAGAGACCGTATCGGAAATATCTTTCGGACTCTGGCCGCAACCTGCGAGGTAGATCCCTTTCGTCGAACTCTCCACCGGGTAAAGCTTGATGTGGGCCTCGGTCAAAAAACCATGTCGATCCACAGTGGCCCTCAGTTTCGCTGCCAGATCTTTCACGCCAGGGCTCGGAACAATGGCCGTTGCCAGGACGACCATGTCAGCCGCCACTTCCACCATTTTCCCCGTCAACGTATCCACACCTAATACCCTCACTTTTCCGTTATCCTGAAAAACCCTGGACACCCGGCCTCTGAGATAGAGAAGTCCCTTCTCCTCAATGGTCTTTTGAAGGAACTCCTCATATCCTTTGCAGTCGGAGCGGATATCCATATAGAAAATGTATGGCTGTCCATCCGGAACCTGTTCCTTGTAAATTGTTGCATGCTTGGCCGTATACATACAGCAGATTCTGGAACAATAGGGCATGTATCGATCCGGATCCCTTGAAGCGACACACTGGATGAAAACCATCTCCTTGGGCACTTTCCCGTCAGAGGGTCGAACGATCTTCCCTTTAGTCGGACCGTTGGTCGCAAGCATGCGTTCAAAGGCAAGACCATCGATCACATCCGGAATTTCACCGTATCCATATTCCCCTAATTGCTCCTGGGGATAGAGCTCGTATCCTGTAGCAACCACAACAGCCCCTACCTTCTCTGAAATCCTCTCCTCCTCCTGCTCATAATCGATGGCCTTTTCAGGACAGACTTCTTGGCACCGATGACAACTTCCATCCAAGAAATAGCGGCAGTGCTGACGGTTGATCACGGTCTTGTTTGGAACGCTCCCCGGGTAGAACGTATCGATCGCCTTTCGTATTCCCATCCCTCTCTCAAATTCTGAGATGTATTCCACAGGACAGTTTTCTACGCAAAGGCCGCATCCGGTGCATTTTGCTCTATCCACAGACGTTGCCTTTTGCCGAATGGCCAGGTCGAAATTCCCCACATAGCCTTTCACATCTTCCAATTCGGAATAACAGTGGAGTTGGATCTTCGGATGTTTTTCCACCTCCGATGCCCTTGAGAGGAGACCACCGAAGGCAGGATCGAGATCCGGGAAAGTCTTTGACAATTGAGCCATATGGCCTCCCAGGGCAGGCTCTCTTTCCAGAAGAATGACTTCATATCCCCCATCGGCCAGATCAAGAGAGGCAGTAATTCCGGCAATCCCGCCACCGACCACCAGCACCTTTCTGTTGATCGCCACGGCAATGGCCTCCAGCGACTCATTCTTTCTCACTTTTTCGAGGGTAGCCTGGATGATCTCTTCGGCCTTTCGGGTAGCCTCTCCCTTCTCTTTCTGGTGTACCCAACTGCACTGCTCCCGAATATTGGCAATCTCACAGAGATAAGGATTCATCCCTTGAGACTTGACCGCCTTTCGAAAGGTATTCTCATGCATGTTGGGAGAACAACAAGCCACGACCACTCCCCCCAAACCTTTTTCGCGAATCGCTTCCCGGATGATCTGCTGTCCCGGCTCGGAACACATATAGATGTAATCGGTACTGTGGGCGACATCTTCCAACTTGCCTATCTTTTCAGCAACCGACTTCACATCCACAGTCCCGGCAATATTGACCCCGCAATGACAGATAAAAACACCCATTTTTTTCATAAAAACGTTATCCGACATCCGTGACCGTGTCCGTAAAAGATGATTTTCGCGGATCCCAGACACGGACACGATGACACGGTCTTAATGTCTTGCAAACAGCCCCTGGACTTTGCTGGCTGCGGCATTGGCGTGGGCCACTGCATCGGCAATATCTTTCGGCCCTTGCGCACACCCTGCAATATAGATCCCTTCCACATCCGTCTCAACAGGCCTCAATTTTCTCTGGGCTTCTGTTAAGAATCCATAATCGTCTGTCTTAATACCCAGCTTGCCTGCGAGGTCTTTCGTGTTCTTCTGGGAAACGATCGCTGTTGCCAAAACCACCATATCCGCAGCCACCTCCACTTTTTTCCCTGTCAAGGTGTCCACCCCCCAGACAACAACTTTTTCTCCATCTCGAAAGATCCGTGAAACCCTCCCTCTCAAATAGAGGATCCCCTCTTCCTCCATCCCCTGCTGGATGAACTCTTCATATCCTTTTCCTGTGGAGCGGATATCCATATAGAAAATATAGACCTGTCCATCCTGGACCTTATGTTTATAGAGCCGGGCGTGTTTGGCCGTATACATGCAGCAAACCCTTGAACAGTAAGGCATGTAACGTTCAGGATCTCTCGACCCCGTGCATTGAATGAAAACAACCTCTTTCGGAATTTTCCCGTCTGAAGGCCTCCGAATCTCACCCGTGGTCGGGCCGGATGCAGAATTGAGCCTTTCAAACGCAAGACCATCGATCACATCCGGGACTTCACCATATCCGTATTCGCCAAAACTCTCCTTAGGGATCAGATCAAATCCCACCGCAGTGATAATCGCTCCCACGCTTTCTTCGACAAAACGGTCCTGCTGTTCGTAGTCAATCGCTCCGACCGGACAGATCTTCTCACACACCCTACACTTCTTTTCCTTAAAATATCGACAGTTGGAAGGGTCGATGACAGGTTTGTTGGGAACGGCCTGGGGCGAGAGAGTATAGATGGCCTTCCCTAATCCCATGCCCCGATCAAATTCAGATGGATTTTTGGAAGGGCATTTCTGCTGACAGAGGCCGCAGCCTGTGCATTTCTCCCAATCAACATAGCCTGCTTTCTTCCGAATCGTCACGATGAAATTTCCAGCCTTTCCTCCAACCTGTTCCACTTCTGAGTATGTAAGGAGTTTGATACGGGGATGCTGACCTGTCTCCACTGTTTTGGGGGTCAAGGTGCACTGTGCACAATCGAGCGTGGGAAATGTTTCAG
>Ga0326728_10015287_pt1 | contig 16002 bp, 14 predicted proteins | sample MB3enrmetagenome_FD_207602 | JGI IMG/M metagenome (GOLD analysis project Ga0326728, IMG submission 207602) | Lab enriched peat soil microbial communities from McLean, Ithaca, NY, United States - MB31MN | ecosystem: Environmental > Terrestrial > Soil > Wetlands > Peat | place: USA: New York...
CGGCTCTTACGCGCCCTTCGCCGAATACGATTTGGCGCTTCTCCCGGTGCAGCAGTTCCCGGCGATTCTGCTGACCCCCGATACGGTGACCTTCGACGAGGAGGCAAACTGTACGCTGCACCAGACGATGCGGCTCACCTGCGTAATCGCCGTCACGCATCAGGACCGCAACACCCTGACGGAGATGAGCCAGGATTACGCGCGAGCCGTGCGGGCGGTGCTCGACACCCTTTGGGAATCGACGCCGGGCGATTTCCTGCTCACGAATCTTCCCTTACCTGCGCCGCCCTTTCCGAACGGTGCGCTTTCGCCGGGACTCGCGAGCGGGAAGCTCATGAAGATTTTTGCTGAAGGTCACACGTTTGAAGAGATTCGCCGCAGGCCTCAGAGTGGCTTTGCCATGGCAGCGACGATGTCGATCGTTGTGGAGATCGAGGAGACCTGAAAGAAGCTATCAGCCGTCAGCTCTCAGCTCTCAGCAAGCTGGCGGCGATTCGGTGATAGCTGATAGCTGAGAGCTGAAAGCTTGCTGAATATGCCACCACCAGTATCAGCTTCAAGCATCCACCAAGGTCTGGGCCGCTTGTGGCTCTACGTGCCCGAGCCCGTCCACGGCAACCGCCTGGTGATCGGGGCGGACGGCTCGCCGGTACAGCCGGCCGGGCTCGCGGCGTGGTCAGCGACGACCGCTTACACGGTCGGCCAGATGATCAAAGACTCCGGCGCCAACACGGAATTGTGCCTCGCCGCGGGGACCTCCGGCTCTACGGCGCCGGCGTGGCCGAGCGCCCCTGGGCCGCCCATCACGGATGGCACTGCCGCATGGTTGTTTGTGGGCGCGTACGGAGCCTATTGCGCCGGCGCTACGGAAGGCGCGATCACTTCCACCTTGACGCCGAAGTACGAAGAGATTGGAGCCGACCAGGTCTCCTCTCCCATCGATGTGGTCATGACTGCCGACGCCTACGAGATCGACGTCACGATCAAGCAGTCGAACCTTGCCAACTTGACCAACTTCTTTCCCCCGGGCACCTTCACGGCGGGCACGGACACCAATCAGCCCTCCGGAGCGCAGTCGTATGAGCAGATCACCTTCGGCGGCATTGTTCCTGTGCCGAAGATCGGCGTCGCCGTGATCTCCCCGCGTCGGGATGTGACGGGAAAGTTCGTGGTCTCGCATCTCTACCAAGCCTACCAGGCAGAGGCCATTAAGCTGCCCTTCCAGCGTGGCAAGGAGACGACGTATGGGGTGAAGTTCAAGGGCGTCGCGGATTCCACGCGCCCGACGGGGGACCAGGTGGGGATGGCGTGGCGGCAGGTGTAAAAAAAGTTGTCAGTGATCAGTTCGCAGTAGTCAGTAAGAACTGAGAACTGAAAACTGAGAACTGAGGACTTTTCTTATGGCCAAGTCCAACGGCATTGCAACGGCGGGTGATTTCAGGAAGCTCGCTGAGGCTAGCGCGTTCGAGGAGCCGGCGCGCGTGGTCCTTCCCAAGACCGGCTATGGGGTGGTGCTGCGGCGGCCCACGAAATTTTATTGGGCGCTCCGCCGCACCAGGTGGCCGCGCGAGCTACGAGAGAAACTGGATCTGGTCGGCGTAGGTGTGAAGCCGGAGCTGACTGCTGACGAAACGCTGTTGCTTGTCCGCGAAGACCAGCAGATGCTCAAGGAGGCTTTCGTTGACCCTAAGCCTTGCCTTAATCACGGTCCGACGCAGTTCGATCCCAACTGGCTCCCGAAAGAGGATACTGAATTCATTCTGAAGTACCTGCGAGGCCAGGTTCTGGCAAACGGCCAGGACCTGGACGCCTTTCGTGCAAGCGAACAAGGGCATCCTGCGGGCAGCGGCGCAGATGGCGCGATGGTACGCGAAGACGCCGAGCGAGATGTTATGTCGCGCGGTGGCGCTTTGGCGCATTGACGCTGCGGCAACCGCAGCGTTGTTGTTCACCCGCCAAGAAGAATGGCGGGACACAGATTATGCAAATGAGAGTTCGGCAAGACACATTTACTGGTGAAGAAAGTCGTCAGTTGTCAGTTATCGGTTCTCAGTGAGGAGCTTTTACTGATAACTGGAAAACTGAGCACTGAAAACTAAAACGACTGACCGTCCGCCAGGAGTTATCTTCGCAATGGCCAGAAAGACCTCCAAGTCCACACCGGCAGCGCCGAGCATGACGGCCGACCTGAACCGCGAACTCATCACCCCGCTCCAGGAATTTGACACCGTCGCCCAACTGGTGTCGAAGGATATGGTCAATGAGCTGACGCCCAGCATCCAGACCTGGGCGCGTGAGACGACCCAATCGATCAGTGCGGTTCAAAGCGCGATGCAAACCTTCCAGGTGGTAGCTGTCGATGCCTTCATGGCGACAGGCGACGCCACGATGAGGGCTGGAATCGCCGCAGCGATTTACGGCGAGAATACCGGCAAGGCGATGGAAAAGGCCGCAAAAGCTGCGCTGGCATCGATTGCGGAGCAGGCGGGTGTAAACGCATTGAACGCCCTGGCACAAGGCCTCTGGTTCCTGGCGCAAGCCATCTTTTTCGGCGATCCAGACGCGGCGGCCGCAGCGGCGACGGATTTTGAAGCCGCGGCGGAATGGGGGGCGATTGCTGGTGCGGTGGGCGCAGCAGCAGCCGCGATGCCGAGTGGCGGCGGAGGCGGTCGCGGAGCGGCCGCGTCCCGCTATGGCGGAAGTGAGGGAGGTTATGGCGGCGGAGCTCCACAAACGGGCGGTTACGGCCTTGCGCCTGGCGCAGCCAGCGCGCTGAATCCACCCGGCGGGCAGCTCACCGTGATGGTGGTGGGCGAGGCGCAGGCGGGGCAGTGGCTTGCGACCACGCTCAACACGGCCGTGCAGCGGGGCGTGCCGCTGAATGCCACAACCGTGCAGAAGACGCCGTACGCAGCGGGTTAATTCTGAAGTGTGAAGGATAAAGGATAAGGTAAGGGCAGTTCAGCCTTCACACTTTACACTTCAAGCTTTTGAGCCGGACACGATGGGTAACCCGAAGGTAATCTACGATCCAGGAACTGGCCCAACGACTCTGACGTTTCTGCGCCCGCCGCGCAAGGTGCCCGCCTACGAGTACAACGCGGTCCGGCACGACAACATTTCCAGCGCCGGGGTGCGTGAGGCTGTGCTCGAGCGCATCGACACCTTCCTCGAGTTCGAGATGGACTGGGTGGCGATCGGCGCGGACGTGCAAGCATGGAATCAATTCATGCAATTCGCGCTCGGCGGTGGGCAGTTCGGCTACTACCCAGACGCCTCGCTCCCCAGCTTTACAAACTATTGGCTGGAGGACTCCAACTGGACGGCAGCCTACAAATCGCCGGGACTGTACAGCTTTAAGTTGAAGTTCCGGCAGGTGGTGTCGTGAGGAAGGATTCAGGAGTCAGGATTCAGGATTCAGGCGGAAAACCCGCCCTGCTTCTCCTGAATCCTGAATCCTGAATCCCGAATCCTTTTTTTATGATTCAAGGTAATCAAACTTGGCAACTGGCGCTGGCGCAGCCGCAGAAGCAAGCTTACTATACGGTCGAGATCCCGGACTTTGCCATCGCCATCGCCAGCTTTACCGCCTCGGCTCAGGCAGCGACAATGCTCAGCGGCTACGGTGTCATACTCTACGGCATCGGTCTGTACGGGACCTAAGAATGATGAATTGTGAATGGTGAATGCTGAATTGAGAGACCTCACGGCTATTCCTGAATCCGCAATTCACTATTTACTATTCACTATTTTGTGAAATCATGCCCACAGTTTCGCAATACTATCCCGGCGACTTTTACGGCGACACCGCTCAGTCGCTGGCCTGGCTCTATTCGCGCCAACTGAAGCTGGTGCAGGGCTGGGAAGCGAACGCTCTCGAGACGGGCTTCCCAGTGACCTCGCGGCCCGGGGCGCCGTGCGTACCGACCACGCCGCCCTTCATTGAGTGTGGCATCGTTTCGCAGAATGACCTCAGCCAGATTGCTCAGACTGCTTGCGAGAGCATCTGCATGGTGCCACCCGGCATATTGATGCTGGGATTGGATGACCAGCTTGGCCCGGACGGCTGCCCCATAGACCTCTCACCGATCAGCCTTCCTTTCGGGAACCTTTTTCCCCCTGTCCTGCCAGTTACCAGCGCCCAGATCAGCGCCTACTACCAGCAGATGTACAACGCCAATCCCAGTGGCTCCGTGATCAACGGCGTGACTTACCCCGTGCTGCCGGGTCTGACGATTAACGGTTATCTCTTCAATCCCCAGCAGAGCATGCTCAATTACCGCATCGACCTTTTCAGCAAGACTGACATCTTCTATTACCAGGGCAGCGCGGTGGGGACAGGGGCTTACACCAGCGGGCCGATGAAGGGCCAGTATCCTTGGCCGTCACAGTTCCAATCACTGCTCGTTCAGCAAGGCTTGTACGGCTATTGGGGCGCGCAAGTGCTTGGAGCTGGCGTGGTGATAGCGGTGCTCTACCCGACGAGCGTGGCGCAGCCAGCCGCAGGGTCGTCATTCAGCACCCTGCCCGCAGGCTGGATTTGCCACTCGAACACCGGCGTGGGCTACAAACTTTCGAATTATTTTGCCCGCATCTACGCCAAGACGGACGTCGAATATTTGCAGGAAGACAACATCCCCATCATCGTGCAGGATGATTTCCACGCGCGCTGCGGCTCGAGCCTGGTCCTGCATCCAGGCACTCCCACGGTGCATGTGATGTACGTGGACCCGGTAAAGGGTCCCACGCAGGTTTGCACCTCGCTGGCGGCTGATTGGGCTTTCCCATCACTGCCACTTTCTTTTGTTGTGCCCACTTCCGACCCGCTTTATTTCCCGGATCCCACCCTGGCAGAGGGGGCTGCACTGCAAAACCGAAGCTACATCTACGATTGCGCGCTGGCGATTATCGCTTTCGCGGGGTCGGGCAACTTCGTCGCCGCCGCCCGGATCATCAAGCAGCTCGACGCGATTCTCGACAGTCCCGGCTACCTCGCTTCCATTATTTTCGAGAATGCCGAAGATGGTGAATCGGCGAGCCGATGGACGAAGAGCAACTCTGCTGACCCCGTAACCGATGTCAATGACCCCACAGAGCCACCTTATGGCACCGGTCTGGTGGTCGATTTCCACGCCACTGCCGCCAACGATACCTTCACCTATTCTGGCAGCGGCTTCCCGGACACCTCCGACACGCAGGTCCAATTCGAGCATAAGGAAGCCTACGCCATGGGATTCAATTTCGCCATCGGCGTGACGACTGCAGCCGGCAAAGTCACAAGCGTCCAGGTAACCTCGGGGGCGGTTGCGCCGGCAGCGCTCGCCGGGACTGTCATCACCATCGCCGTGGGACCAAGCAGCGATCTTTATCGCTTTCACCTGGTCAATCTCGCTGAGCTCATCTCGACGCTTGCCGGCGACACACTGAGCTCGATCACAGGCTTTGTGGTCACCCTGACGACCGCCGGGGATATGTACTTCAGCAACTTCTCGGCGGGGAACACAGAGCCCGCGAATTCACTGGCCTTCAGCTACGACACTTACTACGGCCTGGTGGACCAGGCTTACATCCGCGCCGGGGCCATGGGCTGGGTGTGTTACGCCTACTGCATCTACATGCAGATCACCCAGGACTTCAGCCCGGCGCTCTGCCTCCAGCGCATGATCAATTTCTTGCTCACCTTGCAATCCACAGCCTCCGACCTCACGAACGGGCTGTTCTATCTGGGTTACGGCACTTACGTGAACCCCGGCTACCAGTTTGTGCCCGGCATCCAGTATCGCGTTTCGACCGAGCACCAGATCGACCTCTATTTTGCCTTCATGCGCGCCGCCGGCATTTTGCCGGTGGCTGCGGTTCAGCTTCAAAAAACAGGCGCCATCACCGCTACGCAGGCAGCTTCGCTGAACGCCACGGCCTCGCAATTGCTGACCGTGGCAGATGTTGTTGCCACGAAGGTTGTTGCCAATCTCTATATCGCCCCAAGCGGCGGCGTGCCCGGCCACTTTGCCCAGGGCGCAGGCTCAGCGGCGACACCGCCTGCTGGACTTGATACCAGCCAGGCTTGTGATGCCGCCGGCACCTGGGCGGCGCTTTTCTGCCATGCCATCGGACGCGATGACCTCGCGCTCGAATGCCTGGAGTTCGTGGACCAGAATTTCCTGCTTCAGAATCAGCAGATTTTGCTGTCTTCCGCGACCAACTCCTACAACGAAGCTTACCAGCAGCTCACTCCCTTCAACGGCTTCAAGTTTTTCAATGATTCTGCCGGCGGCTATTCAGGCTCGCCTCTCAGCATCTCGCAGGAACAGAGCTGGAGCATGCTCCTGGCGCTGCTCGATCTCTACAATGTCTCAGGGGTCGCGGATTACTTTGCTAGCGCGTATGGCAGCCTCGATTCCTATCTCACCACGCTCATCACCAGCCAGCGCACCGTGCGCTCCACTACAGGTGATGGCTCGTTGCTTTCGTATTCCTTGGCCTCGCGCGATTTGCCTTACGAATTTGAAGTGTGGCCGGCCTTCACGGCAACAGCGTGGTTTTATCTGGTCTCGACAAATCCCGGCCTGCTGCTTTCCCTCGGCAACACTCAAACTATTATTCCCTACCTGCAAATTCCGCAGGGAGCCAGCCAGTCCGTGAACGAGCTCGAGGGGCAATCCTCGCTGGGCAGCATGACCATCACCTGCATCGATCCGAATGGCACGCTCAAGGGCCTCGCAGCTCAGGATGTGCTGATCGGCAGGATGGTGCACCTCAAGCAGGGCTTTCCGGGGCTTGCGCTGGGCGATTTCACCACTCTGCAAACCATGCAGATTACTCAAGTGGGCCAGGACACGGACGGCCGCATCACTATTCAATGCGCGGATGTGCAGCGTTTTATCCAAGGAATGCAGATTTGGCTGCGTGGCGGCCCGCTCTGGTGGACACCCGGCGGTCCCATGGCGCAACAACCCATCGGCGCTTCGTGGCTTGAAAACGGCTATCAGGTGAGCGACCAAAACCCACGCTACGTGGCAGGGAACCCCATCGACATCATCCTGGCGGTGCTCCAAAACGAGCTGGGCGTGGGTCAGGACCCCGCCCTCCTGACCTCGAATTACGTGATGCAAAGCCTCGCGCCAATCTACCAGTCGAAACAAGACTACGAACCTATGCCGCCGCCAGAAGGTTGGGCCATCTATGAGCCCGGCCAGGATTCGACGCTCATCAATCCCAATCCCTACATCGACATTCCCGGCTTCCTGGCCTTACGGGACGGCGAATTTTCCGGAGTCTGGTTTGATTTTGTTATTACGCGGCCCATCGATGGCAAGCAGTTCCTCGAGGAGCAAATCTTGAAGCCATTGGGGCTTTACACGATCGTGCGCGCCAATGGCCAGCTCTCGCTCAAGACCATGAAGCCGCCCGTCGAGCAGACGCCCGTGTTCGCCTTCAGTTCCAAAAACATCATGGGCATCCCCCAGACCCTGCGGCAGAACATCGTCAACCTGGTTACACTCCAGATGGATGTGCAGCAAGGCGGCCTCACCACGGCGGCGCGCAGCTATGGTTACCAGGTGAGCTATCAGCAACAAACTTCGCTCAAAACTTATCGGCAGGTGTACGAGCAGCAAATCCAGTCCACCGGCCTGCGCGTGGAACGCGGGGGCATGATGCTTTCCCGTTTGCTTGCCGACCGTATCTTTCGCCGCCACGCCTTCGAGCCGCCAGCCTACAAGTTCACTGCCCAGCTCGCCACCTTGCAGGCAGAGCTGGGCGACTACGTGTGGCTGACCCACCCGAAAGTCCTCGATCTGACGGTCGGCAAACTGGGGCTGAATAATGTGGTCTGCGAAGTGATCGACAAGCAGCCCAACTACAGTCAGGGAGCAGTCGATTTCACCCTGCTCGATACGCGGTTCATCAACCTATCTGTGCCGTACCAGATTGCAGCGGCCGCAGATAATATCCCCACTTGGTACAACGCAACGCCGGCGCAGCAGGCGCAATATATGTTCATTTCTCCGAGTTCATGATGCTGTCTGTTCAGAACAATTTCGGCTCTACGATTACCTTCCCGCCGGCGGCGACGTCTGTGGCCTTTCCCAGTCCCAACACAAAAGGCAATGGTCTGATCGTCGTGGCTTCTTTGCTCGTCGTTCAGGCAGCCCCGAATCTGTCCATCTCGGATTCGCAGGGTAACACCTACCTGCCCGTAGGAGGCTCCGGGAAGTTCGATGGGGTCAATTGGACACTGCTGGTCTATGCATGGTACGTCCAGAGCTGCAAGGGTGGGGCGAACACGGTTACGGTCACGCATGTGAATGCGGGTTTGGGTTCTGACGCTGCGCTCGCACTGAGCATCTTCGAGTACGGGGGAGCACTGGGCGCGCTTGACACCAGCACTTTTGTCTCTGGCCTCCACCAAACGCAAATGAAGATGAATGTGATCACCACCGCAGTCGATCTTCTTTTTGCATTTGGGGTTACCCTCATGGGTGGCGCGCTCAGCGTGGATGCCTCCAGCACAGGCTGGACGCAGGAGCAAAGCGAGTCGGTGGTGAACGCGCCGGCTGGGACCACGCTGCGGCTTTTGGCTGTGGACGAAGCTGCTTATCAAGGGCCCGAGGGCCTGCTGCTGGACATTGCCGGGACGTCTTCGATTGACATCGCTTTGCTCATGGCCTTACCCGCTCCTGCCACTATAACCACCTACCGGCCGACCACCTACACCGATTCGGGAACCTATGCCACGATAGATCCTACGGCGGCGTATGACGGCAACCTGGCGGCTTGGGCGCAGGTCGTCGGCATCATCTACTACGGCGTCAGTTACAACGGCGACTGCACCTGGTTCGGGTTTACGAATCCCGCCGGTTCCAGGTCTGCTGTGTCCTTGGTGATCTACAGCAAGGAAATACAGGACACCACCTCACCTAGCGTGGCGACCCTGCGCTATTCGCTGGACGGCGGCAGCACCTGGACCAACATAAGATCGACTAGTGCAACCTGGGATGCATCAACGACTCCAGATGTGGTCCCATTGCTCAGCACACAGGACCTGAGCCTGGTCAGGGTCGAGGGAATTCAGCCGGCACCCCTGCTGGCCTACTCAGACGGCCTGAACATCTACGAAATATATATCGAGGTGACGTTTGGGCTGACACCGACGCCACCGCCGCCAACGCCAGGGCCGCCGACCCCGGCGCCGCCTGGATCGCCGGGTTCACCCGGTTCCGGGCCACCGGTCTTTACGACGATTTTCTGAACAGGGAATAGTGACTTTGGAGACCGCAATCTGGAAATTTGAATCGTCCTAAAGGAGCAAAATGAGTCAGTTGATCCTTTCTGCCATTCCTGGCTTTTTCGATCTCGACGACAGCGCGATCGCCGCCGGTCAGCCGCTCACCGACGACTCCATGCTCAAGATCTCTCACAACGCCAAGTTTGGCGCGGTGCGCAGCAAGCTGATTTTTATGGGCTTCTATGCGAACGGCAACACGGTGCCCACTCCAATCGACCCTGACGATGGCTACGCTTATTCGCGCGCGGAGTGCCAGTTCGTCTGGATGATCTACAGCAACCGCGCGCCGGCGCCGGGATTCGTTCCCGGCCAGGCAAGCCCACCCGCTCAGTCATCCTCACAGCCAGGCTCGCTCTATAACTTTCCGGGCGGATGGGACATCAACGATGCGACCGGCGCCGTGACCTTGCGGACAACCTACTGGCAGAACGGAACTGAGGTTGTGAACAACGACGGTCTCCTCAAGGTCTACGCAGTCTGCCTGCGCCTGAGCCTGAGTAGTGCGAATTGAGAGAGAATAGTGAATGGTGAGTAGTAAATTGAGTATTTCGACGGCTGTCTTGGAATACGCCATTCACGTTTATCATTCTTTGAACGCGGAGCAACGATGGCTGTAACTAGAATAGTTCTTCCCCGCAAGGGTCTAATCCAGTCGCAACACGGCCTGACCAGCTACGAGGCTGACCAGGACCAAAACTGGGCGCTCCTGGATGCCAATGTCGCCTTCATGAGTGATCTGCCACTCACGCCATTCCTGGAACTCGGATTCGATGGATTAATTTCCGGCTTCGTCCTTTCCACTTCCAGCACTTTGGTCCCGGGGATCACGGCCGGTGTCCTTTACGCGCAGGGCGCGGGCTACGCGGCTGCGACTGCACCTACGCTCCCGCCGGCGCCGGCCAGCCAAACAAGTTACCTGTTCTACAACTCCGTAAGCGGCTTCTATTACCAATCGGGCGCCGTGGGCGCGACGGCCGGCGACGCCCTGATCGGTGTGGTCACCACCAACGCCTCAGCGGTTATCGTAGTCCAGCAGGCGACGCCGCTGTTCGGCGCAGTGAGCGTGGTTTCCAGCGCGGCGGGCAATTGCACAGTTCCGCATCTACTCGGTCGTGTTCCCGTCTGTGCAGTCATTCAAATGACCAGCGGCGGCGCCATCTGGTTTCAAAGCCCGACCAGCTACGATGGCACGAATCTTTATCTAGTGGCTTCCGACGCGGGAGTCACAGGAAAGGTGATCGTATGGTGAACAGAAACGGATTCGGGATTCAGTCCCGTAGGCGGGAAGGATTCAGGGTCTCCAACTTCGAATTTCAAATTGCGCACCTTCGTAGATCGTTCCTCAAGCTGGCCCCGGCGCTGCCACTCTGCTGCTTGTTGATCTCCGGCTTGCTCAGAGCTCAGATGCCCGCTGGCACTCCCACCTATAACGTCAACGCCAAGTGGGTGACTGACCGCGGCAGCCAGGTTTACAACGTCAAGGCCTACGGCGCGAAGTGCGATGGAGTGACCGACGACAGTGCGGCATTCGCTGCGGCAGTAGCGGCTCTCCCTTGGCGGGTCAGCCTATCCAACACTCAATACTGTTGGAGGTGGAACGCTTCTCATTCCCCCAAGTGCAACCCCCTGCAATCTAAGCTCTGCTCGATTGGCAATTACTAAGAGTAACATCATCGTTTCGGGCTATGGCGCGACTTTGCTCTGCACCGCTGCCGACGATTGCCTGACCATTGGGACGATAGGCGGTTCCGCAACGGCTGTCTTCGGAGTTGTGGTCGAAGGTCTTTCGATGGAACCCACATCAGGGTCTGCGGGGCACTCCGCGATTCGAGACAACGCCCAAGGAACGATCCTTCGTGACATCGGGAGTGTTACCAATTACGCTTTGTATCCATCCTATCCCGGCTTCAACCATTTCTTCGAGAACGACAACGACCAATCGGAAAGCATCGAGCACGCCTATCTTAATGGCAACTACCTCGTCTGCAACTCGACTTTCTGCGGCTCGACCCTCTGGGAGCCGGGGCCGGTGTCCACCAATGCCGGAATCACTTGGTTGAGCGATTTCAATTTCGACCCTGACTGCTGGGGGAACGGCATCGACTGGCTGGATGGCAACGACTTCCACATGAAGGGCGGCGTCATCCAGGGCTTTAACCAGTTCGCTGTCCGCGTCGCTGGCGGCATAACCAACAAGTACGACAGCGAGCAAGTTCACATCGAGCAAGGGAATTGCTCGAACCCACTCGGCAACGTCGGTCAGGCCGCGCTCATTCTCATAAACGCAACGATGTCCTGGCATGGCGGTCAGTTGGGCGCCGGGCTTCCACAGTTTCCCCAGGCGGGCACTACGGGCAGCACGAATTACGGGTATTACATCGTGGGCTATGGCACAGCGGCAGGCAGTTCGGGCTATACCAGTCCTCTACCTGCAGGGTTTCTGACCAACGGGAACGCGACCATCAGCTCCACGAACAATGTGACCGTCACTTGGAACGACTTTGGGGCGACCAGCTATGACGTGCTGCGATACCCGCGAACCTACCCTGGCACGCCTCCTTCTGGCACCGGCAACTGGGCGGTGGCCACGTCGCTTGCTGAGTCCAGCGTCTGTACGGGCGGCGTCTGCACCTTTGTTGACACGGTCACAAGCCCATCTTCGTACACAATCCATATGGGAGGCGGATACGGTCCATCAGTTGCCCTGTGGCCCGGCGCGGTCGTCGTTAACTGTGGGGCTTCCTACTATGGCGATGCACTGTCTCAAGGTGGAGACTTCATCAACCCCTGCGTGAATCAAGTTGGAGCCGTTACCGTTTTTGGCCAGGTGACTTCCTATGAATACGACCCTGAGCCTCTCAGCCCACAGCCGGTCTTGAACGCGAGCTTTCCCTACAGCCTTCCAGCCAACATTCCGATTACGGTGGCAACCGGCTCGACCTCGATGGGCACGCCGACGATCAACGCGGGCACCTGCGCATCGCCGGTTTCCATCACTTCTGGGAATGCCGCAAACGTCCTCTCGACCGACGTGGTCGAGGCAAGTTTCAACAGCAATCCGACCAGCACAGTGGGCTTTGAGCCGGGGGCGATGTTGAGCATCATCCCTTACGCTGGCAGCGGTTCCGTGAATTTCATCATGTGCAACAACACATCCTCGCAAATCGTGGCAGGAGCAGTGACGCTCAACTGGAGGGTGACGCGATGAATCTACTGGTCTACGTCACGCTTTGGCTGGGCACGTTGCTCGGCCAGAGTCTGCCGTTCCCCGGCCCCGGTGGCGCCATGGGCGCCGGTCCCGCTTTGACATGCTCGTCCAATGTCAACGGCTATAGCCTTGGATGTCCGGTTGTGATCGATCACACCAAGGTGGGAAGCACAAGCTCCACGAACTTCCCCATGCTCTTCAGTGGAACCTATTCGTATCTTGCGACGGTTGCGAATGGCGGCCAAGTGCAGAGCAGCAGCGGCTACGACATCGCTTTCACTTCCGACTCAGGATGCTCTTCGCTTTTGAGTTGGCAGCAGGTATCATGGAATAGTACGAACGGAGCAGTGATCTACTGGGTCCGGATTCCCACACTCTTAGCCGGCGGCAACACCGTCATCTACCTCTGCTACGGCAATTCGGCCATCACGTCTTTTCAGGGGGGAGCGAGAGGGGCGGCGTGGAATGACGGATATTTCCAGGGAGTTTGGCATCTGGGGAATGGAAGCACTCTGAGCGCCTTGGATAGCACAGCGAATGGGAACAACGGCACGCTTGAAGGCTCGCCGCCGCCTGGAGCAGGGCCAGGCCCAATTGACGGCGCAGCGACCTTCAACGGCAGCACGGCGTACATCCAGGTTCCGGCTGCCGTGACAACCCAGGCCTTTACGGTTTCCGCTTGGATAAATACCTCCTCCTTTCCTTCTTCGAATCCCGAATTCATTGTCTGCGGCGACGGCCTCCCCACCCGCATTTTGCAATTTCGTCTCAATTATTCCGCTGGCTACCTGTCGGGTATCTGGTTTGTACCTAACGCAGGCTCTATAACTGGCAGCGTGAATTTGGTCGATGGGAATTGGCACTTCGTGGCGACAACGGTCGTTGGCGGGAGCGAGCCCGGAATGTGCATCTACGTTGACGGGACCACGAATTGTGGCAATGCCACCGGAACCCTGGCAAACGGTACAGGTCAGAGCTGGAACATCGGCTCTGGAGGTGGTGATGCCGGTACAGGCTGGTTCTCAGGCAGCATAGAAGAGGTTCGCACCGCTGCCACCAATCGTTCGGCGGATTGGATCAAGGCGGAGTACAACAACCAATCTTCGCCGAGCACGTTCTACTCCGTCGCGACTCCGCCATGATAGTAAAGAGTTCAGGCCACAGTGCGATTATGTGAGGGAGGAACGAGTTTCACAGCAGGCGTAGAGGTTGCGCCTACAACCGATCCTCTGTGCATCAGTTACGCGATTTTCAACTAGTAGGCGCGATGTCCTCAACGCTGGAAGGCGACAAATGATGACCCAAGCTGCTGGCTTGGCCGCGAAAAGTCGGGTGCGGCGAGCAGGTTCAGGAGCACTTGAAAGTGGGTGGCGATCCTCTTTCAAGCCCCGAACAGTAACGGCAAACGTGGGTGGAAGTGCAGTTTGATAATTGGTTGGGATGGAATGTGCTACTCAAATCCTCTGGACTTGTCAATTTTGCTTTGCATTTGGGTACTGGGCTAATAGCGTGTTGCTACCGTTGATAAATTTACTTTTGGGAAATGCCTGTCAACTTTTTTATTCCCGTTGTTTTCTATAAGTTGGAACTTGCTAGAGCAATTTGATCCTGCAAGTGTAGTAGGCTATACGTATAAAATAGTAGTAGAATCAAATGGGGAGAAACGGCAATGCCAGAACCAATTCTCATGATCGACGTGTCTGACGAGGAGCAGGTGCGCGATTACTTCGCACGCCTTGAGCAAGAGGCTCCGGGGGTCATTGAGGCCATGAACTTGCTGAACATCTCCTACCAACAGTATCTTGTCGGACTCTTGGCGCTAAATCAGCCTGTGTCCTCCTCGAGCAACACAGCGAAACTGAACCTTTAGTTTAGACACCTTTATGCCGAAGCCAACGTGGAGCCGCCTTTTCGGTGAGATCAACCGTCTCAACGTGGAAGATCAGCGGCATCCCGTGCAGCCTGGCCAGCCCACCCAAGTTGATCAATTTCGCCGAGCGAAAATCGCCCAAGTAAGAAAGGTGACAAAACGGCCGCTGGTCGTTTACGCGACCGCGTGTACTACCCCCAAGCCGGTTCCTGCTCAAATGCTGATGATAGATTTCAGCGATAAGATTGGGTTTAAGACCGTTACCGAAGGGATTGATCCACCCGAACTCGACATCCTCTTGCATAGCCCAGGTGGTTACCCTGAGGCTACGGAATCGATCGTTCAGCAATTGAGAGGGAAATATTCTCATATTCGGTTCATCATACCGTCCTTTGCAAAGAGCGCGGCTACCATGCTTTCGATGTCAGGCAACGAGATTCTAATGGACCGCGACGCCGAGCTTGGTCCGATTGATCCGCAGATGCCGACTCAAACTGGCACGTCGCCCGCAGAGACAATTCAGGAACAGTTTAGGAAGATCCAAGCGGAATTGCAGGCGGACGCGACGAAGCTTCCTAGCTATCTGCCGATTCTCGCACCCCTGGGGCCGTCGCTCCTAGTTGACTCTGAGCATGCAATCAAATTATCGAAGCAATTAGTGAACGACTGGCTCAAGAAGTACATGCTAGCCGGTGATCCTGAGGCGAACGACAAGGCCGAGAAAATCTGCAATTACCTAAGCGATCATTCCAAACTCTTGTCTCACGCACGGGCCGTTAAGATTAGCGACCTCATTCCTCTAGGGGTTAAGGTGACAGACCTTGGGTCGAATCCGCCCCTGCAAAACGCGGTCGATGAGCTTTACTGTGTGTTGGACATAACCTTTGCCAATTCAATCGTTTGCAAGATTTTCGAAAACTCCGCAGGGGAAGGGCTAATACGTCAAGCCCAGATGCAGATTCTACAAGTTCAGCAGCAGAGACCCGCACCTCCGCAACAACCCCAGCCTCTTCCGGGTCGAATCCCGCGCCACTAATCAGCCGAGCAAGACCTTGCACCTTGCGTTCGTGCACAGAGCGTTGTGGATCGACATGCGACAGTTCTCCAACAGCGGAACCCCGCGCGGCCACAAACCGCGTGCATGGTGGTAGAATGTGCCGTAGCCAGGAAGGGCTGCGGGCAGTGTGGCAGGCCTCCCGGTGTGAGGAGTTTGAGGGTTTTCAGCACGGGCGTTCTTTCCGGCAAGAGTTGTTCCATGTCGCGCGTCGTGGAAGAAACACGGTGGGGTGAGCGAGTTAACCTATCTATCACCGTGTGGACCCGATGCAGGAGGATAAATCAATGTTTCATCTGCGCGCTCCGTCCTTTTACGTAGCCATAGCGATATGCCTGGCAAGCTGTGCTTGGAGCTCTATCTCTGCGGCGCGGGTCGCCCAGCCTCTGCGCGCCGGCCAGGCCAATCCCTTTACCGTGGAAGGCAAGGTCAATACCCTCGACCAGAATAAGATCACTTTGAGGGCGGAAGAAAACATCATTTTCCACGTGCGCTACGATGACAAGACCGAGTTCAAGAGTGACGACGGCAGTCCCGCCAGCAGCAAAGATTTGCGCGTCGGTTTAAGGATCAGGGTGGAGGGC
>Ga0326728_10015288_pt1 | contig 16001 bp, 12 predicted proteins | sample MB3enrmetagenome_FD_207602 | JGI IMG/M metagenome (GOLD analysis project Ga0326728, IMG submission 207602) | Lab enriched peat soil microbial communities from McLean, Ithaca, NY, United States - MB31MN | ecosystem: Environmental > Terrestrial > Soil > Wetlands > Peat | place: USA: New York...
ACAAGGTATCGGAGACCCTGCGAAGAGAGGGGCGACGGATAGGTCTTGTACCTACCATGGGGTACCTGCACGAAGGTCACCTCGCTTTAGTGAGAAAGGCGAAAGAGGTCGCGGACGTAGTTGTGGTGAGCATCTTCGTCAACCCCACGCAGTTTGGCCCGAAGGAGGACTTCGGTCGTTATCCTAGGGATTTCGAGCGAGACAGGGCGCTTCTGGAGAGGGAATCGACGGACATCATCTTTTCTCCCGAAGTCTCCGAGATGTATCCCGAAGGGTACTCTACCTACGTGGAGGCTAGGGAGTTGGGAGCGCACCTGTGCGGCCTCCGGAGGGAAGGTCATTTTCTCGGCGTGGCTACAGTGGTAGCGAAGCTCTTCAACTCGGTAAGGCCTCACGTTGCCGTCTTCGGGCAGAAAGACTACCAGCAGTTAAAGATTATTCAAAGGATGGCTAGAGACCTCAATATGGACGTTGACGTTATCGGCTTGCCCACGGTAAGGGAGAGGGACGGCCTCGCAATGAGCTCGAGGAATACCTATCTCAGCAGAGAGGAGAGGGACAAGGCGCTCCTCATCCACAGGGCAATAAGCCGGGCGGAAGACCTTTTCAGGGGCGGCGAAAGGAAGGCCGCGAAGATAGGCGAGGAGGCCAGGAGGATACTGGGCTCAAAGGACGGTGTCGACGTAGAATACGTTGCCATATGTGATACCGAGACCCTCGACGACCTTCAAGAGATCGACAAGCGTGCCCTGATCGCCGTGGCTGTCCGCGTTGGCCGGACGAGACTTATCGACAATACCATTCTGACGGAGTCGCAATTCGCTACGGAATATGATGAGGGCCAAGATTCACCGTACAACCGTTTCGGACAGCGATCTCGACTATCAGGGCAGTATCACCATCGACAAGACGCTCCTCGAGAAAGCGGGCATGAGCCCTTACGGGCAGGGGGATATTTGCAACATCACGAACGGTGAGCGCTTCACCATGTACGCTATAACGGGCCCCCGTGACTCCGGGGTGATCTGAATCAACGGAGCCGCGGCGCACAAAGCAAAGAAGGGGGATCTCGTCATCAGCGTCAGCTAAGTGCTTTTTGCAGACGGCGAGCTCGATGGCTTCAAGCCGAAGGTCGTTTTCATGGACACGGCGAACAGGGTGTAGGGCCGCGCCTTTGTAGTCGATCCGTTCCAAGCGGCGCGAGTATGGAGCGCCGGTAGCCCGCCAGTGGAGAGAATCAAAAAAGTTTTGCCTTTGCCTCAAGATTTCCTTGATTAGGGATTCCCGCTGCTGTATAATTAGGTATAACACAATTGAATCGAAGAGCGTTTTCGTCGGGCTCTCCTTCAAAAGCGCGAAGAGCAACACGGGAGGTCGGGCCTCCTCGTGAGGCCGACAACGGTGGAGGTGGGGGAATGGACGGAATAAAGACGATTGAAGACCTTATCAAGGCGAAGAAGCTGACTCCCGAGGAGCAGGAGAAGCTGCGGGAGATCATCGAGGAATGCCGGATCAGGGAGACTCAGATCCAGGAAGCGTCGCATGCGACTCAGCAGAACCTCGAGAGTCTATCGAGAAGCTTCGGACTGATTGTCAGTACCATCTCCGATGTAGGCAAGGCCGTGGATGAGCTGTACGAAGAAGTGGGGAGACTCCAGCTCAAGATGATGCCGGAGACGCAGTTCTTTCGGGAATAAGGTAGGACAGCCCATCGGACGGCGATGGTTGGTGCGCTTGGTGGCTTTAAACGCGGTTTCCGGGAGTCTTCTCCCCGCGTAGGCCTCTCTTCTTTGTAAGCCTCTCCTTGTGGAGGGGCCGGTGCCCTTTCTGAGGGAAGATACAGGGAATGGAGACGAATCGGAAAGGGATAACGTGGATCATTTGACGAGCTTCGAAAAGGCCCGGCCAGCCGATTTTCGTGCCATCGCCGAGATCGATCGAAACGCATGGAAACACAGCCGTAATGGCGAGTTCATCCCCGATGGGGAGCACGTCTGGAGGCTGTGGATCGAACATGCCCTCGTCTTTGTGGCAAGACAGGCTGAAGACGTCACCGGAGCCGTGATCGCGTTTCCCTGTATATCCGGGGTATTTTGTGCGCACAAGGTATTCGTTCACGAGTCCTCCCGGCATGCCGGGATAGGCACCAGGCTATTCGAGGTGCTACTCGATGAGCTCGACAAGTTGCAAGTCGACTGCTTCCTGACGGTCGATCCGGTAAACGAGGCGCTTATTAACCTCTATACGAGGTTGGGGTTTACCGAGAAACAGTTCATAGAAGGGTTTTATCGCTCCGATGAAGACCGCTACGTGCTCACGAGGCGTTTCGGAACGCACGGTCAGAAGGGGTAAGCTGCCTTTTGGCGGGAACCGCCCGCGGCGGGCATGAACGCCCTCTTGGCGCTTCTTAAGGGAGCGCATGAACCGCTCCCCAACCACCGGAAGAAACTGAGAATGCCATCGGTCGATACGGGATTGCGGGTGTGCCGCCATCACCTCCTCGCATGGGCTGCGCTCGGGTTTTGATACAATTCCGCGATGAACGGGTAATGTCGCTGGGAGTATTGACACGAGACCCTAAATATATGATACTGCTTGAATAGCAGCACGGGGTATTACACGTGATCAACAAATACAGTTTCAAGGTCATTCCCCGAAGCCGTCTTGCCGAGACGGTAGAAAATCATATTAGAAAACTGATCATCCAGGGCGATATCAAGCCGGGAGACAAACTGCCAACCGAGGAAGAGATCGGTAAACAGTTCGGGGTAAGCATTGTAACCGTCCGGGAAGCGGTGAGGGGTCTGGAGGTGCTCGGCCTCGTGGAGAAGCGGAAGGGGAAGAACGGTGGTATATTTGTCACCGAGATCACCATTAACCCTTTCAAAGATGCGGTCGGAACCTATTTGAGATCGAAAAACCTTACCTCCGCCGATATTGCGCAGCTGCGTCTCATTATTGAGCCGTCGGCGACCGAGATAGCCACGTCACAGGTGACCGTTGATGAGATTGCGGCCATAGAAAAGAATATCGTGGTCTGCGAGGAGAGAATAAGGAGAAGATCCTCGGAGCTATCAAAAAAAGACTTCTGGTACGTGGAAGAGCGGAATGTCGAGTTCCACAGGCTGCTGGCTGAAGCGACCCACAATCCCGTCATAACGCTGACCATGGACTATGCGCTCGACATAGTTCTCAACTTCAAGAAAAACATGCTCCAGCCCGAGACTAGGTTCTGCATCGAGACAACGGCAGCACACAGGCACATCCTCGGCTTGATGAGATCCAACCAGCCGGAGAGAGCAAGAACCGCTATGATAGACCACCTGAACCAGGTGGACGGCTACCTCGCCAGGGTAGAGGCCGGAAGGAACGCCCCGTTTGGGGCCGAAGTTCCGGCGTAGAGAGGCGTTGCAAAAAGGTCACGGACCTTGCGCCGGTCCTTAGCTGTCCTCAAACTCTCGCCCCTTGAAGCCCCTCGCGACTCATCTCCTATCCTTTCTGACCACGTTTGTGCGCAGTCCGGCGCCGGATGTTAGAGGACCAATACGCCTAAAATTGTGGTCGGCATTAGGCTCTTGACATCATCAGAGCTATAATGTTAGTTTTCATAACATTATCTGTGACGCTCAAAAAAGGAGCCAAAAGTCCTGCGAAGATGTCCGTCTGATCAGGCGCGAGGCTTCCCGGCAGGGACGAACCGGAATTGATCGTTCCTTGACTACAGCCCGAAAGGCGTGGGACCCAGCGCGGGTGCTCCGAGTCAAGCTTCCGAAAGGGACCCGGCCGAAGAGAAACCTCGCGGGCAACTCGCCAATCGCCACGGACGAGCAAGTCGGGGTTTTCGACGAAGCCCTTTCTCCGAGGGACGGGGTTTACGGATATGGACAAGACGCGCTGGTCGCGTAGAATCATCCAGGAGGTTTGAAAGCAATGGAACGAGTCAAGAACTACATCAACGGGGAGTGGGTGGGATCCGACACAAAAGAATATGGAGACGTCTGGTGCCCTGCCACAGGCGAGAAGATAGCCGAGGTACCCTTTTCATCGGCAGCCGACGTAGACAAAGCGGTAGTCGCGGCCAATGCGGTTTTCGAAGACTGGAGATGTACGCCCCCGCTCACGAGAGCACGGTATCTCTTCAAGCTAAAAAACTGCTTCGAGGATGCTTTTGAGGACATATCCCGCACCCTCGTCACCGAGGAAGGGAAGACTATTGACGAAGCAAGAGGCGAAGTGCGGCGGATGATCGAGAACGTCGAACATGCGACGGGCATCACCACCTTGATGCCGGGATACAATCTGGAAGACATAGCCACAGGCATCGACTGTACGGCCGAACGGCAGCCTCTGGGGGTGTTCGGGGCGATCGTTCCGTTTAATTTTCCTGCCATGGTTCCCTGGTGGTTTCTTCCCTACGCTGTTGCTGCCGGCAACACCTTCATCGTGAAGCCCTCCGAGCAAGTCCCCATGACCCAGACGCGGATCTTTCAGGTGCTCGAGGAGTGCGGTTTCCCCGAAGGCGTGATCAACATGGTGCACGGAGCAAAGGATGCCGTCAACGGCATGCTCTACCACCCGGGTATCAAGGGAATCTCCTTCGTGGGTCAGACCTCCACGGCCCGCTATATCTACAAGGCGTGCGGGGAGACGGGAAAGCGTGTCCAGGCACTCGGCGGCGCGAAGAACTTTGTGGTCGTCATGCCGGACGCAGAATTGGATAGGAGCATTCCTTCTCTGATTACGTCGTTCTACGGATGCGCGGGAGAGCGTTGCCTTTCAGGATCAGTCCTCGTGGCCGTGGGGGATGCATATGAGCCGTTAAAGGAGAAGTTTATGGCGGCCGCCAAGGCGCTCAAAGTAGGAAACGGCCTCGACGAAAGCGTACAGATGGGGCCTGTTGCGTCAAAGCCGCACATGCAGAAGATTTTAGGCTACATCGAGAAGGGGATTCAGGAAGGGGCAAAGCTGATCCTGGACGGAAGAAATGTGAAGGTCGAGGGTTATGAGAAGGGTTACTATATAGGCCCTACTATCTTCGACGACGTGCATCCCGACATGACCATCGCCAGAGAAGAGATCTTCGGACCGGTCGTCTCGTTGATCCATGTGAAAGACCTCAATGAGGCCATTGCCCTTACCAGGAAAAGCCGGTACGGCAATGCGGCATGCCTCTATACCACAAACGGCAAGACAGCCCGTGAGTTTAAGTACCGTGTGCCCGCGAGCATGATAGGGATCAACCTCGGCGTTGCGGCGCCTATGTCATTCTTCCCCTTCGGTGGTGCGAGAGACTCGTTCTTTGGCGATATCAAGGGACACGGCAAGGAAATAGTCCAGTTCTTTACCGATACAAAGGTAGTCATCCAGAGGTGGACTTAAAGACGAGCTAATCCCCAACGGGCACGGAGGACGTACTCAGATGGCTTTAACGACATTCGGCGCAATTATGGCCTTCGCGGCAGATATGGTCACGCAGAGCGGTGAATATTACAAAACCCTCGCTTCCCTGGCGGCGGGAGCGGCGTTGAAGGAGAACCTCGAAGATCTGGTCCGGGAACAAGTGAAAAGCCGGGTCAGGATAGAGGAGACGCGCCGCATGAACGTCACGGAGATGATCCTCGAGCCGGTCGCGGGCCTTCTCCAGGAGGTGTACGAGATCGAGTTTAAGATACCGGACCCGTCCGCGGATGCGGATGTGTTGAGGCTGGCCATAGCTTTGGAAGAGAGAGAAAAGAGGTTTTTCCTGGATGCCTCAGCCAAAGTGCCGCTTCCTGAAGTGGCGAGGTTCTTCCGAAAGATCGTCGAGAAGAAGGAGAAGAACCTATCGCGCCTCGCCTCGATCCATGTGGATTGAGGCAGAAGAGCGCGTTTCCTCGCGAGCCGTAGGCAAGAGGGCTTTCATGGTTTTTCGGAAGGCCCTCCGCCTAAAGGAGGCACCGAATGCCGGAAGGAACCGCCGCAATTGGCTGGAGGGCGAAAAACAAGAATTTTGTCGTTCTTTTCTTTGCCTCTGTGGTACTGTGTAATGTGCATAGAAGTGTGCCGACCTTTACAGGTGAGACGATAGCAGGCTAAGTTTGCCGGAGCATAGTCGCACGTTTTTTAAGTGCGACCAGGCTCCGGCGTCATCGTACGCCGTCCGCGGGGGCCGGAACAGCGTTGTCCCGGCCCGCCCATACCTGCGCAGACGCAGCCCGTCTGGACGATCAGACAGAAACCCACGACAACGAAGTCAGCAGAGAGAGTTATGTACGCATGCCCTATCCTCCTTACAAGAATGGAGGCGGCAAGTAATGGAACGGGAGGGTGGAAAATGTTCTTTCACAAGGAGATGGCCTTCATGGGTCAACGGTCGAACATGGAGGGGACAGAAAACCAATGAAGTGTGGTTCATCCTGTCCGGGGATAGCGCGCTTCGGTAAGTGCGGAGGCTCTATGAAGAAGCGGGTCTCGTGGGCGACAAAGACGCGGAGCCCACAGAATGACAAAGACAGCTCGCCACAATAATAGAAAGGGGAGGGTTTTTTCATGGCAGATCAGATGGTCGAATTAAGGGAAACCATATCTCAGAGCAGCCTCTACAACAAAGATCTAGCGCCCACCTTGATTAAACAAAGGACCTGGAATACCTACAATTATGCTGCCCTGTGGGTCGGGATGGCCCACTGTATACCCACGTACATGCTCGCCGGAGGGCTCATCGCCCTGGGAATGAACTGGAAGCAGGCGCTCTTTACCATTACCCTCGGCAACCTCATCGTCCTGATCCCCATGCTGCTCAATTCCCACCCTGGGACGAAATACGGCATTCCTTTTCCGATCCTCGCCCGGGCATCCTTCGGTGTTTTCGGGGCCAATATTCCGGCGCTCCTACGGGCCGGCGTCGCGTGCGGTTGGTTCGGCATCCAGACCTTCATCGGCGGCGCCGCAGTCAACATGCTGTTCTCGGTGTTGATACCGGGATGGAAGACCTTGGGTGGAGGCTTCACGATCGCAGGCCTGTCCCTGCCGTTAGCCATCTGCTTCATGATCTTCTGGGTCATCCAGATATACATCATCTTCAGAGGAATGGATGTCCTCCGAAGGTTCGAGAACTGGGCTGCACCCGTGGTCATCGCCATGGCCCTGATCCTCGTGATCTGGATGATCGCCTCTGTTCATGGGTTCGGTCCCCTGCTCGCTGAGCCGAGCAAGTTCAAGAGCTTCGGCGAGTTCTTCGCGGTATTCATTCCCTCCTTGACCGGCATGGTCGGATTCTGGGCGACCCTCGCCCTGAACATCCCGGACTTTACCCGCTTCGCAAAAGACCAGAAAAAGCAGATGGTCGGACAATCGATCGGTCTGCCGCCCACGATGCTCGTCTTTTCGGCCATGGGTGTCATCATTACATCGGCCACGCTCCTGCTATACGGCAAAGCCATGTGGGATCCGGTTGAGGTGATCAGCCGTTTCTCCAACACCTTTGTGCTCCTTCTCGGGTTCTTCGGCATCATCATTGCTACCCTCTCGGTGAATATCGCCGCCAATGTTGTCTCTCCGGCGAACGACTTCTCCAACCTTATACCGAAGTACATCAGCTTCAGGGTGGGCGGGCTGATCACGGGAATTATCGGCATTCTCATTATGCCCTGGAGGCTCCTCGCAGACCCGAGCGGCTACATTTTCGGCTGGCTCACGACGTATTCCGGCTTTCTCGGGCCTATTGCGGGCGTTATCATCGCCGACTACTGGGTCGTCAGGAGGAGGAACCTCCACCTGGCAGACCTCTACAAGAGAGAGGGGGCTTACGCATACTCCGCAGGGTTCAACTGGAAGGCAATTATAGCGCTCGTGGTCGGCGTCGTCGTGGCCCTCATCGGCAGGCTTATCCCCGGCTTGAAGATACTCTTCGATTATGCCTGGTTCGTAGGCTTTGCAGTAGCCTTCATCATCTATAGCTTTAGCATGAGTCGGGAGATGCAGGAGGCAACCAAGGAGAGGAAAGTCGCGCCGGCAGTATAGAGTACGGACGGAGGCAGAGAGTATAAACCGAAGAGGTGAGGAAAATGAGCCAGAACGATTCCAGGTTGAAGCTGAAATGCGGCAACCTGCAGCTTGAGAACCCGTTCCTTTTGGCCTCGGGGCCCCCAACCGCCGAAGGCGATTTCATCCGCAAGGCCCTCGGTCTTGGATGGGGGGGAGCGGTCACAAAAACAATCAACCCGGATACTATCGAGGTCGCTGATGTCAGTCCCCGGTTCGGCGTCGTGAAGGGCGGGGACGGCGCAATAGTGGGATTCGAGAACATCGAGCTCATAAGCAAGAAGCCGGTGGCATACTGGCAGACCGAGGTAGAGAGGCTGAAAAAAGAGTTTCCCCGCAAAGTGCTCATCGCGAGCATCATGGCCGATCGGGAGAAGGGCTCGTGGCAAACCCTCGCGCGCCAGATGGAGCGCGCAGGGGCGGACGCCCTGGAGTTGAATTTCTCCTGTCCACACGGCATGCCGGAGCAGGGACTCGGCTCGGCTATCGGACAAGACCCGGAGATCACGGCAACTATTACCCGTTGGGTCAAACAGGCGGTTAAAATACCGGTCATAGTCAAACTGTCGCCCAATGTCACGGACATTCAGATTATTGCCCGGGCGGCGGTTGACGCAGGAGCCGACATGCTTGCCGCCATCAATACCGTCCAGTGCCTCATCGGGGTCGATCTGGACTCTCTCGACCCCGTGCCCTCTGTCGACGGCTATTCCACGTTCGGAGGCTATTCGGGGTATGCCATCAAGCCCATCGGCTTGCGGTGCGTAGCCCAGATAGCACAGTGTGTGGCGGTGCCCATCATGGGCATGGGTGGGATCTGCTCCTGGCGCGATGCCGCGGAATACCTCGCAGCCGGAGCAGGAGCGGTTCAAGTCTGCACCGAGGTGATGCTGAAGGGCGTCGGGATTATCCGTTCCTTGCAGGACGGCTTACGGAAGTACCTGGTGCAGAAAGGCTTTGAGAGCCCCGAGCCGCTTGTCGCAGCAGCTGTCAAGAAACTTGGGTCTCACGAGCAATTGAGCCGGCGGTACGCGGCTAGGGCAAATTGGGCCGCTCCGGAGAACTGTTCCGAGTGTGGAAAATGCGTCTCGGCATGCGGCGAATCCGGCTATCAGGCGATCACCCTGGAAGACCACCAGGTGGTCATCGACACTAGTCGTTGTGACGGATGTTCCTTGTGCAGCCACGTCTGCGCGACAGGGGCCATCCAGATGAGGCCGGCGCATCTTCACTAAAGAAGACGTTGCTTAAGGGGGAAACAGCCATGAATTACTTGATCCGGAATGGGGTCATCGTGACGGCCGCGAATACCTTTAAGGCGGACGTATTGGTCGGTGACGGCGTTGTCCAGGCGATCGGCGCGCGACTGTCGGAAGAAGGCGACGTGAAGGTTATCGACGCCGCCGGGAAGTACCTTCTTCCCGGGGCGATCGACGTACATACCCATATGGCTCTGCCGTTCGGCGGCACGGTCTCTTCCGATGATTTTGCGGATGGAACGGCGGCCGCGGCATTTGGGGGGGTTACCACGATAATCGATTTTGCCATTCAGGCGAAAGGGGAGAGCCTGGCCCAGACGGTGTCGAAGCGGCGGGCCCTGGCGGACGGCATGGTCTATATCGACTACGGCCTCCATGTCTCGATCACCGATTTTACCCCTGCGGCCCTTGAAGAAATGGTGGACATCATCAAGGCCGGGTGTCCGACGTTCAAGTTGTTCATGGTCTATCCGGATTGGGCGGCGGACGACTATACCCTGCTCAACGCGATCAAGAAGGCCAGCAAGAACGGCGGCATGATCGGCGTCCATGCGGAAAACATCAACCTCGTCACCCGGAACGTGGCAGAGCTCCTGGCGGCGGGGCACATTGAACCTAAGTATCACGAGGTGAGCCGGCCCGATTACGTGGAGGCGGAAGCAGTGGGCCGGGCAATCATGTGGGCGCAGGAAGGAGAAGGCAAGTTGTATGTGGTTCATCTCTCCACCGCCAAGGGGCTTGAGAAGATCAGGCAGGCCCAGAGGCAGGGCTATCCCGTCATGTGCGAGACCTGTCCGCAGTACCTGCTTCTGACGAAGGAAAGATACCTCGAGCCCGATTTCAACGGGGCCAAGTATGTCATGTCGCCGCCACTGAGGTCCGACGGGGATCGCGAGGCCCTCTGGAAGGGCCTGGCTGCCGGCGAGATTCGGGTGGTGGGCTCCGACCATTGTCCGTTCTCCATGGACCAGAAGAAGCTGGGGATAGCCGGCTTCGACAAGATCCCGAACGGTGCTCCGGGGGTGGAAACCACGCTCATGCTGTTGCATTCCGAAGGGGTCCTGAAAGGAAGGATCACCCTTGAAAAGATGGTCGAAGTGACCTCTCAGAATCCGGCCAAGATCTTCGGGCTGGGACGGAAAGGGGCCGTAGAGGTCGGAAAGGACGCCGATCTGGTGATCTTCGACCCCAATTTAAGGAAACGTCTCGGCACCGCGACGCTCCATACCAAGAACGACTATTCGCCGTACGAGGGGCTGGAAGTGACGGGGGCGCCGGTTCTGACTATGGCTCGCGGCGCCATCGTGTGCGACAATGGGAAGCTTACCGGGTCAAAGGGCTGGGGACGTTTCGTGGAGCGAAAACTGTAAGCCGTGCTCTGTTGATTGAACTCACGTCTGCAAGGTCCCGCGCAGCCCTGGTTGAGGGCGCGGGTACTTTACCGGTTCACTCACCTGTCTGACCCCGGGGGATGGGGGAGCCATATTGTTGCTACGATGAGGAGGCACATTAAGATGAGTATTGAGTCGAACAATCCGATGCTGGTCAATGAGGCCTACAGGGACGACCGGGCCCATGTTATCCATTCCTGGTCCGTTCAGAGCAAACTCGATCCAATGGTCGTGAACAGGGCCAGCGGAGTCTATTTCTGGGACAGCTCCGGGAAACGATATCTCGACATGGCTTCTCAGTTAGTGAATTCCAACATCGGGCACCAGCATCCCAAGGTAGTGCAGGCCATCAAGGAACAGGCCGATAAGCTTTGTTACATCGCGCCTTCGATCGCGACGGATTCGCGAAGCGCCCTTGCCGCGCTGTTGAGTACGGTGACGATGCCCAAGATCAACAGATTCTTCTTCACCAACGGCGGGGCGGAGGCGAACGAGAACGCCATCAAGATTGCCCGGTTCGCCACCAAACGCCAGAAGATCATCTCCCGCTATCGCTCCTACCATGGAGCCACCTACGGCGCGATCACCCTCACAGGGGACCCGCGGCGTCCTCCGGTAGAGCCGGGAATCCCCGGAGTGCTCAAGGTCTACGACCCTTACTGCTACCGCTGCACCTTTGGGCACGTGTACGAGAAGTGCCACATCGAATGCGCCAGCCATGTGGAAGAGACCATTCTCTACGAAAATCCTGATACCGTGGCCGGCATCTTCATCGAGCCGATTACCGGAAGCAATGGCGTCTTCATCCCCCCGAAGGAGTACATGACGCAGCTCCGGGCCATCTGCGACAAATACGGTATCCTGCTCATCGCCGATGAGGTCATGAGCGGATTCGGAAGATGCGGAGAATGGTTTGGTATGGATGTCTTCGGAGTGGAACCGGATATCATCACCATGGCAAAGGGGATCAATTCCGGGTACGTACCCCTCGGGGCGGTCGGCATCTCCGATGACATCTTTAACGAACTCAAGGATCAGTTTCTTTATATCGGCCTGACGTATAGCGGACATCCGCTCGCCTGTGCGGCTGCGGTAGCGACGATCAAGGCCTATCAAGAGGAGAAGCTGATAGAGAACGCGAGGAACATGGGCGCCATCGCAGTTAAGCTCATGGAGGAGATGAAGGCCAAACACCCGTGTGTCGGCGATGTCCGTAATCAAGGGCTGTTTGGATGTATCGAGCTCGTCAAGAACCGGGAAACCGGGGAGCCCATCGTCCCGTGGAACGCGACCGGCGAGGTGATGTCGGCCGTGGGGAAGACGTTGACGGAGGAGGGAGTTTACATGTATCTCCGGTGGAATTACATGTTCGTGGTCCCTCCGATCATCATCAACGCCGAGCAGCTGGCCGAAGGGTTCAAGGCCATCGACAAGGCCCTTTCGGTCGCGGATAGGTATCTGGCCTAAGTGCTTTAAGCTATCATAAGGGGGTCTGACATGAGTCGCATCGTTCGCTGCGGTCTGACGCAAACCCATCATGAGGTCGATGGGAATGAGCCGGTGGAAAAGCACAAAAAGTCTGCTATTGAAAAACACTTGAAACTGATCGATGAGGCAGCGGGAAGGGGAGTGCGGATCCTGTGCTTCCAGGAGCTGTTCTACGGGCCCTATTTTTGCGCAGAGCAGATCACCAAGTGGTATGACGCTGCCGAGCCCGTTCCCAACGGTCCGACCGTCAAGCTGATGCAGGAAATAGCGCAGAAGCACCACATGGTCCTTGTGGTCCCTATTTATGAAGAAGCGATTACGGGGGTCTATTTTAATACGACAGCCGTGATCGACGCCGACGGCGCGTATCTCGGCAAGTATCGCAAGACCCATATACCTCACGTCGGTACAAAGGACGGCTGGGGATTCTGGGAAAAGTACTACTTCAAGCCAGGGAACTCCGGTTGGCCGGTTTTTGAGACCGCCTACGCGAAAATAGGCGTTTATACATGCTACGACCGCCACTTTCCGGAATGTGCCCGGATGTTGGGTTTGAAGGGCGCGGAGATACTCTTCAACCCGTCTGCAACCACGGCTGGCACCTCGGAATACCTCTGGAAGTTGGAACAGCCGGCGCAAGCCGTGGCCAATGTGCTCTTTGTCGGCGCGAACAACCGGGTCGGCGTCGAGCCGCCCTGGAACATGGGCGAGTTCTACGGGAACAGCTATTTCTGCAACCCGACGGGGGAGATCATCGCCTGCGGCAGCAGGGATAAGGATGAGCTGGTGGTTGCCGACCTTGATCTCGACCTGATAAGGGAAGTGCGCAACCGGTGGCAGTTCTATAGGGATCGTCGTCCGGAAACGTACGTTGTGGAGGACGTGGAGTAGACTCGAAGGATGGTCCGGGCAGGGCTTGCCGTGTGCCGGAGAAACGGGAGGAAGGTATATGGGCGGCGATTTGTTTGAGAGCGCAAAGCGGGTGGTGGCCGATCTCAGTGAGCTGGCGGCGTTGACGTCCGATGAGCTTGGGGCGCAGCGGGTTGCCTGGACGCCGACGTGGCAGAAAGCGAGGGACTGGTTTGCGGCGAAGGCACGGGAGGTCGGCGCCGAGGTGACCATCGATGTCGCGGGAAACTCCTGGGCGAGAATCCCGGGAACCGGTCCGGAAGCCGTGGCAGTCGGCAGTCATCTGGATTGCGTCCCCAACGGGGGCTGGCTGGACGGCTGCCTGGGGGTGCTCGCGGCCCTGGAAGTCTTGCGGCGCTATGGCAAGGGCGCCGCGGCGCCCGCAAAGACGATCTATGTCGTTAGTTGGGCGGACGAGGAAGGCGCCCGTTTCGGCCGGAGCCTGATGGGTTCGTCTGCGGCCGGCGGCACGCTGGACGTTGTCGACATAATCAGCCGCGTGGACAACAACGGCGTGAAGTTGGTCGACGCCTTGGCAAAATATGATGTAAAGGTCGATTCGATGAAGGGCGCCCACGAGCAGCTCAAACAGAGGAACCTCGGGGCCTATCTCGAGCTACACATCGAGCAGGGACCGAAGCTCGAGCAGATGGGAAAGCAGGTGGCCTGCGTTTACGGCATCACCGGCTGCGAGCGCTGGTTCGTCGAGTTCAAGGGGCAGGCGGCGCACGCCGGCTCGTTTCCCATCCTGATGCGGCAGGACGCCTTTCTTGCGGCGGCGCAGGCAGCCCTCGCCTTCAGGGAGATAGCGCTGAAGTATGATGCTGTGTGCACGGTCGGCAAGGTCAGCGTCAAGCCGGACGTCGTGACAATCGTTCCTGAAACGTGTGTTATTTCTTTGGACCAGCGGTCGATCGACGCATCGAAGCTCGCGAAGATGCAGGAAGAAGCGCGGGACGCGGTCGCCGCTGCCGGCGCGGCGCATTCGGTTGGGGTGAGGTGGGAAAAGATCTGGACGATCGCTCCCACGATCTTCGACGCCCGTCTGACCGAGCTCTGCAAAGAGGCAGTGGCGGAGGAAACCGGCGAACCGACGACGATCTACTCCGGACCCCTGCACGACGCAGCGGAGATGGCGAGAATAGTGCCGTCGATCATGATGTTCGTGTTATCCGAGAAGGGGCTGTCCCACTGCATACAGGAGAACACCTCGGAACTCGCCCTGGAAGCCGCCGTTCGCGCATTCTTGCGCCTGGCCGACAAGATCATTGCTTAGAAACACGGGTGAGCCCTTCTTTCGTCGGCTGGCCGGTGCAGCAATAGGGGTGCCCCAATGGGGGGTGCCCTATCCGTAGAGCCTCTTGAATGGAAGCAGCCAGGCCTCCTTCAGGCTCGCCAACTCGGTATCTATGACCTGGGTACCGTAGATGCCTCGTATGGAGAGACGCGGGTCAATGGTGACCTTCCCGATGACCCCAAGGGGCACGGACCGGAACAGGCGGCTGAACCTCTGGAGATCGATTTCCCTCATTGAGACCACCAACCTGCTCTGTGATTCGGAGAAGAGCAGGTAGTCATCCCTGAAGACACCGGTCTGGGGAACTGCCTTCAGGTCTATCTCCGCGCCGAATCCCCCTGCGAAGGCGCTTTCCGCCAGCGCGATGGCAAGACCGCCGTCGGACACATCGTGGGCCGAACGGATGAGCCCCATTCGCGTGGCTTTTTCCATGGCGCGGTACGTCAGATGGGCCTGCTTACCGTCGACCTTTGGCGGTATGTTCCCCACGAGGCCCAACTCGGAGAAGTACTCCGAGCCAGCAAGCTCACAGAAGGTCTTCCCGAGAAGCACGATCAGATCTCCCGGCTCCTTGAAATCCATGGTGACTGCGCGCCTCACGTCGCGCATGCGCGAAATCGCCGAGATGAGGAGGGTGGGAGGAATCGATATCTTCGTGTCCCCGTTCACGTAGTCATTCTTCATGCTGTCCTTGCCCGAGATGCACGGCGTCTTGAAGATCTTCGTGTAGTCGTAGAGGGCCATGTTCGCCCTCACGAGCTGGGCCAGCTTGTACTCGCCGTCGGGGTTTCTCTCTGAGACGACAGGGTCGCACCAGCAGAAATTGTCGAGCAAAGCCATCCGGTCGAGGCTGCCTCCGGACGCGATATTGTTCCTGATCGCTTCGTCTATGGCGCACGCCGCCATGTGATAGGTGTCAAAGCGGCTGTACTTCGGGCATATGCCGTGGCTCACCACCACGCCTTCCATGGTCGACAAATCGGGTCTCACCACGGCGGCGTCCGTGGGGCCGTCGTTGTTTTTGCCCGTGAGAGGCTTCACCACGCTTCCTGCCTGCACCTCGTGGTCGTATTGGCGCACGACGTATTGCTTGCTGCAGATATTCCATCGTCTCAGCAATGCGAGAAGCATGCCGTTACAATCCTTGGGCTCGGCAGGAGGCGCTTCGTCCACGATTCTTCTTTCCCAATGGGCGCGCAGGTTCATGCGCGGCAGGCCGTTGTGGAGGAAGTCCATATCGAGGTACGCGATTGTCTTCCCCTCATACCTGACGTGGAACTTGCCCGAATCAATGAACCGGCCGAGCACCGTGGAGAGGACGCCCATCTTCCGGGAAAGGTCAAGAAACCTATCGATCTTCTCTGGGCTTACCGCCATGGTCATGCGTTCCTGGGCCTCGCTCAGGAGGATCTCCCACGGATCGAGCCCATGATACTTGAGGGGAGCCTTCTCCAAATCGACGACGCACCCGTCGGTGTCCTCCGCCATCTCCCCGATGGATGACGAGAGGCCTCCTGCCCCGTCATCCGTGATGGAATTGTAGAGGCCTTCATCCCGGGCGATGAGAAGAAAATCGGTCATCCTCTTCTGGGTGATGGGATCCCCAATCTGAACCGCGCTCGTGGGGGAGGCCTC
>Ga0326728_10015289_pt1 | contig 15999 bp, 17 predicted proteins | sample MB3enrmetagenome_FD_207602 | JGI IMG/M metagenome (GOLD analysis project Ga0326728, IMG submission 207602) | Lab enriched peat soil microbial communities from McLean, Ithaca, NY, United States - MB31MN | ecosystem: Environmental > Terrestrial > Soil > Wetlands > Peat | place: USA: New York...
GACAAACGCGCTGCCAATCACCGCCGCATCGGCGAACTCCGCAACCTGGGCAACGTGTTCCGCGTTGCTGATGCCGAAGCCGACAGCTACCGGCAGCCGGGTATAACGCCGAATGCGCTCGACCAGAGCGGCTGCGTCGGAGGTCAGGCTCTGCTGCGTGCCGGTAATGCCCACGCGGGAGATGGCGTACACAAAACCCTTGGAGTGCGTCGCAATGGCTTTGAGCCGCTCGTCGGGACTGGTGGGCGCAGCCAGAAAAATCGGCGCCAGCCCCACGCGGGCCATCTCGCTGAGGTACTCGTCGGCCTCCTCGACAATTAGGTCGGTTACCAGAACGCCGTCCACGCCGGATGCCTCTGCTTCATCGACAAACTCGTGCAATCCGTAGCGCAGAATCGGATTCAGATAGCTGAAGATCACCAGGCCCGCCGTGGGCCGCGACGCGCGAATCTCCCCGGCCAGCTTGAGCACATCTTTGAGCCGCGTGCCTCGGGCAACCGCGCGCTCGCTGGCGCGCTGAATTACCGGCCCATCGGCCAGTGGATCGCTGAAGGGAACACCCAACTCGATCACATCCGCGCCCGCGTCGATGGCCGCGAGCGCAATCTCACGCGTGGCATCGAGGCTAGGGTCGCCCGCCGTCAGATAAACAACCAGTCCGGGTTTGTGATCGAAACGTATGACCATCGAAGTCACGCTCCCTGTATCTTCAGCTCGCGAGCCAGGATGCCCATATCCTTGTCGCCGCGTCCAGAGAGGTTCACCACCAGTATGTCACGAGTTTGCATCGTAGGAGCAATGCGCAGAGCCTCGGCCACGGCGTGCGCGCTTTCCAGAGCCGGCAGGATTCCCTCGGTGCGCGCCAGCCGCACCACCGCCTCCAGCGTGGCTGCATCATCCTGCGAAACGTACTCCGCGCGCCCCGTATCGTGCAGCATGGCGTGCTCCGGGCCAATGGAGGCATAGTCGAGTCCAGCGGAAACCGAGTGCGTCAGCGCGATCTGGCCATTCTCATCCTGCAACACGTAGGAATACGTCCCCTGCAAGACGCCCGGCGCTCCTCCGCCACTGAAGCGCACCGCATGATCACCCAGCGCGGGACCGCGGCCGCCTGCCTCCACGCCGATGAGCCGGACCTGAGAGTCGGCGAGAAACTCGTAGAAGGCGCCGATGGCATTTGACCCGCCGCCCACACAGGCGATGATGGCGGTGGGCAGACGGCCTTCAGCAGCAAGAATCTGCTCTTTCATCTCGCGGCTGATGCAGCGATGAAAGTCGCGCACCATGGTCGGATACGGATGCGCCCCCAGCGCGCTGCCCAGCAAGTAGTAAGTCGTCCGCACGTTGGTGACCCAGTCGCGCATCGCTTCGCTGATGGCGTCCTTGAGCGTCTTGGAGCCTGACGAAACCCCGCGGACTTCGGCGCCCAGCAGGCGCATCCGCAGAACATTGAGTTCCTGCCTCTCCATGTCCACATCGCCCATGTAGACCACGCACTCCAGGCCCAGCAGAGCGCAAACAGTTGCGGTGGCCACGCCGTGCTGCCCCGCGCCGGTCTCGGCGATGATGCGCTTCTTGCCCATGCGCCTGGCCAGCAATCCCTGGCCGAGAGCGTTGTTGATTTTGTGCGCGCCGGTGTGCAGCAGGTCTTCACGCTTGAGATAAATCTTGGCCCCGCCCAGCTGCTCCGTCAGCCGCTTGCAGAAGTAGAGTGGCGTGGGACGGCCGGCGTAGTTTTTCAGCAGATCAGCCAGCTCCGCCTGAAAGGCCGCATCGTTTTTGGCCAGATCGTATTCGCGCTCCAACTCGTCGAGCGCGGCAACCAGCGTCTCCGGCACGTAGCGCCCGCCATAAACGCCAAAGCGCCCGGGCCGCGACTCGGATGGATTTGCCGGAATTATGATCGATGCCATGGGTGCCTCCTGCGGTACTGCGGAAAAAAGAGGAACACTTCAGTGTACAAGGCAACGGCATCCGATTCCCAAAGATGCGGGCCATCCATCATACTCCGATGTCCACGGGATTGATAGAGATAGAATGGCGTTATGCCACGTAGTTCGACCGCCTATGAAGTGCTTATTGCCTCACCCAGTGATGTCATGGCTGAGCGCCAGGTCGTCGCCGATGTCATTGGGGACTGGAACTCGGCTCACGCCCGGACAAGCGGAATGATGCTACAGGCGCGACGTTGGGAACTGGATGCGGTCCCAGCCGTGGGCGACCGCCCACAGGCAATCATCAACAAACAACTGGTGGATGAGGCCGACATATTGATCGCAGTATTTTCGGCACGGTTGGGCACATCGACGGGCATGGCAGAGTCCGGTACGGCTGAGGAGATAGAGCGATTCCGGTCAAAGAATAAACCGGTCTTGCTGTACTTCTCCAAGGCGGCCGTGCCACGCGATCACGAACCGGAACAGCTGCAACGCTTAAAGGAATACAAGCGACAACTTGCATCAGATGCACTGTATTTTGAGTTTTCCGACGACGCAGACCTCTTCCGTATGGTTTCGCGTCATTTGGCCAGCGCGGTCGATGGTATGAGACCAGAGCCTGCAATTAATGTTGACACAGAAGAACTTGCCAGCGAGCTTGCTAAGAAACTTCAGAACACACAACAAGTAGGTGTTTTGGACGCCCCTCCACGGCTCGGGATGCGGGTTGTTCCTTTATCCGACCCGCTATTGCTGCAGGGGGCAACAGGTGGGACAAGTCAGGATGTGGAATTCCGCTTCCGCCTCTTAAGCGGAAGGCCGGTAACTTCCCTGAGTGTCGAGCCTGTTTACTCTAGAGGGGGGATTTTTTCTATTTGCTTCGGGACACTGTCTTAACTCACAGGAGACGAGGAGCAGGTCATTGGGTTTGAAGTATTGAGGAATGGACAGCGCCCCTCCCGCAAACAACTCGCCCTCTCCACGGGATGGGGAAAGCTCCTCGCCGACTTTGTATGGGACTCCCGAGTAGAAGGGGGAATCGATACATCCCCCATAATCGTCCACTTTAGGGATCGCGATGAGTACAGCGAACAAAGGTTCAGACTGATCTTTGACCCTAACACACACCTCCTGAGTGTGATCGATGAGTTTCCTGATTATGTAATACAGAAAACACTTGACACGCCGGGCACCTCACCCTTGGACTAACAATAAATGAGGGTACCCTGGAGCGGGTGCGCTATATCTCGATTTTGAGATGTGGGATTGAACCGCCTAACGCCGCCTTCTTCACCTGCATTACACTGCGGCAACTCTGCCCATTCCTTCAGAGCGTGTAAGGAATCCGCACCCCTGGCGTGCCTGGGGGAAAATCGCGGCTGTTGCGGGTGATGAGAACCCGGCCGGATGCTTCGGCGGTCGCCTGTATGATGGCGTCGGGCAGTTTGATCTTGCTTGCCCTGCGAATGAGGAATGCCTGTTCGGCAATATCGGCGGTGAGGGGCAGGGTGTAAAAGTTTTGCAGGCAGGTGCGCGCATCCGCCTCATTGGCGGCGGTTGAGCCGGCCATGACTTCCATCCAGGTAACGATGCTGACGGCGCGGTTGGAATGCTTGTCGCACTCGGCACGGGCTTGAGGAATGCCGCGAAGGTAATCGATGAGGATGTTGGTATCGAACAGAACCGGCGTCGTTACCATTCCGCGCGTATCCTCTCCTGATATGCAAGTCCGTCCTCGGGAAAGCCGGACCACGCCCCAAACGCCGCATGGTTCATTTTCCTGCGGTGCGGCGCAAGAGAGGTTGCGACAGCTCGCCTCACGAATTCGGCGCGAGAGATGGTGAGCTTTTTGACGACTTGATTCAGCAGCTTGAGATCTTCTTCCGGAATGTCAATGAGAGTGCGCATCACGCCTCCAGTGTATATAGGAATAGTATATCACAATATATCATGAGAGTATATCATGCTATTGGCGCCGGATGCCGGCTGTCCCGCATCCCGCCTTTGCGTGAGGGACAATAAGGCCCCTCACGCCGCGGTCTTTACCGGCAAAATCGCCCCGCCCGCACGCTATCATCAAGACAATGCAACCCAAGCAAACAACCTACCATCTAGGCGACATCCTGGCCAACGCCATCACCCACGGCATCGGCGCGGGGCTGGCCATTGCCGGCGGAGTGGTGCTGATCGTCATATCCACGCGCGGAACAGCCTGGCACGTCGTCAGTTGCTCCATCTTTGCCGCCACCCTGATCCTGGTCTACCTCTGCTCCACGCTCTACCACTCGCTGGTGCGGACCAGGGCGCGGCACGTCTTTCACATCCTGGACCACTCGTCCATCTATCTATTAATTGCCGGCACCTACACGCCCTTCTGCCTGGTTTCGCTGCGAGGGCCGCTGGGCTGGTCGATCTTCGGCGTGGAGTGGGGGCTGGCCATCTGCGGCGTGGTCTTCAAGAGCTTCGCCGTGGACCGATTTGCGATCATTTCGACGTTGGTCTACCTGGCGCAGGGTTGGGTGGCGGTGGTCGCGGTGGCGCCTCTGATTCATGCCCTCGGCTGGCACGGCCTGATGTGGATGGGCGCCGGAGGCCTGGCTTATACGCTGGGCATCGTCTTTTTCGCCCTGGACCGGCTGCGCTACTTTCATGCCCTCTGGCACCTGTTTGTGCTGGCCGGCAGCGTGGCCCACTACTTCGCCATTCTCTTCTACGTCGTTCCCGCGCGGCCCTGATTTGGCCCTGGCTGAGTACCAAAGCCAGCCTCGGACGGGATCGAGATGATAGGCATCATTTCTGCGCCGGAACTGCACTATTTCCGGTGCAGAATTGACCTTGGCCCCATCAAACCGGTACACTACAATAGTTTGGCGATTCCTGCCTGTAGCCGTGGAGCCAGACGCTCGCCCGATCATTCAGGGGCTTGAGCGTATACCCGCGGCACGGAAGTTTCCGCCCTAATTTTTGTGTACGCATCGGCCGAGCCGGCCCGTGCTGGAGGGATTATGTACGCGGTTATTCGCACCGGTGGCAAGCAGTATCGGGTCGCGCCCGGCGACGTGTTGAAAATTGAGAGCGTTGAATCAAAAGACCAGACGGTTGAGTTCAGCGACGTGCTGGCCGTCAGCGGCGAACCTGGAAGCATGGACAAGCCGTCCAAAGCCAAGGTAATTGCAGAAGTTCTAGGCGAAGGCCGTGGCGACAAGATTCTGGTCTTCCACCTGAAGCGCAAGAAGCAGTACAAGAAGCTGCAAGGGCACCGGCAGAATTTTACAGAGGTGCGCATCAAGGCCATTGAGGCCGACGGCAAGACCTATACCGCCGCCTAGTAAAACAGTAAGAGAAGGAAGGGGATTTGCAATGGCACATAAGAAGGGTGGAGGCAGCTCCACAAACGGAAGGGATTCCAATGCGCAACGGCTGGGCGTCAAGGCCTTTGCCGGCGAACTGATTACCGGCGGCTCGATCATCATGCGGCAGCGGGGCACGCGCATCAAGCCGGGCGTCAACGTGGGCCGCGGCTCCGACGATACGCTCTTCGCCAAAGTTACCGGCCGGGTGAAGTTTTCCGACCACGGCAAGCTCGGGCGGTATGCTTCAATTGAACCTGTAGCAACCGAGTAAATCCAGCACCAATTCAGCAGACATTCACGTAGAAAAGGCCACGGCAATGCCGTGGCCTTTTCACATCTATTCCCTATTTCCTGTCTTCCCTACATCGCCGATGCGCGGCTCTTCTGGTCCATGGTGAGCGCCTCTTCCACGGCATTCTCCGCCTCAGTCAGCAAGAAGCCGCCAGCCGGCTGCACGGCCACCTTGGTGCCGGTATGGCCCAGCGCGGTAGCAATCTCGTTCCAGCGAAAGATGAGGGAGTTGGCAGGTACCATGAGTGGCTGGCGAGCTGGTTCGGGCAGGGCGCAGTAAGCCACCCACATCCCCAGCGTAGCCAGAATCGCCGACTCATAGACAAACTGCCAGGGAGCGGTCAATGAAGTGTAGTTCGAAATCACCATCGATTGAACAAAGTCGTTGGCGGACATCAAGCCCAGACCCAGGGCTATCCCAAAGGCCATATCGCAGGCCGAGAGGCGCAGCGCATTCATACCCAGGCAAAGGAAGCCCAACAGGCACAACTCAACGATGCTTACCGAACGCATCAGGCCGCAAGCGACGGTGGGAATGAGCAGGACGCCGCGATGCGGAAAGGAAATCGTCGAAAAGCTCACGATGACCGAGGCCAAAACCGCCCAGCGAAAGATCACGATGCCGAACTTCATCAGCCCCGGGAAAGCTGAGAGTGCGGAGCGAAAGACCTCCATGCAGATGAAGAAGAGGAGGACTGCGCTGGCGATATATATCGCCCAGTCGGTATAAAAGTAGGCTATGGAGCAGAGGCCGTGGAACCAGTGCCGCAATTGACCACAGTAGAGAAAGACTAGCGGCGGCATCGTTGCTACGTGCAACGCCAAATAGTATCCCATGGCGGGAAACTGGAGATGGAGTTTCTTCCTCCAGAACAGGAAGCCTAGCACGGCCCAAAGAGCAAACTCGGCTAAGCTCATCAGGAACATCGCGTTCTGCGCAGACATAAAGGCACCCTCGCCACTCTTGGAGCTCTTTAAGAATAGCGCCAAATGCCCTATTACTCAACAAAAAACGAACGTATTTCGTTCACTCTCAAGCCAATGTGTTCTACTGGCCGTCAGGGTTGGGGGGGCAAATGTAGGGGTTGCACATCGGAGTCGGCATGCTCGCGGTAGCCGATTGGTGGCTTGCGATGGGCGGCGCGGTCCTGGGCGTGGTGGCGGCGGCGGCGGCTCCGGCGGCAATAACGGTCAAAGCGAAGATGCGGATGGCGAGTTTCATTATAGGTAACCTCTGGTGGATTTGGATTGGCAGGAAGCACACTCCTGTACATTAGAATCGTAGGAGATTTCGCAGATTAAGTCCAGCTAATTCAGAAATATAATCAGATGATTATGAAGGTTACCAAAGTACCTGCGCGGACCGGCATTTTCCTCATTTTTTCACGCATTTCCCACCCCGCTTTCTCCTTCTTCCCGACACTCTCCGCATGGTAAAATCAACTCAGACAAGTTTGATTGAAAGCCCCTGTCTTTCAGTCGGTTAGACCCCCGAATCCCGGCCGGAAGCTCCTCCTGCCGCGGCACCCTCAGCGGAGCTAAAAGCGAAAGTTTTACGAATGGACCATTATGGCGACTGAACCCCTAAACACCCCGCTCCCCGAAGATAACGGCAACTATACTGGCGAGAACATCAAAGTACTTGGAGGCCTGGAGGCGGTGCGCCTGAGGCCGGCCATGTATATCGGCTCGACCGGCGAGATGGGTTTGCACCACCTGGTCTACGAGGTGGTGGACAACTCAGTGGACGAGGCGCTGGCCGGATATTGCAAAAAAATCGATGTCGTCATCCACGTGGACAACTCCATCACGGTGGTGGATGACGGGCGCGGCATTCCGGTGGACATGATGGACCTGGCCGACGGCAAGGTGATGCCGGCCGTACAGGTGGTGCTCACCATGCTTCATGCGGGCGGCAAGTTCGACACCTCCACCTACAAAGTCTCCGGTGGCCTGCATGGCGTGGGCGTCAGTTGCGTCAATGCGCTCTCGCAGGAACTCAACGTGGAGATCTGGCGCGACGGCCACACATGGGAGATGGATTTCTGCTGTGGCGAGCCTGTCAGCGAACTGCGCCAGGCGGGCACCAGCAAGCGGCGCGGGACCAAAATTCATTTTTTGCCCGACAAGAGCATCTTTACCGCCACCGAGTTCAACTACGATACCCTGGCTCAGAGATTGCGCGAGATGGCCTTTCTCAACAAGGGCCTGGAGATCACGCTTACCGACGAGCGCACCGCCGACCCCAAGACAGGCAACGCGCGCCGATCCGAATTCAAGTACGCCGGAGGCATCGCCGAGTTCGTCAAGCACCTGAACCGCGGCAAGACGGTGTTGCACGACAAGCCCATCATGATGGAGGCGACGCGCGACAAGGTCGAGATTGAAATCGCGCTGCAATACAACGACAGCTACTCGGAGACGGTCTTCAGCTTCGCCAACAACATCAACACGGTGGACGGCGGGTCGCATCTCTCGGGCTTCCGGACTTCTCTCACTCGAACGATCAACGCCGTCGGCCAGTCGCTCGGCCTCTTCAAGGACATGAAGGAAAATCTCAGCGGCGACGACGTGCGCGAAGGGCTGGTGGCCGTGGTCAGCGTCAAGCTTTCGCAGCCGCAGTTCGAGGGCCAAACCAAGGGCAAGCTCAACTCCGACATCGCCGGCACCGTGCAAGCCTTTGTCAACGAGCGTCTGGGCGCGTACCTGGAGCAGAATCCACCCATCGCCCGGCGCATTATCAACAAGGCCATCGAGGCCGCGCGCGCCCGCGAGGCCGCCCGCAAGGCTCGTGATCTGACCCGCCGCAAAGGCGCCATGGACGGCGGCGGGTTGCCCGGCAAGCTGGCCGATTGCAGCGAGCGCAATCCGGAGCGCTGCGAATTGTATCTGGTCGAGGGCGAGAGCGCCGGCGGCACCGCCAAGCAGGGCCGCGACCGCCGCTTCCAGGCCATCCTGCCGTTAAAGGGCAAAATCCTCAACGTGGAAAAGGCGCGCTACGACAAGATGCTGGGCCACGAGGAGATTCGCGCCATGATTACCGCGCTGGGCTGCGGCATCGGCAAAGACGACTTCGACGCCGCCAAAATCCGCTACGGCAAAATCATTCTCATGACCGACGCCGACGTGGACGGCTCGCACATTCGCACGCTGCTGCTCACCTTTTTCTTCCGCCACATGACCGAGCTGATCAAGCGCGACAACATCTACATCGCGCAGCCGCCGTTGTTCAAGATCAAGAAGGGCCGCTTCGAGCAGTACATCAAGGACGAGCGGGAGTTTGTGAAGGTGATGGTCAACCGCGCCGCGGAAGGCATGGTTGTGCGCCACGGCGAGGCGGCCAGCCGCATTGAGGGCGCCGCCTTGATTCGCTTTATGGCCACGCTGAACGAGTATCTGGGCTTCGTCGAACGGGTGGACAAGCACATCCGCAATGAAAAATTGACTGAACTGCTGGCCCGCGCTGAACTGGTGCATCGCGCCGATTTCGCCTCCAAGTCCGAAAGCGATATTCCGCCCAAGCTCTCCCTGCTGCGCGCCGAACTGGCCGAGCGCTCCGGGGAGTTTGATTTCAAATCGCTGGGCAAGCTGGTCGAGGACGAAGAGCACCATACCTGGTCGGTAAGTTTTGTGGATGCGCAGGGAGCTGAGCGGCGCATTGACTGGACCCTGGCCTCCAGCCCCGAATTCCGCCAGATGATGTCCAAATACTCTCTCATCAAGGAGTTTCTCGAGCCGCCTTTCCTCATCGAGTACGCCGCTAAGTCTCCGGCTGCCGGCCCCGAAACCGAGGCGGAGGAGGAAGAAGGCGCCGAGGCGCAAGCTGAGGCCAAGCAGGCCCGCCGCACCGCCCGCATTCTGCGCGAGCCGGTGGAAAAGCAGACCGCCCGCGAGCTCTTCGCCTACATCGTCGAGCAGGGCAAAAAGGACTACCAGGTGCAGCGCTACAAGGGCCTGGGCGAAATGACCTCCACGCAGCTCTGGGAGACCACCATGGACCCCGAGCGGCGCACGCTGCTTCAGGTCAAACTGGAAGACTTTGTGGAAACCGAGGAGATCTTCGCCACGCTGATGGGCGAAGATGTCGAAAAGCGCCGCAAGTTCATCGAGGACAACGCGCTGGATGTAAAGAATCTCGACATCTAGAACCAGAAAAGAAAACTGCAACTGCCTAATTGCCCCAAAGCCGTACATCGCGCCGATCACATTACTTCGGTCCATAGCGTTTCTCTCATTTCTGTCGTAGAGTTACGTAATGTCTCTCGACCATCTTGACGTTCGCAGGGCCTTTGAAAAGGATGAGTTCTATCCACTCTTCCAGCCGCTGATGGAGTTGCGCAGCGGGCATTTGGCCGGTTTTGAAGCCCTGGCGCGGTGGAACCATGCGCAACTGGGCGCCATCTCGCCGGACGCTTTCATCCCCATCGTTCAGAAGTGCGGATACATCAATGCGCTGACACGAAAGTTATTGGAAAAGACTTTTGCGGCTACTCCACTGCTGCCAGCCGGGATGCGCCTGTCCATCAACCTGTCTCCCCCGCAAGTGATGGATGAGACACTGCCCAGCCAAATAGCCGCGGTGGCGGAGCGGGGCGGCTTTCCGCTCGACCAACTGACCGTGGAGATAACCGAAAACGCTCTGCTGAATCATTTCTCCTGTGCTCAGGCAGTAGCAGGCACATTGAAGGATCTGCATTGCAGGCTGTCATTGGACAATTTCGGCACGAGCCACTCCAGCCTCATTCACCTGCACGCCCTGCCTTTCGATGAAGTGAAGATCGACAGGAGCTTGATTCACGCCATAACCCAGTGCCGCGCTAGCCGGACGATTGTCGCCGCGGTCGTCGGCCTGGGGCGCGATCTCGGCCTCGAAACCGTGGCAGAGGGCGTGGAGACTGAGGAGGAGGCCGGCCTACTAAGTGAGATGCGCTGCGACATGGCTCAGGGCTGGCTCTTCGGCAAACCCGTGCCCGCCGCTGATATTCCGCAAATTATCTTCACCGCTAACTGCAACCGGGTTGATCTCTTCCTGGAGCTTGAGCAGCAGGAGGCGATGGCCGCGGCGGTTTAGAGCGGTTCTCCAATTCACGCTCCCTTGCCAATACTGTGTGGGGTGGCTTTTTCATACGGATAACATAGTCTATTTTTCGCACATTTGAATTGAGTTTAATGCTTGGAGGTTGGTACAAGCAGGAGGAGCGAGACCTCCAAGGCGAGGACGATGGAGCCAATCATGGAAATGGGAGTGGAACCGGCCGTCGAGGCAAAGAACGTTTCGGCGCTGGTGGCCGCATGGTTACGGCATGTTGCCGCGGACAAGTGGGGCACCAAACCCTACCTGTAGATGGACCGTCTGGCCGAAGTCGTAGCCATCACCTGACCGCTTTGCTTCTGGCCCCCATGGGGGCCAGAAACAATACAACCCCAACCCAACAACCTTCCAACAAGCTGACGAAAAACGAAAGTGCGAAAAACTCTGGAAACAACCACTGTTCTTTGCTTTCCCTTGTCTCCATACTCTCTACACGCTTTTTCGACCTTAACCGTATCCGTGTATTTGAGTTCAGAAAGGGTTTATCATCATAGATGGCGCGTCCTGCGGGCTGCGCCTTCGTTTTGCAGCCCAGGTTCTGCGCGCGGCTTCCAAACAGGCCGCCGGGGTGCGGCATCTCACACCAAAGACAGACTCAAACGACAAGCATCAGGAACGGGACGACATGCGAGCAAAGACGGCGGTAGTGTTGGGCGCTCAATGGGGCGACGAGGGCAAAGGCAAGATTGTGGACGTGCTGAGCGAACGGTTTACCGCGGTGGCGCGCTATGCGGGCGGACACAACGCCGGGCATACGGTCATCATCGGCGGGCAGAAGTTCGTGCTGCAGTTGATTCCCTGCGGAGTGCTCAGACCGGGTTGCCGGGGAGTGATCGGCAACGGCGTAGTGCTGGACCCAATCGCATTTTTGAAGGAAGTTACCAAGTTGCGCGGGCTGGGCGTGGGCGTGGACGAGCGTCTTTTTGTGTCGAACCGGGCGCAGGTGATTTTGCCCTATCACCGGATGATTGAGCTGGCGGCGGAGAACGCGCCGGGACGGAAGAAGATCGGGACGACTAGCCGGGGGATCGGTCCGGCGTACGAGGACAAGATGTCGCGCGGCGGGTTGCGCGTGGTGGACCTTCTGCGGCCGGAGTTGCTGAAGACGCACATCGAGGCAGCCTGCGCTGAAAAGAACGCCATTGCCTGGGCGCTGTTCGGGAACGATACCCCGGCTCTGGACTCGGCGCAGATGTATGAGGAGTACGCAGCGGCGGCGGAGCAGGTACGTCCGTTTGTGGCGGATACGGGGCGCTTGTTGAACAAGATTCTGGCCGAGGGCGGCAGCGTGATGTTCGAGGGGGCACAGGGGACGATGCTGGATATCGACCATGGGACGTACCCGTTTGTGACCTCTTCTTCGGCGACGGCGGGCGGCGCGGCGACGGGAACCGGCGTGGGCCCGACGAACATCGGCACAGTGATTTCCGTGACCAAGGCATACGCGACGCGGGTGGGCGAGGGACCGTTCCCGACTGAAATCAAAGATGCGGTGGGCGACCAGCTACGAGCGCGCGGCATGGAATATGGCGCGGTGACGGGACGGCCCAGACGGTGTGGCTGGCTGGATATTCCCTTGCTAAGCTACTCCAACCAGGTGAACGGCGCAGAGTGGCTGGTGATTACCAAGCTGGACGTACTGGACGAGCTGGAGGAGATTCCCATTTGCGTGGGCTACGAGATCGAGGGCAAGGTGACGGACGAGATTCCCGCCGACGTTCCGGGGATGGAGCGAATCAAGCCGGTTTATACCAAATTCAAAGGCTGGCGGAGCTCTACGGAGGGGATCAGGGAGTTCGACAAATTGCCGGCGGCGGCGAGAGAGTATCTACGTTTTCAGGAACGGGAAAGCGGGGCCAGAATCGGAATGGTCTCGACCGGACCGGATCGGGACCAGACGATACTTCTGCCGGAGTTTGCCGTGGCTCTGGAAGAGATTCACGCATAATCTTGTGAGGTGTCCCCTTAGAGATCGACGGAGTTTCAATGACGATTTCGATTTTGAGGCACACGCGAGGAAACCGCCATTATGATCAGCTTTGTCGTACGGCTGAAATTTACCCCGGAGGACCGGGCCGAAGTTGCCGAATCCCTGCGTATGCTGGCCACGGCCTCTCGCCAGGAGCCGGGATGCATCAGCTACATTCCGCATCATTTAGAGGGCGACCCGGACACGGTGTTGATCTATGAGCAGTACCGGGACGCGAAGTCCCTGGAGGCGCATCGCGCGTCGGAACACTTCAAAAACCATGCCGTATGCGGGCTCTACCAGAAGATGCGGGAGCGCAGTATCGAGAACCTGGTGGCCCTGGTTTGAGGTTACACACCGGCCCAACTGGGGAATCTGAAGTAAGCGGCTCGATTTGCAGAGAATTGATTGAATTGCAATGCGTTTCTTGCTGAAATCGATTGACCGGCGCGGCATTTGGGGAATAGTATCCGTGTCGAGTATGCTCTCTGCCGCGCTCCAACCCTCCACGCATATCCGCTACAAGCGGCTGTACGCCTTGGTGGTTCTGCTGGCGTTGAACGCTTGCGCGCCGGCGCTAATTGCCGTGCCTCAGCATGGCGGAATGCCCCGTGGAGAAAAGCACGAGAGCCGGCGCGAGATCGACCAGTTGGAAGAAAAGTGGCGGAATGCCGTGCTGACAGGAGACGTTGCCGCCATGGACAGCCTGCTGGCGGACGACTATATCGCCATCAGCGCCAGCGGAACGCTGCAAACCAAAGAAGATACCCTGGCCAGGATGCGCAGCGGGCGAAGGCATATTACATCCATCGAGCTTTCCGACAGCAAGGTTCGCTTCTACGGAACCACGGCGCTGGTCACATCGTTTGCCGAAGTGACCGGCGTCAACGCCGAAGGAGAGGCTATCGGGAATTTTCGCTACACCCACGTTTACGTGCGCAACGCACAGGGCCAGTGGAAGATTGTGAGCTTTGAGGCCAGCCGGATTCGCGTACCCGGCGCGCGCAGATAAAGCGGAGTGTACGGTAATCTCCTGCCGGTAGATAAATTCCCTTACAATTGAGCGATGCCAGAACTGCCTGAGGTGGAGACGATCGCCCGCGGAGTAAACGAACGCCTGCGCGGCGACCACATCATCGAGGTTTGGTTCTGCCGGCATCCGCAGCCTTTCAAGACTCCCGCGGCACGCCAGGCCAGGGGTTTGGAAGGACGCAGGATTCTGGCCGTTCATCGCACCGGAAAACACATTGTCTGCGAGCTGGGGGCTGCGGACGGGAATGTGCTCTCCCACCCTAGCCGCAAAGACAAAGACGCGGCGAGGGCGGGGCACCCAGGCGCTGGTTTGGGGAAACTGGAGAGTAAGCCGGAGGCACAATGGGTTGTGCACCTGGGCATGACAGGGAGATTGCTGGTGACTATCCCGGATGCTCCAGTTGCCGCTCACACCCATGCGCGATTGGGCCTGGCCAGCGGCCGAGAGCTGCGCTTTGTGGATCCGCGTCGATTTGGGCGGCTGGAGTATCGCGAGCTGAGCCGCAGCACCAGCTTTCACGCTCCTGGAGTCGATCCCCTGAAGGTGACGGCAGAGGAGTTTGCCCGGCTTTTTCATGGACGCAAGCTGGCTATCAAGGCAGCTCTACTCAACCAGAAGCTGCTCTCCGGTGTGGGCAATATCTACGCCGACGAAAGCCTATTTCGCGCCGGTATCCGGCCGCGCCGGCAGAGTGGGCGGCTGACAAAGGCGGAATTGGAAAAGCTGCGGCTGGCTCTGGTGAAAGTGCTGGAGCGCGCCATCCGGCTGGGCGGGTCGTCGGTGAGTGATTACGTAGACGCCGAAGGGGTGCGCGGCTTCTTCCAACTGGAGCACTGCGTCTACCTGCGCACGGGACTTCCCTGTCGCCTCTGCAAAACGCCAATCCGGCGGATTGTGGTGGCTGGACGGGGGACGCACTATTGTCCAAACTGCCAGAGATAAGCGAGCCTTCTATGGTTTATGGAAGAAAGGCTCGAAAAAGACTACCAGAATGAGAATATTTTCCATTTCTTTATACAGAAGTCGTTGAAATCAAAGAATATTAGAAGTGGCATCAAGATTGCTACTATACAGGTGCCAGTGATGTACAGGCGCTGGAAGAGTTCTGACCAGCCCAAAGTTGAGCAGGTACCCGGCACGAGCATCCGCCAACGAAGCGGACATCAAAAGAGGCAAACCGGCCAGGGTATCCTGTAGCAGGTACGGCGGAGAGGCCAGCCGTCCTCGTATTTTTTGGGAGGCCAGTGACAGCAAGATTGTGGAACGCCACTCTGTTTGGAGTGGCGTTTCTTGCGTTTGGGGTATTTTGAGATTCAAGTTGGGAACGAACGAGCTGTTGGATCGTGAAGATTGCTTGCCAGCCGCATGAGTTCCATGTAGTATGAGAGTTGCCTATCAAGCGGCTGACGCGAGCCACCCGAAAGGGGCAGAGCAAGCTCGCCGCGAGCAAGGGAACTTAGCCGGGCAGGCCAATTTATGTTATGGCAAACTGCTGGCGGCAAGAGTTTCATAGGAAGGGCAACACCTGAGAAGGGCGCTGGCCGCACTGTTACGACACTGACAAGCGAATCGAGCAGTACTTTCAGGCTCCAGTGTGCACAGCGGGCAAACAGCAATTCACTGAGGCCATAAAGAGTTTTGGGAGCCGCATAGGCTGAACCGACGCCGCCATCATACCCGTGGTTCCGAACGACCGGGGCCCCCAAGAAGCGGTATTTGCATCTTGGGGTGGTAACGACAGGTCTTTATCGTCGGGGTGGTTGAGCGAGGGTAGAGGAACGACACAACCGGCCGATATCTGAGGAAGTGTTTGGGCGTCAGGGTATCTTGTCCGAAGCCCGGCTTTAGAGCAGATAGAGAAAGCCAGCCGGGTTTTAGAGCGGTTCTCCAAGTCATGTGCTCTATGAGGCGCTATGCAAGGTGGCTTTTACTTCCACCCCGGAAAGGACAAAACCACAGAGCGGTTGCGGTTTCGGGGTATAGCAATTGGAGAATCGATGTAGCCGTTCACCGTCGTGTTTCCCATCCGGAATTGGGCGGCGGCGAACCATGAGAAGACAACACACATCTATCACCGCAACAGGAAGCTAACGCATGACGACAGAATTGACGCAGCCCCAAAGTGAATTGGGGGCGGTTCCAGCCATCGGGCAGGGACAATCGCAGGGGCATCGGCGGCGCCGTCGCCGTCGCAAGAACAAGAGCAGCCAGGCAGCAGGCGCTGTTCCTTCGCAACAGGCGCTTCAGGCGCAACCACCCCAGGCAGAGCCCGCGGCGCAGCATCCGAGGCCGCCCGCGAAGCACAAACCGGCTCCCCAGCATCA
>Ga0326728_10015293_pt1 | contig 15996 bp, 11 predicted proteins | sample MB3enrmetagenome_FD_207602 | JGI IMG/M metagenome (GOLD analysis project Ga0326728, IMG submission 207602) | Lab enriched peat soil microbial communities from McLean, Ithaca, NY, United States - MB31MN | ecosystem: Environmental > Terrestrial > Soil > Wetlands > Peat | place: USA: New York...
GGATTTGGCTGGCGGCAGGCGTCGTCATCATCGTCCTGATCTTTTACAACCTGAGGTCCAATCCCGAGTGGAGCAATTTCCGCTGGGACCGCCTTTGGGGTTCGATCGTGGGGGCGAGCCCCAGCTACCTGCTCTTGGCGGTGGCCTTTGTCTACCTTTCTTTCTTCGTGCGGGCGGTGCGCTGGGAATTCTTCATGCGGCCCATCAAGGCTGCCTCCCTTTGGACTCTGTTTTCGGCGCAAATCCTGGGTTTCAGCTCCATCTTCCTGGTGGGCCGGCCGGGGGAACTGGTTCGTCCCGCCTATATCGCCAAAAAAGAGAATGTCCCCCTAAGCGCCATGATCGCGATCCTGGTGCTCGAGCGGGTGCTTGACATCATCGCCATGGTCGTTCTCTTTGCCGCCGCGATTTACTCAGAGCCGGTGAACCCCGACACGGCGCGAGGTGTTTTCGCCCTGCACGAGATGCACAGATGGGGCCATGTGCTCTTTGGATTTACAGGCTTGCTGATTGTGCTTGTGGTGGTTTTCCGCTTGAAGACGGCGAGCACGATCGCTTTGTTCCTTAAGGTGTTTCGTTTTCTGCCGGAACGCGCGCTGACCTCCTTTGCCTATTTCCTGCGCTCCTTCGGTGAGGGCTTAAGCGTGATTCGCGACTGGAAAGGCCTGGCCGGCAGCCTGGTGACCACCGCCGTCCTATGGGCGATTAATACCACCATGTTCTGGCTGACCTTCAAGAGTGTGCGCCACCACATGGGCCACTTGCCCTGGCTGGCCGCCGGCCTGACGCTTTTCTGCGCTGCCCTGGGCCTCATGGTGCAGCTCCCAGGAGTCGGGGGGGGCTATCAGGTCGGCATTATTCTGGCTTTGACCGAATTCTTCAATATCAAGGTGGAACCGGCCACGGGAGCCGCTATTCTGGTGTGGATCATCCAGTTGGTCCCCACCCTGGCCCTGGGGGTCGTCATGCTGATTCACGAAGGCTTGTCGTTCCGCAAGCTCGGAGCTCTCGAAGAGGAAGCGAAGGCTGTGACTTTGGGGAAAAGCTAGAATTTATCGGGTGATCGGGTGATCGGTAGATCGGTTGATCGGGCGAACAGAAAATCATTTCGGTGCGGGTGCTTCTTTGTTCACCCGATCACCCGATCATCGGATCAGTCCTCCCGATCACCGGATCACCCGATCACCCGATCATCCGATTACTGAGGTGAACCCCCTACGTGAGATGTCCATTCTGCGGGCACATTGAAGACAAGGTGGTGGATTCGCGCGAGGCGAAGATTGGCGATACCATTCGCCGCCGCCGCGAGTGCACCAAATGCGACCGCCGCTTCACCACCTACGAACGCATTGATGAAATCCCTTACATGGTGGTCAAGAAAGACGGGCGGCGCGAGAAGTTCGACCGGCAGAAAATTCTGGCCGGTCTGCTGAAGGCTTGCGAAAAGCGCCCCGTCCCCATGAGCAAGCTGGAAGCCCTGGTGAACGAGATTGAAGCGCACGTGGCGGAATCCCCCGACCGCGAACGCCCCGCCACCGAACTCGGCGAACTGGTCATGAAAAGCCTCAAGAAACTCGACAAGGTCGCCTACGTGCGCTTTGCCTCGGTTTACCTGGATTTCAAGGATGTCCGCGAATTCATGGACGAATTGAAGGACTTGCTCAAAGCCAAGGGGAAGTGAATTTGGAAATGTTAAAGGGTAAAGGCTAAAGGGTGCAGTCACTCTTTAACCTCTATCGGCCTTTCCTTAGCCGGATCCCGAATCACCTATGCCTTTAGCCTTTGACGATTACCCTCTAATTTTGTCCTGAACCCGACTCCAAGCGCCGATCCCTTTTTAACCTTTACCCTTTATCCTTAACCCTTTTCTAAATCCCAGGCCCATGCCATTCAGAATTCATAATTCATAATTTCGAATTGCCCCACCCCCTAGTCCCCAGTCCCCTGCTCGCTGACGTAGATGAATGCGCCAAAGGTTTTGAAAGTATCGAATCCCAGGCGCTGGTAGAGCCGCACGGCCCCGGCGTTCGAGTCGGTGACGGTCAGCGTGACCTGCTCAAAGCCATCCTCCGCCAGATCCCGAAACGCCGCCTCCATCAGGGCGGTGCCAATGCCCAATCCCTGAAATGACGGGCCCACCCCCACCTGGGGAATATGCGCGGTGCTGGGCTGCACTTTGGTGAGGGTAAGGATTCCCGCCAGCTTCTGGGTAGGGCGATGCACGGCCATGCGCGAGACATGCGTCAGGAAGTCGCCGCACCCCTGATTATGGCAGATGTTTTCGATCAGCCGCGTGGCTCCCATCACCGATGCGTATTGGTCGTTGATCAGCGCGTCCACGTGCTGCCGGTAGGATTGGTAAAGCATTTCCGCCGCGTCGTCATTGAAGCGTTTTTGCCAGGGAATGAGTTCGATTCCCTCCCTCACCCAACGCGCATCTGCGGAGGTCTGGGCACCGCCTTCGGCGTGCGGGGCTCGCTGCGGACCGCGCAGGGGAAGGCTCATGAAGCGGCGCAGGAAGGTCTGAAAACGGCGGTTGAGGAAGCAGGCCTCCAGTTCCTCGCGCTGGTAATGGGGAAGCTGAGCTTCAATGCGCCGCAGGCCGGGGGTTCCCAGGAGCGTCTCCAGCGAGTGCTTCAGCAGTTCGCGCTCGTGCCCTTGGCCGGCCAGTTCCGGGTGCACGTAAAGGTCGCCGATGATCCCCTTCTCCCCGTCATAAAAGAAGAAACAGTAGCCGCGAATTCCCTCTTCGCCCGCCAGTGCGTAACCGGAAAGCCGCTTATCGCGCAAACAGGAGTTGATAACGCGCACCGAAGGGGCAAAGTCCCAACGCAGCGTGTCATTCCAGGCGCGCGATTCGGCTTCCAGAAGGGCAGCGAACTCCCGGGTCTCAAACCGGCGTATATCAATGATCTCGAATCCCAAACGGCGGTCCTTTCCCTCGTGGCGCGCAGAAGGCGCGTTGCCACCCCGCAACTCCCTGAGCCCTCGATCCAGGGTCGTCCTGGCGCGCTGAAAATTACGGACGGCGGGTCGGGCCATTTCTCGCTGCGGGGCAACACCAGCGCCAGTATAACCCAGATTTGCATCCGCCATTTTGCGCAGTGCGCAAGAGCCGCATGCCCAGAAGGAATTCACCGCCGAGAATATAGAGGGCGGAAGCATCCTGCGGAGGGGAATTGTGGATAATCCACTCATAAGTGCTCAATAGGGGGAAATAACGAAACTGGCGACACGCCCCGCCCGAATTTTATGGACATAAAGTCGAATTCCGCGCCGCCATCAAACTTTTGTTGTTACTTCGCACCCCAAATTGCATTCATCTTGTGGAGATGAGGGAAATGCCTAAGCGGGGGCCGCGTTGCCGGTTTGACTTCTGGCGACCCCCCTCCTGATGGCATTTCCGTCATCGCCCGGGTTGGTGGCGCGTCGGCGCCGGAAGAGTATGAGGTGAACCCATGATTGAAGGTAAACTGCGTTTGACGACGGTGGAAGGCACAGGGCGGCAATTTGTCGCTCATTCGGGCACCGGCCATGCTTTTGTGATGGACGATGCGGAAGGCCACAGCGGCCCCAAACCCATCGAATTTGCGCTCTTGGCGCTGGGTGGCTGTACGGCCTTTGATGTCATCGGCATTTTGCGCAAAAAACGGCAGAAAGTCACCAGTTACGAAATCGAAGTGCGCGCTGACCAGAACCCCGAGCCCCCCGCTTTTTTTACGCGCGTAGAGATCAGGCACCGGCTGCGCGGCCAGATCGACCCGGAGGCGGCGCGCGCGGCCATCCACCTCTCCGAGACCAAATACTGCGCGGTGGGAGCCATGATCTCCAAAACCGCCAAAATTGAGACCACGCTGGAAATTCTCCCGGAGGAAACTCCGGAAACTTTCCCCCACGCCGCCTGAGGTGAGAAGAACAGTCGGCAGCAGGCAGTGGGCTGTGGGCGGTTGGCAGCGGGCAGTCGGCAGTTAACTGCCGCGGCATTCGTGATTTTTACTGTAAACTGTAAACTGTGAACTGTAGACTGTTCCTGTGATCTACCTCGACCACAACGCGACCACGCCCATTTTGCCGGAAGTATTGGAAGCCATGATGCCGTACCTCACGACGGAATGGGGCAATCCATCGAGCGCCTACAAATTTGGGTCAAAACTCAAGTCGGTGATTGAAACCGCCCGGGAACAGGCGGCCGAGTTGATTGGAGCGCACCCGCTGGATGTGATTTTCACCTCGTGCGCGACGGAGAGCAACAATACCGCCATCGCCGCCGCCCTGAAGGCTAACCCCACCAAGCGGCACATCGTATCTTCCCAAGTAGAGCATTCCTCCGTGCTCAATTATTGCATGGCGTTGGAACGCGGCGGGCGCTACGCTGGCTCACGCAGCGTGCCCGTTCATTTCACGCCGAACTGCCCTGCCAGGCCGGCGATGGTCATGTTTTCGGTGATCGTGTCGTGGGGAATGAGAACATAGTGCCAGGGTTTTCCGCCGCAGGTCGCAGCGTGGTCGCTGGCCTGCCCGCACCACTTCTTTGCTGCCACCATCTTGGCGAGCACTTCCTCGTCGCCCATCTCATTCCTGGCCTTTGGTTCCATCATGTAAATCGTGGTCTTCGTCTCGGCTACGAAATCGGGCTGGTATTCGGGGTGGTCGGGCCCGGATTTGTAGTAAATCTGGAATTGCCCCTTGGCGGGCTTGAACCACTTCTGAGACTCGCGGTCCAGAATTATCGCCAGCCGCCGTTCGGGGTCTGACTGGAACTTTTGCACCGGATAAAGGCACCGCTGGAAACCGCCGAAGAGATACTTTGCCATATTGCTTTTGTCGGCGGGCGGCTGGCGGTAATCGAGGACGGGTTCAGTGGCTGACGCCGTGTAGGCGCTGGGTTTCAATTCCGAAAAGCCCTTGCTGATCTTCACTTCGTAGCCGGTTGCTTCTTCCCAATAGTGGTCCTCCATTTGGGCGTGAACGAACCGGGCTATCTCGCGCTGGTGGCAGCGAAGGACCTTGGAGATCTCTTCCTCCTTCAGGTAGGTGCGGAGGTGGTTCAGCACCTGAGCGGCGAGGTCGTAGAGCAGGTCGGCGTGCGCGTCGTAGGAAATATCGTCGAAATCCACAAGGCCGCTGACCACGTAATCCTCAAGGCGAAGTTCCTCCATCCCGCCCTTGCCCGTGGCGATGATATCCACGTCCTCGGTTCGCAGATACTTGGCCCAGAGCTCCTCATCCACCGGCGCATACTTCATGGTGTCCAGGTTGAGCGTGAAGGGTTTGAAGCCCGATTGCACATTGCCGGTGGGCACCACCAGGATGCGCGGAATATCAATTGTCTGCTGAATGACCATCTCTGTAGTCTGCGCCACGATTGCCGCGATGTCGGGTTTTTCAGCGACGCCCTCCAGCTCCAATTGTGATGGGCGATAAAGGCTGGCTACAGTCTGGGCCACCTGTTCCTGCACTTCTTTGTGAGCGAGAAACGAGACGCTGGGCAGCTTTTGCGGCTGGTTTTCCAGCTTGCGAATCACCTCAAAGGTAATCTGGGCCACCTTCTGATCTTCCGGCTTGGTAAACACCGGTGGCTCTGCAGCTTTGGGGATCAATGTGCTGGTGGTCGTCTGTTCGGGCTGAAAGCCCAGTTGGCTCGCGAGTTGCGACTGCGAGACCACGGTCACGGTTTTCTGGCCAAGCTGCTCCGGCTCCAGAATCACCTGTTGCAGCCGGATTTGCGAATCCGGCTTCTTTGCTTCGTCCACGATTTCCTGGAATCTGTCGTGGGCGACGATGTTTAAGCGGTCAACGGATTTTACGCCAGTGCGTTTGCCGTAGGGCAGGCGCAATCCCCGCCCGATGGACTGCTCAATCAGGGTGCGGGCATTTGCCGCCCGCAAAGGAACGATGGTGTAGAGGTTGGTGACGTCCCATCCTTCCTTGAGCATATTGACGTGTATTACGATCTCCGTCGGCTCGTCGGTGTGCTCGACTTTCAGCAGACGCTCGACCATTTCATCTTCTTCCGCACCGGTCTTACTAGAATCCACCTGGATGACCTTTGTCTTGTAACGTCCCTCGAAGAAGGCGTCCGACTGGATCAACTGCATTAACTGTCCCGCGTGCGTGGTGTCCCGAGCAATGACCAGAAGAAACGGTTTCACAATTGCTTGGTTGCATTCCCGCGCATAGGTTTCGAGCTCTACCTTCACGCTTTCGTGCAGGCGGATACCGTCCTCCAGCTTCATCTGTTCGATGGCCTGCGGCGTCATGCCCGCCGGATTAAAGTTCTTGCGCGTCACCACTGCCGGCTCTTTCACAAAGCCGTCGGCCATGGCTTTGCCGAGCGGGTAATCGAGGATCACGTTCTTGAACTGCACAGGACCCTTGCCGGTTTCCACAAACGGCGTAGCTGTAAGTTCCAGGCCCATGATGGGCTTCAACTCGTTGATGGCCCTTACACCCGCCGACGCCCGGTAGCGGTGCGATTCATCCATAATGAGCACGAGGTCAGGCAGACCCGCCAGATACTCGAAGTAGCTCTCCCCGATGTATTCGCTGAGCCGCTTGATGCGCGGCGATTTTCCGCCCCGGACTTCCGTGTTGATCTTCGAGATGTTGAAGATGTTCACCTTGCAGCGCAGCACCAGGTCAAACAGCGTTCCCGCCTTGGCCTCGTAGTCGTCGCCGGTAATGATCGCCGGCGGGTCCGTGGCAAATTCCGCGATGCCCTTAAAGACGTACTTGGGCGTGTTGGGGGTGAAGTCCGTGATGAGCTTGTTGTAAATGGTCAGGTTGGGCGCCATCACGAAGAAATTGTTGATCCCGTGCGCCAGGTGCAGGTAGCTGATGAAGGCGCCCATCAGACGGGTTTTACCGACGCCCGTGGCCAGGGCAAAACAGAGCGAGGGAAATTCGCGCTCGAACTCGGTCACGGTAGGGAACTCGCTCCGGATCGTGGCAATTGCTGCCTGAATGTCGACATCTCTCCGGGGAGGAACGATTTCCGTAATGCGATCGAGAATTTCGAGCGAGCGGCGTTGGGGCGGGCGCAGGCTGAGGCGGCCGGAGATGGCATTCACATGACGGTTCACTTGCCCACCTCCTTGCTGAAGAGCGATTGCTGGCCGCGCTTGTCTACCTTGGGCAGGGGGGAAGGCGCTTTGGGCAGGTTTTCAACCTTCAGGCTGTAATCATCGTGGCCCCATTCGCAGCGGGCGAGCACGGCCTTGGGAATCTTCTTGACGGTCAGATTGGGATGCCGCTCTGTTCCGCCGCGCGGCGCCCGGAAGGCGGGGCAAAGCACCAGGAGCGATCGTTCGTGGCCCACTTCGTCGCTCAATTGGGCGAGTTGTTCCCCATTCAGATGCTGCGTGGTGATATAGATAAAGTCGCGCTCGGTAGAATGGCCGTGCTGCCAATAGACCGTGTCGCTCGGCGCATACTGGAAGGCCTCCAACTTGCAGCAGGCCTCGGCCAGCATGGCGGCATTGAATTTCTTGCTGATGACCCAATTGCCCCACTTATCCTTTTCCAGGAGCGATGGAGCGAGCCGGTAATAACGGAATCCACCGCCGCCTCTCCACCCGATCGCCTCGGTGATACCGCCGGGGTCGGTTCCATCAACAACCTTCTTCAGCCTCGGAATGATGTGTGTATGGCAATGCTCGCCTAATTCCACCAGGATCCAGCGGCGGCCCATCTTGTGCGCCACCGCACCGGTCGTACCCGAGCCGGCGAACGAGTCAAAGACAATCTCGCCGGCGTCTGTTGAAATCTCGATTACGCGGCGGAGTAATCTCTCGGGCTTCGCAGTGGAAAAGGGTTCTTGTTCTGGGAACAGATTCAGCATCTCCTTCTTGGCCTCTTGATTGTTCCCGCACTCTAAATGAGTCCACCACGAGTCGGGAACGATGCCTTCTTGCACTTCATTCAAAAACACCTTTATTCGAGGAGGGTTGTCTCCGTCAGGACCAAACCAGAGGCGATTTTCAGCACGGAGCATTTTCGTCCTTTCAGGGAGGCCGTTCCAGTGCCTGCCTGTTGGAGGCATGACACTTCGACCTGACGGAAGTTCGATTGGATAGCGATATGCTACGCGCTTTTCCGCGTCCTCGCTTTGGACTGAGTAGGCAACACTTTGCCAAGGCCCACGAGAGTCTCTATCGGGGTTTTTGAAAACCTTTGCTTGTGCCTCGTTCCGTGGTAGCAGATTCCGCCGAACCGAAAGGATGTCCTTTGCATAGACTAAGAGGGTGTCATGGCTACCCGAAATGAGCGCTTTGTTCTTCTTGGCGAAAACCTTTTGCCAGACAACCGAACAGATGAAGTTTCGGCGGTGGAACAGTTCATCGAGAACCGCTTTGGCGTAAAAAACTTCATTGTCGTCCAGTTGCAGCCAGAAAATGCCGTCATTCGCTAACAGCCGGTGCAGAATCTCGAACCGGTCACGCATTAACGACAACCAAAGTGAATGCTCAACCCCATCATCGTAATGCTCGAACGCACTGCCGGTATTGTAAGGTGGGTCACTGTAGATGCACTTGATTTTGCCTGTGAACTCCTGCTCAAGCGCCTTGAGAGCTAGTAGATTGTCTCCGAAGACGAGCCGGTTCTCGAAGAGGTCATTATCGCTGACGCGGCCCGCCGCGTGGTAAGACTTTACGGGGTCTTCGAGAAGAATACGCGGCTCCAGCTTTGACCTGTTCTCCTTCCCGATCCACGTCAGTTCAAGTCTTTGTTTGTTGGTCATGGGACTTGCAGACCTTCTCCAGCCCGCCACTGGGCCGGGGGCCATGCAGGAAGGGGCTGCCCGAGTTGCAGGAGCACGTCCCCAACCGCTTTCACCATCTTGCGAAAGGAGCGATTGCGACGATGGGCCAGCGCCATGTCAAAGGTCGCACTCATGGACGGCTGGTCGCCGGTCTCGGAATAGGCGCGGTCGGCGGGCATAAACTCTTCCAGCGCGCCCTTGGCATCGCGCCTTGCCTCCGGGTTCGCGGGGGCAGTGGCGTCAGCGCGAATGCCATAGCTTCCGCGCAAGGATTCCACGGCCGCCAGGAACCAAGTTTCATATTCGCGGTAGGCGATCACAACATCGCACGGCGTGGCTCCGGCAGCGTCACGTGCCCACTCCCGGACCCTCCCGGCAAGCTCCCTCGGACAATCATCCTCGCCATCAAACAGGATGACCACCGCCGCGCACTCGGGTTGAAGGAGAGCCAGCCTGACCCCCGCTTGAATGCCCTCCTGGCTGCGAAGTTGCGATTGCGTGCGGCGAATCGGAGCGCCCACGTCAACGCCATAGCATCGCGCTTCCGCCAGCAGCCGGCGCAAGAGAATGGGGGCGGCTTCCACCTCGCCGTATCCTTCCACCAAGACATAAATCTTCATGCCAACATCTCAAAAAGGCTTCCCTGGGTGAGGTAAGTAGGGTCGGAAAATAATTTCTCGGGATGCAAGGCGTTAGAGCGCAGCAATTCCCCCGCCCCCATCAGGTGCTCGCGCATGGCCTGCCGCGTGGCCTCCGATGGGAGCAGCAGGTGGGAGGCTCCCTCTTCCCACGACACGATGCGCAAATTCTGGTCGGTAATCCATTTGGCATCGAGCAGTTCGGGGCTGTGCGTCGTCACGACGACTTGCATGGTTTTCGCCGCTTTGCGGATCAGGTCAAGAATGGCTCCCAAGGCTCCCGGGTGAATCGTGGCCTCCGGTTCCTCGATCACCAGAACGCTGGGGCTAGGCTTTTGAAAAATGGCCATAATAAGCCCAACTGAACGAAGGGTGCCGTCGGACATATTGAAGGCATCGAAGGTCAGCTTCTTTGCCGATCCCCATTCCTGCGAAAAACTCATGGAGAGTTTGTTGCCGTGTTTCTTGGGGGAGACCGCCTTGGTGGCAGGAACAATGGATTCAAGGATCCGGTTTATTTCCGCTCTGTTCTTACCGGCATTTTCTCCCCGCAGCAGTTCCTGTAGGACGCTGGCAGCGTTTCCGCCGTTGGGCCTCAATGTCACGCCGCTATCCGGGTCCTGCATTTCACGCAGCCGGGCGGGTTCAATGGAATAAACGCGCATGGCGCCCAGAACGCGAAAGATGGGCGCGAATCGCTCATCACCGGCCACCAGGGGAAGCGCCAGGGCGGACGGCTCCAGGGCGGGGGTTAGTCCTTTCGCGTTGCTCATCCACGCTTGCGCCCTGTCAAACCACCAGCGGCTACCATCGTTCTTACGCACCAGGCACTGCTCGCGAATGATGCGATACCCGTAATTGCGCAGAGCCTTAACCTCAAAGGCGTACCGCCCCCCCTGGCAGCCGTTGATGGGACCAAACTCAAAGGCAAGCCCAAGGTTCGGAGGGTAGCTTCGCTGCCCCGAACTACGGTTGCGAACCGCCGAAATGCCTCCACGGCGGTCGAACACCGCCTGAAGCGGCTGCGCCATGGTTTCGGAGACAAAGCTGAATGCGTCCGCCAGATTGCTTTTTCCCGAGCCATTCTGTCCCACGATAAATAGGGGGTTGTCAAAAGTGAGGGTGGCCGCCGGAAAACTGCGGAACCGCTTGATGATGATTTTAGTGATCGGCGACAATTTCATGTCAGTCGTTCATCTCAGGGTTTGGAGGTTTCCATTATACGTCTTTTCCCGCCGCAGCGGGCGTAGCGCCGGGCTTTAGCCCGGCATGTGCCGACCTCAAGGTCGGCGCTACGACACGCATATGCCGCCCTCAAGGGCGGCGCTACAACATCCTTTGCCGCCAGGATGGCGGCATTACGTTTGCAGCGTCCAGCGGAGGGTGAATAGCGATTGTCGCTCGCTCTTCAGGGTTAGCTTCCCCTCAATTTGCGCGATTAGTTCCTCGCGCTGTTGGTCCACCTTATCCTGGGCCTCGAAGAGGGACCAGCGCTTCTCTTTGCGCTGCGCCTCGAGGGCTTTGATCTGCTTCTGTCCGGCGAGCTTTTCCTCCAGCGTGGGCGCCAGGGTGGCGGCGCGGCGGGCTTCCTTGATTTGGCGGTCCAGTTCCTTGATTTCTCGCTCCAACCCTAGCTTGATGTCATCCGCCCATCCGTCAAGCTTCTCCGCCTCGGCTTCGAAATACCGGGCATTGCGCTCAGAGATGGTGCGCTGAATGGCGGCTTGGCGTTCGTGCGTGCGGGCGTCAAGCGCATCCGCACACGGAGCGGAAAAAGCCTGCTGCCCAGTTTGGCCGGGCAAAGTGAACAGGCGGGCGGCGGCATCCTCATCGAGCGGGGTTCCATCATCGGCGACGGCCGCGAAGATGAGATGGTCTTCCGCCTGGTCCAGAGATTCAACGGTAAAGCTGGAGAGCATCAACCAGCCGGACTTACCAATCAGCGGCTGGAGAGCCGTAACCTTCCCGTCGTGCTCGCCGTAAGCAAAGCGGACTTGCTGCACGGGCAGTTCGCGGTCCCTCGCCTGCGCAACAACGGCCTCCGCCAAGGGATGGTGGAGGCGGTAAAGGTGGGCTTCGCCGGAGCGGCGCGGGAGTTCGTAAAGCCCCAGGGGAATTTCCCCGGCGGCGGACGGGAAGGGGCAGGCCTTGAGATGGAAGGAGGAATCATTGACGAACTCCGCGTGGCCCCACAGTTCGTGCCGCGTAAGCTGCATCAGCAGTCGCTCGTAGCGGTTTAAGTAGGCCTTGGAGGCTTCGTCGCTGACCTTCAGTTTCTCCCGCACCTCGTCGTCAAAATTCTCCAGCAGCTTGCGGCGCGTCTGACTCATTGTCTCGTTGATCTCAAAGCTCAATTCAAGCTGGAGCTGGTCGAAGGCGGTCTTGATCTCCTCGGGCTTGCGGCAACTTTGGTAAATCGCGGCAATGCGTTTCTCAAAATCCACGCCGCTTTCAATGGCGCCCAGCACTTCGTCGCTGGCGCCAAAGACGCCCTCGAAAAGCTTGAATTTTTCGGACAGCAGTTCAAAGACGCGTCGGTCCGCTTCGTTCTTGCGATTGAGGAAGTTCACCACCACCACATCATGCTTCTGTCCATAGCGATGGCAGCGGCCAATGCGCTGCTCGATGCGCTGAGGGTTCCAGGGGAGGTCGTAATTCACCACCAGCGAACAGAACTGGAGGTTGATGCCCTCCGCGCCCGCCTCGGTGGCGATCATAATGCGGCCCTCTTCGCGGAAATAGTCCACAAGGGCAGAGCGCATGTCGGCAGTCTTGGAACCGGTAACGCGGTCGGTGCCCTGGTGGCGCGCCAGCCACGCCGCATAAATCTGCTTGGACCGGTCATCCGTGTTGGTGCCGTTAAAGAGGACAATGCCGTCCTTGAACGGGCTGTCAGCCAAGACCCGAAGCAAGTAATTCTGGGTTCGCCTGGACTCCGTGAAGATGATGGCCCGCTGTAAAGCCCCGAGTTCCACAGCTTTGGGGAAGGCAATGGCCAAGGCCTTCACCAGCGCCTTGCCCTTGGCGTTGTGCTCAATGGATTTGGCGAGCGCGGCGAAAGCGTCGAGGTCGGCAACCTCGGCTTCAATTGCGGCCCGGTCGGCGTTAGAAAGCGATTCGCCAGGCAGGTCCTCCGGCCATTCCTCGGCAGTTTGGTCCAAGGCTTCGTAGTCCTGGTCGAGATCGTCTTCCAAGGGTTCCGCAGGTTTGGCGTTTTGCAGTTTGGCTTTAAGGCGCTTTGACATGCTTTCCAGCGCCCCGGCAATGGCAAAGGTGGAAGATGCCAACAGTTTGCGCAGCACCAGCGTTATCAGCGAACGTTGGCTGGCGGGAAGCGCCTGAAGATTTTCGCGGCGGAGATATTCAGAGACCAGATTGTAGAGGCGGTCTTCGCTTTCTTCCGGAGTAAATTCCTCCACCATGGGCAGGCGCTTGGTGAAGGGGATGTAGGATGTGACCTGGCGTCGGAGCGTGCGTTGGCAGAGGGGCTTGAGCCGTGCCTTCAGCGTGTGGAAAACTTGTTCCTGCGTCAGGTTCGTGAACTGCTCGCGAAAGCTCTTGAGATCGCCAAAGGCATACTCATCAATAAAGCTGACGAGGCCGAAAAGTTCGAGCAGCGAGTTTTGCAGGGGCGTGGCCGTAAGCAGCAGTATGCTTTTGCCCGCCAGCGCCTGTTTTAGCGTGTTGGCGATGACATTCGAGGGCTTGTACACGTTGCGGAGGCGGTGAGCCTCGTCGATCACTACAAGATCCCAGGCGGTGTTTGCCACATCGGCAGCCTTGCTTCGCGCGAACTGGTAGGAACAGATTACGATGGCGTTCGGAATCTTGAGCGGCCGGAAATTGCCACGCTTGACCGCATCATTGTAGGACTTCGTTTCCAGAATCTGGCAGGGCAGGAAGAACTTTTCCGTCAACTCCTGATGCCATTGCTTGCGGAGGTTGGCGGGCGTGATGACGAGCACTCGGCGCTTGCGCTCAGCCCATTTCTGGGAGAGCACCAGGCCCGCTTCAATGGTTTTGCCAAGACCCACTTCATCCGCCAGCAACGCCCCTTTGGACAGAGGCGAATTGAACGCGAAGAGGGCGGCATCCACCTGATGGGGGTTCAAATCCACCTGCGCGCTCGCCACCGCACCGGCAAGCTTCTCCAAACTGTCGGACGAGCAGCGCTTAGTCAGCTCGTGCGCGAAGTATTTGGCGTGGTAGTCGGTAATCATCGGTGGGACACCAGAAACCGGTGTCATCAAAACAGAACAGCATCGAAGACGAGCGACGCCAGCATCGTGCTGTCCTTGCCGCCGCTGGAGCCCACCAGCCAGGGCCGCTGGTCTTCCGGATAGAGTTGGCGGAGTGAGTCCTTGATTTCCTGAAACATTCGCCATCCAGTCTGGGGGGAGTATACACCCCACCCGTTTATTTTCAAGTAATGTCTTTAGGATAGCATCAGTATGCGCGACGCGGGCCGGTTTCGGTTGCCAGGAGCGAAGGACATGCTCGCGCCGAGACGCAGAGACGCAGAGAATCACTATGAACAATCCCTTCGTTTCCGATTCGACCTCTGCCCCTCTGCGCGAGATACTCCTGCTCGTTCCGGGACTTCATCCCGGCTTTTCGTGCCATGGGCCGCACTCGATCGCCGCTGCGCGGCTTGGCGAGTGTATACTGCTGGGGTCCAGGGCGCCAAAATGGAAGTCGGGGTCAGAATGAAGCCGGGGGGGAAATTCCCAGCCGCCGGGAGCGGCTTACAAGGGGGGAGATGATGTGCCAGGTCAGGCGGCGATCGTTTCTAGGCTTATCCGCCACGGTGTTGGGAGGCGGGCTGATGGCGGGCAAGGTGAGTCGCAGTGATGAGGGCGGCGGATCCGTTGCGGGCAAAGCGGGCCACCGTGTTGAGGACGGCGGGCAAGGCGGACCGGGAAGCGTCCACCACCACCTTCCCTCGGTTTCGGTGATGACCGAGACCGCGAAGCGCTTTCTTGCGGCGCTCAGCCCGGAGCAGCGCTTGAAGGCCACGTTTCCCTTCAATGACGATGAGCGCTTCGACTGGCACTTCATCCCCAAGGAGCGCAAGGGCCTCACGCTGGGCGAGATGAGCCCCACGCAGCGGCACTTGGCAAGCGCGCTGCTTGCTGCCGGATTGAGCCAGACCGGTTACATCAAGGCCGTCACCATCATGAGCCTGGAAGACGTGCTGAGGGTGCTGGAGAACGATAGCGGCGAGCGGCGCAATCCGGAAAAATACCACTTCACGGTGTTCGGCACGCCTTCCGATACCGGAACCTGGGGCTGGCGCGTGGAGGGGCATCACCTGAGCCAGAACTATACGGTTGAGGGCGGCCAGGTGGTGGATGCGCCGAGTTTCTTCGGCGCGAACCCCGCTGAGGTCCGCGAGGGTCCGCGCCGGGGTCTGCGGACGCTGGCCGGGGAGGATGACCTGGGGTTCGAGGTGATTCATTCGCTGGATGAGGCGCAGCAGAAGATCGCCATCGTCGATCCGCAGGCGTATAGCGACATTTTGACGGCGGCCAGTCGCAAGGCGGCGCTGCACGGGCAGCCCTCGGGACTTCCGGCAGTCAAGATGACCGCCGGGCAGTTTGACGCGTTGCAGGCGCTAGTTGAACTGTACGCACACAATGTTCCACACGACCTGGCGGAGCGGCGCATGGCTCAGTTCGAAAAATTCGGACGAAATGTGCATTTCGCCTGGGCAGGCGGCATCCATCCGGGCGACCCGCACTATTACCGCGTGCACACGCCCGCCTTCCTGATCGAACTCGACTCGACGCAGGATAACGCCAACCACATCCACTCCGTGTGGCGCGACTTTGAAGGCGATTTCGGCGGAGACCTGCTCCAGGCGCATTACCAGACCGGCCATCGGAACGTCGGGTAGCACAGGCACTCCTGCCTGTGCGCTCTGCACGGACACAGGGTCGAAAAACCCCTCACCCGGCGGCGCATGGCCGCCACCCTCTCCCCGCGGGAGAGGGTAGAGAATGCCCTCCCTTCTCCCTTGGGGAGAAGGTGGCCGAGGGACGAGGTCGGATGAGGGGTTTTTTCATGGGGTTTCGCGGGCCGAAGGCCCTAAAAGACAGGCAAGAGTGCCTGTGCCACCGCACACAGGCAAGAGTGCCTGTGCCACCTCGATCAGGGTACCGGCGAGTGAGATGTGATGAGTGGCGAGTGGCAGGCGGAAGCAGAACGAGCGCAGCCCTGCGATTCTGGTCCGATTAGATGACGCGGATCGCAGAACCGGGCTCGCGCTGCGCCAGCCTACCGGCTGTGGAAGCACGACCCGACGGACAATTGTGTTCAGGGGTGGTCAGGTGTATATTGTCGGTCAAGCAAAAAACCCATAAGGGAAATTCCGGATTTTATGAGAAGAAGCCAAACTTTGCTGTACTCGACGCTGGTTCTGACCGTCCTACTCTCCGGTTGCGGCCGGAAAGCGCACGAGGAAACCGAAGCGGAAGCTCTCGCCAAATATGGCCAACAGGCCAGCGCGCTGCGTGAGGCTTTGCGGCAGGTCGCCTCGCTCCTTCCCGCGCGCGTGAATCCAAAGGAGCGTCCTCCGCTTGCCAAGCTCGACCCTCC
>Ga0326728_10015294_pt1 | contig 15995 bp, 12 predicted proteins | sample MB3enrmetagenome_FD_207602 | JGI IMG/M metagenome (GOLD analysis project Ga0326728, IMG submission 207602) | Lab enriched peat soil microbial communities from McLean, Ithaca, NY, United States - MB31MN | ecosystem: Environmental > Terrestrial > Soil > Wetlands > Peat | place: USA: New York...
AACACGACAGCCATTTTCACGTTTGCCCTGTTCTCGTTTTCACAGGCCAAATTGCCCGCTTACATTCTGCCGATTTTCCCGGCGCTGGCCGTGATGCTGGCCTGGCGGTTTTTCGGCGGGGAGCCGGCGGCCCAACCCGTGCCGGCTTCGGTGTGGCGGTTTTGTTTGGGCAGTTCGTTGCTGTTGCCGGCGATTTTTCCGCTGGCCGTGGTTTATGTTTTTCACAACGCACTGCCCAAATGGATGAAATGGCAACTGCCGGTTTCGGTGGGAATTGCCCTTTTCGTTTTGTGGCTGGTGCGAAAATGGAAACTATCTGCCTGTGCAATCCTGACCGTGGCGTTGGCGCTCTCAGGTTTGGTGGTGACGGTGGCTGAAATCCCCCTTTTCCAGAACAATCTCAGGCGTAATCAGACACTCAAGCCGCTGGGGCTGACATTGCGGGAAAAGTGCCGGCCCGGCGACGCCATTGTTTGCTGGGGCCATTTGCCCGAAGGGCTGGCGTTTTACGCTTATCCGACGATTTGCGCGACGAACCGGTCGTATTTCGGCGACATGAACCTGACCGAGGTGCCATTTGAATTTCCCGGCAATCAGAAACGGCTGGGCCGGTTGCTTTTGCCCGATAAAAACGCCTTGGCAGATTTGCTGGCGGAAAGCCGTCGCGTCTGGGTCGTCGGCTTCAACAACGAGGTGGAGCATTTTCTGCAAAACCACTGCGCCACGCCGCTGACTCTGGTGACGAACATCGGCCAATGGAAATTATTTGTGAGCCGTTAAGCGCCTCCGGCAAGAAACACGGCGCATTTTTCTTGCTGGCTCAGTTGATTTACTCAAACATTTCGGGGATGACAAAAGTTCTTCTTTTGGGGTTGGGCCGTTGGGGCATCAACCATTTGCGCAATCTCCATTCAATGCCGGTCGAGCTTTATGTTGCCGAAATCGGCGAGAAACAGCTCGAACCGGCGCGCAAACTCGACCTGCCCGCCGAGCGGCTCACGACCAATTATAAAAATTTTGTCGGCAGAGTGGATTGTGTTGTCATCGTCACGCCGGCGCAAAGCCATTTCGCACTGGGCAAGGAGTTTCTGGAGGCCGGCAAGGACGTGTTTGTTGAAAAACCGTTGACACTCGTGAACGGCGAGGCGAAGCAACTTGCCGAACTGGCCGAAAAGGCAAAACGGATTTTGCAGGTCGGCCACATTCTGCGGTTCGATCCGGCGACGTTATGGCTGCGCGACGCGGTGCAGGGCGGCCAGTTTGGCCGGGTGAACATGCTGCGTGGCCATTTCGGTGGTTTCAAGCGCCCGCGCAACGACAGTGGCGTGATGTTCGCCGACGGCATTCATTTCGTGGACCTGTTCAACTTCATTCTTGGCGCGCTGCCAAAGAGAGTGCTGGCGATTCACCACGATTTCATGGGACGCGGCATGGAGGACGTCTCCTTCGTCTCGCTCGAATACGACACGCCGCACGGCAAAACGTGGGCGACGGTCGAGAACGACTATTTCATTCCCGGCAAGTTCCGCGAGGTCATTATCTGCGGCGACCAGTTGAGCGCGGTGTGCGATTACAACGTAGCGCAATACAAGATCAAAACCTACGAGAACAAGCACGTGCGCGAAGGTAACAATTTCAAGGGCATCGAAGGCGCGGTGCATCAGATCGAATGTCCACCAGAAGAGCCGTTGCTGGCCGAATTGCGCGCGTTCGTTGATTCGGTGCAGACACGGAAAGCGCCGCGCGCCGACGGCTGGGCTGGTTACGATGTCGTCCGCGTCATGAACGCCGCGCTGGAATCTGTAAAAACCGGCAAAGCTGTTGAATTGAAATAATCCGCGAATTTCGCGAATTAACGCGAATTAAAACATCCAAAACGACTGCGGAGGAATTATGGCGAAACTGATATTCAAAGATGAGGTGTTCGCAATCATCGGCGCGGCGATGGAAGTGCATCGGGAAAAAGGCTGCGGATTTGCCGAGCCGGTGTATCAAGAATGCATGGAAATCGAACTGGCTGACCGGAAAATTCCATCGGAAGCGCAAAAAGAAATGACTATTTTCTACAAAGGGCGGCAGCTCAAGAAAACTTACCTGGCTGATTTTGTTGCCTACGGCAAAATCATTGTCGAACTAAAGGCTCTGGACCAGCTAACGTCGCGCGAAGAATCCCAAGTCATTAATTATCTGAAGTCCGCCGGCTTGCAAGTCGGCGTCTTAGTTAATTTTGGCGCACCCAGCCTCGAATGGAAGCGCATCGTATTGACCAATCGCGCCATTGAATCTGTTGACCTTCAGCCCCAAAATAATTCGCGTCAATTCGCGTAATTCGCGGATAAAAATTTATGAGCAAAATCCCATTATCCAAATGTTTCGTGAATGCTGAAGTCGAGGAGGCCGCGCTGCGCGCCATCCGCTCCGGCCAATACATTCTCGCGTCCGAGAGCAAGGCGTTCGAAGCCGAACTCGCCGCGTATACCGGCACCACCCAATGCGTGCTTGGCACGTCATGGACGATGATTGTCTATCTGTTGCACCAGCTTCAAGGTGTCGGCCCCGGCGACGAAATCATCGTACCCAGCCACACGGCGTTTCCCACGATGGAACCGCTCATCCACCGCGGCGCGCGCCCGGTGTTTGTGGACATTGACGACACCTATTGCATGGACCTGGACCAGGTCGAAGCCGTTATCACGCCACGCACCGTCGGTATCATTCCGGTTTACCTTTATGGTCATCCGGTGGATGTGGACCGTGTGCTGACTATTGCCGCCAAACATCATCTATGGGTGATCGAGGATTGCGCGCAGGCGCAGGGTGCGAAGTACAAGGGCAAAACTGTCGGCAGCATGGGAAACTTCGGCGCGTTCAGTTTTTTCCCGTCGAAAAACCTCACCGTGCTCGGCGATGGCGGTTGCATCACCACGAACAACACGCAGATGGCTGAGCGCCTGCGGATGCTCCGCAACCATGGCCGGCAAGGTAAATACGACCACGAATTTCCCGGCTACAACGTCCGGTTCGACGAAATCAAGGCCGCCATCGGGCGCGTGATGTTGAAGCACCTCGATGGCTTTAATGAAAACCGTCGTAAAATTGCCGCGCGCTACAACGAGCGCCTCAAAGGCATCGTCCAAACGCCGCCCGTGCGCGAATGGGCCACGCCGGTTTATCACATGTATGTCGTCCGGTGCGAGAAACGCGACGACCTTCAGAAATTTCTCAAAGAAAAAGGCATTGATACGGGCATCCACTATCCGAAGCCGAACCATCTGCAACCGGCGGTCACGGGTTTGTTCCCGTTCATTCCGAAACTCCCGCGCACGGAACAGGCGGTGAGGGAAATCCTGTCACTGCCGATTCATGGCGAAATGAGTCTAGACACCGCGGACAAGGTTTGCGACGCGATGGCGGAGTTTTACAGGAAGAAATAATGGCTGACATGCCCGAATTGAGCCTCGTGATTCCCTGCTACAACGAGCAGGACAACCTGCGCGCGCTCATCAGGGCGATCCGCGAGGCGGTGGACCCGCTCAAGCTGCCGTACGAAGTCGTCGTCACCGACGATTGCAGCAAGGACAGGTCGTGGGAGGTTCTCAAAGAGCTGGCGGCAGGTGACCTGCGCATCCGCGGGCAACGGTTCGCGTTCAACTGCGGCGAGAGCGCGGCAAGTTGGGCCGGCATGAAGGCGGCGCAGGGCAAATACATCGTCACGCTCGACGCCGACTTGCAGAATGACCCGAAAGATTTACCAAAGTTCCTGGAAGCGCTGAAAAAGTACGACTGTGTTTGCGGCACGCGCGTAAAGGCGCGCGGCGAGGGCGACCATTTCATCCGCGTGGCGTCGTCGCGCATCGCCAACCAGGTGCGGAACAAGCTTTCCGGTGAGCAGATCACCGATGCCGGCTGCACCTATCGTGCGTTTAAGCGCGAGTGCATTGAGAACCTGAAATTTTTTAAAGGCATGCACCGGTTCCTGCCGACGCTGTTCAAAATTGAAGGCCACACGGTCACGGAAATTGAAGTGACCAACAATCCGCGTTTCGCCGGGCAGGCCCACTACGGCGTGTGGAACCGATTGTTCGCGTCGTTTTATGATTTGCTGGCCGTCCGCTGGATGAAGAAACGGATGTTCAAGTACCAGATTGCGGAGAGAATTAATTAAGGTGCAATGGGCTTCCAGCCTGTTTCCATCTGAATCCAAAAACAAAAACGGAGACAGGCCGGATGCCGGTCCTACTCAACATGCAGCGGTTTTTAATCATCGCCACGAACTGTGCGCTGCTGGCGTTACTGCTCATCGGCCTGCCGGCGGCAACCCACGCGCAAATCGGTGACTGGCAGATTGCCTCCGTTTCCACCGGACGACGGTTGTTGTTTTGGGGACTGGCAATCGGGGCGATGGGAAATATTTTGGCTGGACTCGCCATCGTCAAAGGCCGCAAGGGGAAAATTCTCTGTTGGGAATGGACGGCGGTTTTTGGCGGATTACTGCTGGTTTGCTGGGGATTCGCGCGCGGCTATTTCAATTTTAATTGGTTGAAGCAGGCGCTGCTCTGGCTGCAAAATCATTTTTGACTGACGGGGCGGCAATCTTTTCCCATTTCCATGTCCACATCGCTGACGGCGATCTCGGCCCCCAAAATCCTGTGCTCACGAAGGTTTGCTCTGCTGGCAATAATGGCATTTCTAATGCTGATATGACACGAACGGAACTGCCTGAAGGGCAGCCGGTAATTGCCCTTTAAGATTGCCAAAGTGGTGAATCGCATCGGCTGTTTTTGTATTGCAAAAGTTTAGTGGAAGCTGTACACTACAAATCTATGCTCGAAGAAACCCAGGGGGCTAAAAGGGTGAATTCACGTTTTTCAAATCCGGTTTTTGTGGTTGGCGTTTATCGTTCCGGCACTTCGTTATTGTATGCCTTGCTGAACCAGCATCCGCAGATGGCCTTGATGTATGAATGCGATGTCTGGGATTTTCCGGGAACGCTTTCCAAGATACGGTTCAGGCGTAATTGGTTGCAGCGCCAGGAATTTTTCAATCAGGCGCTTTCCCGCCATCGCCTGACTTTTGGCGGCAGTTTGCGCGGGCTTGAGAACACCCGCACACCGGAAGATTTGTATCGCATTTTTGGTGAAGTCCAAAACGGCGTGCTTTGGGGGGAGAAATCTCCGTTTTATTGCGCGCGGCTGCGGCAACTGGTGCAGCGTTATCCCAGGTGTTCCTTCATCCTGATCTGGCGCAGTCCGATCGAAATTTACCGGAGCGTGCTCCGGGCGGCGCGTGAAGAGCCTTACTTCCGGCGCCGCGGCATTCTGAGCCGGCTGATTTATTATCAAGAACAGATGATTCAACAGGCCGCCGAACTTGATCGGGCGGGAGTCCGAATCTGCCATGTCACTTATGACAATTTGACGGACGACACCGAGAAAACCTGCCGGAAGACTTGCGAATTTCTAGGGATCGAATTCGATGAAAAGATGCTCGACCTCGCCAACGCAGATTTGTCCGCCATTTTCCCCGGGCCGCAGCACAATCATTTGCGTCAGGGTAAAATTGAGCGCCAGCAATTTGGCGGGGAAACAGAAGTTATTGATCCGCCTGCTTTGAAAAAACTTCAACGATTTGACGCGCGTTGGCACCGCCTGCAAAGTCCTTGGCTCGGCAATCAAACCAATTTGTCTGCCGAGCGGGAGCCATCCTTTGCGGAGCGCTTTTACCACAAGGTAACGGGCTCGTGTTTTTGCGCGCTGGATGATGGCAAACGCCTGCTTTTTGAATTTCTGCCGCTGGCCTGGCTGCGCAGTTATCGGCAGACAAAAAAGTGGTTTTTGGTCCGGCGCCCCGTGGCGCGGCATTCCCTGCGCGAACAATTATCCACGCACGGCGTTACCATTTTAACGAGTTACGCGATTTTGACGGGTGTGGCGATGCTTGATTATATTACCGGGCCAGACGTGACCATGGCGCCATTTTACATGTTGCCTCCCGCGATTCTCACAATAATCATTGGTCGTCGTTGGGGAATTTTCGCCGCGGTAGTTGCGGTGGTATGTTGGTCTGCCATACAGAGTATCCAGTTTAGGGGTTCTCTCGAATTAGGCGTAGTCGTGTGGAATTCCATCATGCGGTTTCTCGTTTTCCTGACCGTTGTGCTTCTGCTGGATCGTGTTCGGGTGGAGGCGGCTTCAACCAGCGAGGCCGATATTTGAAAAAATAATTTCACTTTCAACATTTCGCCGCCGAGGCTAATAATCGTGCCATGTTAGCCAAGGTCTGCTCCGCGGCCCTTCAAGGTATTGAGGCATATCCGGTCGAAGTTGAGGTCAATGCCGGTTGGGGCGATACCCTGATTGTCATTGTTGGCCTGCCGGACGCGGCGGTGAAGGAGTCGCGCGACCGCGTCACCACGGCGTTAAGCAACTCCGGTTTCAAATTTCCGATGGGCCGCACAACCATCAATCTCGCGCCCGCCGACGTGAAAAAGGAAGGCCCCAGCTTCGATCTGCCCATCGCCCTGGGAATGCTGGCGGCCAGCGAACAAATTGAAACCGACCAGCTCGACAACTTTGTCATCGTCGGCGAACTCGCGTTGACCGGCGCGGTACGGCCGTGCAAAGGCGTCTTGCCGGTGGCCATCCGCGCGCGGGCTGAGGGAAAGATCGGCGTGCTGGTGCCGGCGGAGAACGCCGCCGAAGCTGCCGTGGTTTCGGGCCTGCAAGTCATCCCGGTGCAAAACCTGCGCGAAGCCGCCAGTTTTCTTGAAGGCGAGATCAAAATTACGCCCGCGAAAGTGGACATCGCCAAAATCTTTGATCAGCACCAGGACGACGATCTGGATTTCGCCGAAGTCAAGGGTCAGGAAAATGTGAAACGCGCGCTGGAGATTGCGGCGGCCGGCGGACACAACGCGTTGCTCATTGGTCCGCCGGGAACCGGAAAATCGATGTTGGCGAAACGCTTGCCGACGGTTTTACCGCCGCTGACCCTGGACGAAGCGCTCGAAACAACGAAGATTCACAGCATTGTCGGTTTGCTGGCGCCGGGCCAAGCGCTGGTGACCCGACGTCCCTTTCGCGCACCGCATCACACGGCCAGCGACGCAGGCCTGCTCGGTGGCAATATCAATCCGACGCCGGGCGAAATTTCCCTCGCGCACAATGGCGTTTTGTTTCTGGATGAACTGCCTGAATTCAAACGCAGCGTGCTGGAAACGATGCGCCAGCCGCTGGAAGAAGGCCGCGTCACCATTTCACGCGCCGCCGGAACGATGACATTTCCGTCACAATTCATGCTGGTGGCCGCGATGAATCCAACGCCCGACGGCAAGATGCCGGGCGAATCGCACAGTTCCCCGCGCGAAATTCAGAATTATCTCAGCCGCATTTCCGGGCCGTTGCTGGACCGCATTGATTTGCATGTGGAAGTGCCGCCGGTGAAATTCCGGGAAATCTCTGGGGACCGCACTGGCGAGACCTCGGCGGAGATCCGCGAGCGCGTCGTTCAGGCGCGAAAACGCCAGCAGACGCGTTTTGCGCACAAGCGGAAAATCACCTGCAACGCCCTGATGGGCCCGAAGGAACTCAAGGAATTCTGCGCGCTGGACGAGGCAACCAAGGAACTGCTCAAGAACGCGATGGCCGATTTGAATTTAAGCGCCCGCGCTTATGACCGGATTTTGAAGGTGGCGCGCACCATCGCTGATTTGGCCGGCTCAGAGAAAATTCTCAGTGATCACATTTCCGAGGCCATCCAATACCGTTCGCTGGACAGACAATTGTGGGCGTGAAACGGCAATTGGGTCTTCTTGGTTTTCGCTCGACTCCCGTGCATTGCCGCCGTAGTTGCTGTTGCCGAGAGTATGGTTTTTTGACTTGAAGCGGTCGTCGCCACGGTTCAGCGGGACGATTGAAGTTCATTTTGCAGGTTCATTCGGCGCGGCGATTTCGCGCCGCGCCGGGAGGCGATTGACGAGCGCCAGCATGGTTACCGCCGACGCCGCCTGCCGTTCGGCTGCTTCAATGCGGGCGAATTCGCCATAGACTTCCGCACGTGCCAGCCCGTCACGCAGGGACAAGGCCTGTCCGCCACCGGCGCGCATGGCGAGCAGCACGTCGTAAGTATTGATGGCATCGAGGGGGCGGGCGGGCGTGTATGCGGGCTCGGCGCCGGTGACCTCGGTGACCAGTCGTGCGGCTAGGAGCGTTTGCAGGACTTGTTGCACGAGCCGGCTTGGGACGTCCAGTTCCGTTGAAATTTCCTGGAGCGTGACGGGTGGCTGGCCGCGTTGGAACCGTTGTCCAATGCACGTCATCAGCCGCAGCGCGATGAATTCGCGCCCGCGCTGGTTCACGTTTTCGACAAGTTTGTCCTGCAAATACGTCCGGCGGTTCTGGAAAGCGTAGGCGACCTGCGCGCCGAACAGCAGAATCAGCCAGGAAAAATACAGGCCCACCATGAACACCGGCACGAGGCCGAGGCTGCCGTAAATTTTGCTGTTGGTGACAACGCGTGAGACGTAAAGAAAACCGAAAACGTTGTTCAGGTGCCAGAGGAGACCACCGACTATGCCTCCGACCAACGCCGCGCTGAAACGCACTTTGGTGTTCGGGACGAGCAGATATGCCAGGGAAAATGCGAGCCACAAGACGACGAGCGGTAACAAGTCAAAAATAAGGCCGCCGATAAGCGGCATGTGGTTGACGAAATTTTTGGCGGTTTGCCAATGCGGTCCGCCCGCCAGCCCCAACGCAGCAACCAAGAGCAGCGGGCCGAGCGTAATCGCAGCCCAGTAAAGTACAATGCGCCAAAGCCAGTTGCGTCCGCGCGTCACGCCCCAGATGTCGTTGAAGGTCGTTTCGACGCTGGCCAACATCTGGATGGCGATAAACACCAGCAGTACCATGCCGGTGACACCAAGTGCGCCGCTACGCGTGTTCTGCACAAAATTGTGAATGTATTTTGCCGCTTCTTTTTGAGCGGTCGCGATGCGGGTGTTGTCGCCGGTTGCCACCAGCGTCCCGCTTTGCGGGATTTCGTTTACCGTGCTGGCGGGCAAATGGGTCGTCATCCCAGCAGTTTCAGAATTTGTCCGGGTCAGGGCGACCGACATGGCAGGACTGAGGTTCAGCGAAACCGCCGGACCATTGGTATTGAGGCTTGCGGGCGGCATGACATTGGAAACGAACTTGTCAATTGCTTCATAAATTTTTTGCTCGCCCTCGCCTTTGAGGAGGCTGCTGGTAACGCTAATGGCCACGGCCAGCAAGGGAATCAGCGCCAGCAAGGTCGTGTAGGACAATGCCGCCGCGCGCACCGGACAACGATTGTGGGCAAAACTTTTCCCCACGAGCACCCAAAAGTGCGCAAACCGTTCCAGCCGGTTGAGTTCATTTTCCACGCCGGTGCGGTTGCCAGCCAAAATTTTGACCAGACGGGAGAATGGCCTTTTTGCCATGACAATCTGCACGCTAACGGGAGCCGTACGGCAAGTCAACCGGCGGCGAATCCGCCTTCATAAAAATTACAGCGCGATAAATCCGCTTTATCACCGTGGAAAAATTGGCAGACTGCGGGTGAGCGTCTGTAGCTCAATTGGATAGAGCTTCTGACTTCGGATTAGGTGGTTGCAGTTCTCACACACAACAAAATAAACCAAGTTTTACAATGATTTATTGAAGTTTTCTGATTTTATTTCTTGCAAATTGGATACTGATATTGGATACTAAAAGCGTGGAAATGCAGCAAACTTTCAAAAAGGAAGCTGCCGAGAAAAATAGGCTCTGGCAGAAAACTTCTTACGCAAATTTGATTCGTTACGTTCCAAGCGGAATGTATTTCTGCCGCGTTCGTGTTCGCGGCAAACTTATTCGCAAGAGCCTCAAAACAGACGTGCTTTCGGTTGCCAAACTTCGCTTGAGCGACAAGGAAAAAGAATTCCGTCAAAAGGCGCAGCATCAAGAAGCGATTCAGCGCGGGCGCGGTCAAATGACTTTCGACGAAGCATTGGAAATTTATCGCACTCGTTTGAACGCAGACCCCGACGTGAAAAGGAACACGAAAATCTACTACGAGCAGCGCATCCTTTCTTTGCTGCGGACGTGGCCGAGTTTGAAGGAAACCAACGTGCGGGACGTTTCCAAACAAAATTGTCTCGACTGGGCAGCCAAGTTTAAGGGCGGGCCAACCGTATTCAACAACACCGCTTTGGTGCTCCGAAAGGTTTTGGGCATTGCGGTTGAAAGTGGAATTATTTACGAAAATCCGGCCAGCCACATTAAGCGTCGTGCAATTAGGCCAAAAGAATTGCATTTGCCTGACAATGCTGATTTTGTCCGATTCGTTCGGGAAATTGAAAATGCCGGTGGACGGTTTAGCAAGCACTGCGCGGATTTGGTTCGCTTTCTCGCTTACGGCGGCTTTCGCCGGGGCGAAGCTAAAAACGTCACTTGGAACGATTGCGATTTTCAGCGCGAGGAAATTATCGTGCGCGGTGACGTGGTTGAAAAAACGAAGAACAGCGAAATCCGTCGCGTCCCCATGATTGCAGAAATGCGGCAACTTTTGGAAGGCCTGCGCGAAAAGCGTCGCAAAGAACCGGCCACAGCGCGAGTTATGAAAGTTACGCAATGTGAACTGGCAATGAAACGGGCGGAGAAAAAAGCTGGCATCGCGCATTTGACTCACCACGACTTGCGTCACCTGTTTGCGACGCGGTGCATTGAAAGCGGCGTGGATATTCCGACCGTTTCGCGCTGGCTCGGTCACAAAGACGGCGGCGGCTTGGCGATGAAAGTCTATGGCCACTTGCGAAATCAACATTCGGCGAGCATGGCCAAGCTGGTAAATTTTCAACCGACAAATGTTGTTCCGCTGCGACAGGCGGGAGCCGCTTAATCTCATTTGGCTTGCTCCTTTCTTTCCACAACTTCAATTTTGTCAATGCGAGCCGAGTCATATCCCAGCGGCGCATTTTGCGGAGGCGGACTGTTTTTTGGCGTAATGTTTATGGATTCGGCTTCCTGTTTCGCAATGTAAGCAGCTACCAAGCACAGTTTTTTTCCGGTAACGCGGACTGTGCAGGTGATAAACGAGACTGTTACCGTATCCACTCCATTGGTGGAATTAAAATCCACCCGTTCCAATTGATGATATGGCAACGCGAAAAAAGACGAGGCTGTTGTCTTGATTTGCAAACTGCGCGCGCCACTCCCGATAGTTGAATAGCAATCATTCATATTCCAATCCCTCGACCGCGTTGAATGTTTTGCCGCCGCGCGAAATCCTGACTGCGCCGGATGAGTTTGGACCGGCGCAAAATCTTCTGTGCCTCGGTTTCGGTTTGCGGGGCGGACTCGCCCTGCTTTTGGCGCAGCGATTCTTTGATCGTTTCGCGTTGTTGCAGTTCACCGGCTTCGCGCTCGCGCTGCTTTTCTTCGGCCTGTCGCTCCGCCTCAATGCGCGACGAATGTTCCGCTTTCAGGGAACGGGCGACCTCGTTCCCCCACGCCGCCGCCAGCCTGTGAAAATAATTTTGCGCCATGTCAAGAGCCAAAGTCCTGTCACCAGAGCGGGCGATGTTTTCCCGAAGCTGGATTTTGTCCGCCGTGAAAATCTTCACGCCCTTGCGCCCGCGTGAAATCGTCACATACCACTGATTTTGATTTGTCGCGGCCTTGACCGCCGAATCCGAAAACAGAACGTAATCCACCGTTTTGCCTTGAGCGGCGTAGGAAGTGACGGCGTAGCCGCGCACGAACTGGCAGTAATGTTTTGGCAACACGCGGCCATCGTCCAACGCGATGCGGCCGTCAGCATGAATTTCCTTCACCGTGACCAGTTCACCATTGGCGAGCTTGCCGCCATCCTGGGATTTGTCATTGGCCTTGAGTTGCAATCTGTCGCCAGCCGACAATGAAAGTTCCTTTGGCTGGCAAACGGTGATTTTGTCCAGATGCTTGAATGGAATTGGCCGGATGCAATTTTCCGATTCAACGAGCAGATGTTTGTCTGTGATGCCGCACAATTTTCCGGTGTTCCCCTGCTTGAAACCGACCACCGGACGATTGAACACGAGAACGGCATCGGCATTGTAAAATCGCTTGTCGCGCTTTTGTGCGTCTGTCAAATCAATGCGCTCCAATGTCGTGACCGCCGTTTCCTTTTCGCCGATTAACTTTTGTGCTTTCAACCCTTCGCGCACGCGCTCATTAACCTTGCGAATTTCCGACCAGCTTTGTGAAACGATGACGGTTGATTGCTGATATTTGAAATGTTCCAAAAAATGTTCCGTCAGCTTTTGTTGTTGATCCGCCAGTGTGCAGGAAATGATGGCATCATGTTTGTCCAAACGGTCGAAGGACGCGCCGAGTTTGCCCTGCCGCGCTTCATTGACGGCGAGCCGGTATTGCGTGAGCCATTGGCGTTCGACGGCATCTTTGGCCGTCTCTGGATTTTGACGCCGGATGTTCGTCAGCACGGCAAAACCGAGTCCCGAATACTTTTCAATCGCACGCAGCGCGTCGGACGCCTCGACCGCTCCATGCTGGCGCGTGTCCCCGGACAGAACCAGACGGCCATCATGTTCTTTGACGAGCAAAAGCAGTTTCTCCATTTGTTCGCCGCCGATTTGTCCGGCCTCGTCCACGAGGATGACCGCGCCGCGCGGCATTGAGCCACGCGAGAGAAATGCGCTGACGGTTTGGACGAAGATGAAACCGTCACGTTTCAAATCGTCCACCTGTTGATGTTGCGGTGCGATGACCTTGACCGGATGATCACCCTTTTCGAGTCCGGCCTTGACTTCGCGTAGCGTGTAACTTTTGCCGGTCCCCGCGCCACCACGGAACAGCGTGACGAAATCCCTTGAGGACAAAATATGTTCCACCGCTTTGCGCTGCTCATCATCCAGCGTGAAGGTTGACGCACGATGCTTTGGCGCGAGCGGCTGATATTCCCCCATCCGATGTTGAGCCAGCGTGACGATTTTGGCTTCGCGCTCCAAAACCTTGCGCGTCGTGATTTGCGCGGGAAATTTTGTGTTATGAATGTAATCGCGCTGACGTGATTCGTTTTGAATGTCCGATATGCTGACGTTTTGGCCGCGAGCGTGTTCGAGCGCGTGACGCCAAAGCTCGTGCAAGTGAACAACCGAGCGACGTTCAAAGAGATGATTTTCCGCCCATTCGATTGCTGCCGCCGGGGTCATGCGCGGCACAACTTCCGGCGATTGCCCTTTGGCCAAATGCTTCACCTGCCACCATTCACCCCACGACAATTGTTTGTTCCAGATGGACTGCAATTTGGCAAAGCCAACGTCCTTGATTTTGCGGGCACGTTCCTTGTGCGCGATGTTGGCCCGGATGACTTTGATGTTTTGGTTCGCTTTGTCCGGCTCGCATTCCAAAAGCTCTTTCGTCTTTTCGTCAATCTCGCGGTGACGCTTGGAAAAACGGTCAATCAATTCCTGGGAGACGCCTTCAATCTCAAAATCGCCGCGCGGATTGTTTTGCACACGGTAGCCGAAGCATTGAAGCGATTTGACCAGCTCGTGATAATAGACGTTCTCAATGAATTTTTGCGCCGGAAACATTTCGCAGGTTTCCAATGCCTTCCACCGGCGTTCAGTCGCATCAAAGGTTGCGTTGAACAAAATGCAATGGCTATGCAGGTGGGGATCTAATGCTCTGGACGTATCATGTCGGAACAACGCGCCGACCAGATTGGACGTGCGCCGGTAATCATATTGGCCGTCCAAACGAACACGAGTCGCGGCGAACGCTTCAAATTGAGCCATTGCCAGCCGAATCGCCTTGTCGTGTGCCTCGATAATCCGTTTGTCATTGCCCACCAGCGCCGCGATGGAAACTGATTTTGGCGGTGACAACGTGAAATCAAAGAACACCCGGCGATTGGCGTATTCGTGAGCCACGCCGTTTTTATCCACGCTGATTCGTTTGCCGTTCATTCGCGGCGTCAGTTGTTTTTCGGTTTGCGGATTTACATTCCTGCACAGGTTGATGAAATCTTTTTCAGTCGTTACGCCGGACAGATTCAACTTTTTCGCACCGTCACCGATCCATTCGCCCGAAACCGTTCTGCCTTCCATGTAATAATCGCCCACTTTCAAATGTTCTCTGAAATACGATTCGGCATTTTTCAAACTGTATTGCGTTTTCGATCCCAACATGAAGTCAATGTTACCTCACATTCTAAAAATCCCGTGCTTTGCAGAGCACGAGTTTTTTACGAGTCCGTGCTATTAAATGTTGGACGCTGCACTCCTTGTATTCACAAGGGCAGCCGTAACAGCAAAAACAACAGCGAAAAGTTTATGAACGAATCAATCGTATCCGCCGAGGCGAAGGCTCGCTTAACCGAAGCCGTCAAAATTTATGCGCCGCCCGCGCCCAAAAAATATCGCGCGCTGGAAGAAGTGAAAGAGTGCATTGTCGAACTGCGAAAAAAGCAGGCGTCGTATCAAACGATACGCGCCATGTTGCACGACAACGCCGGCATTGACGTGTCACACCAAACCATTGCCCGCTATTGCCGCGAGGTGCTGGACGCAGCCAGGGCAAAGAAGCCGCGCCGTTCCAAGACGCCCACGGCCGAACCACTGGCAGCCGCCCAGGGTGAGTTGCAATCACGCCCATTCATCGGTTCCCGACGGCCACGCGGACCGCACATTGCCGATTCCAAAAATCTTTAGCGCGGCAGCGCAGGTGTCGCCCGTCGCGGCGACCGTAGAGCGACTACAAAGCAAATCTGCCATCCTAAAAAGCAAAAGTCTTTGGGTTAAACGTCCGCGACCAACGCGCGTTCACAGCCGTGTAACGTGCGCTCGTCGCGGACGGATAGAAGAAAACGCAGCCGCGTTTGCTTCCGTCTGTCATTGGCAGCGCCGCTCCGGCGCACGGCTTCACTCATGCCGTTTCGCCGACCGCCTGCCGCTTTCCGCCGCCAACGTCAGACCGAAGCGCATTTGTTAGCAACTCGACTTTGTGAAAAAGTGATTTAACCTCACCGAGGGCGCACCCGTAGCTCAACTGGATAGAGCACGCGGCTTCGGACCGTGGGGTTGCAGGTTCAAATCCTGCCGGGTGCGCCATTTATTCTCAAAGGAAACTTGGGCAACAAAGCGGTGTATGAAATCCGCCAACCAATGATGCAGTCCCGCAAAATCACAACCGTGACGCATCCACAGTGTCGTGCGCGTGAATCGGGCGTTGATGCTATGTCGCCGGTTGGCGCGTCAATCTATTGCTCGCCCTGTTGCCCTTCTGCGCTCCAAATTGACCCGCCAACCGCCGACGGGGATTTGCCTTTATGATTCACGCGCGCGATGGATTTTCACCGCAGAGAATTCAATCACACACCATCATTTTTGACACGCATCCAAACATGGTAACAGACATTCAATCAATCCATGTAAAGGGTTGAAATCCGTTGCGTGATTCAAAGCTGTCGGCGGCAAGGATGGCCGCGTCACGATGACGAACGGATTGCGCCAGCGATCTTCCTCGTCCGCAGGCCGCAGCAGTTCGCGCACAAATCCGCTGGACGGGCGCAACATACATTCGCAGCCGGGCAAATCCCGCCGCGCGATGCTCCAAAACAAAAATCCATCCAGCGCCGGATGCGACTCCAAAAAGGCCAGCGCACGTTGACGCAGTAGCGCGCCAAGCGAACCCAACAGCGTGATGCCAACCAGGTTGATTTGCCCGGCGACTTTGACCGGAAATTTTTCCGCCAGTGTATCGAAATACGAATCAAGCTGGTTGATGTAGGAAACCAAGTCCACGAACCGCAGCCAGTCATGGTTGCGATATTTGACTTCGAGGTTGATGACCAAGCCTTGCGTTTCAAACTGCCAGTCCACTGTCCGCCAATATGGGGCGCAGAACACGCATTCCCGTTGCACATGAACGGGCGACTTCCACAGACCGAGCCACCACAGTTCTTCCACGGTGGAAATGTGATTGCCGAAATGT
>Ga0326728_10015295_pt1 | contig 15992 bp, 28 predicted proteins | sample MB3enrmetagenome_FD_207602 | JGI IMG/M metagenome (GOLD analysis project Ga0326728, IMG submission 207602) | Lab enriched peat soil microbial communities from McLean, Ithaca, NY, United States - MB31MN | ecosystem: Environmental > Terrestrial > Soil > Wetlands > Peat | place: USA: New York...
AGCTCTCTTGACGTCAGCGGCGGCTAACTTCCACGATCCAGCTCGCGTTTCTTGTCGATCACGAGGTTATTGTCGCGTTCGAAGGCTCGCCAGAAATAAGGCGGTTTAGACACGGGCTGCTAGAGAAGATGTGGAACGCGCACTCGCAGCTTGAGCCCCATTCGCAATCACTCAACGAGCCGGGGCCTTAACCGATCTCTCCGCCGTCTTGAGTCCGCACCAGAGCTGCCAAAGTGAGCAATTGTGAACAGACCCGACGCCGCCGACAATGCTTTAATCACTGCGTGGGGAATCCAAAATGGTAACCCTGGGTGTACCGTCGGCCACTCGGAGACCCAGAATGGAAGTCTCGATTGAACTCGGCGATTGCCGACGGCGGATGGATAATCAGCGAGAGGAGAATGTAATGCGTATTCGTGTCATTTGTTCGCTGTTATTGGCAGTAGGACTGCTATTCCTGTCGACCACGTCTTTCGCGCAAGTCGGCGTATCCGTCAGAATCGCGCCCCCTGAGCTGCCCGTCTACGAGCAGCCCATGTGCCCCGGCGACGGCTATCTCTGGACGCCTGGGTATTGGGCTTGGAATGACGACTATTACTGGGTACCGGGCACATGGGTGATGCCCCCCGAAGTCGGGTTCCTCTGGACTCCGGGCTATTGGGGTTGGGGCGGCGACGGATTTCTTTTCAATGAAGGCTACTGGGGCGCGTCCGTAGGTTTCTATGGCGGGATCAACTATGGCTTCGGATACTTCGGTAATGGCTATGAAGGCGGCCGCTGGGAAAACGGGCATTTTTTCTACAACACGGCAGTGAATCGAGTGGACGCCAATGCCATCCACAACGTTTACAACACAAAGGTGAACGAGAACGTTAACCGCGTCAGCTACAACGGCGGTACCGGCGGGATCAACGCGCGCGCCACTTCTGAAGAAGAGGCAGCTGCTAGTGGCAGACATGCTGGGCCTGTAGCCGCTCAGACTCAACATGCGTACTCTGCCCGCAACAACCCTCAGCAACGGCTTTCCGCGAACCACGGCGCGCCGCCAGTCACGGCGACTCCCCGCGCCAACCTTGCGTCCCATCCTAAGGAACTGCCGCCTATCGAGCGCCCCGCTACCGCCAAGACGGGGAACGTAAAGCAGGATCAGAAATACCAGAAGCAGCAGGAAAAGCTGGTAGCGAAGCAGAATCAGGATCGGCAGAAACTCCAGCAGACGCAGGAGAAGGAACATCAGCAGCTGGCGAAACAAAAGGCTGATCCAGCAAGAACGCAGCAAGTGGAGCAGAAGCACCAGCAACAGACGCAGCGAATGCAGCAAGGACACACGCAGCAGATGGAGCAGATGACGCAGAGACAGCAGTCATTTGGCGGCGGAAAATCTCAAGGCGGTGGGCGCCGGTAGCCGAGAGTTTCGTTATGCCAAGGCTGGCGTCACCGTGCGGCTGAAGAAAAGAATAGGCTGAGAGTAGATTTCATAATTACTCCTACGCCCTAATCGGCAGTGTTGCAACAGCGACAAACGAGGCAGCGCTGTATTATGCAGTCCCTATCGAGGGCGTTACTTGAGCCCGGGCAGGGAGCCGAACACCCGAGCCTGTCCGAGAAGGTTGCTTCTGGTGATCCCAATCAATTGCGCTTTGCGAATGATCTGCACCGCGTCGATTCCTGCAATGACCGCAGAAGCCGTCGGGAACGTCCGCGGGCCCTGCATGGCCCGCAGCTTTCGCTTTCACGCGGCGGTGATCTGATTCGATGCGGTTGTTGGCGTAAGCGACGGGTTCGATGCCGACAACGACGAGGTAGGTGGCCTTCATTCTGCAAGTTCTCGAATGGCGGCAGGATAGCAGCGCAGTCGGTCAGCCCACCTTTCAACGCCTGCTCATTCGAAGGTAGTGCGCTTCTTGGGGCCCCGCCATTCTCTGCCGAGAACAGAGAGCGGTGCGCCAATGGACCAATCGGCCGGCTCCCCAAACGATCAAAAGACCATTCCATCCTTGTCCCCCATGTGTTCGCTCGAGACCTTACCCAAACATTTCGACCAGCTCCCGGACGCTGGTTTCGCGGTCAATGATGATTTCGGCTGTTGATTGGATGAAAGGCCAGATTTACTTTATGTTTTTGAGATGCAAACGGTCACCAAAGTGAGCAAAGAGGGAGCGGTGGCTGGAGTCTTTGGCCCCATCACCGTTCCTGAGTGCGCTGCAGTGCTGAGCGTGGCCGAAAGATTGAGACCTTATCTTCGCGGCCTCGATGTGGGCTGCAATGGTAGCGTATACGTGGCCGCCGGTGGATCCGGTGCGGTACTCAAGATCAGCCCCAGCGGGACGTTACCACGATTGGGCACTACGGCCGCTGCCCTGCTGGAAGTGATTTGCGCGAATGGCAGAAACCCTCGGGACTGGCTGCCACGCGTCCGAACCCTTCGTGTTCCGATCGGTCTTGTCTAGTGTGCGGGCGGAGCCTTTGGTACAGGCGCGGCTCCGGCGGCGTGTTTCGGCGCGGACTTTTGTGGCCGGGGCTCAGATCCCCAGTATTCGTGATCAGCTTCGATCCAGGATTTCTCAACGTAGCTCCATTCCGGATTCACCATCCAGATGTTGTCCTCGACGCTGGCCACGCCCTCCTCGGAAAGATTGTCCATCCGGCCCCTTCCTTCGTCACCCAGCGCAGCGACAAAATCCTTCGCATGCGCCAAGCCAGTGTCCTCATCCTTGAGGGACGTCATTGGCACCAAGACAAGGTAGGCGTTCGTCACACCCATTAGTCCTGCGTAAGTCGCCCAGGGGATGTTTTGGCCGATCTTGAGGTTGGCGTCACGATAAAGCTTCGCCAATTCCTCGAACTGTTCGTCGTGACCGGAGCGCATATGAAAGATGACCACCTCCCAGTAATGGGAGTGCGGTATGTCCGCTCCGGCGACGTTGTTGCTGAGGTCGGGGCGGAAATGCCAGATGGTGTGATGGACATCGGATACGTAAGGCGCCTCGCGCGCATCGAGTGCGTCAAACTTAGCGTCGGTCGCCGCGTCGCCGAGGAGCCACTCCTCGTTCTTTTGCAGCGCCTCGTAAGAATCGTAGCCGGAGAGATAAATCGCTCGAGGTGAGCCCGACAGGGACTCCATCGCCAGGAAGTGCGTCGGGTCCTTGAGTTGCTCCGACAAGGCAGGGTATTCTGAAGCAACTTTGGCGTAGGGTCCATCCTCGTAGGGCTTTATGTTGATCGTTTCGATGTCGAGGATGTTGGGTGGCGGAACTGCCAGAGTTTGTGCGTGTGCGGCCAGGGAGCCTGCTAGTGCCAGGGACAATCCGGCGACGGAACAATGCCATTTCTTCATGTCTGCCCACCTCCAGGGGGCCAAGGGGAATTACGGAAGAGGAAAGAATCGAAACCTGCGAATACCGCAGTCATCCGGGTGCACCTCGGTCCGAGCGCGGCTCTGGGTGCGAGTCTACTCCATGTGCCAACACTCGACCCTGGACCCGCTTGTCGCCTAACGAGGTGGCAACATAGCTAGGAATCACCGTATCACGATAATAGGGTGATGATGTCCGTGGTACCTATGGTGTCGCCGGTGGTGGCCGGCGAACGCAGGCGTGGACGCCAGCGCAGCGGCAAACAATAAAACCAAGATCTTCTTCATTTCTGCTCCAGTAATTCCTCCCTGATGGACTTAAGTCGGGATTTCCATTTTGGGTCTCCGAGTGGCCGACAGTACACCCAGGGTTTCCATTTTGGATTCCCCGCGCGATGATTAAAGCATTGTAGGCGGCGTCGGGTCTGTTCACAATTGCTCACTTTGGCAGGGGATCAGTTCGGAACTCAAATCTGCCGCTCGTTGCAGCCGATACTTCAGACACCGCTCCGCCTCTCACCTCATTTCTGACGGGCTTACTTGCCCTGTGGTTCGCCGATATTCCGTCTGACCCAAAATCCTGCCTTTCAGGACGATAGCTGAAGGCTCGTGATCCGGAAATCTGTTGGCTTGGGCCAACACACAATGTTATGAAGAGAACCAGCACGTGCAGTTCTCGTTACAGAAGCCGATGTGCCCATCCAGCCCATTTATATTCGGCATAACCACGTCGGTTACCAGCAGCGCGACCGCGGACCGGCAGTCTTAGTAAACCTTTACCTCGGTCGCCGCATCGGCGGTTATGAGAACGGTAGATCCATCAATTTCCAGCGATGCTCTGTACGGGCGCGAGGACATTGCAGTCATCGACTACCAAAATCGTATCGCTTGCCTAGCTCCATAGGCCACTACATGCCGAAAGCCGTGGCTTGGAACGGCCCTTAAAGTGCCCATGGTTCGGTATGCGCCTAACTTATCTACTAATGGTGACTGCTTCGATTCTGGCGGCGGCTGGCGCAACCCGACCCGCGAAAACGCTCGCTGGCGCGCCGACCGCCGGGAGTCTTGCTGGGAACGAGATTGAGGACTCAACGAAGACTGGGGCGGTGGGGCCGGAAGCGACGGGGCCAAGGGTAGTACGTGCCCAGATTCTTCTGGACCGGGCCAAGTTCTCGCCAGGCCAAATTGACGGCGTCTATGGCGACGATTTCGGCATTGCGGTCAAGGGATATCAGGAAAACCATGGTCTGAAGCCGACCGGCACAATTAATGCGGAGATGTGGCGCCTCCTCGATAGCGATGCCGGCCCACTTCTATTGACCTACACGATCACCAAGGCGGATGAAAAAGGCCCATTCCAACCAGCACCGGCCGACATCCAGGAAAAAGCGAAGATGAAGTGGCTTGGCTTCGAAACACCGGGAGAGGAACTGGGCGAGAGGTTCCATTGCTCACCGAGGCTGTTGGCTGAATTGAACCCCGGCGAAACACTGCAGACGGCGGGGGCCCGGATAACCGTACCGAATGTGGGGCACGCTGCTGTGCGCCTGGCATCACGCGTGGTGGTGTCGAAATCAAAACGCACGGTAATCGCCTACGGCGCCGGCGGCAAGGAACTGGCGCAGTTTCCGGCCACCATCGGCGGCACGCACGATCCGCTACCGATTGGTCATTGGACCATCACAAGCGTTGTGCGCTATCCGTGGTTCAACTATGACCCGGAACTTTTCTGGAACGCGGACCCCAAAAAAGCGACAGCGATACTCCCGCCCGGCCCGAGAAACCCCGCCGGCGCAGCATGGATCGGCCTGTCGAAAGAACATTATGGAATCCATGGGACGCCGGATCCGGGGCATGTCCGGCACGGCGAATCGGCCGGATGCATCCGGATGACGAACTGGGACGTAGTTAATCTGTCGCACATGGTTCGACGGGGCACACCAGTCGTCCTGGAGGAATAGCGTTGCGGCTCTCCGTTTTCATTGCCGGGCTTTTCCCAGTATTTCTTGCTGTTGGCGCGGTGTCCTCCATTATCGAGATGACTCCGCCCATCGGCGGACTCGCTCTCGCGAATCTGCGGGACATGTTCGAAGAGGTCCACAACGGACATCGGCACGAGGCGATCGACATTATGGAGCCGAGAGGGACACCCGTGCATGCGGTGGTATCCGGAACGGTCCGCAAACTGTTCCTCAGCGAACCGGGCGGTAACACGATATACCAGTTCGACGAATTGGGAGTGTATTGCTACTATTACGCGCACTTGGACAGGTACGCGGAATGGCTGCGGGAGGGAATGCAGGTCAAGCGTGGGGACGTAATCGGTTTTGTGGGATCGACCGGAAATGCGGATCCGCGCACGCCTCACTTACATTTTGCGATCTTCGAGTTGGGGCCGGAAAGGCTGTGGTGGAGGGGGAAGGCCATTGACCCATATCCTGGCCTAGTCGCCGCGGTGAAGCGGGCGAAATAGCGGCCGGCACTTTCCAAGGTGTTCGTCTCCTTATTTGCACGCTCGCACGATTCGGATTGAGGAGGATCGGGTGGGTCAGCTCTTCAACTCCCACGGAGAGAACCACAATCAGTTGGAAAAGCCGTAGCCTAATCGAGCCGCCGCGTAGAGACGACTCTTGATGCCCAGGTAGGCCAAGTGGGCGTCGTGCTCGACGACCCCTGAGACATGTTTGAAGCACTCTTTGAAGTTTAGTGGCTCCGCAGTGCATCCCGCCCACATCGCGTCCGTTCTCTCCGCCTCGACAAAGTATTCTCCCAGAGCAGCGATGCCGTTGGCATGCATCTCCATCAATTCTAAGCGGTTCATTCAAGCACCAACGTTCCGATGACATACTGTTTTCTAATGGCGAATGTGCACAAGCTAACCGGTTGCGGCACCAACGCCGAGAAAGAACGCCGATTTCGAAGTTCGACCTGATCAACGCCGATCAATCCAACTGACTCAGGTTGGGCAGGGCGCGTGGCAGGGCCGACAAGTCCGGCACCCTTCCTAACCCACCTCACTCCCCGGTAATCGCTCCTTGCAGGTACGGCTCAGTGATCATGTTGGGGTTGAGAGTTATGGTTGCATCTATCAAGACGGCGAAACCGATCACAAGTGGCGAGAGGGCAAGTAAGAAGAGAAAGACGATCAAGTTGCCTGCGGGCGTGAACACCGGCATGACGGGGTTCAGAAGCAGCACCATCCCTGCAAGCATGGCAGCCCATAAGTATTCTTGTGCTCGCACCGCCTGCTGCACCATTACGATGGCGCTCATGTAAACGACCACATCCAGCAGGAGTTGGTAATTCGTTTCGGAGTGCCACGACATGGATGCGAGAAGCAAACCAGCGACGAAGCCGCACTTCATTGTTTTTGTGAGCATTGGAAACCTACTTCTCCTCTAAGACTGGCGGCAAGGCCGCCCGGAAATATTTGTTAGATGACTTCAAGTTAATTAATGTCATCGCGAGATGGGCGCGCCAGCGGAAAGCCGCCGCGCCACCTCAGAAGAGTGCGTGTGACTCAGACTTCGGCTCGCTGTACGCGCGTGTCAGTCTTTGCCAAATCCGCATTGGTTTCGCCAGGCGATGCGACGCTCTCGGCAACGGTCTCCTTCACGAGATGCTCTGCGTGTCGCCGTACGGGTCTGTCGGTCTTTGCGAAATCCGAGCTCGCTTCACCTGCTGAAGCGATGCTCTCGGCTCCGGTTTCCTTCAAACGATCCTTTGCGCGCTTCACCCAGTCCGAGCTGTCGCAGTGAACAGATAGCAGGATGCCGCCATGCTTCATGCGCCCGTCATACCGCTTTGCCTCGTACTCGGGCATCCCGGTCCCGGCAAGGGCCCCAATAACCGCCCCCACCGTACCGCCGATACCGACTCCAGCCAGCAAGCCCATGATGGGGCCCGCCGTGGTAAACAACGGCCCGACCCCCGGGATCGCTACGGCGCCACTTGCAACAAGATATCCGATAGCCCCACCGACGAGTGCGCATAGACCAGCACCAGAGACTGCGCATTTCGGGGCTTTCGTATGCCGCTCGTGAGCAAAGTCCTTGGAGCCTTGGTTCTCTGAAAACAACACGGCTGTATCCGTGTTCCGAAAGCCAATCTTGTGTAGAGCGTTAACTGCGTCCTCCAGCTGGACTCGATTCTGGTAGATGCCGAAAACAGCGGTGTTTGCCATAAACATCTCTCCTTACTTAGGCGCCACGTTCTTCACGGCGCGTCAGTCAGTTAGCGGCCTGCCGCATCGTTAACGGTTGCCTTGTATTTCACGGGTTGCCTTCTTCATCCTCGAAGCGGATCATCCGGTATGATCAACCCTTACGGCCGCCACTTGCTTGTCTGCATGTGCATGGCCCTTCATGCAAATGCACGAAACGTTATTAAATGGAGATTCAGATTCGGCAGAACTTGCACTCAAGTGCATTACTTGTTACGTTCCGGCTTGTCGTCTCCCTGCTCACGCGCACTGGGCTGATCAGCCTCACTTCTTCGGTTGTTTCTGTGGAAGCTTAAGAGTGTGGGCTTGATGGACTCGAGCCGCAGGTAGCCCGCGCATGGCCTGGTGATCTACCGGTTTGGGGCACCGCTTTTTTATGCCAACGCGAACTGTTCTTCGAAGGAGATCCGCAGCCTCGTGGGACACGCGGGTGCGGTGTCTGGTAGTGGATGGCGGACCGATTACCCATGTCGACTACACGGCCGCGCGTTCCGTGCACCAACTCCGGGGGGATTTGACTCGCCGTGGTGTTCGTTTGGCGTTCGCGCACATGGGGTCAGATCTGCGGGCCGATCTGGACCGGCACCATCTGCCAGAGACGATCGGTCCGGCCCAGCTCTTTGATACCTTACATGAAGCCGTTGCCGTAGTACACCGCCTGACCTGAGACCTGACAGCTCCCGAAGTGAAGACTGCAACTCGAAAAATCAAAGGATGGTGGCTGGGTGTATACTGACGCAGAAGCCGGGATAAATTGGTGAGGTAACGAAGCGTGACGCGTGAAGACACGATTGCAGAGTTAAATGGACTTATCAAGACCTGCAAGGACGGTGAGTTGGGCTACCGCACGGCGGCGACGGACGTCCGGAATACTGAACTCGAAACCGTCTTTAGCGAGTATGCGAAACAGCGCGGTCAGTTCGCGCGAAATTTGCAGGCCGAGGTCGAGCGCCTGGGCGGCGATCCGGAGAACTCCGGGTCAATCACCGGGACGCTGCTTCGAAGTTGGATGGACTTGAAATCCGCACTGTCGAGTGGCAATGGAGCTGCCATCATCGCCACGTGCGAGACCGGGGAGGAAGCCGCAGTAGCGGCCTTTGAATGGGTGGTAAATCTGGATATCACGGGACAAACGAGGTTATTGGTTGAAAAGCAATGCAAATCAATCAAGGAAGCCCGCGCGCGTCTGCTCCGCCTTAAAGCTGAAGAAGCGACCGGCGCCACCTTTCAGAAGAATGACAACTAACGAGCCGAATGACGCGTCCTGTTGGGGAATCCACGAGGAATGCGACGGGATTTCGATGGGTTTGAAGAAGCGACGCATGGCAGCCGTCCGGTTGTTCACGACCGACCTTGAATAATAGCGAAATCGGCCGATGGTTCAAGGTCTTTGACCAAACCGTCGGTCGCTGGCGAGCGCACTACTGGGCCGGGCGAGCCCGTTCTCCATAAGCGCAGCGGCCCAAGCCTGTATAGCATCTGCCGCACGACCCTGCAAGGCTGGAAGCGCTATAAGAGCGATCCGGATCCCCGCGTCCGCGAACGCTTCGAGCCGGAAATCCGCTCGATCAAGACTCCTTAATGGTGGTCTGTTGTTGGATGTCGACCTGGCCGACATTCACGGACAATGCGAGTTCAACTTCAAGCACTCCGCACGAACCAAAAACGTTCATCGAGCACCGCAGCCGGACGGTGAAAACGGATCAATAAGGTTGATTTTTGTTGCCACGCCCGTTATGCGGGCGCCGAATGCGTCGGTTTTCCTGGAGTCGGGCCAACAGAAGGCTTGTGTTCAAACGCATTTTTCTTTAGAAGCTCGAGGCGCCCGTGAGTAAGTGCAAGTTCTGCCGTCCATGAGACAAGAATTGCCGTATGCAGAAGCGCGTTCGGGCGATTGTCAGGCACGTCGTGAGCAAGCTCACAGAGGCAACGAGGAGGGAGTCAAGCGGGAGATCGCCGGCCTCGAGCAGATCCGGAGCGATTTGTTCCGCATGCAGTGCCATGCTGAATGGCTCACATCCGTTGTTGCGGGAAGTTGGAGCGGCGATATCCGCGCCTGCCGGCAGATTCTTCGCGGCCACCTTTCATCTGCTTCGTGTATTCATGGGCAGAGGTCACCTCGTTCGATCAGGGGCTGCCCCAGGCGCACTCTCCGAGGGGATCTCTACCAGACCAAACTACCCTCGGACGCGCGCTATTCCCTTCCGTATCCGGAACCGCGTTTATCGGCTGCGTTGGCCCTACTCCCGATTCAGCGCCCTTTCAAACCTTCCCGCGACCGCCGGAGTTTTGAAGTCGCCGGTCAGAATTTCACGATTCGTTGCGTCGCGGCCGTAGAGTTCCCTGTTGGTTTCCCCATCCGGACGAAGCGTCGCGCCTTGCAACGAGATGCCGGCGAACAGGCCACGCGAACGGGAATAGGACAGTATTTCCGCGTTCATCATGGCGTCCGTCTGAGCGGTCAGGTCCCGGCCAATCGGGCCCGCCGCCACTGATGCATCTCCGCCGAGCGCAAACTTATCGGATAAGAGGTGCCTCATTCCGCCATCGTTCATCACGAGCAACACTACATCCGTGTCCGAAGCGCCAATTTGAAACCCGAAACTACCGCCTTCCGACCGCATCGCGGCCGGGGCGCTCCAGCCCGCGCCACCGTGGTGACGGCATACCGCGAACCCGCGGCCTTCCTCCGCACCGAAAATGAATCCGGCCTTTTTCATACCCGGAATGACAACGACGCAGTGCGCTTTATCGAGCAGATCTTGGGGGATACCTTTGTCGGAAGCCCTCATCATATCGGTCAGCGTTTCGGCCGAAGCGCCCAGCCTGTCGTCGACCTTGATTTCTTTCTCCGCCGCCAAAGCGGTGGTACTCATGGACCCGGCAATAGCCAAAATGGCTACGAGTGTTTTACGCATCAACAATTCTCCTTTTCGGCTTCAATAGAGAGCACCGTGGCTTCCAATGTGCTGGAAGTCACATCAACGGAGCAACTCTTCGGGTTTTGCGCTCAATACTCATGCGGTGTGGACCACTGGGCTACTTGCAGGATACCCAAACCCAACCTTTGGTCTGTACCAATGAGCGTCATTTTTTTCTATGCTCAGCGCTTCGAAACCGGAGACAATGTCGAATAGTTCCTCGTCGATGCCATTCTGGCGCAAACGGTGAAATGTCCTGTTGAGGTCCTCCAACAATTCGTCGATGTTTTTGTCGGCGCGTTGCATCGCGGCGAGGCGGCTCGCGTTCTCGCTCGCGAGAGAGTCGGCATGCTCGCTAAACCTGACGATTCCGCCCCTCGGCGTCCTGGTTCTGAGGCCGCAGGCCTGAGGCTTATCCTGACTTGTTCGGGCCCGAAAGCCGCCTGCAGAATCCGCCACAATGAGTGCAGTCTTTGCCCCGCCAGCACAGTCGTCAAACCTGCAATCCACCACAACCTTCGCCAGATCTTCAGATCCCGCCCGCGTTACCGTTTTCACTGAACGGCACCGCGCGTGCTGTAAGATTCCCGACGCTATACGATTTCGTTGAAAAACGGTAGCGCCTGGAAGGAAATCATGAGGACATCTTCAACTACAATTACCGGACCGGTCTTGACGACCCTCCTCTTCGCGTTCTCCGCCTTCGCGCACGACCACCGCGCGCTGAACGGCACCTGGACACTGGTGCCCGCCAAGAGCGATTTTGCCGGCCAGCGCGTCGTTCAAACCGGCAGCGTGACGATCAACGAACGGGAGGGCAACATCACTGTCTCTCGCAGTTTCATGTATGAAGGTGCGACTGAGACGTTCTTCTACAGTGACATCACCGACAGCGAGAACAACGCCACGATTCACAGCGGCAAAGACCTTAAGAGTAAGACCAGGTGGGATCACAACGTCCTGAAAGTGACGACCACGCTATCCGGTGTAACTACTCTCGAAAGCTACACCCTTGCCGCGGATGGCACCATGATGGTCAGCGTCGAAAGGCCGGAGCACAAGCCGATTACCCTCTTCTTCCAGCACAAATAGAGCGCCCGGGGTGAAGTTCCGGTCGATCACGGATTTGAACCCGGATCTGGCGCTCCGTGACCGTTGTTCAGGTGCATGCGAGAGAGCAAGGAGTGGGGTCCGCTATAGAGGAACTCCAGCGCGATGTTCCCTGCTACATATCCCACCAGGCTGTAGTTGCCCATTCGGAATGCATCTTTGGCGTCGTAGCGGCCCGGATACCACCCATAAACGGCAGTCATGGTGCCGGCATACGGAGCGATCAGAGCAGGAAAAGAAAAGACACGATGACCATCGTCGCCGCGCCGTGCTGTAAAGGTCGAAATCACGGCATGCCGCAGCCGCGGAAACACGCCTTTGCACTCACAGCGGTAATACAACGTGTCTTCCTTGAAAGCTGCTGCTAGCGCATAACGCGCCGTAGTGCTTACCGCCGCGATGCTCAAATCAGACCCGAATCGCCTGCCGTAACCCTCCGCGCCTTGCTGCCAGGCTGGCGGAGTATTATGCGCCTGGCCAATGCCAGCCGCGAAAGCGGCGCCCACGATGGGATACGGGCCGAACGCGTCAAAGAAGTAGTTGCGGAACTTCGTTGTCTTCGTCGGACGCGTGTACGTCAGGCCCAGTTGTGCTGGGGGTGTGCTTGCAACAGTGCCGGAAGAGTTGCCCGACCGGGCCCCTGATTGCGCCTTTTCCAGCATTGGTAGGGCCGCCAGGTCCACCAATACTAAGAACAAGAGCATAACTCGGTGCATCCCCACCTCCGCGGATCCCGCTTCCTTGCAGGCTTGACCGCAGTACTTATCGTCAGCTTGCACCGCAGCCAAGCTGGGGATTTCAGTACGAATCGAAGGCTTGTCATTGTCTCGACTTCTGCTCAGATGTCGCGATGGATCGTCGACAATTATTGAATCACTATAGTTTTGAGCATCGTCCCCTGTTGTCTCTCTTCAGTTTTCGGGCTTGGCCTCTTGTTCGTGGTGCTCCTCATGCGTAAAGGCAGGAACAGTAGCTCCGAGCAGCAAGAACAGGGCTGTTGTGCTAATACCTCCAAATACTTTCATGAGTGTTGCCTCGATGGCTGAATTCATGCGCTCGCCATTGATCACCGAGCGCGGTCGTTGTTTGATCTCAACTCCACACAGCTCGTCCCGCTGCCGTTCATTCAGGCTTGCTTGTTCCCCAACTGTGAATTCGGCAGAGAGAGAGCAATAGCCCGAAAATGTTCAGTAACCACAAAATTGCACTGATGACTACCGCTGCATTCAGGATGGACTTGATCATTCCCTCCATCGGAGTGAAGCGATTGATCAGCCACAGCACGACAACCTAGCAAGATCAGGAGGGAAGCTCTTGGGCTATTTACGTTCCGATCCTCTTGCTTCACCTATATGCCTATATACTAGAAGAGGTGACCACAGGTGTCTGTTCACTTGTGCACACATTCGCGTCCATCTTGCGGATTTACGGCGCCGTGCTACCAGTACCGTGGTTAAACTGACAATCGGAACCATGAACGCCGCAACTCGCCGTTGGATGCGGGCACCGGCACAGTGCCTGAACTTGCTTCGGAACCATCTCACTGCGGGTCTCGAGATTGGAGCGTTCGAGAAACTCGCGAAGTGCATCTGAGATACCAATGGACAGGGTCTGTTGCTGGGGCTTTTCTTGAGTTCTCGTTGAATTCATTGCGGGATACCGCCTTTCGTTTCGCCTCCGATATTGCTGAGCGCTTCAAAGGAAGAATTGGCGTCGGACCGAGACGCGAGTGCTAGGCGCGGCCCGAGCAGAGTAATCCCTACAGTTGGGTCATTGTCTTGAGGGACAGTCTTTTTCAAATCAACGCCGACTGCGAGAACCATGGTCTGCCTCGATCTGGACTTTCTGTTGCGTTCCCTGCGGATTTCCTCGGCAGCGTGAGCGACCTGTTTGAATGCCAGAGACCAGGCTCGCGGCTCGTTGGTCGCGACAATCGCGGCATCCCGGGATGGAGCCGAAACTCTTTTCGCCCATGTTCACTGTGTGCGATCCACCAGCTCGGCCATCGCGGCGCGAGAATCTCCTGCCATGCTCACGCCCACGTTCTTGATGAATCGTTCGCAACGGGCCTTGGCGCGCGCTACGGCTTGGGCATAGGCCTCACCGGATGGTTCCGGCAGGCAGGTCAACAGAGTCTTTGTAAGCGAGTCCACAAAGGCGAACAGCGCTTGCTGACCGGTGGACATTTTCCGTATTTCCTGGGCCAGCCGGCCGATGGTGGCGACAATGCGCTCCTCCGATTCATCAAAGCCCAGTTTTCTAACACTAAGTTCATTTCAATCGCTGCCCGGATGAAGGCGCTGAGGAGGAGAATCCTTTTTCCTTGGCAGCGGCCTCCAGCCTAAGGGCCAGATCCCTGGTCAGTTCCATCCCTGGGTAGACGGTCAGGTTTGCCATAAGTTTGCCCCCTTCACCTTGAAAGAAGTGGCAGGGCCGTGCCGGCGAACGAGCTCGCAGACACCGCCATCCATTTGACGCTCCAAGGAAAAGGCGGCGTTGGCAAGAGCCTTGTGGCCGTGATCCTGGCCCAATTTCTGTCCAAGCGCGGATTGCAAATACAGTGCGTCGACACGGGCCCGCTGAATCGAACCTTCGCCCAATACAATGCCTTCGCTGCTGAGCGAATCCAGGTGCGTGACGAGCACAACCGTATCGATCAGCGCTCGTTTGACGGGCTCCTTGAGCGCTTTCTCACCGAACACGGCGCCACCTTCGTCGTTGATAACGGTGCCTCCACACTCCGGTGCTCGAGCGTATCGAGGCTGTGGTACCCGAGTTCGAGGAGGCGGGCCGGAAGACACAGCGGCGTGCGGGTAAGGCAATCGCAGAAGATGCGTGGGAGGCTGGTTCCATCCTCCGAACCCAAATCCAGAAAGATATTGAAAGTGCCCGCCTGAACGCTCGCGAACTGGTAAACGAAGTTCACCGGGCGAACAAACGCAGCATTAGGATCCGCTGGGTGGCAGTCTCGCTGATTTGCATCGTAGTTTTCTTCCTTCTTGGCTGCTCGATCGCGAGGATGCTGTGAGCTGGATATCAATCCTCCAAGAACCGTCAAGGCCTCGATCGCTTCCGCCTGCTTTGTTCGCCCAAGATGAGATTCCGCTCACCGTCAGGCAGGCCGCTTTTTATCTTGGCGTGAACCCACAAACGGTGTATCTTTGGGTGGAACGAAAGCAGATTCCCCACCTCCGCGTGACGGGTCGCAACATCCGGCTCTTGAAATCGGAGTTGGAGCCATTTCGCGCGCAATTCAAACAGGAGATGGAGAATGGCAAGACCAGTAAAGCATGATGGCAACTTGTACAAGCGTGAAGGCTCGACGATCTGGTGGATGCGGTATCGAGATAAGGACGGAATTCGGCAGCGGGAGTCGACTCTCACGGACAACTAGGAGGAAGCCAGAAAGTCCTCCGGGAACGTCTACAAGCGCGTGACAACAATACGCTGCCCGCGCTGCGCCGCGGGCGGGATCTCGCATTTGGGGAATGGTCGGATTTTTATTTGGAGAACTTCTTTAGAAGCCGCCATTCCGCGCGCCGAAGACTCACGAGGTCAACGCGCGTGTATTGAAGCGCCTTGGAAAGGTTTTCGAGACCATCAAACTCGCCGAGTTCACCGCAGATGATATCGAGATGTATCTTCGTCGGCGGCTCAAGCAGCGAGCGCTGGTGAAGACCAAGAATGGATTTGTAGAAAAGCATGTGCTGAAGGCAACCACAGTGCATCAGGAATTACGCGTGCTACGCCGCATGTTGAATGTGGCTGTGCGCAAGAAGTTCTTGTTTGCGAATCCATGCGCGGGCGTTGAGTTTCCGGCGAGGATCGAGGGCCTGTTCCGGCCGCATCACGTGACGTGGTCTGAGCAGCAGAAGATCGAGTTCGCCGCGCCGGAATACATGCGCAACGTCGTCCGGATTGTAACCGAAACCGGGCTTCGGATCTATAAGGAACTGACACCGATGAAAAAAGAGCAGCTAGATCTGGAGAACCGGACAGTCTGGATTCCGGACTCGAAGACGCCTAACGGTGTCGCCGAGGTTCCGTTGACAGACATCGCGGCTGACGCTTTTCCAAATCAGCTTGCGATCTCGGGGACGGGCCCGTAGCTATTTCCTAGTGAAAAGAATCCTGACGGCTACCAGAAGACGTTCAAGACAGTCTGGCATGCAACTTTTCGCCGCGCTGATGTTCGGTACTTTCGCATTTATGATCTGCGATCGACGTACGCGACCCGGCTCAGCGCCGGTGGCGTCGCCGACGAGTGGGTCACGGGTGCGGCTACTTTAGAACGACGGCCAAGTGCTTGCAGGTCAGCGTATTAGGATGAACTTGCCTATCCTTGAGGGTGACTTGGGTCGGGGATATGGAGATAACCCCGGCG
>Ga0326728_10015296_pt1 | contig 15990 bp, 9 predicted proteins | sample MB3enrmetagenome_FD_207602 | JGI IMG/M metagenome (GOLD analysis project Ga0326728, IMG submission 207602) | Lab enriched peat soil microbial communities from McLean, Ithaca, NY, United States - MB31MN | ecosystem: Environmental > Terrestrial > Soil > Wetlands > Peat | place: USA: New York...
TGGGAACATTCGACAAGCGGATTGTAGCAGCTTATAGGCTTCGGCTCGTCACGAATTATGTTTCACGGTCTCGGCGAGTTACCTGCCGCTCGCACCGTTTGCTGGCAAGCCTCGGCTGCGGTCAACACTTTGTCAAAGGCTGTCTCTGTGCGGAGTTTCGCGAGCAGCGGATCGGAAAGCAGGTTCGTGTACGCGCAATAATTTTGCTCCACCGCGCTCTGGAGCAAATGGAGCGCCGCTTGTTTCTTGCCGCAATACGCCAGGATCGCTCCCTCGTAATACCACGTCTCGGGATCGGGATCGGTGGGGAGATTCGTTTCCGCTTCGCGCGCGATCCGGTCCAGGTCCGCGGCAGGCGGCGTCTGCAGGCATGACTCCAGCAGATCGCGGTGATAGATTGGCGCGCTTGGCATCTGCTTCACCGCCGCGCGCGCTTCGGCAACCTTCCCCTCGCGCAGCAGAATGGAAGGTGTGACATACGCCGCCCATTCCGAACCCGCGTCCAGACGGACAAATTCCGCGGCCCGCTCGGTCTTGCCCATTTCCATGAACACCCATGCGCAAGAACGAAACGTGTAGTTACCGGGATCGAGTTCCAGCGCAAGGTTGCACTCCGTCGCCGCTGGCTCCAGCATTCCGGCGTAGCGGTCGACATAGCCCATCACAAAATGGGCCTCGGCGCTTTCCGGACGGCGTTTGACCAGCGCCTGCGCTGCCTGGTACGCCTTGCCGAGTTCGCCTCGCTCCACCCGGTTGGTGATCAGTTGTCCCGCGGCAACGGTCCGATTCGGATCGAGCCCGATGGCGCGTTCGAAAGCTTGGTTGGAACGCTGAAACATGGGCTCGCCGCCGTCGGAATAGTGCGAGTCAAAGTAGCAACGCCATCCGAGCTGTTCCCAGGCCGGCGCGTAGGCGGGATCGACCGCCACCACATGCTCCAGCACCGCGATGGCGTCCTTGTTCGGCCCCGCATCGTGCGGTAGCGCCAGGCTGTGCAGATAGAGATCGTAGGCCTCGGCGTTTTTTGGCCGCGTGCCAGTATCGAGAAAATCGCCGGCCGCGCCCAGCGCCGGCAGCAACCCCTGCCGTATCTGCGCCGCCATCTGCGCTTGCAATGCGATCAGGTCCTCGGCGGGTGCAGTCACGTTGGTCTGCCACAACAGCCGATCGCTCTGCACCTGTATCGCCTCCAGCGTAATCAGCAAGTGGTCGCCTTTCTTCAGAAAATGCCCAGTGAGAACGTTGGCGACGCGCAACTCGCGGCCCGCCTGCTGCGGATCGACGTCGTTGCCGGTAAACTTTTGCGCGATCGCGGAGGGACGTACGTCAAGCTTCCGCGTGTACGTCAGCGTGTTGGCGATTTCATCGGCCAGCGCGAAGCGCAGAAATTCCACGCTGATGTCGCCATCCTTGTTCTGGAACGGCAGCACCGCGATCGTGTTCTTCGGCGCGGCAGCGCCCGCCATCTGGCGCTGTTTGAACCACCACGCTCCTACCGCGGCCAACACCGTAAGCAGTAACGCGATCACTCCCAGCAGGACCGGCGTCGATAATCGGCTCGAAGTCTGAAACGTATTCGTCGCCAAGCGATACGGCAACTTTGGCCGCCGCGCTCCCGTCTTCGTCATCCCCGAATCCGTGTCCTTCCGCAACGACAGCAAGTCGCCCTTCAGCGCCAGCGCATCCGGATAGCGGTGCCCGCGGTCTTTTTCCATCGCCCGCCCAATCATGCCTTCCAGTTCCCCGGGCAACGACGGGTTCAGACGTAGCGGCGACACCGGCTTCCGGTTCAGCACCGCATCCAGCGTGGTTATCACGTTGCCGGTGGCAAAAGGCTTCTTGCCCGTCGCCATCTCGTAGAGTACGACCCCGAGCGAGAACAGATCGCTCCGCGGATCCAGTTCTTCGCCCCTCGCCTGCTCCGGAGACATGTAAACCGCCGTCCCCGGTATCACACCCATCGCGGTCATCGAGTCTTCCATCGCCGTCTCGCTCGGTCCCGCGTCACGCGCCGATTTCGCCAATCCGAAATCGAGGATCTTGGCCTGCCCGTTCTCCCCCACAAAAATATTCGCCGGCTTGATATCGCGATGAATGATCCCCTTGGCATGCGATGCCGCCAACGCATCCGCCACCTGAATGCCAATGTCGAGAATCTCATCGACCTCCATCGGCTGCCCTCGCATCCGCTCCTTAAGACTCATCCCTTCCAGCTTCTCCATAACGATGAAGGGATGTCCGCCATTGTCTTCGATGTCGTGGATGGTGCAGATGCCGGGATGGTTCAACTGCGATGCGGCCCGCGCTTCGCGCAGAAAGCGCTCCAGCGACTTCGGGTCGTCGACCATCTCCAAGGGAATGAACTTCAGCGCCACGTGACGTGCCAGACGCGTGTCTTCCGCCTCATACACCACGCCCATGCCTCCACCACCTAGCTTTCCCAAAATATGATAGTGGGAGACTGTCTCGCCGATCATTTCACGGGCCTCACTGCCGCCGCGGTTATGTTAGGCCGCGGCCAAAGGCCCGGTCAAATCGCTGCCCATCCGTTGCTGGAGCGACGGGCGTCCTCGCCCGTTTCAGCCGAGCGTAACTCGCCAGCCGCCTATGGCCACACTAGGATTCGATTCCGCTCGGGTAGTACCCCCCTACAGCCCCTTGCCTCCGCGCGGACGCTAGGCGTTGGCATTCCTTACCCGAGCCGGACCCCAACTTCGGCGACAGCCGACTGAAGTATCTGGCTCCGTTTGCCGATTCTTCAAGACGTATCTCCGAAGACACGAGGATAGCTTTTGCCAGCCCTCCTCAAGCGGCTCTTTGGCCTTATAATGGCGAGAGTTAGGTTTGGTCGGTGACTCACGTGCCATAGGGGCGAGCATGGGCGGCGGTGTGTGGTTTGGCACGGCGGAGGTCGGAGGATCGAGACTCATGCAAGCCTTGGTGGTCGATGATTCCGCTGTCTATCGCAAATTGATCGGCGATCATTTGCGCAGCTGGGATTTTGGCGTCACCCTCGCCGAAACCGGCTCGGCGGCCTGGCAAATCCTCGAGCAGCCCGACGCTCCCAAGCTCGTCCTGCTCGATTGGGTACTCCCCGATCTCGATGGCATTGAGCTTTGCCAACGCATCCGCGAAGCCGGAGAATCCGGCCCTTACGTCTATGTCATCCTCCTAACCAGCAAAGAGGGCCGCAAGAACATGCTCGAGGCCATGCAAGCCGGCGCCGACGACTATCTCGCCAAGCCCTTTGACGAACTCGAATTAAAGGCGCGCCTCCTCGTCGGCAAGCGCATTCTCGACCTCCAGGACGAACTCGTTGCCGCCCGCGAGTCCATGCGTCACGCCGCCACCCACGACAGCCTCACCGGCTTGATGAATCGCGGTGAGATTCTCACCATGCTTCAGCGCGAACTCGAGCGCGCTCGCCGCGAGCGCACGCCCGTCGGTGTGGTGCTCGGCGACATCGACCATTTCAAAAACGTCAACGACACCCTCGGCCATCTTTTTGGCGATGAGGCCCTCCGCGAAATCGGCCGCCGCCTGCGCGTACAGCTCCGCGTCTACGACGGCGTCGGCCGCTATGGCGGAGAAGAGTTTCTCATGGTCCTCCCCGCCTGCGATTTACCCGGCGCTCTGCTGCGCGCCGATGAGATCCGCCAAGTCATTGCCAGCGCGCCCGTGCTATCTTCCGGTGTCGAGCGCTCCATCACCATGAGCATGGGCGTCACCGTCTCCGATCCCGAAGGCAAAACCCCGGTCGAAGTTTTACTCAGTCAGGCCGATTCCGGCCTCTATCTCGCCAAGGAAAAAGGCCGCAACCGCATCGAGCCCTTCACCCCTATCGCCAAGAAAGTGGCGACTGGCCGCGGCCACAAGAACTAGACCAAATTAACTTCAACGCTGTCATCATCGATTTCAATAGTGTCATCCTGAGCGCTGTAGCCGCTTCGCAAAGCGATGCGGCTACGGAGTCGAAGGACCCCTACACCACCTCACAATCTCAGCCGCGTCAGGGAATTCTCCCCACGCCCCTCAATTGCGCTCGCGACTCAGTCAATAAGTACACAATGGCGATTTAACAACAGTTGCATTCTCGGGCCTATAATGGCCGATATTATGTTGCCGCCGCGAAAATGGCGGCTCTGCGTATTCGTACTGGCCGTCACCTGCTTGGTTCCGTATCTCTCTGGTGTAATCACTGAAGTACGTGAGCACCATGGCAAGAAGGTCATGTGCCTTCACAGCGGACTCTACAGTCCTGCTGGGTGGGTATGTGGGACCCAACACCACGCACGCGTATTCACCGGTACTGTTCAGTCTGCGGTCGAGGCTGGAGACACTGACAAGCGGTTGCAATTGATACCAGATGAAGTCTTCCTTGGCGACCCAGCGACAGCGGTCACGGCCATTACGAACCAAGCCTGTCTTCACACCGAAATTCAGGCTGGTGAAAAGTGGCTTTTTTATCTGGACCGTGACGGAAAAACCAATGAACTCGTGCTCGGATACGACGGACCAAGTAAGCCCATAGCGCAGGCACAGCAAGATATTGCCACGTTGCGACATCTATCGAAGGTGACTGATTCGGGTATTCTTACCGGGCACATTGGACGACCCAATCACAAGGTTGTCGCGAGACGAGTCTCAGATGGCGCGGAATTTTCTGCTGTGACGAACGCAAGCGGCAACTATGAATTCGAACTTCTACCAGGGACTTATTACCTGACGGCGAACACTAAGCAAGGTTTGTGGGCACCAGAAACGCAAACGTTCGTTTCGAAGCAGGGTTGTATTCATGTCGATTTGTGTCTTCACACGGACGGCAGGATTGCCGGAAGCGTGATGACCGCCGAGGGCAAGGCGGTAAGGTACGCGCAAGTAGCAATTGTTCCAATTTCTCCTGCAGGGCAGTCTTTCACCGTCGTCGCTGATGAGCAGGGGCACTTCGAGGTTGGAGGGCGTAAACCCGGTCAATATCTCGTAGGCGTAGACCTCTTGGCCCCTTTTGACAGCACGGAGTGGAAGTCTCGTGTTTACTATCCGGGCGTGCCCACGCAAGAACAGGCGAAAGTAATTGAGCTTGGAGACGGCGAGTGGCGCACCGACATAGATTTCAAACTTTTGTCGAGTTCCACTACTCCATAACTGTTGCCATCAGGCAATTTCGCTCAGTACCCCATTATGCGAGATCAGATTCCATAGTGGTAGCCTCTTGGAGGACGCGAGTTCATCCATCAGCCGAACTTGCCGCGAACCGCTGCCACTTTGCTTCCCGACCTTCCAACCCGCATCAAGTGTTCGGCGCGCAACGCCGGATTCGATCTCTGCGGCATCGCGCCCGTCCGCGACTTCGCCGAGTTGCGTGTCTTTCCCGCCTGGATCGCCGCTGGCAAGCACGGCGAGATGAAGTACCTCGCAGCCCGCAATAAGAATGAGAATAAGAACGAAAATGAGCATAAGAATGATGAAGCCGCCGGAGAACTCCAGCGCGCCTCGCTCGCCCAAGTCGCGCCCTGGGCCCGCAGCGTCGTCGTCTGCGCCCTCAATTACAACACCGCCCACCCCTACTCCACTCAACCGCAGCCGCAAATGCAGACAAAGCAAGCTTCCTGCCGAGGCTGGATCTCCCGCTACGCCTGGTCTCGCGAGGATTACCACGACGCCGTCCTGCGCCGCCTGAAGCAAGTAGAAGATGAGTTGCTCAAACTGCTCAAAGCAACTGGCAACTGGCCGCTGGCAACTGGCAACTTGCACTTACGCTCCTACGTCGACACCGGCCCGCTCATCGAGCGCGTCTACGCCAAATACGCCGGCGTCGGATGGATCGGTAAGAACACTTGCATCATCAACCAGCAGCTTGGATCGTGGCTCTTTCTGGGCGTGATCCTCACCTCGCTCGATTTCACGAAAGAAGATCTTACGGACGACAACTTCGCGGCCGCACTGCTTGCGCCCGATCGTTGCGGAACCTGCACCCGCTGCATCGCCGCCTGTCCCACACAGGCCATCGTTGCGCCCGGCGAATTGGACGCCCGCCTCTGCATCTCCTATCTGACCATTGAAAAGCGCGGCGCGATTCCCGACGGCCTGCGCTCCGCCATCGGCCGCCATGTCTTCGGATGCGACATCTGTCAAGACGTTTGCCCCTGGAACCGCAAAGCGCCGGTGACTTCCGCGCCCGAGTTCGAGCCGCGCCCAGGCCTCGTCAATCCCGCACTCGATTGGCTGGCAGAAATGCGCGAGGAAGAATTTCAAGAAAAGTTTCGCCGGTCGCCAATCCGCCGCGCCAAGCTCTCCGGCCTGCGCCGAAATGCTGTAATTGCCATGGGAAACAGCGGCGACAAAAAATTCTTGCCTACCCTGAAAAAACTTTGCGACGATCCCGACTCCTCAGTCGCGGAACACGCGCGCTGGGCAGTGACCAGGCTGAGTCAAAAATCTTACAACGTGTTTCAAAAATAGCTTTTGGGTAGGGCACGGCTTCAGCCGTGCCGTTGAGGACCTGAACAAATGCGGGCTTTAGCCCCTGAGGGACGCACCTTCAGAGCTAAATGGTGTTTTTGAAACACACTCTAAGCGAGACCAAGCGGACAATCGTCTGTGTCTGGAATAAACTGCGCTGAACGGCGGCAAGAAATGCCGCGCACTCCCACGGTGTTCTCAAATATCCGGCAAAAACGAAAGCGTCCGTGACTCGGTTAGAGTCATCGGACGCTCGTCGAACAGCCCTCCCCCGAAGTCTGCTCAACACCCACTCTACTTGCACATCGCCGCCTCGGGAATGGCACGAAAGGGTTACTCCTATAGGACGTTCTGGTAGGCCCGGCAGGAATCGAACCTGCAACCCTCGGATTAGAAATCCGATGCTCTATCCGCTTGAGCTACGGGCCCCCGCACAAACGGGACTCCAACTACAGATTATAAGGGAAGCGCGCCGGGTGTAAGTTGCGTATAGTGGTCCGTCCGCAGGCTCCGCTTGCACTCTGCCGATTGCACTTTCGGTGAGTCACGTCGCCAACTCGACAGCCTTGCGTCCGCCGTTGACCTTAATCCTTCAGCGGGACCATGATTCGATCGCCACGGCAAAACGTCGCAACTTTCGTTAGCACGCCGGGCGCTTGCGGCATCGTCATCACCGGGCCATAGCAATACACCGCGTGCCCGTTGGCGGCGAAATACCATTGCCCCCCCTTTTTCTTCGCCGGTTGCTGGCTGGGGGTGGGGGAAGGCTGTGCTGGCGGCGCCAACCGGGGGACGGGTAGAGACAAAATTAGGGCGAGGGCTAGGGTCTTCATGATAGGGTCTCGCTTGCATCGCCGCCCCATAGAAGGCAGCGCTTTTCACACAACCGTTTCTCTCTTTTTCTTTCTCGTTGAGGTTCTTTTTACGAGATTCTTCTTACCACCAGGATCGCTTTTGCCAATCCGTCTTGCTCACGCTGCCACGGCCGCTAGATCACGCGCGTCGAGCGCCGCACATCCTCCAGGTTCGCTGCCGGCTTCCCGGGAACTTGCTCCATGGAGCGCGCCGATTTGCCGGGCCGCTTGGTGTCTTTGCCCTGCTCTTTTGCCCCTGCTGCCGGACTGCCGGGGCCGCCGCTCTTCTGCTTCCCCTGCTCCAACGCCTTGTCTTGGGTCTGACCGCTGTTGTCTCGGGCCACCTTGTCTTTCAGCGCCGCCAATTGCGTGCTGTCCTTGAACATCTCGCGGATCAAGCCGCGTTGCGTTTCGATGGTCCGGCCCTGCTCGAAAACCAGCAGGGTCAAAATGCCGTAGGAGACGATGAACAAAATCACCAGCAGCGTAAGCATGCTTGCCGGCCGCCGCATCGATTTCTGATGGGCCACGCACTCGGCACTGTATACAATTGTCAAAGTTCGCTCCCCAGGCCAGCCCCATACGCTCCGGGCCCCACCAAGCTGTAGTGCATCCCTAAAACCACTTGTACGGGAGGGCGTAAGTGTTTGTGGCGAATGAATTTAGGAAGAACAAGCGGAATCTTTCCGGGCCCCCGGGTGCAAGCATCTGCACTTTATGAGTAACCAACTCAGCGTTACCATCGTGGAACGGCCCACCACTAATTTCCCAGAACCAGCGCCCAACAAGCCTTTTGGAGGCACACCCCATGAATGGTTTCCCCTGTGCTCCTCTGTGCTCCTCTGTGCCTTCTGTGGTTATGGTTTCCTCTGTGGTCCCCTGTGCCTCCTGTGGTTAAGATTTTCTCGTTTGACCGCAACCTTCGGATAGCCCACACCGCGCGATTGCCCTATGTTGTCCGCATGGCCACCAATGCGATACTTGCAGAAGAAAAAGCGATGCAGCGAACTCCACCACGCTCGATCGAACCAATAGCAGCGCCGGAACCAATAAAAGCCCGCCGCTGGCAAGCCGTCCTCGCTCGCGACCGCTCGCAAGACGGCGCCTTTGTCTTCGCCGTGTCGAGCACCGGCATCTTCTGCCGTCCCTCGTGTCCCGCCAAACGCCCGCGCCGCCAGTACGTCAGCTTTTTCGACGATCCGCTCGCCGCTGAGCGCGCCGGCTTTCGCGCCTGCCTGCGCTGCCGTCCCAAGACCGCCGACGGAAACCCGCAATCCGCGCTGGTTCGCTCGATGTGCCGCTATATCGAGCGGAATATAGAAGACCGCCTGACCCTCAGCCTGCTCGCCAAAAAGTTCCGCCGCAGCCCGTTTCACTTGCAGCGCACTTTCAAATCCGTGCTCGGCGTCTCGCCCAAGGCTTACATCGACGCCTGCCGCCTCCGCCAGGTCAAACAAAATTTGCAAGCTGGCCACAACGTCACCACCGCCCTCTATGCCGCCGGATACGGCTCCAGCAGCCGTCTCTACGAGCGCACCGCCACCCAACTCGGCATGACTCCCGACAAGTACCGCCGTGGCGCCATCGCTGCTATCGTGCGTTACACCATCGCCGACTCGCCTCTCGGACGCATGATGATCGCCGCCACCGGCAAAGGTATCTGCGCCATCAGCTTCGCCGATTCCGACGCGGAACTTCAACAAGGCCTTATGCGCGAGTTCCCTTTCGCCACTCGCCGCCAAGACGATGCCGCCATGTCCAAGTGGCGCGGCCACCTCACCCGTCTCATGTGCGTAGAGACAGCCGCCCCCGGCTGTCCAAGAATAAAATCCCATCCCCAGCTCCCCCTCGACATCCGCGCCACCGCCTTTCAACGCCGCGTCTGGGAAGCCCTGCAAAAAATTCCCCGAGGCGAAACCCGCTCCTACAGCGAAGTAGCCAATAAGATCGGAATGCCCAAAGCCACCCGCGCCGTAGCCCGAGCCTGCGCCATCAACCCCGTAGCCGTAGTCATCCCCTGCCACCGCGTTGTCCGCCAAGATGGCACCCTGGGCGGCTACCGCTGGGGAATCCAGCGCAAAGAACAGTTGCTGACGATGGAGAAGGAGGCAGGAGCTTAGAGCGTTGCTGGTGTAATGGCGATTTTGCAACAGTTAGGAACTGCTGAGGGGTGCGTACAGAGCTTGAATGCGCGCTAATTTCTCTACAACGTGTTTCAAAAATCGGGCATGAGTAGGGCCAAGAAAAATGCGGGCTTTACAGGCTGCGGAAAAACTCTGGATTTGTATCAGGTCATCGCTTTAGCGATGACATAAACTCTTTGAAATCAGATGCCCCTTTAGGGGCTGGGGCGCGAAATTCGACTTTTTCCGCAGCCTCTTCAGCCCCTGAGGGCCGCGCCTTACGACTTGCAAGGTATTAATGAAACACACTCCAGTCGGTCGTCATCGGAATCCTGCGTTCGATACTACAAAAGTTCCTACCACCGGGGGCACAGAGAACCACAGAGGCCCCGCGCCTTCATGGCCAAGAAAGAGCCACCGCATCTCAATCTCAAACTTGCGATAGCCGCGAATGATTTCAGAGTGGGCCCAGCACGAGTTTTTTGGGGTCGAGGACGACGTGCTTGATACGGGTTCGCTTCCAAGTGTAGGCGATGTGCACAAAACCATCGGCGGCTTGAATCACTGCGGGATAAGAATATTCTCCAGGGGTATCCTCCAACACGAGAACGGGGTTCCAGTTTTGGCCATCTTCGGAGATCGCGACGTTGAGCGGGCTGCGCCCCTCGGTCGTGTCGTTGTACACCAGCAATGCGCGGCCATCTTTCAACACCACCGCATCGATGCCGCTGTTGGGGTTTGGCAGCGCGGTCAGCCGCATCGGAGTCCAGGTCTGGCCGTCGGCAGTCTTAGCCCAGGACTCTGCGATGCGTCCTTGTTTGCTCCGGCAGAGGATCTGAATCTTTCCGGAGGGATACCGCAGAATCGTAGGCTGAATGACTTCGAGTTCCTGGACGTTGTTTAGCGGACCGGTTGCCGTCCACGTCTTGCCAAGGTCCGCAGTGCTTTCCATATGCACACGCCAGCCCTCTGCCTCCGTGCTCGACCCACACAGGAGAGAACGATCCGGTAGAAGGATGGGCTTGTTTTTGATCGGGCCCAGGATTCTTTCTGGCAGACGTTGCCCCTGCGACCATGTCTTGCCATCATCCGTTGAAACAGCGCGCATTCCCCACCAACCGCTGGCATTGGGTCCAACTTTGTAGAAGAGTACCAGGGAGCCATCGGCAGACCGAAAGAGCACCGGATTCCAGGCGGGGTAGCGCTTGCCCAGGGTCTGCCTTCCATCGGCAACCTCCACCGGTACCGACCAGCCAGCGGCCCCGCGTCGCGCAACCCAGATCCCCACGTCGGGCTGGCCTTCGCCGGAACCGCCAAACCAGGCGGCAATCAATCCGTCTTTTGTCTCCGCAATCGTGGGAGCGTGGCACGAAGCGAAAAGCACCGGCTCGAAAATAAACTCCGAACTGACTACGCCCGGCTGGTGGACAAGATCTTTGAAGGCGAACTGCTGCCCTTTCCTGGACTCCAGCGTACTGCATGAGAACAGCCCGGATGCAGCGAGCATAGTCACGACAATTAGTTGGATACGCATGATTCGCAGGGCTCCGATCTCATCATCTTCGTTATGCCGGCTCCGCCGCCACAGGACTGCCTCAGTCCGAAACTCTGCTTCGAGAACTTTCTTCGCCTCGTCTGCCCAGCGGCTATCCAGGCGGATCGATGTCATGCTCAAGGCTGGATAATCCCCCAGGCAACAAATAGTCTGCGACGCGCCTAGCCCGCCATGCACGATTAAGAACAGCAGCTTCGTGGCCGAGAATAGGCCGAGCATGGGTTCCTTTAGCTTGAGATCTCACGGGCAACACTTTACGCCCAAGTGGGACTGAGTTCCAGAGTTGCGTGGTCAACGGTCGCAATCAGGCGTGGTTGTTGAAAAACTCCTTTCAGGGAATTTTACCAACGAAATTCGTCCGTAAGTTATTGAAGTCCAATCTCTGGGATGAAAGAAGTGATGCTGCGGATTTACGACTGACTCGTGATGTGTTGGACGCTTCTAACAATTCAACTGTCACGCGATCTGGTTTTGGCGAAAGATAACTAGACAACAATCCCGGATTGCCTTCTATTTTCTTCTCGCCTATCCAGCAGCTCGCGCACTTTCCCGGCAAGCGCTCCCGCGGTGAAGGGTTTCTGGAGAAATGCCGCGCCCGGCTGCAGCACTCCGTTGGGAACAATTATATTGTCGGCATAGCCCGACACGTAGAGAACTCTTAGTCCGGGTCTTTGTTGCAGCAAACTTCTGGCCAGGGAGGGCCCCTTGATCTTCGGCAACGAGACATCGGTCAGCAGCAACGAGATGTTCCCTTCATACTCTTTGGCGATCTGAACGGCCTGCTCTCCGTCCTCCGCTTCCAGCACGGTGTAGCCGCTGTTCTCGAGTAGTTCGCGCGTCAGGGCCCGCAAGGAAGCAGCGTCCTCCACGAGCAGGATGGTTTCCGATCCGCGCGCGATTTCCAGCGGCTTGGCTTCGAGCTCGCGAGGTTCTGCCTGTTCGATCGCCGCCGGCAGATATACGGAAAAAGTCGCCCCGTGGCCTGGCTCACTGTAGACCCATACGTGACCGCCGCTTTGCTCCACAATGCCATAGACCGTGGCCAAACCCAGTCCTGTCCCCTTTCCCGGTGCTTTGGTCGTAAAGAAGGGCTCGAAAATGTGAGACAAGGTTTCCTTGTCCATGCCGGTGCCGGTGTCGCTCACCGCCAGTCGAACGTAGCGGCCCGGCTTCATGGGGAAATGTTGCGCGGCCAGCATCTCATCGATATCCACATTGGCCGTCTCAACGGTAATCCTGCCCCCATCGGGCATGGCGTCGCGGGCATTTATGCAGAAATTGAGGATGACCTGTTCCATCTGGCTCGGGTCCGCCTTGACCGCCTCCAAATTGGGGTCGAGCACGGTTCTTACCTCGATGTCCTCGCCAATCAGACGGCGCAGCATCTTGTCGATGTCCTCGATGACAAGGTTAAGGCTGAGCACCTTGGGTTGCAGTACCTGCTTGCGACTGAAGGCCAGAAGCTGGTGGGTGAGGGAAGCGGCGCGTTGACCTGCCTTGAGAATTTCCTGAACTCGGCGTCGAGCGGTTCCTCCGATTTCCGGATTGCCCAGTATCATTTCACTGTATCCGTTGACGATGCCGAGAATGTTGTTGAAATCGTGGGCAATCCCTCCGGCGAGTTGCCCGATCGCTTCCATTTTCTGGGCCTGCTGAAGATGCTGCCTCAGTCTGGCCTGTTCCTCCTCCGCCCGTTCGCGCTGTCGTAGCTGCCGTTCCTGTTGCAATCGCGCATTGAGCATGGCGGATATTGAGCGGGCAATACCTTCCAGTTTTTCTTTGTCCCGATCGTCATAATCGGTTTCCTTGTTCCCCACAAGAAAATAACCGATGGCTTCCCCCTGATAGAGTATGGGGACGTCCAGCACCCTGTTTATGGGGATATGGCCTTCCGGCACGGGAAGGCGTTCGTTTGCATAAATACTCCTCTTTTCTGTTATCCCCTTGCCCCAGATGCTGTTGCCCCAAACCTTGCGCGGGAATACGATACTTTTGTCGGGTACTTGGCACTTCTCCCATACATCCCTGGTCAAGGATGGCGCTACCGCTGCTCCCGTTTCATCGATATAGGCGAACACGCCGTGCTTACTTTTCATTTCTTCCAGCACGGCCTGCAATACTTCCCTGTACATTTCATCGCCCGGGAACGTAAGGAAGATTTCGTTGATCCTGTTCCTCAGAGCCAGATCCTTCTCCGCCTTCCTGCGTGCAGTAATGTCTACAAAGGTCACCACGACCTGCGTCACCTGGCCCTGCTGATCCAACACCGGGTCGGCACTGACCAGGACCCAGACATCTTCCATGGCGGGACGATGGACTCCGAAAACGGCGTCCCGCAGCGGCTGCCCCGTCCTGAAAACGCGGTTGGCGGGATATTCTTCCAGAGGCAAGACGCTTCCATCTTCCCGGGAAAAATGCCAACCCAAATCGGTTGCCGATTTTTCCATGATCTGTTCTTCCATGAGCCCGAGTAACTGTTGTGCCCGGAGATTGCCGGTCAGTATTCGTGCGTCAGCCGCGTGCACGACAACCGCAGCCTGGATTTTCTGAATCAGTTCCCGGTACTTCTTCTCGTTGGCGCGCAATTCGGCATCCCGTTCCGCAACAGCGTCCAGCATGGAATTGAACTCCCGCGCCATCATGGCGGCCTCGTCCGTGCCCGCGATCAAGGAGCGGGCCGAACCGCTGCCGGCGCGGACCCGGTTGATCGTTTCCTGAACGGCGTAGAGCCTCCGGGTAATCCGGCGTCCCATCAGCCAGGCGATGAACGAGCCGATCACAATCGCCGCCAGAGCGTACACAATGCCGCTCCGGGTGATATGCGCAAGCTTTTCGCCGGCAGATTTCTGGCCGATGCCGACCCGAGCCCACCCTACATGATGTCCTTGAATCATGGCGGGCGCGGCTACATCCACCAGCGCGGGCGTCCTGGACAACAAGGTCTGGTGCGCTTCGCGGGGCAGATCGAGCATATAGAGCCCCTGTTTGGACTTGTCCGTGTCGGCCAGGACGTGCCCCTCTTCGTCCGTGATTATGGCAAACAGGAGCTCCGGATAACGGCGCTGTGCCTCCACCAATTCCTGAAGCCCGGAGACGTCGTTGGCGGCGATCCATCCGGCGGCGGACGTGGAGAGCGCCTCCGACAGCGCTGTCGTCTCTTCGACCTGGCGGTCCAGCAGCATGGCGCGCTGCCGTGTGGTCAGGTCGCCGATGAACAGCGTCATCATCACTGCGTGCACCGCCGCCACGCCGAGTATCAGACGTCCGCGGAGCGTGCCGAACAGGAAGCGGTACAGGGTGCGCGGCATCATCGTTGCTCCACCGGCCGAATGTCCCGTTCGAAGCGGGAGATATATCGCCGCACGACGTCGTAGTCCCTGTCCGCGGCGGGAAGGAATCGGGCCGTCTCCATTCCGGCCAGGATGGTCTCTCCTCCTTTTGTCCCGTCGAGCCCGAGCAGGAGTTCACGGACCTGCTGCTGCACCTCCGCAGGGATGTCGTCGCGCGCCATAACAGAGTTGTTGATCAGCGACTCCGTTTCCCAGATGACCTTCAGCTCTCCCGCCTCCCGTGGATGGTCTTTTTGGAATTCCCGCCATGGCGGTGGCCAAGTCGCACCGGCCGCTGTCAGTCCGAGGTAGGCGTTCTGAATAGATGATTCCTGGGAGCCGACGTAACGGTTCTCAATATCTTTGGTCACGTTCACGCCATGGGTGTGCAGATAGTATTGCGGCATGATGCAGGCAGCCAGGGCCGTTGGAGAAGGATAACTCACCGCCTTCCCTTTTAGGTCGGTAGGGCGCGTCAGGCCGCTGTCTCGCCGTACCACGAACAGCCCCTTGAAATCTCTCGGCTCTCCGGCCATGGCGATGACGTGGTAGCCAACCTTCATTGCTTGCAAACTCTGCCATGGGTTGGGTAGGAGAAACTCGGGCGTGCGTCCCTGATACTTTTCCTCGAAGTTGGCGTAGTCCCGTGATGCCTCCAGGACGAGGCGCGCGCCCCGCAGCCGGCCGTTCAAGTAGTCGATCAGAGGCTGATAGGTCTGCACGAGTTTGACGGGATTATGAAGGGGATGTACCGCAAGTTTATAGATGGGCACGCCTGCGGATTGTGGCCTCGTCCCAAATTGAGGGCTCTTGCCTTCGGGTTCCCGGCTACAGCCCGGAAGCGTCCCGAGTAACATCGCTAGCACGGAGATGGTCAATGTTCTCCGATACATTTTCTTCACTAATCACACTTCCTGTTTTGTTGCTTTCACGCTAGCCGGCCGTTCTTCCCAGCTTCCGCACTTTTTCTTTCAGCTCCATCATTCTAGTCTCCGGGCGGGCGAAGATTCCGTTCATACGCGCCGTTCAACTGCAAGAGAGTGATAGATTGGCGGGTGGGCCTCGATAAGAGCGAAGGCGCTGTCAAGGACAAAAATATCCTGGGCAGTGCCGAGCACCGCTGGTTTCGCCAGAGAGGTTGAGGACCAAGGCTCTGGAAATCTCACGCTGAATCATTTCCCGGCGGAACATCGTTCCACCAAACATCGATTCGGCCCCGACATCGGCCATGATTCTTCTATGCGAACATCCCGCCGCCGTCGCCGGGCCGGTGCGAAAGTGGAAAACGTTTTGTGTTTTCCAAGGCGCGCCTTTTGCGCCGTCTTTTGCACGGGCCCCTTGCGGGATGCGAGAGCGCCCAATCAACATTCGCGGTCTAGTTTTCACCGACCAGGCGCACCCTCGGGCTGCTCTCGATGCGAACGACTTCCGGATACGCCACCTTCGTACGCAGTATCCAGTACAGTCGCACGGCCAACTTGCGCGCCGCCGCCACTTTGGCCACCGCTTTCGGCTTTTGATGGCAACGATGCAAATACTCTTTGCGAAACCCAGGATCCAAACGAACTGCGGTTTGCGCCGCTTCCACCAGCAACATCCGCAGCATGCGATTGCCTTGCTTGCTGATGGCACCCAAGTGCTGCCGTCCGCCCGAAGAATGCTCGCGC
>Ga0326728_10015297_pt1 | contig 15990 bp, 14 predicted proteins | sample MB3enrmetagenome_FD_207602 | JGI IMG/M metagenome (GOLD analysis project Ga0326728, IMG submission 207602) | Lab enriched peat soil microbial communities from McLean, Ithaca, NY, United States - MB31MN | ecosystem: Environmental > Terrestrial > Soil > Wetlands > Peat | place: USA: New York...
TTCTTCATTCTGCCAAAAACCCGTGATTTCAGCCCCGCTAATGCCTTTTGTCACGGAATCGTGACCGGGTTGTCACGCGATTGGAATTGTGTGACGAAACGGTGCGTGACATGCTGGTGTCCGTGAAGCCGCGAATCTTAGTAGTGGATGATGAGCCCGAAGCAGTCGAACTGGTCGAATTCAATTTAAGACAGGCTGGTTACGTCGTCAGCACGGCTGTGGATGGAGCCGAGGCGCTCAAAAAGGCGCGCTCGCAGACTCCTGACCTGATTGTATTGGATGTCATGCTGCCGGAAATGGACGGCTTTGAAATTTGCAAAACCTTGCGGAGCGAGCCCCCGACCGCCCGCACGCCCATCCTCATGCTCACGGCCAAGGCGGCCGAGATTGACCGCGTCCTGGGTTTGGAGCTGGGCGCCGACGATTATTTGACCAAGCCCTTCAGCCCGCGGGAGCTGCTGTTGCGGATTAAAAAAATCCTCGCCCGCGGCCAGGTCGAAGAAAAGACGAAGGACCAGCTCCGTTTCGGCGACCTGCACATTGACGTGCCGCGTCATGTGGCCACCTGGAAAGGCAAGCCCGTTGAGCTGACCGCGACGGAATTCAAACTGTTGACCATTCTCGCCCAGCGGTCCGGGCGGGTGCAGTCGCGCGATCAGTTGCTGCGCGACGTCTGGGAATACGACAGCCTGATTGACACCCGGACGGTGGACACCCACATGCGCCGGCTGCGGGAGAAAATCGGCGCGGCGGCCATGCATCTTGATACGGTGCGCGGCGTGGGCTACCGCTTTATCGAATAACCGGAGCGCCCTTGTGTGGTTCTGGCTGTTCATACTCACCCTTGGCGCGTTGCTGGCCCTGCATTTCGCCTGGCGCAGAAAGTTTGCCGACCTCGAAAGCCGCCGGGCCGCCGAAATTGACTCCTCCCAGCGCCGGCAGCAGCAGACCAGCGTGGATGCGAAGGCGCAGCAGCAGGTGCTCTTCAACTCCATGATCGAGGGGCTGCTGCTCTTGGACCGCTCGCAAAAAATTTACCTCGCCAACCGGGCGTTCAAGAGTCTTTTCAACCTCAAGATTGAACTGCGCGGCAAAACAATTCTCGAGGCCCTGCGGCTTCACGAACTCGAAAGTCTGGTGCAGCGGGTCCAGGCCGAGGGCCAGGTCTTTGACTATGAAATCAAACTGCCCGACCTGACAGAACGCTGGCTGCGCGTCAATGCCGCCGTCATTTCCAATTCCGCCGGCGAACGCGAAGGCATGATCCTGGTCTTTCATGATCTCACCCGGCTGAAACAATTGGAGCGCACGCGGGAGGAGTTCGTGGCCAATGTCAGCCATGAATTGCGCACGCCCCTGTCCCTCATCAAGGGTTATGTGGAGACCCTCCTGGACGGCGCCCGGAACAGTCCGGACGTGGCCGAGCGCTTTCTGCGCATCATCGAGCGCAACACCAACCGCCTCGACCTTTTGATTCAGGACTTGCTGACCATCTCGGCCCTGGAGTCCGGTCGCATCAAGCTCAACCTCCAGCCGGTGGATCTGCGCACAGTCGCCGAAAAAGTTCTGGCGGATCTCCACGCCAAGGCCGAAAACAAAAACGTCGTGCTCTCGAGCGAGCTCCCCGTGTTGTCCGTGCGGGCGGACGCCAACCGGCTGGATCAGGTCTTTGCCAACCTTGTGGACAACGCCATCAAGTATGGCCGGATCAACGGCAAGGTGACCGTCAATGGCCGCAAACTGGACGATGGGCGCGTGGAAGTGTCCGTGCAGGACGATGGCCCGGGCATCCCGCCCGAATCATTGGTCCGGGTGTTTGAACGCTTCTACCGCGTGGACAAGGCCCGCTCGCGGGACCAGGGAGGCACCGGCCTGGGCCTTTCCATTGTGAAACACATCGTACAGGCTCATGGCGGAGAAGTCTGGGCCCGAAGCGACCTCGGTAAAGGGGCCACTTTCTTCTTTACGCTGCCGGAGAATCCGTCAACCGGATCGGCGGCCGACCCGACGACGGATTCGACGGTCCAAACCGAATCGCCCGAAACGGCATTGCTGGCAAAGACCTAAGCGACGTCTTTCATTGCAATTTGCCAATTTACCTCCGTGCTGCTCGCGGACTGCGTTCTCCGGCTCTTTTTATTTCTTTAGGCCGCGCCGGAAACCCTCTATAGTCCGGCCATGATTCACGTTGGCATTGGCTACGACGTTCATCCGTTCGCCGTGGGTCGCAAGCTTGTCCTGGGGGGCGTGGAAATACCTCACCCCAAGGGACTTGAGGGCCATTCGGACGCAGACGCCCTCATGCATGCCATTTGCGATGCCATTCTGGGCGCTTTGGGCGAAAACGACATCGGACATTTCTTTCCCAACACGGACCCGCGCTGGAAAGGCGTTCCCAGCAGGGTGTTTCTGGAGGAAGCAGCGCGGCTGGTGGAGCGGAAAGGCGGGAAGATTGTCAACGTGGACGCGACCGTGATGGCCCAGGCACCAAAGATATACCCTCATGTCGCGGAAATGAAAAAGCGCATTGCCGCCGCCCTGGCCGTTTCCGAAGGGCAGATCGGCATCAAGGCCACCACCAATGAACACCTGGGATTCATCGGGCGTGAAGAGGGCATCGCCGCCATGGCCGTGGCGGGTGTTGAACTTGAGAAGCTCTAAACCATGCCCAAAGCTGAGATTAGCTGGAAACGCGTGACCGAAGACGGCGAAAAGCTCCAGGTTTACGCGCGGCACGTTGGCCGTGACTGGAGGTTTTTTCACCGCCAAAAGCGCTTCGATGTCTGGCAAGCTGTCAAGGAACCATCTTTGGAGGACTGGCTGGAACTTCTCGACGCGGTCCAGCGCTTGATCACCCGCAGGCGGTATCAACCGGACGACGAAACCACTTTGCGGCGAATGATACGCGAACGGTATCCCGAAGCGGACGTTTAGACCTGGCTGGGAGCACAAATGTGACGCTGGCGGCGACCGAAAAGCCCTCTGAAAGAATATGTTAAGGATATTGTAGCGTTTGCCCAACGGCTGGCGTCTGAAAGGTGGAACTTAAATTGATTGCCTTTGCCGACACAGACGCTATTGTCGAATTTCACGGTTAAAAACTAGATTGTGTCGGTCAACCAGCCGCTATTTTTGGTCGGTGTCTTCCGCTCCGGCACGTCCCTGCTGTGTTCCATTCTCAACCAGAATCCCCGGCTGGCGTTGATGTATGAGTGCGATGTCTGGAATTTTCCGCGCCCCTTCCTCAAGGCGCGTTTCCGCAACAACTGGGCCGAGCGCATCGAGTTTTACAACCAGGCTCTCTCCCGCCATAAACTGATTTCGGCTGCGGATAGTTCGGCGCTTGGACGAATTCATGCGCCTTTGGATTTATACCACGAGTTCGGACTCAAAAAAGGAGCCGTGGTCAGCGGCGAAAAATCCCCCTTCTATTGCGACCGCCTGCTGCAATTGCACCAGCGCTATCCGGATGCCTTCTTCATTGTGGTCTGGCGCAATCCGCTCGAAGTGTGTCGGAGCGTCTTAAAGGCGGGCGAAACCTCGAGGTTTTTTGGCAAACCCGGCATGTTGAGCCGCATGATCTACCATCAGGAACAGGCCATCCGGCAGTCGTGCATCCTGGAAAAGGCGGGAGCGCGGTTGTTGAGGGTGGACTATGCGGCCTTGGTGGACCAAACAGAAAAAACAGCGCGTGAAATCTGTGAATTTCTCGGCGTGCCCTACGACGAACGCATGTTGCATTTGAACAAGGCGGACCTCTCGGCCATTTACAAGGCCCCCCATCATGCCTATCTGCGGCGCGGCGTCATCGAACGGCAGAAGTATGACCGCGAACTGGTGCCGCCGGGAATCGCCCGCAAGCTGGAGCGCTACCGTTGCCATTGGGAACACTTGCTGGCGCGTTCATCAAACCCGGCCCTGAACGGCGCTCCGCAGAAGCCCGGGCCGCTCGAATTTGCCTATCATAACGCCGCCGGACGTCTGCTCACCGTTTTTGATTCGATGGTGCGCGCGGGCTTTGAATTTCTCCCGATGCCCTGGCTGCGGGTGTACCGCCTGCTCAAAAACTGGCTGGTCAATCCGCCCTCGGGAACTGTGGACGAACGGACGTCCATGCTCAAGGACTTGAAGACCCACAATTTGACGCTGCTCACAGCCGCGCTGTTGATGGCGCTGGTGGTGTGGCTCCACTGTCACGCCAATCCGCATTTGATGTTCATCCTTTTCTACGCTGTTCCTTGCGCGCTGCTGGCCCTGGTGGTGAATGTCCGCTGGGCCACGGCTTTTGTCATCTTTGCGGCAATCATCGCGCCCGTCGTTCAATATGACGGCGACCCCGACTACCGCTCAAAGGTCGTGCTTCTATGGAACCTGGTCAGCCGCTTCATTCTCCTCGAAGTTTTGGTCCTGCTGCTGGGGCGGATCCGGCGGGACTTCCGGCAGACCGACGACAACGCCAAGTGACGTTGTGTTTTAGATGGTGTAGTCGTTCAACCTGGCCTTAACGGATTCCAGAATCTCCTGATAGCATTCATCAATGCCCAGGGCAATGGTGTTGATGTAGTTTTCCCGTTCCTGCGGCCGGGGCACATCGAACGGATAGTTGATCAACTGTTTGACCTGGCCGTCCAGGGCGCGCTTGTAAAGGCCCTTGGGGTCGCGCTGCATGCAAATGTCCAACGGCGCGTGAATGTAAAACCACATCAGCCGGTCACCCAGAATGGTCGAGACCAAATCGCGCTGTTGATGTTCGGGTGCCATGGTTGAAACCACCACGTTCAGCCCCTGGTCCGCCAGAAGGCGGGCGATTTCGGCAATGCGGCGATGGTTTTCCAGCCGGGCCTCCGGCTTGAAACCAAGGTCCGAGCACAGCGAAGAACGCATCTCGTCACCGTCCAGATACACCACGGGAATCCCGCGGTCGGCCAAACCGTCACGCAGTCTCAACGCCAGCGTGGTTTTGCCCGCGCCGGAACGTCCAAACAGCCAGAATACTTTTGTCAGTGCTTTCATTGGGCGCAAAATCAAGAAGGTGAAGACTACAATTTGCCGCCGCTTAGACAAGAGTTCTTTGACTTTTAGCTGCTAAAAACCTGCGGTTAAGCGCGCTTAATACCAATCTCAAAGGGGCAGGCTCACGGTGAACTCCGCTCCTTTGCCTTCCTCGCTGGCCACCGTCACCCGGCCATGGTGCGCCTCCACGACCGCCTTGACCAGGCTCAGGCCCAGGCCCAGGCCATGCTGCGAACGGCTCTTGTCGCCACGGTAGAGCCTCGTCCAGATTTTCCCCTGCTCGTCTTTGGCAATGCCGATGCCGTTGTCACGAAAGACCACCAAGGCGCGGCTCTTTTCCTGGCGCACAGAAATCGTCACGCTGCCTCCGGACGGCGTATATTTAATGGCATTGTCGAGGAGGTTGGCAAACACCTGCCGCAGGCGGTTTTCATCCACTGCCAGTTCGCAGGCCTCCGGCAATTCCAGGCTCACGGCCACGTTTTTTTCCTCGGCCACATATTCGTAGAGTTCGGCGGCCTGCCGGACCAGCCGGCAAAGGTCCCCGCGCACCCGGTTCAACTTCATGGTGCCGGCCTCGGCGGCGCTGATGTCCATGAGCGTGTTCAGCATGTTCAGCACACGCTCGGACTCCTCCACGCAGTCGGCCAGCGCCTCTCGCGCGGCGGCCGGATCGGCGTCCGGCTGCATCGCCAGTTCCGCCGTGCCCCGCATGCGCGTCAGCGGCGTCCGCAAGTCGTGGGCCACGTTGTCCAGCGATTCCCGCATGGCGCGGAACAAAGATTCATTGCGCTCCAGCAGCGTGTTGAAAAGGCGCACCAAATCATCCAGTTCGTCCCGCGAGGGTCTGGTGGGCACGCGGGCGTCCAGCTTGCCCGTGCGCAATATCTCCTGCGCCGTGGCCACAATCTGCCGCACCGGACGCATGGCCCGGTGGGCGAAAAATATGCCCGCGCCAAATCCGACCAGGATCGTCACACTGCCGATGGCCAGGAAGGTCCGCCGTACCGGCTCCAGAACCGATTCCCGGCTGTTGCTGCTGCGGCCCACCTGCAACAGTGAATTGTCCGGCAGAATTCCCGAAGCAATGACAAAGTCCTTTTCCGTATTTTTGGGAATCCGAATCACGCCCACTTTCTGCCGATACCCCGCCAGCCCCGTCGGCAGGTCATGGAATGTCACCCAATCGTCCGGCACACTGACAAAAGCGACATCGTTCCACGGATTGATCAAGCGCACAAAGTAGGTCTTTTCCGCGCCTTCCTCCTGCCGGATGACATTGCGCAGATCGGCCAGCCCGCCGGTGTCGTAAACTGCCGCGAATTCGCGCAAGCGCGCCTGAAGCACCTCGCGGTCCTTGCCGCCCAGCGCCCCCTGGAGCGAATAATAGGCAAGGGCCAGCAGGCCCACACAACTCAGCGCAAAGACGCAGGCCGGCCAGAGGCCAAGCCGCACGCCGATGTTGCGGCGTATCCGCTCAAGCGGCCCTAAGGGCATAGCCCACTCCTCGGATGGTCTGAATCATGGTCTTTTCCGGGTCCACCTTGTTGCGGAGCCGGTGGACGAGCACATCCACGACGTTTGTTTGCGGGTCAAAACTGTAATCAAAAATGTGTTCCAGAATCATGGTCTTGGTAACCGCGCGATTGGCCGAGCGCATGAGATATTCCAGCAGCGCAAATTCGCGCGGTTGCAGTTCGATGCTCTCGCTCCCCCGCCGGACCTCGCGCGTCAGCAAATCCAGCGACAAGTCGCCCACGGTCAGCCGGGTCGGCTCCACTGTCTGGGTGGAACGGCGGATCAACGCCTGCACGCGGGCCAGCAATTCGGAAAATGCGAAAGGCTTGGTCAGGTAATCGTCGCCCCCCGCCTGCAATCCCCGGACCCGGTCCTCCACGGTGGCCTTGGCACTCAGGATGAGTACCGGCACTTGAATCTTCTGCTCGCGGATGCGCTGAATAAGGCTGAGGCCGTCCAGCTTGGGCAGCATCAGGTCCACAATGCCCGCGTCATAAGCCACGCTCTGCGCCAGCGCCAGGCCTTGCTCGCCGTCGGCCCGATGGTCCACGGCATAGCCGTTTTGCTTCAGCCCTTTCACAACGAAAGAGGCGATCTTCTCGTCGTCTTCCACCACCAAGATGCGCATTTCTCCCATGATAGCGTTAAAACATTGGGGCGTTAAAGTGTTAAAGCGTGGCGCGCGGGCAATTCATAAAAAAGCCTCCCGCGCCGGGTGGCGCGAGAGGTTCCCAACTGACCCTGTTTATTGATTCCCACCTCCATTCTCGCCGCTTTCGTCCACCACCACATAACGGCTTCCGCCATCCGACCAAATCCTCAGCAAGGTCCGCTTGCTGGGCGGGTTTTTCGTCATATTCACGGCGTCATCCGCGTTTTTGACCGCCTGATGATTAATGTCCTCGATCACGTCTCCGGGTTTCAATCCGGCCTCCGCAGAAGGCGACGAAGGATCCACCTGGGTAATTACCGCCCCGGTTACATTCGCGGGAATGTTGAACTGGCTCCGCGCCTGCTGGTCCAGGTCCGCCACGGCCACCCCGTTGAGTGTGCCGGTATCGTTGTTGCCATTTTCATTTTGGCTGTTCGAGGCCGCCGGCTCGTGGCCGGAAAGCGATTGAACGGTCACGTTCAACGTTTTTGTCTGTCCATTGCGCTCAATTTCCACGGGCACGGTGGCTCCCGGCCCGGTCTCTGCCACGACGAGTTTCAGATGGCCGCTGTCTTCGATCTTCTTGCCGTTGAACTTCAGCACGACGTCGCCATCCTGGAAACCGGCCTTGGCCGCCGGACTGCCCGCCACCACCTCGCTCACCAGCGCGCCGTGGTCTCCTTGAAGCTTGAACTCATCCGCCAGACCGGGGGTGATATTTTGAATCCCCACGCCGAGGTAACCCCGGGTCACCTTGCCGTAACTGATGAGGCTGTCCATGACCGTGCGGGCGATGTCCGAGGGTATCGCAAAGCCCACGCCCTGGCTGCCGCCCGAGCGGCTAAGAATCGCGGTGTTGATGCCGATCAACCGGCCCTCAATATCCACCAGTGCGCCGCCGGAGTTGCCCGGGTTGATGGCCGCGTCGGTCTGGATGAAGTCCTCATAATCCTCAATGCCCATGCCTCCGCGTCCCGTCGCGCTTACAATGCCCTTGGTCACCGTCTCACCCACGCCGAACGGATTTCCGATGGCCAGCACGTTGTCACCCACTTCCACGTTGTCGCTGTCGGCCAGCGGCACCACCGGAAGATTGTCCGCGTCAATTTTTACCACCGCGATGTCGCTCTTGGGATCGCGGCCGATCACTTTGGCCGTGAACTCGCGCCCATCGGGAAGGGTCACCTTGAGATGGGTTGATCCGTCCACCACGTGATTGTTCGTCAGAATGTAGCCGTCCTTGGTGATGATGACACCCGAGCCCACCCCGTGCTCGTGCTGCGGGGCGCGGCCTCTGAATTGCCGCCCGAAAAACTGCTGCCAGAATGGATCATTGAATCCCGGACCGAATCCCGGACCCGGAGTTTCCTGGAATCCCTCCAGGTGCGCCTGAACCGTCGCGGTCGTGTCAATTTTGACAACCGCCGGGGCCACTTTCTTGACGATGGGCGCGTAGCTGAACGTGGGCAACGTTCGATTGACTGAACTTTCGTCCAACGGCACGTTCACGGTTTCCCGGCCCTTCCCGGTCTCGCTGGACCAGGCCACGGCTATCCCGCCGGCAACCAGTGAGACGGCCAGCGCCCCGACGAACAGCCGGCTGCGATATTGAATTGTACTATAGTTTGTTTTCATATTGTTTGTTGTTTGAAATAAATTGTTCAGAAGTTTGGGCAGTTTCGCCATGACCGGGATGTGTCTGGGAAATTACAAGTTTGTAACCCCGCTTAATTAATTTACGATTTACGATTTACGAGTCGCCAGTTCTCCTCTACGGGTCATCTGTACCTGTAGGCACCGGTGTCAATTTGTGGCTCGAAATGGCAGGAGGATGGGAACGAGCCGGGCGGGAGACGCGGCGCCATGGTGCCACCGCGTAAATCGCAAATCGCAAATCGTAATTGGCAGGTTCAGCGGCCCGGCGAACCCGCGCCAAATTCGGAGCGGGCCATGGTTCCAAGCTGTTTCTCAGTCTCGGAACTCAGGCCGGTGAAAACCATCGAGATGTGGTAGCCGGTGTGACGGTTGCCGGCGCAGCCCACGATGACCCCGTGACACGAAATGCGGCTGCCATTGCGCGAGGAAAGCAGGGCGACCGTCATTTCGCTCCACTCCTTGAACGGCGTGGGGCTGCGAAACTCGATGCCATTACGATGAACCGAAACCGAATCAGTGGACAGCTCCAGCTTCGCATCGCGCGAAGTCACGCTGACCGAAGTTGAAAAAGCAGTGGATCCCGTCAATCGTTTTGCGCTCATAACAGTTGTTTAACGATACCACGTTCACGCCGGACGTCAAATTAGTTGTCACAATGCAGGCGATTATGGATCGTCATCAAAAACGGGTTTCCCGTCCCGCTCGAATCATGTGCTCATCAGGCCCGGAAAGTTGTGGTTGAACCGTTTTGCCGGACCGCTCGCACGATTCCCAGCAGGCAGTTCCAGAAATTCGTGTCCTTCCGCCCCCGTCGTGGTTAAACTTTCGCCGCAATGGAATACGAAGCCGTCATCGGGCTGGAGACGCACGTCCAGCTCAAAACGAAGTCCAAAATGTGGTGCGGTTGCGCCAATGGTTTCGGCGCGGAGCCAAACACCAATGTCTGCCCCGTCTGCCTGGGCCTGCCGGGGGTTTTGCCCGTGCCCAACGAGGAGGCCCTGCGCCTGACCGTGCTCACCGGCCTGCTCCTGAATTGTTCCATCCCCCGCTTCGCCAAGTTCGACCGGAAAAGTTACTTCTATCCAGACATGCCCAAGAACTATCAGTTGACGCAATACGACAAGCCCTCCACGGCCAGCGGCTTCGTCGAGTTCGAGTTCAACGGGGGCCTCGCCCGCGTGCGCATCACCCGCGCCCACCTCGAGGAGGACGTGGGCAAAAGCACCCACTTTGACCGGCACAGCGGCGTGGACTTCAACCGCGCCGGGGTGCCGCTCCTGGAAATTGTGTCCGAACCGGACCTCACCAGTGCGGACATGGCCTATGATTATCTCAACGCGCTCAAGGACATCCTCATCCATGGCGGCGTGAGCGATTGCGACATGGAAAAGGGCATGGTGCGCTGCGATGTCAACGTCTCCGTGCGGCCCGTGGGCGCGACAACCCTGGGCGCAAAAATTGAAATCAAGAACATGAACAGTTTTTCGGGTGTGCGCCGCGCCTTGCAATACGAAATCCCGCGCCAGATCGGGATCGTCAAGAGCGGCGGACGTCTCATCCAATCCACGCGCCGGTGGGATGATTCCGCGGGCATCACCGAGGAGATGCGCGCCAAGGAAGACGCGCACGATTACCGCTATTTCCCCGACCCCGACCTCATGCCTCTGGCCCCAGCGGATGCCTGGCTGGAGGAGGTGCGAAAACGCGTGGTGGAACTGCCCTTGGCGCGCAAACAGCGTTTCATGCGCGACTATCAATTGCCCGCCGGCGACGCGGAAGTCTTCAAAAATAATGTGGCGCTGGGAAATTATTTCGAGCCGGTAGCGCGCCGGTCAAAGAATCCCAAGGCCGTCGCCAACTGGGTCATTAACAATCTGCGGGCCCGGCTGGCCGAAAGCAAGGAGAGCGGCGCTTCCGCCACGGAGGCGCCCGTCCCGCAAATGACGCTGGCCGATCTCAAGTTCAGTCCCGACGCGCTCCTGGAACTGGTCAACCTCGTCGAGGCCCGGACCATCAGCAATTCCGCCGCGCAACAGGTCTTTGCCGAAATGTTTGAAACCGGAAAATTCCCGGCTCTAGTCGTTCAGGAAAAAGGCCTGGCCCAGGTCAGCGACACGGGGGCCATTGAAAAATTTTGCGAAGACGCCATCGCGGCCAATCCCGGACCGGCAAACGATTTCCGGTCCGGCAAACCGGCGGCGCTTAATTTCCTCAAGGGCCAGGTCATGAAGCTAAGCAAGGGCAAGGCAAACCCCACGCTCGTCGGCGAGATTCTGGAGAGGAAGCTGAAAACTTGACCGCTCCCACCTATGGCATTTTCAAAAAACCGCAGCCGTAAAAGAGCGGGCGCTCCACGATCCACCTTTTTGCCTGACGCCGGGCGATTCTGCCGTACCAAATTCCCGACGCGATGAACACCGCGCTGCATCCCGCGGTGAACCACACCAGGAAAGGCACCGGGAGGCAGAACCAGGCGCCCACCGCCGCCGCCGCCGACAGTCCGCCGCACAAGTACGAATACACCGCGCTGGCCCGCGCACTTTGGAGACTCTTTTGCAACAACATTTCCCCCGCGCCGTCCGCCCGCGCCAAGGCCGCCGCGCAAGGCTCCGAACAGACGAAACGCTGTCCAGCCGCGACCTGGCCGCAATCAGCGCACATGGCGCGGCCGCAATAAACGCAGACGCCGACGGCTTCCGCCTGATGTGCCGGACACTTCATGCGCCGTAAAATGGCGCATTTGACCCTAAAAGCAAAGGCAAAGACAAGGAATGCGAACAACAGTAACGGCGCGGACATGGGCGCATCTTGGCACCGTTCAGGTAGCGCGGCCGTCCCGGCTGCGAGTTTTCGCAGCGTCTCGCGGCGAGTCCCTCGTGCCCGGCAAGACGGCTTCATTTGAAGAGCATGAAAAATTAGCAAAGACAATCCAGGCCAAGCTTTTGGCAATTGCTGTTTGGCAAACTTTTCACATTGGCGCGAGTGTGGGGTCGCACAACTATGAAACACAAAGCTCTACTTGCGACAGCGGCGGCGTTCGCGCTCGCCTTCACCACCAACGCCTTTGCCGACGGCAAGGCCGTGTATTCCGACAACTGCGCCAAGTGCCACGGCGACGATGGCAAAGGCCAGACCAAAATGGGGATCAAACTCGGCTCCCGCGATTATTCCGACGCCAAGGTGCAGGACTCCGTGTCCGATGACCAGGCCTTCAAGTCCATCAAGGAAGGCCTGAAGAAGGATGACAAAACGCTGATGAAACCCTCCGAGCTTTCAGACGACGACATCAAGGCGTCCATCGCCTATCTGCGCACGCTCAAGAGCTAGCGATTGCGCCGTCGGTTTTGACTTCGCGGCGCCCTGTCGCCATGTTGGTTTGGTTCATGGTCGGTCTGTTGGGTTGAGATAGGGCGCCGCTTCCTTTTTTCAAAAGGACAAAAAGGACGAAAGGGACGCTACGGACGGTCGGTATTGGCTATGACAGGCCGAGGCTGGGCTGCTGCAGGCGCCGGGCCACCTCCTCCGCGTTGGCGCGGCTGTTAAAGGCGCTGATTCGAAAATACCCTTCGCCCTGCGAACCAAATCCGCTACCGGGAGTGATCACCACGTTCGCCTCATTCAAAATTTTGTCGAAGGCCTGCCAGCTCGTCATTCCCCGCGGAGCGCGCACCCAGATGTAAGGCGCGTTGACACCGCCAAAAACCTTCAGCCCCGCCTGCCGCGCGCCCCGGCGCAACACCTCGGCGTTGCCCAAATAATGCCGGATCAGCGCGGCGACCTGCGCCTTGCCTTCGGCGGAATACAGGGCTTCGGCGCCCCGTTGCACAATGTAACTGACGCCGTTGAACTTGGTGGTCATGCGCCGCAGCCAGAGCGGATGGAGCGGATGCAGCCCGCCGTGCCGGTCCGCCAGCATGAGGCTTTTGGGCACCACCGTAAACGCGCAGCGCACCCCGGTGAACCCGCCGTTTTTCGAGCAACTGCGGAATTCAATGGCGCACTCACGCGCGCCGGGAATTTCATAAATCGAATGCGGAATACCCGGCTCGGTAATGTACGCCTCGTACGCCGCGTCGAACAGGATCAGCGACTTGTTTTCGAGCGCGTACCGGACCCACGCTTCAAGCTGCGCGCGCGAGGCGGCTGCGCCCGTCGGATTGTTCGGCGAACAAAGATAGACCACGTCCACGCGCTTCTTGGGCGGCTCGGGGATAAATCCGTTGCCGGGCCGGCACCGGAGATAGACCAGCCGGGCGTAAGCGCCCGCCTCGTTGGCTGCGCCCGTATGGCCGGCCATCACATTGGTGTCCACGTACACCGGATAGACAGGGTCGCTGATGGCAATTTTGTTCCGGGCGCCGAGCACATCGAGGATGTTCCCGCAATCGCACTTGGAACCGTCGCTCACAAAAACCTCGTCGTCCGCCACATCGCAGCCGTGGTCGCGAAAATCGTTTTGGGCGATGGCGTGGCGCAGCCATTCATAGCCCTGCTCGGGGCCGTAGCCTCTGAACGTCTCGCGCGAAGCCATTTCATCCACCGCCTTGTGCATGGCGGCAATGGCCGCCGCTGGCAGCGGTTCGGTCACGTCACCGATGCCGCACCGGATCAGGCGCTTGGCCGCCTCGGGATTCGCCTCGCAAAACACCTTCACCCGCCGCCCGATTTCCGGAAACAGGTAGCCCGCCTTCAGTTTGAGGTAATTGTCGTTAAGAAATGCCATTTTATGTAAAGCGCATAGAGGAACATAGAACGGCGCGGATGTAAAACTGGAACTTTCCCAGAGACGATTCACTTTGACTTCGAGGGAGCCTGTTCTACCATGGGGACGGTTCATTTTGTTCGGAAACGCAAGGCTTTGTTGACCCAAAGCGAACCCGGACTGAGGCATGTTTTTCCATCGTTTTTTACGTTTGTTGGTGTGCGTACCGGCCGTGCTTGGCGCGTTTTTTAGCACGGTTGTGGCCGCTGATTTCAAGACTTTGCCCGGCCATGTGCCGCGCGAAATCTCCAGCCTGAAGGCCATCGGCCCCCTTGCGGCCACCAATGTCATCCGGCTGGCCATCGGGGTGCCGCTCCGCGATGCGCCGGGCTTGGACGCCTTTCTCTCGCAGGTTTACGCGCCCGACAGTCCCAGTTACCGCAATTATCTGACGCCCAAGGAGTTCACGGCCCGTTTCGGCCCCACTGAACAGGATTACGAAGCGGTGAAACGCTTCGCTATCGCCAACGGCCTGGCTATTGTTCAGACGCATGACAATCGGCTGGTCCTGGACGTGGCCGGCCCCCCGGCAGCTGTGGAAAAAGCCTTCAATGTGAAACTCCACAGATACCAGCATCCCGTAGAAAATCGCGAATTCTTTGCCCCGGACACTGAACCGTCCGTGTCCGTGGATTTGCCGGTGGCGGATGTTCAAGGCATCAGCGATTTTGCGAGGCCGTATCCGAAATTCGTCAGGAAAACCCCGGCAGCTCGCGGCGGCACAAGCACTCCCGCCGTCGCGCCCAACAGCACAATTCACCATGGCGGCTCGGCACCGGACGGTTCGGGCAGTTTCTTTGGGGATGACTTCCGCCACGCCTACGCTTCCGACACCACACTGACAGGGGCCGGCCAGAAGGTGGGTGTTCTGGAATTTGACGGTTATTATGCCTCTGACATTGCCGCCTATGCCAGCGCGGCCGGGGGCGGACGCGGCAGCATTGCGTTGCAACCGGTTCTGCTGGATGGTTTCGACGGCGTGCCCACCACCGGTCCGAACAGCGGCAACGGCGAGGTGTCGCTGGACATTGAAATGGCGATGGCGATGGCACCGGGATTGGCCGCGATCAAGGTGTACGAAGCTGGTCCGTACGGCCTGCAAAACGACATTCTCAACGCCATGGCGGCCGACACCACGGTCAAAAGTTTTTCCTGTTGCTGGGGCTGGAGCGGCGGCCCCAACACCACCACCGATAATATTTTTAAGGAGCTGGATGCCCAGGGGCAGTCTTTCTTCAATGCTTCGGGCGACAGCGACGCTTTTACGGTGGGCGCTAATTCCGTAAACGCCGTTGACGACCCGAACAGCGCCAATGCGCCGTCCAGTTGCCCCTATATCACGCAGGTCGGTGGCACGGAACTCGCCATGAACGGCAACGGCGCCTCGTTTGCGTCCGAGTCGGTTTGGAACTGGGGCGGCGGCACCGGCAGCAGCGGCGGCGTCAGTTCCTATTACGCCATTCCCGCGTGGCAGTCGGGCATGAGCATGACCGCCAGCCATGGTTCCACCGCGCAGCGCAACATACCGGACGTGGCGCTCACGGGGGACAATGTTTTCGTTTATGATTCAAACGGGTCCGCTGATGTGTTTGGCGGGACGAGCTGCGCCACGCCGTTGTGGGCGGGTTTCATTGCGCTGGTCAACCAGCAGGCCGCGGGCACGGGCCGCGCCGTGGCTGGCTTTATCAATCCAGCCATTTACGCCATCGGCAAGGGTCAAAACTCCAGTTACAGCTACGCGAATTGCTTTCACGACACGATTTCGGGAAACAATTTCTGGTCGTCCAGCCCGTCACAATATGCGGCGGCGCCCGGCTACGACCTTTGCACGGGCTGGGGCACGCCAAACGGGATGAATCTCATCAATGCCCTGGCCGGCCCGGCAAGCACCCTGAGTTTTTCGGCGCAAAGTTCGTATGCCTTCAGCGGGCCGGTGGGCGGGCCTTTTGTGCCGGCCACCCAGACGTTTTCGATCACGAACAATTCGGCGGCGGCGGTGTCATGGTCATTGATCAGCACCTCGGCTTGGGCCAAGGCCGATATTACAAACGGCACGGTGGCGCCGGGGAACGTGGCAACGGTGACGATCAGCATCGGGTCCGCCGCCAACTCGCTCAAGGCGGGCTCGTATTCGGCATCGCTGGCCTTTGGAAACTCCACCGCCTCGGCGGTCCAGCGGATTCCGGTCACGTTGCAGGTCAACAACGCGGTTTCCGTGTCGCCGTCGCAGGGATTTATGGCCATTGGCCCGGTTGGCGGACCCTTCGCTCCGGCATCGCAAGTGTTCACGCTCGCCAACGCCAGCGGAACGGCGGTCACTTGGAGCCTGCGACGGATCTCGGTCCCATGGCTGACCGCCTCCTCGACTGCCGGCACAATTCCCGCGCAT
>Ga0326728_10015298_pt1 | contig 15990 bp, 20 predicted proteins | sample MB3enrmetagenome_FD_207602 | JGI IMG/M metagenome (GOLD analysis project Ga0326728, IMG submission 207602) | Lab enriched peat soil microbial communities from McLean, Ithaca, NY, United States - MB31MN | ecosystem: Environmental > Terrestrial > Soil > Wetlands > Peat | place: USA: New York...
AACCTCTTCCGGCATTTCGAGCAGCAGAACCGGCTGTCGCGGCGCTTGCCATCTAGGGAGTCACCGCATTCCAGGCACGCAATGCCTGCAGGAATCTCTTTGCCAGTTAGCTCGGCGAACAGGCGTGGTTCATGACGGCTCAGCCACAACGCAAACCGCTTCCCTGACCCGAAGCGGGAAGTTTCATTTTGCGCTCGACACTGGTCACAACAGAAGGCTGACTGATCCGGATCAAGGCGGAACCCACACCAGCGGCACCGCCCAGGGCCAAACAGATGGCATTCGACGCACTCGATACAACAGAAATAGCCGGGGACACCGGGCACGCTCATTAGGCCACCCAGGTGGCCAGGGAGACCGCAGGCGCAGCAGGCACCCTCCCGGGTCGTAATGAAAGAGTGGATAACATGCAGTTGCAGGTTTACAGGTTGAGAATGGATATTCATGATTCCTCCATTAATTGGGGGGCGTCGCTCACTTTGACTACGCGGGCTGATTCCTCGGGAACCGCTCATTGGGCCGCCAGACAGCGGGAAAAGAGGCGAGCATCGAGAACGCAATAGGAGACGATTAACGCTTCGGGGCTGAAACGGCTATTTGGGGGCTAAATTGCCACCCCGGCCAGTGTTTATGCGGGTCTGACGCACTTTGAAGCAAGTGGACGATTTTACTAGGGTACTCCAGGAGGGGGGTAAGTGGACGCACCCCTCTGGGAGGCGCATAAACAGCGGGTCTGAGAAAGCCCAAAATGGCCCCTCCGGGTTCTTGAAAGTCAGTTCGCATAGGCCATGCCCGGGAATTTGTCAGCTCTGTAATGCTCAGGGCACTTGGACTGCTGGGAATTTGGCAGCACACGGAATGCTCTTTTACATTTCAGCCCATCCGCCAGCTTATGCACACAGTGGCGGGTCTCCCTGCGAGAACGGTTGGCGCGTTCTTTTGGTATCCAGCTCGTGATCTCCCAGGTCTTTGCGTCGGCAACTTCTGAATTGCCCTCGGCGCACTGTTCGGCGAAGTGACGCCAGATCCGGGCCCGGGCGACCAGACCCGGCTGACCGTCCTTGCGGTCCTCGCGGACCAGCTGACAGCACAGGCCACTAAGCAGCAGGTCTCGAGTGAAGGCACGCAGGTATTTCAGCTGGGCGCGCTTGACCAGCTTGTCCCAGAGCGGGAAAGTCGCGACGTATTGGTAGAGACGGCGGGAAAGGTCCGGATCATCGCGACGCAGCAAACGCTTCACGACGTAGTCACAATCGTCCATGGTCACGATCAGCCGGGCAGGCAGGCTGGTCTCTCTCCTGCCCGCCGGCGGAGTAGGCTGAGGGGCAATCAGTTCAGGCTCAACGGGCGTATTCATGAATCACTTCTCCTTTGTCTGAGACGAGGGCTTCTTCAGGCGAGCAAACACTGTTGATCATTTCCTGTCCGGGTTCGTGCTTTTGCCCGGCAGGGGGGTGGGTACCGAAGGTCTCCGAATTACCAGTACCAGGTGGTTGGTGGGTGCATGGTGTATGTGGTGGGGCGTACCCTTGCCTCAACCAGGCCTGGAAGGCCTGGCTCCACCAAGTCAACTTGAATGAGCTGGCCTTGTATCCTCGGTTTCCCCATGAACCTCGGTCTACAGCGAATAGACCAATGGCTTCCAGCTCCCGCACAGCCCGAGCGATAGCGATGGGCTTGTGGACCCCTGCCAGCACTCCCAGGGCCCTCCGGCCGATAGACACGACACGATTGTCTGCAGTCTCCGCCATGGCAAAGAGGGTTACTGCGATCACCCGGGCGCTCAGGGGCATTTCCCGCCAGCCCGGAGAGGCAACCAGAGCCTGAAGGGATGGTTTTGACTTGTCAGGTACAGGGATGGGTTGGTAGCGCTGGTAGGTGTGACGTTCCTTACCGCGTGCGTTCTCGCTGCGCTCGATCTGGACGCGTCCGGCCACTCTCCAATTCTCACCGATCCACTTCGCTGCTTCGTACGCCGGGCAACTGCGATGCACCATGACGAGGTCGATCACGCTGTGCATCTTTCCGCCCGGATCGCAGCTCCAGCACTTCCAGCCATTGAGGACGGTGGTGAAGGTGAGACGGCGCTTCGTGCACTCCGGGCAGATCGCCTTCTTCCCGCGCACAACAAGACCTAGCTTCTGCGCAACTTCGAGGATCGGAATCTCCGTGTTGATCCACTTGAAATCGAGCAGGGGCGGAGAAAAGTGAATGTTGTTGTCGCCGTTCATGTCGTAAGGATTCTCCTATGACGAGGCCGGCTTCTCCTCGTCATGCCTGGTTAGTATAGGAATCCTCAGACTGCTTTCGGCCTGTATTCATGCGGGTGCGAGAAGGGTGCCATTCCAGGAAGGTTCGTTTCCGAAGCCATAAAATCATTATCCTGTGTTTTCAAGAACTTACAGGCCATGCCCTTTCTTATGTGGTCTCCTTTTCGACCTGAAAACATCGACTTTGACCTTATAAACATTGGGTGAAACCGCTCCGCAACATTTCTCATTATTACCCCTAAAGCTTCTACAGGAGGGCCTGCTTTTGGGTTCAATCGCTCCCATTCTGGTAGCTCTTGATTTATTACCAGCACCACCTGGAAGCTATTGCTCCCTTCACTCCAGTTCGTTGGACATCTCCATTACCCACATCAGCCACATCATCGGGTCTCGGTATTGGTATTGCCACTATCGGTCATCGCCCGCAGGGATAGAAAGAAGCAGCTCCTGTTTCTCTGATTCAATGAAGTTGCGCAGATTGATTCTTCTCGCCCTGGAACCTGGCGCGGTAGGTCCCGAGAGCTTTGGGAGGCCGCCAGGTCGGCTTTAGTTCAATTACCTCCGCGCTGGAGACGAAAAGGAGCTAATCTCTCCCCCACCGGCCCTGCTCAGAATCATGATTTCAAGCCACGTTTCTGGAATCATTATCTCTACCCATTTAAGTCATTGAAAACAAACGCAATAAAGTTTTACTAAAAGTGCGCACATATCGTGTCATATAACACGAAGTGTGCTATAATGAGAATGGAGGTGATATATGAAGGTCCGGAAGCGCTCAGAGTTCTTGACTCCGCCAGGGGGCATAGCCTCGGAGCTTCGCCAGCTTCGCCTTGCGCGCGGACTTGACCAGACGCAGGTAGCCCAAGCGATCGCGGATCTTCTCCATGTACCGAAGCTCTCTACGACCTGGTGGGCTCAGATAGAAGGCGGAGCGCGCCCTATCCCGCTTTCCAAGCTCCTCGGCGTAGCTGAGTTCTTCTACCCTGACCAAACGAAGGGCTTCTTGTGGCGCGCTCTCTTCCACTATTACCCGGAACTGGCGACCCACATCTTCCCCGAGCCCGGGTCTGAGGAGGGAACTGATTTGCATCTCTCCGGGCCTGACGCGGAAAAAGTGAAGAAGTTGTACGACCTGCCCGCGAGAACGCGAGCAGCTATCTTTGAACTGATTGATTCAATCGCAATACCAAAGGAGGCATCTGGTGGGTGATAAGGCTACGATTTCATCGACCGACTGCACACGGAACTCCTGGAGAGGCTGCGTTAGGCTCTCGCCGGGATGTAAGCATTGTTGCATGTTCCGCCAGCAAACCGATTGGGGATAAGACTCCAACGTGCCCGCGTAGGTTGCGGGCTACCCGCGACTTGAGCCGGGAGTTTACGAGGCCGAGTGCGTGAAGGCGGAGATATTCCGAGACCGTCAGTTTGGGCGCTGGTCGTGCGCCTTGGGGTTCCAATTGCTTGGGGATGGTACGCACGTGTTCAGCTTTCTGAATCTCGGCCACGCGGCCAAGCCACACGCTGGTCCGAGGTCTGAATATCGACGCGCCTGGATTATCGCGGCTGGCGACCAACCGCGGCGGAGACAAGTTTTGGCCCCCCGCGTATTCGTAGGGAAAATCTTCGAGGTCCGCGTAGCCGACGTGAAGAAACGGTTCGATGGGCGCGAGCATCCAGAAGGGGCTATTTATTCCGTTGTGCGAGAGATCGTTCGACGGACCTTTCCCTGAAATGGGCAAATGGCTCCGACGCATTCCAGCACTTAAGCACGTTACCACGAAAGCAACCAACCAACTAACCAAGTCGGCATGGGTGCAAGTGGCTGGGGAAAGTTGAATTTATGGCGAGCGCGTGCAAAGAGTTTCGGCCCTGGCCGGGGTCGAGGGTTGAACGTCACGAAACCAACTCAAGGGCGGGCGGAGCCGCCGAAACGATTCCGCCCGCAAAGGCATCGGGGCAGATTCGAGCAACGGTCAGAGCAACCGCTATTCAACATTAAGTGAATGAAAACATGAGCCCAAAAACGTCAGATGTCCCAATGATGTCCCGAAATGGCGGGAAGGGCGAACCCGAGGTGATTGACTCGGCGGAACTGGCGGTACGCTGGCGCGTGCCTGAGTCCTGGATTCGCAACCGCACTCGCTCCCGTACCCCGAAGGAAGAGCGCATCCCATGCATACGACTTGGGCGCTACGTCCGTTTTGAATGGGGGTCACCGCAACTGGCGGAGTGGCTGGCGAAAAAAAGGCATTAGATTGCAATTTTCCCTTTACACGCTTACCGCTAAGCAAGATAATGTTTGGCATGAGTCACAAGAAAAATCCGCACGCACAGGCGCTTGGCAGTCTTGGTGGAAGGGCACGGGCAGAGCGCCTGTCTAACGCCGAAATCACCAAGATCTCACGGAAGGGCGGTAAGGCAAGGGCCGCGAAGCTAACCGCCTCCGAGCGCAGCCGGATTGCGAAGCTGGCCGTTGCAGCGCGCGAACGCAAGTGAAAGGGGAAAAGCTAATGCGAACCCGAAAACAACACGGGCAGATCATCCGTATCGGAAACCGGTGGTATGTGCGCTATTGGGAGCACCGAAACCTTGGCGGAAACATCGAACGCAAGAGGGTTACGCGCCTGCTTGGCTCGGTCACGACGCGGGGAAAGCGTCCGCCGGCAGACATCGTGGCCGAAGCCGACCGGCACATGGCAACGGTCAACAGCGGCACAATCCCTGCCGAGCGAATCGTTACCATCGGGGATTTCGTCGAGCGGGTATACTTGCCTTGGATGGAGCAGCACAAACGACCCTCGACAGCGAAGGGCTATCGGGACATTTGGGCAGATCATCTCAAACCGCTCTCGGCGCAGGTCTGGCTTAGGGACACGCGGACATTCCACGTCCAGGGCTGGTTGAATCAAATCGGGGCAGGCCATCTGAGTCGCAACACGCTAAAGCACGTTAAAAGTGTCGTCAGTGGTATCTTCACTCTAGCGAAACAGCAGGATTATTTCCAAGGGGAGAACCCTGCGCGCGATACCGCGATTAATCCTAAGGCCACTGAGCCTCAGGAAACCTATGCTTACACGCTGGACGAGATAAAGAGTATCCTCGCCACGCTCCCCGAGCCCGCCGCCACAGCCTTCGCGGTTGCCGCTTTCATGGGCCTGCGGCATGGCGAGATTCAAGGATTGCTTTGGGAGAACTACCGCGACGGCGAAATGTACGTCTCGCGGTCGATTTGGAATGGCCGAACCACGGAGCCCAAGACCCGCAAGGGCCGTGCACCTGTGCCTGTGATTCGGCAATTGGCAGAGCGGCTGGAAATGCATCGGTTACGTTCCACGAATCCGCAGACCGGTCCGATATTCCCCAATGCTGTCGGCAAACCGCTGGCCCTTGGTAATGTCGTAAGACGGGTGATCCTCCCGGCGCTGAACCGTTGCGAAGTTTGTAGGAAATCGGAATCGAACCACCAGAAAGCGGATCATGAATATAAGCGCGATGGCTCTATCCCTGAGTGGCATGGCTGGCACGCTGCCCGGCGCGGGCTTGGCAGCAACCTGTATCGCTTGGGAGTGCCGGATATGGTAATTCAGCGAATCTTGCGGCACGCGAATGTCAGCACGACGGCCACTTACTACATCAAGACGGCGGCTGATGACGTGCGGAATGCGATGACGATTCTGGAAAATCGAATCGCAGAGTCGGGCCAGATCCAATCGGACACCATTGGGACACTAAACAGCCAGCAGTCCGGTGGAAACACAACGATTCAATAGCAGATAAGTCCTTGCGTCTCTAAAAGCTGGGAGATGGTGGGCCTGGGGGGATTCGAACCCCCGACCTACGGTTTAGGAAACCGTTGCTCTATCCGTCTGAGCTACAGGCCCGTAACTTGCCTTTGCTCTTGAAGCCTATGTGCTTCAATTGCTTACACGTCACTGAATCGTGGTCTGCGGGGTGCCGGCATTACTGCCGAATGTCCCCGAGGCGTCCGATTGTGCTTTGCTCGGCTCTCCGATTTGGCTTTCAAGGACTGTCATTGCCTCCCGCACATCATCTGCCGCAGTTTTGATGTAGGTGGCCGTCGTGCTGACATTAGCGTGCGGAAGGATTCGCTGAATCACCATCTCAGGCACACCCAAGCGGTACAGATTACTGCCAAGACCGCGCCGGGCAGCATGCCAGCCGTGCCACTCAGGAATTGAGCCATTACGTTTGAAAACGTGGTCCGTCTTGCGATGGCCTGATTCTGCCGTGCTGCAAAACTCACAGCGATTCAGCGCAGGCAGAATCACCCGGTGCACGGTATTGCTGAGGGCCAGCGGCTTCCCAAGAACATTGGCAAATACCGGGCCAGTCTGGGGATTGCCACAACGCAACCGATGCATTTCCAGCCGCTCTGCGAGTTGGCGAATCACGGGCACAGGCGCACGCCCCTTGCGTGTCTTAGGCTCTGTGGTTCGACCGTTCCAAATCGACCGGGAGATGTACATTTCGCCGTCGCGGTAGTTCTCCCACAAGAGACCCTGAATCTCACCATACAGCAGGCCCATAAAGGATGCAACCGCGAAGGCCGTAGAAGCGGGCTCAGGAAGAATGGCCACGATGCTCTTGATCTCGTCAAGACTGTAGGCATCGGTTTCTAAGGCTTCAGCGGCATTCGGATTTATTGCCGAATCGCGAGCCGGGTTTTCACCCCGGAAATAGTCTTGCCGCTTCGCTCGGGTGAAAATCCCACTGATTGCACTCTGGATGTGCTTTAGGGGGTTCCGGCCGAGTTCCCCCCCTCCGATTTGATCGAGCCAGGACTGGACATTATACGTCCGAGTGTCCCTCAACCATACGCCTCCCGCCAGCGGCTTGAGGTGATCCTGCCAGATATCGCGGTAACCCTTCGCCGTTGAGGGCCGGGTGTGCTGGTCAATCCATGGCAGGGAGACCCGCTCGACAGAATCCCCCACTGTGATGATCCGTTCTGCTGGAATCGAACCGCTGTTGACCGTCGCCATGTGGCGCTCAGCTGGAGGTGGAAATCACCGGCGTGCGCGAATCGTAAGGGCATGTGGGACCTCCGTTCATATCAAAACAGCAATGTCCTTCCGTTGTTAATGGGGAACGCTGCGAAGAAAGAGGATCGGCAACTTAAAGGATAATGGAGCGTTTGTGGGTAGATTCACATGATTGAGGTAGCCATTGATTCTGTTGGGATTATGCCCACGTTTCCAGATACCTTTTTGGGTAGGCTGGCGACGGCTCGTTGGGCTGTGCCCATACTTACACCGGTCTTCTTTACGATTGCATTCCAGGATGCCCCTTCTGCACGCAAAGAGGCAATTTTAGAGGCGTTGACGGCAAGCCGAGGCCGTTGTTGCACACATCACACCTCAACACCATCCTCTCATGGTGAGTCAGCTTCGGAACATCTGCCAGACGATCCACAACATGCCGAATCAGCTTTACATTCAGGCCTTCATTACAATTCAGTTGATTCTGGAAACAATTCAAATCGCAACACTCTATTTCGTGCAACGACAACCGAAGGAGCTTGGAGATATTGCCTGGGTGATTGATCGCAAGAACCGCACCATCACCCAAATGGAGGACACGTGGAAAACACTTATCCTCCCGATCGGTGAATATCGCTTTGCGAAGACACCTCTAGGCGCTCTTCCCGGGGCAGATTACTCCCATTTTGATTCACGCTACGCTATCACAAGTGCTGGCGTTGATTGCGACATGGCGCGCCATCTCGAATGGGTCCGAACCACTTATGGTATCCACCAACGAAGCGGAGAAAAGTCCTTTCTCGATGCAAAGCTGCTTCTCACTGAACAGCTTAAGTTTATGGATTCGCGCGATTCACTTGGACTGCAACTCGCCGACATGTTAGCGACCATCCTTCGTCGTGCACTTAATGGTCTTGCCGGCCGCACGGTGCTCATCACGGTGGCCAAGGTGGATGACAAGACGCTGCGAGTCAATGTCCCGCTCTGGCAAAAGCTGACGAGATCACGGCTGGCAACGTATCCGAAGGGTAATCAAGCGCAATGCGCTCGCCAAAGGTGAGATGCGGTGTTCTCGACAGTTATCTGAGACCATGCTACTCTGACCTACGTTCAGGCAAGAAATGAGTTAACTGAGGAGGAACCTTTGGATATCCCGAGGATAGTGAAAGATCTGAAACGCGAACGCGACCGACTGACCACAGCAATTGTAGCTCTAGAAGGAACAGACCTACCCCCTACTCGCCGCAAGTCATCCCGCGCTGCCAACGTTCCTGCCCCGCCACGCAAGAAGCGCCGCCTCACGCCGGAGGGCAGGAAACGTCTGTCGGATATGATGAAGAAGCGATGGGCCGAGAGGAAGAAAGCCTCCCGAGGCGTCAAGTAAGCTTGCACCACATTCACTGATCGCTTCAGCAATGGCGCTGATCTTTTCTGCAACAAGACACGCCGTGCACGGGTGACTTCCACCTTCGGTGACAGCGTGGCTGTCCGTTACAGCAAAAGCGAGGTGAGACGATGAAGTGGGAGGCTCTGGGGTTGATCGTAGCGTCCTTTAGCGCGTCAGCCGCCGCACCAGTTACCGAGATAGCTATTGGGGATCAACTGCCGCCGCTTCGGGGCGAATTCCTGACTGGCCGAACCGGTGTCCTTCCCCAGGCAGCCGCGGGCCGGCTGGCGCTGCTGATGCTTGGCTTCACCTATGACTCCCGGTTTTCGGTTGAAGCTTGGGCTAAGAGGTTTCGTCAGGACTTCGGAAATGAACCGAGGGTGACGTTTTTCGAGATCCCCATGATCGGAGGACTCGCCACGCTGGGGAAGTGGTTCATCGATGGCGGCATGCGCCGGGGCACTCCCAAGGCCGATCAGGAACATGTGATCACCGTCTATGGCGGCACCGATCCCTGGAAGCAGCGGGTGGGGTTCCACGATCCCAGTGCCGCCTATCTGATATTGATCGACCAGAACGAAAAAGTCGTCTGGCGCTATTCGGGAAGTTTCAACGAGGAGCCGTATCGCGCGCTCTCATCGCAGTTGGTGAGACTTCTTGCCAGGGAATGAACATCAAACCGTCGGAGTTGCCCAAGAGCACGTCGGCCACGCCCAAGCCCGAATAGAGCGCAGGCCCCTCAAGATAGTGGACGGTTGGGGGAGCGTGAACCGCCTGCAATCCAGATCCTCCGGCATTCCCGGGAGCACGCATTACGTCGTCTGAGTCCCCACAGGAAAGGGGTTTCCGGGCCACAGAATCGTCCGGGAAGCCGGGGTTGGGGCCTGCCTACCAGGGAATCGAAAGAGTGGCCTGAAACCCTCTTCCTCTGGGGGAAATGGCGGACATCTAAAGCGGCTTCATCAACTTGGCATCGGGGGTGACCTCGATGTTGAGGATCGACCCGCAGTGCTGGAAACGCACCCAGAAAGTGAATCAGCACATTAGGCAGCTACGCCGGCGACACGGGGGTGGTTCCGATGGCGCGAGCGACAAGCTTCACTCATGCCGCAGCACCACGATAGGATCGACTTTCGTCGCGCGGCGCGCAGGAATGTAGCAAGCCAAAACCGCCACTCCAGACAGCACGATCAAAACAGTGATGAACGTTACCGGGTCGCTTGTCCCTACCCCGTAGAGCAAGTGCGATAAGCTCGAAAGAAGCCGGGTGAGGATTAGAGCGGCAGCAACCCCGATCAGGAGGCCGGCGAGAATCAGCCTAAGGCCCTGTCCGATCACCATCCGAAATATGTCATGCCGCTGCGCCCCGAGCGCCGTACGGATGCCAATTTCGTGCATCCGCTGGCCCACGGAATAAGACATTACACCGTAGATACCGATCCCGGCGAGCACTAACGCCAGTGCTGCAAAAAGGCCGAGCAGAACCATAGGCAAGCGATGACCGGCTTCCGCCTGGGCGACCACCTGATCCATGGTTTCAACCTCAGAAATGGGTTGGTCCTTGTCCAACAGTTCCACTTGGTGCCGTATAGCGGAGACGAGGGAAGTTGGCTCGACAGCAGTTCGCACCACAAGGGTTCGCGGCGGGTAGAAAGTGGGATACTGGCTGTAGGACAGATAGACGCCCTCGTCAGGTACCGTCTCCAGGCCCTGGTTCTTTTCGCTCTTCACCACACCCACAATCGAAAACGGCTTTAGGTGTTTCCTCCCTGCCACGCCCGGCACTGGAACCTCAAGGTCGGGGAAGGTAAGTTGGCTGCCAATAGGATCGCCGCCCGGCCAGTAATCTTGCGCCAACCTGTCATTGATAATGGCAACACCGGGACCGTTCTGATCATCCGCTTCGGTGAAAAAGCGGCCCTTGAGGAGCGGGATGCCCATCGTGCGGAAATAATCCGGGCTGATCACACGATTGACCGCATCCGGGTACTCGCTTGGCGGTGGAGTCGGTCGACCTGCAATCAAAAAGTTATCGCCATTCCCACCCTCAGGTGGAAGACCACCCCCGTCAATGGCAGCAGAGGAAATCACGCCAGGGAGTGAATCCGCCTTTTGAATTAGTTGACGGAAGAACTCCGTTTGCCGGCGGCGCTCATGGGTGTGCTCCTGATAGGCTGGTCCGAGCAAGGCGATCCTCATGGTCAACACGTTGTGAGGCTCAAAGCCGAGATCTACGTGATTCAGGGCCACGAAGGTTTTGAGCAGGAGCCCGGCGCCTACCAGGAGCACGAGAGCCAGGGCGAACTCCGTGCTCACCAGGAGCGCGCGCAGGCGGCTGCTCCGCGCGCCCTGTGTTGCGCCTCGGCTGATTTCCCTGAGCGATTGATTCAGATCCACCTTCGAGGCGCCGAGCGCCGGCAACAAGCCGAAAGCAATTCCGGTTACTACCGACAGCGCCAGGGTGAAGGCCAGCACCCTAAGGTTCACCCCCGCTTGGCTAAGTCCCGGCGTGTCCTGCGGAGCCAGCATCACCAGGAACCTCACTCCCCAGCCTGCCAGAAGAACGCCCAGGCCGCCACCTGTGACCGCCAGCAGCACACTCTCCGTCAGAAGCTGGCGGACAATACGCTGACTCTCCGCGCCGAGAGCGGCTCGAAAAGCGATTTCTTTCTCCCGAGCCGCCACCCGTGCGAGCTGTAGGTTGGCGAGATTTGCGCAGGCGATCAACAACACCATCCCCACCGCCGCCAGCAGTACCAGCAGCGCCGGACGGGTGTCCCCGACCGTCTGCTCGTGCAGGTTCACCAATTGCACGCCCCAACCTTTTTGCTCGGGATATTGCTTTTCCAGCCGGCGGGCGATGGTATCCATTTCGGCTTGAGCCTGGCCAATTCCGATGCGCGGCTTTATTCTCGCAATCGACCTGAATTCGTGCCAAGTCCTCCCAGGCTGAGTGAGGTCGAGACCCGCGATCCATAGCTGAGCCCTGCCACCCCAGGGAGGAAAATAGAAGCCCGATGGCATGACGCCGGTCACGGTGTAGGGTTCGCGATTGATGCTGATGGTGCGCCCCACCACGGCGCCGTCACCACCATAACGTTGCTCCCACAGTTCATGGCTCAGCACCACGACATGCGGGCTATTGGGCTGATCCTCTTCCGGGCTGAAGGTGCGGCCGAGGGCGGCGGGAACCCCGAGCACGGAGAAGAAGTCGGAAGAGACCTGCTCGCCATAAGCCTCCATCGGCTCGTCGGCCCCGCTCAACTCATAGGTATTCTCATCGATCGCGGCCATCGTGGTGAATACGTGGTTTTGACTCCGCCAATCCACAAAATTAGCGGCCGAAACTACGTTCCGGAACCAGCCGCGTCCCGGATTCTGCTCCCACACCATGGTCAGCCGGCCAGCGTTCGGATAGGGCAGTCGATTAAGCAAAACAGCATCCACTACGCTGAAAATGGCGGTATTGGCGCCAATGCCGAGCGCCAGTGTCAATACAGCCACCGCCGTGAAGCCGGGATTCTTCGCCAGCACGCGCAGGCTAAAGCGAACGTCCTGCAGCAATTGTTCCATTGAAAGAATCCTCCGGATACTCTCAGAGCAATCCTTTATCCACCTCAGCGGCAGACAAGCCTTTTAGAAGCAAGGAGGTATGAAGCCAGGACATCCCAAGTTTATTAGGCACTGTCCAGTTTTGGGATTCGCTTGCCCAAGTCTGGGACGCCCTTTTATGGTCCCTCGTCCCAGGAGGGTTACCACGGCACCGCCTGCCGCTGGGGCCATCTTACTGTTCTGGCACAGACACTGACTCACTTTTACTTTGACACTCGTGGTGAACCACTGGAGGACCCCTGCATGTCAGAAGCTGAAAGCCAATTTCAGGGTATTCGTGGAATCCTCTGGCTGGCCGTCGGCTTTTTGCTCCTGGCGGCTGCCATAGGAAGCGCAATCTATATCGCTGTTCACCTTCTCAACTGCTTGTGAGCCGCACATTACGGCTGGAACTTATCCGGTAATGAATAAGTTCAAGGCTCCAAACCGCCCGCTAAGTTCCTAATTTGAAATATCATCCGTTTTCGGGCCGGCCTGCTTTTCCAAGCTCGCAATTCGCTTCTCCGACCTGGAAAGGTGGTTTTGCGTATAGATTGCGGAGAAAAAGAAAGCCATAGGAAGAAACGCAACAAACGACAATAACCCCGGGGGCAAAGAAATAGTACTTCGACTCCAGCCATAAAGGGCAATGCCACTCATCGCCATCGAATATATAAAAGGAATCCAAAGGGAAAGGTATTTTAGCGAAGTTTTCATGTTTTCTATTCCTTGCGCCAGTTGCACGGCGCGCTAAAGCCAGATTAGGACATTCCCAAACGTCCAGTTCGTTTCCGTTTTGAAAGCGAGGCCAGTCAATGCGTGCAAGGCCGAGATCACTGGCCCCTCACTCTCACTCTCACCCAGGCCACTGAGCCGCAGTGCGGTAAAGGCAAAGGAGAGATAAGAGACGCTTTTGGACTAGATCAACGGCCATTGGAGCTGGAGCCGTCATTGGAAAATGCCCGTCATTTTGCACCAGCAGTCAGGAACCAGCGTGGACGTCCCGCCGCTCCTTCCAGAGTTTGTAGAGGCCCCAGGCGGCGAGGGTGCAGCCGTCGCGGATGGTTCCGTTGAGAAGCATCTCCTCGAACTGGGCAACCGAGGTGGCTCACAGAACCAGATCATGCTCTTCCGGGTCAGGGTCGGCGCTGGCGGGTACCAGGCCCGTGGCGAGGTAAACATGCTGCTTCTGATGGGCGAAGCCGTAGGCAATCCATATCGCCCCGAGGCGGGTCATGCTGGCGGCGACCAGGCCCGTTTCCTCCCGCAGTTCTCCGCGCGCCAGTTCCTCGGGATCGACGCCGGACGTTTCCCATCCACCCTGGGGCAGCTCAAGGCAGCGCTCCTGCACGGTATAGCGGAACTGCTCGATGAGATAGATAGTGTTGCCTTGGATGGGCAGTATGATGGCGCAGTCGTCCTTGTCCACCACGCCGTAGATGCCGTGAACGCCGTTACTGCGCTCGACTTGGTCTTCGCGCACACGGAGCCAGGGATTGCGATACACTTCGCGGCTACTCAGGGTCCTGATGCTCATGCTTACCAGTGTATAGCGTTCAGTACTTTTGCAGTTGGAAAACCAAAGGTCGTCAATCGGCGACCCTCAATTTCTCAACCCCTGCTTGCTTCGGACGACCAGGACTCTCGGACCGAGGATCCCGAATCGCCTGAAGAGACCGACCCCTATAACTTTGCCGACGCGAAGTTACACGTGCCGGGAGCATGCATTACGTCGCTTGACTCCCCACAGGAAAGGGGTTTCCGGGTCACAGAATCGTTCGGGAAGCCGGGGTTGGGGCCTGCCTACCAGGGAATCGAAATACTGGCCTGAAACCCCCTTCCTCTGGGGGAAATGGCTGGCATCTGATCTCGCCGCTATCATCGTACAGGCCCTTCAAAGAAAGGAGGTCCACATTGCGCTTTCAGGGCAAGAGCCGACTCGGGTTCTACCCGCTGCCATTGTCCGAAGCCCAGCGGATTCGCAGGTATCTCTGCTTTCCAGACACTCCGTCGTCCGCGATCGACCCCTGTGTCGGCGATGGCATCGCGTTCGAAGCCATCACCACCGGTGCTGAGGTATTTCGCTACGGTATCGAGCTTGATGCCTACCGGGCCGAGCAGGCCGGGCAGCGCATTCCCAATATCGTCCAGGGGAATACGCTGGAGGTGCAATGTCCGGTCGAGTGCTTCGGCCTTCTGTATTTGAATCCCGCTTACGATTGGGCTTTGGGCCCTGCTGATAATCGCCGTACTGAGCCAGCCTTTCTGAGCCATACCTATCGCTGGCTGAAACCCGGGGGAGTCCTAGTATTTGTCATCCCTGGCGACAGGATCAATGAATGCAGTCAAATTCTGGCAATGCAGTTCCGTGATGTTCGGGTCCACCGGCTCGAAGCAACTGAATGCGTGCGTTACAGGCAGGTGGTGGTCTTCGGAGTGCGCCGGACCAGACGTGAAAGAGAACGGCTCACAGACAGCGACATCACCCGAGCCCGGCTTTATTGCGCCAGCCTTGCCAGGAATCCCTCCCAAATCCCGATTCTGCCTTCCGAGCCCGACGCTCGGTACGATGTGCCCGCGAGCGGCCCGGCTCAACTGGTCTACCGTGGCCTGCCCCTGGATGAAATCGAGGACATGTTGCCACAGTCAGCGGCGTATCGACAGGCTGGACGCATCCTCTTTGCCGATCCAGTGCCCGCCACCGGCCGACCACTGACACCCTTGCACCCAGGCCATGTCGGACTTCTGGCTTGCTCGGGCCTCCTGAACGGCATCTTCGGATCAGGATGTCAGCGCCACATCGCCTTCTGGCAAGCCGTCAAGGTGGTGGACAAGACGGAGGAAGAAGAGGATGGTGTAATCACAGTCAGAGAAAAGGAAAGATTCTCGAACGAGCTGACGCTGGTTTATGCCTCCGGCGAGACAGCAATCCTCCGTTAGCCTGATCGGTCCTCCTCCAACGCGCGCCGCAGCCTGAAAGCCTCGTCGTCGAATCCACGATTCTGCAGTGTGTACACCGCGTCCCACACCAGGCGCTCCAACTGCTGAATGCGGGCTTCTCTCTCGGCGATGGCTGCATCGTGCCCCGCCCACTGCCTAATTAACGCCCAAGCTGCACGATATTCATTGAGCAGAGGCACGATGTAGTCTTCGCCCCGTCGCGCGCTTTGCGACCATCCTCGTTCCGTGGCTTCAACGCCAACCAATATGGTTGACGGTTCCGCTGCGCAAAACCTCCGCGCCAACTCCAACGCCTCATCGAAGGGCAGGTGAGCTTTTCCGTGCCGGTCGATATGCGCCAGCCGTGACTTGCTGCCAGGATCCATTCTGGCTCGGGCCTTGACACGATCTATTGCTTCCGGTAAGCCGCTCAGGACACCGCGGTGGAACTCGATACTATCTCCGACATCTTCAAATATTTCTACTAAAGCCGCATCCACAGGAGAATCACGCACATATCCATTACGAACCGCGTGCTCCCAAAGCTGCTCCGCGCTGGCTTCGTCCCTCAAAAAGCGCTTGTGCTCCCTCCAGGGAACAATCAATTGGCCCGACTCGATGTAATCGATGAGCCCCGGGTTCGGATCAATCCACTTTGCCTTCCATTTGTTGCCCCGAATGTACTCCAAAATCTTGACCCTCTGCAGCGGAGTACCCGGTATGCGTTTTTCCCTAATTGCGTAGTGCGTGCGCACCTTGATCTCAGATTTCAGCATGAGCCTCCCCCCCCGCAGGTTCAAAT
>Ga0326728_10015300_pt1 | contig 15989 bp, 14 predicted proteins | sample MB3enrmetagenome_FD_207602 | JGI IMG/M metagenome (GOLD analysis project Ga0326728, IMG submission 207602) | Lab enriched peat soil microbial communities from McLean, Ithaca, NY, United States - MB31MN | ecosystem: Environmental > Terrestrial > Soil > Wetlands > Peat | place: USA: New York...
AGCCTGTGGAAATGTGGACGACGCCAACGCGTCGCCCACAGTCCCACAGGAGAACAAAAGCAGAAGAAGCGGACATTTGATGTGCTACCAAAACCGGCCAACTTAATTAGCTATCGACATGGCGTAGTCCGGGCAAAGGTTGGAGCGGCGTCCCGACGATGATCCCCAGTCTGATGCTTCGGCGCGCCGCGCCAGCCGACTTGGACGCCATCATGGCGATCGAGCGGACGCCGGGTTTCGAGCGTTTTGTCGGCTGCTCGTCGCAAGCCGAGCATCGCGCCATGATGGCGTCGTCGAACTATGCCTATTTGATCGGCGAGGCGGCTGACGGAGAGGTCGCGGCGTTCGCCATTCTCAGGGACCTGGAGGACGCGCACGGCAATCTCTATTTGAAGAGAATCGCCGTCGTCCGGCCGGACGAGGGCGTCGGCGGCGCGTTTCTCAGCCTCGTCGTCGCGTGGGCCTTCGACCACACGGCCGCGCATCGCTTCTGGCTCGACTGTTTCGCGCATAACGCGCGTGCGCAAAGGGTCTACGAGAAGCTCGGTTTTTCCCGCGACGGCGTGCTGCGGCAAGCGTACCTCGCCGCGGACGGAAGCCGCCTCGATCTGACGATGATGGCGATCACGCGGCCGCAATGGACCGCGAGGGCCGAGGCGAAATGAGCGGTCCATTGTGGCGGACGGCCTGCTGCGACGCGCATCAGCCAAAGGGGCGTGGATCGGCGCGCTCGCGCGCATTGACTTCGCCGCCGCGACGTGGTTTCCAACCGTTCGCTTGGCGCCCTTGGGCGCCATGATCGGGCCCTTGCGATGACGCGCCGCGTTTCGAAAATGACGAGCAAATCGCTCGCCGCCGTTAAAGGCGGCGCGACGCGTTAGCTGCGCCTCGGCTCCGGTTCCTCCCCCGGCGGGGCGCTGAGGAGCCTGCCCGGATGGGCGAAGCGGGGGGAAACCGCCAGCACAAGGATCAATCGTCATGCAAGGGTTTAAGGTCGCGGTCGTCGGCGCCACTGGCAATGTCGGCCGCGAAATGCTCGCTATTCTCGCCGAGCGACGCTTTCCCGTGTCCGAGGCGGTCGCCTTGGCGTCGTCGCGCTCGATCGGCAAGGAGGTGTCGTTCGGCGATCGCGTGCTCAAGTGCAAGGCGCTGGAGAATTACGACTTTTCCTCGACCGACCTCTGCCTGATGTCGGCGGGAGGCGCGGTGTCGAAGGAGTGGTCGCCGCGCATCGGCGCGCAGGGCTGCGTCGTCATCGACAATTCCTCCACTTGGCGCATGGACCCGGCGGTGCCGCTTGTCGTGCCGGAAGTGAACGCCGAGGCGGCCAAGAATTTCGCCGCCAAGAACATCATCGCCAATCCAAATTGCTCGACCGCGCAACTGGTCGTCGCACTGAAGCCGCTGCACGACAAAGCGCGCATCAAGCGCGTGGTGGTTTCGACCTACCAGTCGGTGTCGGGCGCCGGCAAGGAGGCGATGGACGAGCTTTTTTCGCAGACCCGCGCGGTGTTCGTCTCCGACCCCGTCGAGCCGAAGAAGTTTCCCAAGCGCATCGCCTTCAACGTCATCCCGCATATCGACGTCTTCATGGATGACGGCGCCACCAAGGAAGAATGGAAGATGGTGGTCGAGACCAAGAAGATCCTCGATCCCAAGATCAAGCTGATCGCCACCTGCGTGCGCGTGCCGGTGTTCATCAGCCACTCGGAAGCCGTCAATATCGAGTTCGAGAACCCGATCAGCGCCGAGGAAGCGCGCGAGATCCTGCGCGCGGCGCCGGGATGCCTGGTCATCGACCGGCGCGAACCCGGCGGCTACATCACGCCGCACGAGGCCGCGGGCGAGGATGCGACCTATATCTCGCGCATCCGCGAGGATTCGACGGTTGAGAATGGCCTCGTGCTGTGGTGCGTTTCGGACAACCTGCGCAAGGGCGCCGCGCTCAACGCGGTGCAGATCGCCGAGGTTCTCGCCAACCGCGGCTGGCTGAAACCGAAGCAGAAGGTGGCGTGAACGCCACGGCGGGATTGACGGCCGCCATTCCGGCAAACGCCGCCCTGCCGCCGATCGACATGCGGATGGGCTCCGACGCGCCGGGGCGCCCGGCGCTTGCGTCGCCTTCATCAGCCCGGCCTCGACGGCGCGACGTTTCCCGCCGCGGACCTCCATGCGGCGCATTTTGCGACCTCGGCGAATGAATTCGCCGAGATTGCGCGCGCCCAGGATCGATTTCGCCGGCGCGAGGCCTGTCGGTCATGGCGTCCTACGCCTCAATTCTGCTAGGATGGCGAAGCACGTTGCCCGCTCACGCCGGTACCCCTTCGATGGCGCCTGATTCAGACGTTCGCCTTCTCACCTCGCCGCGCATCTTCCTCGTCGGCATGGCGGCCTTCCTCATTCTGGTCGGCTTCGTCGTGCTGATCCTCTATAAGCAGATCGCGCTCGCCTTCGACGCCAATCCTGGGCTCAATGGGCTCATCGTCGGCGTTTTGGCGATCGGGACGTTGTTTGCGTTCCGTCAGGTCTTCCGATTGTTTCGGGAAATTCGCTGGGTCAATTCGCTGGTTTCGCCGGGACGCTTGGGCCGCGTCAAGCAGCCGCGGCTGCTCGGCCCGATGGCGACGATGCTCGACGCCGGCGCCGGCGCGCGCGGCCTTTCGACGCAGACCACCCGCGCGATCCTCGATTCCATCGGCACGCGCCTCGACGAGGGGCGCGAACTCAGCCGCTATCTGGTCGGCCTGCTGATCTTCCTCGGCCTGCTCGGCACCTTCTGGGGCTTGTTGGAAACGGTTCATTCGATCAGCGGCGTCATCGACAGCATGAAGACCGGCGCCGACACGACGACGATGTTCGACGATCTCAAGAGCGGCCTTTCGGCGCCGATCGCCGGCATGAGCGTTTCCTTCACGTCGTCGCTGTTCGGTCTGTCCGGCTCGCTGATCCTCGGTTTTCTCGACCTTCAGGCGGGGCAGGCGCAGAACCGCTTCTATACCGAGCTGGAGGACTTTCTGGCCAGCCATGTCGTGACCAGCCCGCCTCCGGCGCTCGACGCGAGGGATGAAGGGGCCGTGGCCGACGTCGATCCGTTGGATCGGGGCGACGGCTTCGCGGCGATGGCGAATCTGGCCGAAGGCATTCAATTGCTGGTGACGCACATGCGCCAGGAGCAGCAGCAAATTCGCGATTGGGTCGAGGCGCAATCCGCCCAGCAGGAGGACATCCGCAAGCTCCTGCGACGGCTCGCCAGCGAACGCGAAACGCGCTGAGCGCCGCCGCGGCGAGACGCGCTCGGCGGCGGATCTTGAGGAGTTGAGCGATGGCGCTGTCGCGCGCACGCAGCTACGGAAGCGTGAATTATTGGCCGGGCTTCGTCGACGCGCTGTCGACGATGCTGCTCGTGATCATTTTTCTCCTGTCGGTGTTCATGCTGGCGCAATTCTTCCTTTCGCGCGAAGTGACGGGCAAGGACACGGCGCTCGTCAGACTCAACCGCCAGATCGAGGAGCTGACCAGCCTGCTCGCCATGGAGCGCTCGCAGAAGAGCGAAGACCAGAGCAAGATCGCCATGCTTTCCGCGACGCTCGAAACTTCGCAGGCCGAGCGGCAGCGCCTGCTGGGCGAGGCCGCCGAGGGCGGCGCCAGCGCCGACGCGGCGAGCGACAAGGCGAGCGCGGCCGCCAATGCGTTCGAAGCGCAACAGCAAGTTTCTCAGCGGGCGCTGGCGCAAATCGACATTCTCAACGAGCAGATCGCCGCGCTGCGCAAGCAATTGATGGCGATCCAGCAAGCGCTCGACGCTTCGCAGAGTTCCGACAAGGAGGCGCAGGCCAAGATCGCCGATCTCGGTCAGCGCCTCAATGTCGCGCTGGCGCAGAAGGTGCAGGAACTGTCGCGCTATCGCTCGGATTTCTTCGGCCGCTTGCGTCAGATTCTCGGCGCGCGGCCGGACATCCGAGTCGTCGGCGACCGCTTCGTGTTCGAATCCTCGGTGCTGTTCGAATCCGACAAGGCGGACGTCAGCGCGGCGGGGCGCCAGTCGCTCGACAGCCTGGCCGCCGCCGTGCTCGATCTCGAGCGCGAAATCCCGCCCGACATCCCGTGGATCCTGCGCATCGACGGCCACACCGACTCGAAGGCGATCACCGGCGGGCAATTCAAGTCGAACTGGGATCTGTCGGCCGCACGCGCGATCGCGGTGGTGGAATATCTCGTCTCCAAGGGCATCGAGCCCGATCGCCTCGCCGCCGCCGGCTTCGGCGAATTCCAGCCGATCGACACGGGTGCCGACGACCAGGCGCTGGCGCGCAATCGCCGCATCGAATTGAAGCTGACCGAGCGGTGAACGCGTCGCGCCGCGTCTGGCGCGCGTTCGAGCTCGCCGACACGGACGCCGTCGCCGGCCTCTGGGTCGCCGCCTGGAAGACGACGGGCCTGCCGATCGATTTCGACGCGCGCCGGGAGTGGCTGGTCGCGCGGCTGACGCAACTCGCTCGAGAAGGCGCGACGATCCTCGTCGGCTCCGACGCCGAGGGCCGCCCCGCCGGCCTCGTCACAGTCGATCCGAAGACCGGCGCCGTCGATCAGCTCTGCGTCGCGCCGGGCGAGCGCGGCGGCGGCCTCGCCCGTGCGCTGATCGACGAGGCCAAGCGGCGCTCTCCTGATGTCGTCGACCTCGAGGTCAACCTCGACAATTTCCGCGCCCGCCGCTTCTACCAGCGCGAAGGCTTCGCCATCGTCGGCGTCGGCGCCAACGCCCTTTCCGGCCTGCCGACGCTGCGTCTGCGTTGGCGGGCGGAGGGAAAGTGAGGCGGGGCGCGGAGAGGGACGCGCTTGGTTTGTTGCGGCGATAGGATGCGATGACCCGGCGACGCGCAGTCCGAGCTCGCGGGGCCGGATTTCAAGACCTTGGGCGCCATTTTCTGTCCCTCGGCGAAGCGCGGGGCAAGCCGAAAGGACGGGTAAATCCGGGTAAATAGGTGACACGCCCCTATTTCCCTTTTTGCGACGCCGGGGCTATGTTTCTCCAATGACCCACATCGCCCGCATCGTCGTTCCCGGCGCCCCGCATCACGTCACGCAGCGCGCCAATCGCCGGGAGACGGTGTTCCTCGGGCCGCAAGACTATGCGCTCTACCGCGATTGGCTCGCCGAATCGCGCCGCAAGTTCGGCGTCGCCGTCTGGGCGTACTGCCTCATGCCCAATCACGTTCACCTCATCCTCACGCCGTCCGACGCCGCCGGCCTGGCGCTGGCTTTGGCGCGCGCGCACGGCCGCTACGCGAGCTATTTCAATGCGCGGGCGCGCCAGATGGGGCATGTGTTTCAGGGCCGCTTCGGCTCGGCGGCGATGGACGAGGATCATCTGATGGCGGCCGCGCGTTATGTCGCGCTCAACCCGGTCAGGGCGCGCCTCGTCGAGCGGGCGCAGGATTGGCCGCATTCGAGCGTGCGAGCGCACCTCGCCGGCCGCGACGACGCCCTGGTCGAGGTTCGCCCGCTGCTGGATCGCGCGCCGCGCTTCGCCGACCTGATCGACGCCGGGCCCGACGAGGCGGCCTTCACCGCCCTGCGGCGCAGCGAATTGATAGGCCGCCCGCTTGGCTCGCCGGCGTTTCTCGAAGCGGCAGCGCGCCGGCTCGGCCGCCGTGACGCCGGCCAAGCGGGGACGCAAGCCAAAGGCGGGCGGCGGAGGGCGGGATGCGGGATAAAAAAGGAAAGAGGCGCCTGTCGCCGTAATTAACCGACATTAATTGTCATTTGCAATTTAATTCGTAAATCAGCGCGGCGCCGCATGCGCGCGAGGCGCCGTTCGCAATCGAAACAATGCGAATCAGAACGCGACGCGGATGCCGCCTTGACCGCTGACCACCGAGCTGGCGCCAAAAAAGGCGTCGTATTCGAAGGACGCAAACAGCGTCGCGCGGCCGGCGCGGAACTCCAGACCAACGCCGCCGAAGCCGCCCCCGACATTGCTCTTGCCCGGCGTGGCGAACGCAATCGATTGTCCGAGCAAGGTGGCGTCGATGGTGCCGCCGCCGACGCGCTCGTCGCCCAGCGCGCCGCCGCTGATGCTGGCCGTCAGCATCTCGGTCGGCGCGAACTCTTGCGTGCGCGAGAGCTTAAGCTGCCCGCGCTCCTCGAAGGTCTGCGCCGAACGCGAGCCGACCGTCAGCGGCGCGGTCGTGCCGCTCTCGGTGTAGCCGCCGAACGAGCCGTAGACATATCGCGCCTGCAGGCTCGGGGTCAGCACATAGGCGGCGGCGGCCAGCGAACCCAGCGCGACATTGCGGCCGATCGTGGCCTCGGGGTCGACGTACCAGCCGTTGTAACTGGCCGTCGCGCTTTCCAGTCCGCCGGGGGCGAGGTTGTTGTTGATGTTGCGCGTGACGTCATTGTGCGAATAGCCGCCCTGCAGCGCCATGTTGAGGAACGAGGCGCCGAAGCCGTAGCGACCGAACGCGCCGCCGAACGCCAGCTCGCTGTCGGCGCCGCCGGAATTGAAATCGATGCTGCTGTGGGTCTTGCCGGCGCCGAGGAAGCCGCCGAGGCTGAGATCGGCTTGCACCTGCCGGTCGCCGCCGATCATGCCGCCGTAGAACTGGTTGACCGAGCGCAGCAGCACGCCGTCGGCCTGCTGGATATTCTGTCCGGCGAAGCCGCGCGCCCACAGCGTGGCGTCGTCGGCATAACGCACGGTCGGGTTCTGGAACGTCACGGCGTCCGAGGCATAGGCCGACACGCCGGGGACCGCGGCGAAGGCCTCATTGGCCTTCGCCGCGACATCGCTCGGCGCAGCAAAGCCCAGCGCCGGGTTCGATTCGGTCGTGTTCATGGCGCCGAAGCGGTCGCCCAGCGCCGACGACACGCCGCGCGAGAAATCCATCAATGTCGCATTGGCGTTGGCGAAGGATGTCGGATCGATGGCGGCGGCGTGATTGCCCGATACGGCGAACGGCGTCGTGCCGGCGAAGGTGGTGTCGGGGAGCCTGCTGTTGAAGCTGAGGTTTTGATTGCCCCCGTTGAAATTGACGGTGTCGCGGGCGCCGAGATTGATGGCGCCGATGATCTTTGAGCCCGGCAGGAAGGTCAGGCTGTCGGAATGGAACGAGCTGAAATCGATCGCCGCGCCGCCGGCGCCGCCGGTGCCGATGATGGCGCCGGAATTGACCAGCGTCGAGGGGGCGCCACTAGCGAGAATGCCGGTCTTCCCCGAGATGACGCCGGAATTGGTCACGGCGACGCCATCTGCGGCCAAGATTCCGTACGCGCCCCCCGAGATGACGCCGGAATTGGTCACGGTGGCGCGGCCCCGGAAGGTGTCGATCCCGGAGAAGCCCCCCGAGATGGCGCCCGAATTGGTCACGGTGGCGCCACCTGCGGTCGCGATGCCGTCGCCGCTCCCGCCCCCCGAGATGACGCCGGAATTGGTCACGGTGGCGTTGCCGCCGGCGCTGATGGCGTACTCGCCCGAGATGACGCCGGCATTGGTCACGGTGGCGTTGCCGACGGCGCTGACTCCGGCCCCGCTCCCCGAGATGGCGCCGAAGTTGAAGACGGTTCCGGTCTTGAAACTTATGCCTGCGTTCGCCCCCGTCACGGTCGCGCCGGGAACCACCGTCACGGTAAGCGGGGACTCGGTCCCCGCGCCGTAGCCGTTAGGAGCGTTCTGATTGGAGGTCGCGCCGGTGCAGGTGGCGATGACGTTGGACCCGGCCGCCGGCGTGCAGGCCGCCCACGCATCGGCGGACAGCCACACCGGCATAAGCGCAACCGCCAGCAGCGCCCCCGTCAATGACAAGTGGCGACAAAATACCCGCGCCGCCCTGCGGCTAACGCTCGTCCAAGCCACCGAATGCCCCCTTGCCCCAGTCATCGCCAGCCGCGCCACAATCCCACGGCCGATTCGTAATTACGTAATTACGTAATTACGATGACACGCCCGTATTTCCCCATTTGTCCATTCGTCGCATTTCTTGTTCCTTAAGTGCAGTTTGCCTGTCCCGCCTGCCCGCATCAAGCAGCAGTCCGATGTCGCCATGCGGCAAAACGCCCCGGCCGATGAACGGCCCGCAATCGTCGCTCCGCCGTTCGCGCCCTCGCTGCGCCGTCGCCTCCCTCCCTATCCCCCACGCATGCAGCCGCCGCATCGTCGAAAACGGATCGGGTCCATCGATACCGGGTAATGTATCTTGTGCCTCTAATCCGAGAATGGCGCCCCGACATGAACATATGGATGCTCATCCTCGTCGTGTCGCCGATCCCGATCGTCGCGATGGTCGGCGATTGGGACGACGATGTCTTGCTGTGTTGGGGCATCGGGATGGCCTTTTTGGCGGCGGGAATCGAAGTGGGCGTCGACAAGGCGTTCAACGACGCCGGGCTGCCGCTGAACCTCGGCGCGAAGGCGCTCCTTCTCTATGGTCTTGTCGAGGAGAGCCTGAAGTACTTCGCGATCACGACGGCGCGCTATCCGCTCCCGCAGGGCAGGAGGCTGGTGGGAGTTGCCGTCGCCTGCGCGGTGGGCTTCGCCTCGACCGAGAACTTCTTCTACGTCAGCGGCTTTTCGAAGGTCATCCACGGCCGCGATCTGGAAGTCGCTTCCATGGCGCGGATCTTCCTGCCCTTCGTGTTCCATCTGGTGAATGCGCCGCTGCTGGTCTGCGGACACATCGTCGAGAGGTTCAAGCCGATCGCAGGCGTCGCACTGGCGACGCTCCTTCATTGGTTCTATGACTTCTTTCTTTCCGCTCAGAATGAGGCGGGGGTGAAGGCCGGCTACGTGGTCATCGTGGTCGGGTTTCTCCTGTCCGCGGCCACTTTCAGAAAGGCGTCGGCGTTGCAAAGGGGGGCAAAATGAGTGGTGAATGGTACTATGCGGAGAACGGATCCAGGGTCGGACCGATCTCGTTTGACGACGTCGCCGGCAGGATCAGGAACGCGGTGGAAAAGGCGCACCTCGTCTGGACGCAGGGGATGGAAAAGTGGAGCGACGCGCGGGAGTTGCCGGCTTTTGCCGAGCTCTTTCGTTCTTTACCGCCTCCGCTTCCCAGTTACGTCGATCCTTCTCATCAGGCCGCCAGACTCGTCCCCCCGCAACTCCCGCAGCAAGGCGTCCTGGCCGGCGCCGCGAGCCAGGCCCGCACGTCGGCGCTCCTCCATCCCTGGAGGCGGTATTTCGCGCGCCAATTCGACATCGTTCTGTTCGTATTTTGCGCGAGCTTCGCCATCGGAATTCTGTTTCCAACGCTGGTGCCCGAGGGGCATTCGGGCGGGAGCGATCAGGTTTTCGGATTGCTGCTTCTGATCGCCTATATCCCAATTGAAGGATTTCTGCTGAACGCATTCGGCACGACGTTCGGCAAGGCGTTGTACGGCATTAAGGTGATCAAGAACGACGGCGCGATCGCTTGGCGCGCCGCGACGTTGCGGTCCTTCTATGTTTGGTTGAGAGGCCTTGGAGTCGGAATCCCGATCGTCACGCTGTTCACGCTCGTCAACGCTTACAACAAGCTGAAGGCGAACGGAGCGACGACCTGGGATTCGCAGCTCGGCTGGACGATTACCCACTCAGAGATTGGGGCCGCGCGATGGCTCGGGGTTGCCGCTTCGTGGATCGCGATCGTCGGCGTCTGGGTCGTGCTGATATCGCTTGGATCGCGGTAGCCGTCACGCGCGAGCGCGATCGGATCCGAATGGGACAGACTTCTCGCCTGTGTGTCGATCCCCCAAGCACACGGCCGCCGCGTCGCCATCACTGCGTCCTCGCCTCCCTGTCTATCCCCCACGCATGCAGCCGCCGCATCGTCGGGAACGGGTCCGCCGGCGCCTCGGTTAGCGGCGGCGTCAGGAACGGCGTCGCGCGGGCGATGACTTTGCCGGCAACCTCTCCCGCGTTCCACGCCGCCTCGGCGTGGCCGTGCGTCTGAGGGATCGCCTGCGGCTCGTCCATCACCGTCAAGAAGAGATAGCGCGGCTTGTCGGCGGGCAGAATCGCCATGAAGGTGGTGAAGACGCGGGTCTTGTCGTAGCGGCCGTGAAAGACCTTCTCCGCCGTGCCGGTCTTGCCGCCGACGAAGTAGCCGGGGACGTTGGCGGCCTTGGCGGTGCCCTCGACGGCGTTGAGGCGCATGATGTAGCGCAGCGCCTCGCTGGTTTCCGGCTTGATGACCGGCTCGGCCTCGACGGCCGCGCCGTCGCCGCTTCGCTTGAGAAAGGTCGGCTTGATCAGCTCGCCGCCGTTCACCGAGGCGCCGACCGCCATGACGGCCTGCAGCGGCGCGACGGCGAGGCCGTGGCCGAAGGCGATGGTCATCGCGCTGAGTTCGCTCCAACGGGCCGGCAAGATCGGCGCCGCGCTCTCCGGCAATTCGGTGCGCAGCCGATCGAGCATGCCCAATTTGCGCAGGAAGTCCTGCTGCCCTTCAACGCCCACCGCGAGCGCCATCTTGGCCGCGCCGATGTTCGAAGACTGCAGGAAGACCTCGGGAACCGTGAGCGAACCGCCCTTGCCGTGATACTCGTGAATGACCTGCTTTCCCCAGCGGATTTCGCGCGCGCTGGTGTCGAAGGTCGAATTAATCCCGACCTTGCCCGAATCGAGCGCCATCGCGACCGTCAGCGCCTTGAGGGTCGAGCCCATCTCGTAGACGCCGACCGTCAGCCGGTTGATGCGGTCGGGGTCGAGAGCGTCGGCGGGGTTGGCCGGATCGAAGTCGGGAAGCGAGGCGAGCGCGAGAACCTCGCCGGTCGTCACGTCGTAGACCACGCCGGCGGCGGCCTGGGCCTTGAAGCGGACGAGGCCGTTCTGCAATTCGTCGCGCAGGACGTGCTGAACGCGCAGGTCGAGGGAAAGCGAGACCGGCTTCAGGTCGTCGTTCTCGATCGGCAGTCCGGAGTCGGCGAGCGCGCCGAATCCTTGGCCGTCGATGTATTTCTCGATTCCCGAGATGCCCTTGCCGTCGATGTCGGCGGCGCCGAGCACGTGGGCGGCCAGAGTCCCGTTGGGGTAGATGCGCCGGTAATCCGGCCGAAGGTCGATGCCGGGGATGCCGAGCCGGAACACTTCCTCCTGTTGTTCCGGCGTGACGTGGCGCGCGATCCAGGCGAAGCCCTTTTTCTTTGACGCCAGCGTCGCGCGCAACGCGCTGGCGTCGACGTTGGGCAGGACGGCGCTCAGAAGCTCCGCGGCCTCGTCGGGATCGATGATCTTGCGCGGCTCGGCGAAAACGGAGGAGGTCTTCACGCTGAAGGCGAGCAACGCGCCGTTGCGATCGAGGATGTCCGGCCGCGGCGCCGCCGGAACGAGAGCGCTCGCGTGGGAAGCCCGGACATTCGGATGGAAGGGGAGCCATGCCAGCCGCCCCATCAGTCCGGCGAACATCATGGCCGTGAGGAGCGCGATCAGGAGGATACGCGATCCGGACACGTCGCGGTTGCGCGGCTTCGGCTCGGCCGCGGCGGAAGGCTCCTCCAGGCCCGTGGAACTCGGCTGGCTTGCCGACATGCGCGAAATCCTCAACCGTTCAAACGAGGAAAGACCGTGACGCGAATTCTCGAGCGATCCGGCCGCGCGATCTTGTCGCGCGACGCCTCGTCGCCAAAGTCACACGCCGCTGTCTTGTCGCGCGCGAAGACGCGATGCAAAAGTTCATCGAATTTCGAGTATTCGCTTAACCCCGTGGTAATGATACCTCGCTCGATCGGCTTCAGCGTATTACATCTGAGTGTTGTTTTATAACGCCGTTAATGAAGGGTGAATCGTCGGAGGCGAGGGAAAACAGGCTGAAGCGCCGCCGAACGCGCATTGCCGGCCGGCCGCGCCGCCCCGCCGCCGTCAAGCAGCGGCGCCGCTTCTACGCCCCGCTTCGGCCGCTTCGCCCGGCCGAACGCTTCGCGTTCGCCTTGAGGCGACTGCGCCGGGACGGCGCGCCAAGGGGCTGGAACGCCCCTTGCCGGCAGCGAGGACTTTCAGAGCGGCTGCCGCAACCGCTGGATTGCTTGGTCGCTGCGCTCCTCGCCATGACGGAGCGACCCCTCTGAGGTCGTCTCATTCCGCCGCCTTCGCCTCGCCCTCCAGCGCCGCGACGCCGGCTTCGAATTGCAGCCGGGCCAACCGGGCGTAGAGACCCCCGGCCGCGAGCAGGCTGGCGTGCGAGCCCTCCTCGACGATCGAGCCGCCGTCGATCACCAAAATGCGGTCGGCGTTGACGATCGTCGCCAGGCGATGGGCGATGACCAGCGTCGTGCGCCCCTTCATCAGCGCGTCGAGCGCGCCCTGCACCAGCGTTTCGTTCTCGGCGTCGAGCGAGGAGGTCGCCTCGTCCAGCAACAGCACCGGGGCGTTCTTGAGGATCGCGCGCGCGATCGCCAGGCGCTGGCGCTCGCCGCCTGAGAGGGTGGCGCCGCGCTCGCCGAGCGGCGTGTCGTAGCCGCCGGGGAGCGCGGCGACGAAGCCGTCCGCCGCCGCCCGTTTGGCGGCTTCGACGATGTCGGCGCGGCTCGCGTCCGGCGCGCCGTAGGCGATGTTGTCGGCGACGCTGGCGCCGAAGATGAACGCGTCCTGCGGCACGAGCGCGATTCGAGCGCGCAGCGCCTTGGGATCGACCCGAGCGATGTCGACCCCGTCGAGCGTGATCGCGCCGCGCGTCGGATCGTAGAAGCGCTCGAGCAATTGAAACAGCGTCGACTTGCCTGCGCCGGACGGCCCGACGATGGCGACGACCTCGCCCGGCGCGACGCGGAAGCTCAGATCGTAGAGCACCGGCTCGCTCGCGCGTCCGGGATAGGCGAAGCCGACGCCGTGAAACGCGACTGCGCCGCGCGCCGGCGAGGGCAAGGCGAGCGGCGCGCGCGGCGCGACAATGCGCGGTTCGACCGCCAGGATGTCGCCGATGCGCGCCGCCGCGCCCGCCGCCTGGGAGACTTCGCTCCAGACCTCCGAGAGTTGGCCCAATGCGCTCGCGCCCAACACCGCGAACAACAGAAACTGCGACAGCTCGCCGCCGGTCATGCGGCCCGCGATCACGTCCTCGGCGCCGAGCCAGAGCACGACGACGACGCTGGCGAACGCCAGGAACATCGCGGCGACGGTGACGACGGCGCGCGACTTCGTCATCGCGCGCGCCGCCCTATAGGCGGCGTCAGCGGCGGCGCGATAGCGCGCGGCGGTGAAGCGTTCGGCGACGAAGGCCTGCATCACGCGCACCGCGGCGAGGCTCTCGGCGGCGAACGCGGTCGCCTCGGCGAGCGTATCCTGGGCGAGACGCGAGCGCGCCCTGACCGCGCGCCCGGCCGCATAGAGCGGCAACACGATCAGCGGAATCGCCGCCAGCACGTAGGCCGAGAGCTTGGGCGACGTGATCACCATCAACGCGATCGCGCCGAAGAACATGAAGATATTGCGCAGCGCGATCGAGGCCGACGAACCGAACGTCGCTTTTAACTGGGTGGTGTCGACCGAAAGCCGCGAGACGATCTCGCCGGTCTTCTCCGCGTCGAAGAAGCTCGGGTCGAGCCGCGTCAGATGGGCGAAGAAATCGCCGCGAAGGTCGGCGACGACGCGCTCGCCGAGCGTCATCACCAGGTAGTAGCGCGCGCCCGAAGCGAGCGCGAGGATCGCGACGACGCCGATCAGCGCGCCGAAATAGACGTGGATGAGGCCGGAATGGGCGTCGGAGAAACCGCGGTCGATCATCAGCCGGACCGCGATCGGCACCACGAGCGTCGCGCCCGAGGCGACGATCAGCGCGACGAAGGCGGCAAGGATCCGACCGCGGTGGACGAGCGCGTAGGGCAGCAGCGGCCGCAGGGCGTTCAGCGACACGCCGGCGGGCTTGGGCGCGGCGCCGGGGGACAAAGTCATCGAGCCGGGGTCTCCTGATCGAGGGCGAGCGCGCCTTACCTCATGATGTCGGCGCAATAATCAAGGTCTGAGGCTCGATGCGAGCGCTTGTGCCACACGAGGCCGTGCCTTATAGAGACGCCAATCGCAGCAGCCGCCGGCCCCCGGACGGCTGTCGTTTTGTTCGCCGAGGACTTAGACGATGAAGGCCGACATTCACCCCAATTACCACATGATCAAGGTCATCATGACCAACGGCGAGGAATTCGTCACCCGTTCGACCTACGGCGAAGATGGGGCGACGCTGCACCTCGACATCGACCCCAACACCCATCCGGCCTGGACCGGAGGCTCGCAGCAGTTGATCGACCGCGGCGGTCGCCTGTCGCGCTTCAAGACCCGCTTCGGCGGCCTCGGCATCAGCGCCAAGAAGTAACAGCGTCGCTGCGGCCCTTCACAACCTCCGGATCGACGTGACCGCGCCGAGGGTGTGGGCGACGATGCGCGCGCGCGCCTCTTCGAGCGGCTCGCTGACGACCTTCATGTGCCAGCCGTTGGCGTGCAGCAGCGTTTCGGCGTCGCGCATGACCCCGACATGGCCCTTCCAGAAGATCAGATCGCCGCGCCGCAGACGGTTTCGCGCTTCCGCGACCGGCAAGGGCGCGCCGAGCGCCGCCTCCATCATGTCGCTGTCGCGCGGCGCCTTGATGCCGGCGGCGCCGAGGGCGCTCTGGATGAGGCCGGAGCAGTCGATTCCCTCCGAGGTGCGCCCGCCCCAGAGATAGGGCGTCTCGGCGAAGCGCTCGGCGACGGCGACGAAGTCGCGCTCGAAACTGTCAATTCGCGCGAGATGCTGGGCGTAGACGCGCAGCCCCTCGGGCGTGACGGCGAAATCGCCGTCGAACCTTTCGACGCGAAGAAGCGCGCCGAGCGACAGCGCCAGACGCGGCGGCTCTCTGACGCTGGCGTTCGCGTAGGCGTGGGCGCGCAGCGCCGCGACGCGGTGCGTCGGCTCGACGGGCGCGGCGAGGGCCGCGGTCGGGAGATAGCCGACGTAGGAATCGCGGGCCAATTGCGCCCAGGCCCAATCGCCGCGCTCCTCGTAGACGACGGCGATTTCGCCGTGCAGGGCTTCGGTCTCGAGCGGCGCCGCCGCGTCGGGCGCGCGCCGCAGCGGCGCGCTGGCGGCGAGAATGCGCCGCTCCCGCCCCTCGACGAAGCGCGCCGCCTCGACCGTGCCGCGCAAGGAGAGGGCGGCGAGGTCGGGGCGCGCGGGCGTGACGCGGCGGTCGAAGATGGGCGGGGGCGTAGAGGGCATCTCGCAAACGCGGGCAAAGCAGATTCTTGCGGGATCGTGGGCCAGGGTCGGCGAAGCGTCAATGGCGCGCGCCGCCGCCCCCCGGCCGGAACCCGCGAAGGCGTTCTATTGCCTGCTGCGTAGGGAGAATTCGCCGCGGCGGATGCGCTCGGACAGGCCGTCGGCGATCGCGGCGACCCGTTCCTCGCCGTAATTGGCGACCAGTTCGCGAAAGGCGGCGCACAGCGCGGCGTCGGCGAAGGCGTCGACGTCGATGCCGTCGAGAACCGCCTCGGCGAACGCCTCGCTGACGTAGACGAGCGCCGCCCGACGCGCGTCGGCGGCGTTGAGTTCCTCGAGAGAACGTTCGAGCGGGGCAAACATCGCGTGTATTCTACGGCGACGCGCGGCGGACCGCGACGGGTGTCTTTAGTAAAGGTTAATTCAACTGGGGAAGATGGGACTACCCGGCCTTTTCCCGCCGGCAAGTGCGGTCGACGCTCGATCGCGCCGCGCCGAGGGAAGAGTCGTCGGTCGTTTCGATCAGCGCTCTCGCCCGCTGGAGCAGGCGGCCCATGACGACGCCGATCTCGCGGCAGGCGACGATTTCGTCGGGCGACAATCGACCCCCGGCGTTGTCGCAAAGCGCGACCGCGGTCGAGACGAGCGTACCGAGGCCCGCGGCGAGAGCGTCGAACGCGTGACGCGCCACCGGAGCGAGCGCGTCGTAGCGGTCGAACGCCGCGCCGGCGCCGGCGCCGCGCAGCAGCGGGCGCGGTCGCCAGTTTCGCAGGTCTGCGGCCAAATCCGGCAGGCGGTCGATCTGTCCGATGATCATCACGAATT